>Ga0315298_1001062_pt1 | contig 52050 bp, 72 predicted proteins | sample WHS_1_MG_FD_203077 | JGI IMG/M metagenome (GOLD analysis project Ga0315298, IMG submission 203077) | Extremophilic microbial mat communities from Washburn Hot Springs, YNP, Wyoming, USA - WHS_1_MG | ecosystem: Environmental > Aquatic > Thermal springs > Hot (42-90C) | place: USA: Wyoming...
CAGTCAAACCGAACCGCTTGCTTGCTCATCAGCAAGCAGAAGAAATCTCTTGCCTGCAGCTTGAAATGGCGAACATGAGAGCGGCATGAGAAGCGGCGGTATTCAGTTCAAGCTTGACCTGACCGATTTGCTGGCGCGGGCACGGCGGCAGGTGACCGGTCGCTTGGGTGATGTGACGCTCAATCTTCCGTTCATCAGTATCGCCGTAAGTCCGAGGGACACGGAGCGCCAATTCGCTCGGGAGATCGTAATCCGGCTTCGGGACCGCCGCGTGCTTTCGGCCTGGGAGTGTTGCGACAACTGCATCGACAACGCGTTGGCGTCACTTCGGGAAATTAGGAAGACACTCGTGGACAAGCAGGTGGAGCTTGCCGAGTTGCAGGATGGACCGCTCTATTTGCTGCTCGATGCGATGGGGGCGGGCATTCGCCAGTTCATGACGTTCGAGGAGCTATTGCGCCGGGACACGGATGCACCGCGGCATCCGCGCTTTGGTGAGTTTCGTCGGCCACCAGATACGCGGCAGGCCTATTTCGATGCTCTGGAGGTCCTGCGCGGACATCTCAGCCGTTGCCTTGGGCAAATCGCGACCATTGCCGGCATGCCAGTGCCCAACGAGGGGCTGATCGCCAACTATCAGGGTCCTTGGCAGCTTGATGCGTACCAGGCGCTACCCGAACGCTTATTGCCGCCAAGCTAACCGAGGTTGTTAAGTTTCCGAGATTCTCAACTTTCGAGTGAGCAGCAACCTGTCTCTGTGTCCAGTGCGGTCTGCGTCGCGTGATGCGTCGTCGACTTGGGTAAGGGTTCGGGCAGACACCGCAAACGGATCGACGTCCCTCTGGACTGGCTGCGCGCGGCCCATCCACAGCTCGGGGCGGATGCGGCGTGCCCAGTCGGCGAAGCTCGGGATGAAGCCGAGGTCCTCGCGGACGTGCTGCTCGCCGATCAACCGCACTGGCACGACACGCCCGCTCGAGACGGTGATGGTCGGCCCGAAGAACCGCTCCGCCATGAAGATGCCTTCGGCATGATGCCGCAGCGCCCGATGTCAAAAATCCGCTGTCAGCATCTTCGACTCGTCGAACCAGGAGTGCAGCCGCAGGTAGTCGTCCGCGGTCCCGCCCCAAAGGCGCGCCGAGGACAGGGCGTGATGATACGGGTGAGCCATTATCGCCTCCATCAGAATTCGTGTTCGGAGTAGGAGGTCGTCATCAGGCGCTCCTTGTATTCCAAACGGATGGTGCGCTCGCCGACATCGAAGACGAATTCGCCATAGGCGCCGTCTTCGTTCTCCCAGCCGTCATGCACCTCTTCGAGGAAGTCGTAGGCCAGCTTTTCGATCGCGTCGCGCACCGGCATGGTCTCGGTCTGCACGCCGCTTCCGTCCCAGAGCCGGGTGCGGATCTCGATGGTGCCGTCGGGCAATTCGGCGGCGGTTTCGTCTGGGGCCGTCGCGTCGATGCTCTCGATCTGTCCGGAGTCACCGGCGCCGTCGAAGTGAACGGTGACACGCTGGATGCCAGCGGCCCGCAGGACGGCGAACAGCGCGGTCTTGTTTAGCGGTGTCACCTAGCGCGCCAACTGGACGCGCAGCCGGGCCTTGGCCTCGTACTGCGCGAAGGCATCGTGCGGGTTGTCGATCATGGGGGTGATCCTTCGGGGTCCGGGAAAGCCGAAGCTCGGAAGGCCCGAGGCAGGGTGCCCCGGGCCTTCGCCCGTCACTCAGCGGCGATGGCCTGCGGCACGGCGGGATCATCGGCGTCGATCAGGAACGCCGGCAGTGCGGTGATTGCGTCGGCGTCACCGTCGGCCGCGCCCTCGGCTTCATCGTCACTGGCCGCGGGAGGGACGGCCGCAGCCTCAGGCAACCCGGGCGTGCGGAGTGGGTCGGGCAGCCAGCCGGTACCGGCAAGCAGCCGTTCGGCCTCCTGCGCCATCTCCGGCTTCTTCAGGTGGTCGATCAGCTGCGCGGCGTGCTCGCCCTTCGCCTCGCGCACCGCCTCCAGGATGCGGGCCTTCGGCACCCGGCCGAGATAGGTCTCGACGGTCGGCGCCCAGCCCGCCGCCGTCATGTCGAGACCGACTGCCTGCGCCAGCCGATCGGCGTCGGCCAGCGCGCCCGGACGGCGGTTCCAGGGTTCGTGCAGCGCATTGATCGTCAGCGCCGCGCAATGCGCGAACAGCGCCGCGCGCGTGTCGGTGTCGAACCCGACGAGCGCGCCCCAGAGCTCTCCGGACGTCGCCGGCAACTGCTTCACCCACGCCTCGTGCCGCACGTCGATGGCCCTGGCGGATGCCGTGTCGTTCAGTCCCGGAGCCTGCGTCCCGAACCCGGCGCTCTTGGCCTCGATCTCCAGGCATGTGTCGGCGGCGGAGCGATAGAACAGGCGGAGACAAAGCGCGTGGAGCACGGCGAGGAACGCCGTGTCCCAATCGTTCCCCAAGGCTTCCCGTAACGCGAGCGTCCGGTGCGCGGTGAGTTCCGTCATCAGCCGCTCGGGCAGCGGCTTCAGCCCCTCGTCCTCCTCGGGCACCTCGGCGGACGGCTCCGCGGTCGTGGTGGTGGTGGTCGAGCGCGCCTCCGTGGCGGAGGGGTCCCGACCGGTATCGAGTACGGAGCTGGCCGGCTCCGCTGCATGATCGGGATCGTCGGGTGTAGCCGGCCGCTGTTTTCTGGAATTCCTGCCACTCATTTCTGGAAAAATGAGTTTTTGGGCAATTCCCTAACCTAGGGCGGTAACAAAGCGCACCCTAAGACGTCTCCAGAGACCCTCTGAAAGGCTCCTTACAGAAGCGGAGCACCTTCAGCCGCTACGTCATCTGTATCGGGTGGAGGGGGTTCGACGTAAAGGGCGACAGGCACTTGCCATCCCCATACGCGCAATACGATCTGGCCTCCCCGATTGAGCATCTCGAGTTCAGCCGGCGTCGGCTCCCACGCTGATTCACAGAACTGAACGGCCGCTTTTCCCTCAAGCGCACGCGGGGGGAATACGCGTATTGGCAGCGCGCCGCACTCCCCCTCTCGCGCAGGATTCCACCCATGAGGCGCTCCTGGTGCAGCATTCCACCCGGCGATTACTTTCTTGAGCACGCTGGCCCTCCTACTTTCTCACCTCAGGCGGTAGGCCAGGTGCCCTTGGAGTTATCGAGATCGAGGGCCGCGATGCTGGCAGCGGTTGCTGTCGAGGCCATGATCTGCGCCGTGAGATCAGCGGCGTGGAATTCATTGTCGGCCACGTAGTCACCTACGGCCGTTCCGAAAGCGACCATGTCCTGCGCGGTCGCAATGGGCACGCCGGGATTGCCAAGCGCAAACGGCGGCCATGTGCGCGAGGTCCAAGTCACGGCGCTCCGGGCGGCGAGAATGTTTTCGGCCATGTTCGCGACGCGATCGATCTTGCCTTGCGCGGCGTCGTCGCAGGCGACAAGAACGCCGCCGTATATGAACCCGGCCGCGATACGGGCCGCCAGCGTCGCGGCGACGGTCGCGAGGGCTTGCTGCTGGATTGCAGGGAGCGGATTATATGCTGCTGCGAGCGATTGCGCCTTGGCGAGATCGGACACGTAGAGCGTCGTGCCGATATAGCGTGGTGACAGCCTAGCGGCAGACAGGGCGCTAAGCAACCCCGGCTGATCCACGTAATTTAAATACGCAGCGCTCATCGTTCAGCAACTATGATCGGGCGAGAGCCCTGCGTCTGATAGCTATTTTGCCCGGAAAACGTTGAATTCGCGGGAGGCGTCGTCGGCATCGCGCCGTATGACACTCCAGTCTGCGAGCTGATCAGAACTGGATATTGATAGTATAGGCCCGTGGGGCCGCCGTAAAACGCTGCGGGCACGACTCCACCTCCGGAGGGTTGTGCGTTCTCAACAAGCAAATCAGGTGCAGTTGTTCCAATGAGAAGATCGAAAATATAAGCACCCGGAGAAAGGGTGCCTGAGACAGTATTTGTTCCGAACGCGGGGGTGCTTGCGGCGGTAGGCGAAAGGTCGCCGCTATCGTATAGCAGGGATCCGGCTTCTCCTGTTGTGAGGAACGGATAGAGCCCCAGGCGACAAATCGCCCCGGAAACTCCGGTGTTTGGAAGCACCCCCAGATATTTCGGCGTGAAGGGATATTTCCACGCCATCGCAAAGCGGATCAACGTTCCGCTCGCCCACGTATTGCTGACGCTGCCCGACCACAATGTATCATTGATGATGAAGGGCGATCCCGCGACCGCGTAGCCATAGGGCGCACCCGGAGCCGCGGCTGGCAGCATCGAGTTGTCCAGCAGTCCTCCGGACCCCAGGATCGGCACCTTCCCCGCATCCGCCGCGCCTGCGCTCGCGGCGACCCCCGCCAGCGCCTGGAGGCGCCCCGCAACAAGCTGAAGGATCGAGGCCATTCTACCGCCTCAGTTCGTGATCGGGTCCGACGGCCGGAACATGACCGAGGTCGCGGAGAGTGCGGTCCCCACCATCTGGGTGATCGAGCCCGCCGCGGTAGGCGCCGCAGACACCAGGCCACCCACGGTCCCCAGAAACTGATACGCGCCCGGCGTGAGGCCGCTCAGCCCGGTCACGACGCCCTGGAGCGTAATGGTGCCGGTCGCGCCGCTGGCGATCGCCGCCAGCGCGAAGCCGGTGGCTTCTTTACCAGCCGCGGTGTTGTCGGCGTTGCGCACGCTCACCGTTCCGGCGTTGTTGTAGACGTTGACGATCGCCCCGGCCGAGATGGCCTCGCTCGCCGTTGCCGAGATCGATGCTTCGCCGGAGGCCGCGCCCAGCATGGTGGCGTCGATCTGCCCGGCGGAGTTGAGTGCCACGATGTCGCCGGCCGAGGCCGAGCCGGCCGACGACTGGACCGGAGAGAGTTGCTGGATGCGCCCGCTGACGAGCGCGAGGAATTTCTGAAGAGCCACGATTCACCTCACAGGATTATGGGATCGCCGAGGGCGATCACGAGAGTCGTCGCGTCCTGAGCGACGCCGACGATTTGCAGGAAACCGGCCGCCGGGGGCGTTTGTGTCAGCACCCCCGCAGGCCCGACATACACGGGGGCACCAGGCGTCCAGGCCCATCCGCCGAATTCCATCTGCCCGGCCGCCTGGACCTCGAGCGAGCCGCCGGCGATGGCTGCCGTGGCCGCAATCCCCATCACCGCGCCGGCGATCGCCACCGTCCCCGAATCAGCCGGCACCACGCCGCCGCTAGATGCCGCGACGGCCAGCTGTCCGCTGATCGTGACGGCGGCCGTCGCGAGAAAGACATCCGCGCCAGTCCCGGCGCCGGCCGACGGCGGTACCGGTACCGGCCCGCGCACCACTTCCGTCGAGGGGATGAGGACGTCCTGGGTGATCGTGATACTGGCGGGGAAAGCGACCATCAGCCCACCGGTGCGAAAGGTGACGGCGCCGGCGGCGGCGCACCGGCATCGCCGACGGGATCATAGGTCGCACCCGGCGGCGAGAGCTCGGTCACCGGCCGCTCGACGCGGATCCCGAACGCTTCGCTGATCGAGGCGGTGCCATCGGGATCCGTGACCACGATATCGCCGCGCAGAAGGCCGAGCGGCCATGCGGCCGTGCTCGGCACATACACGCTCGCGGCGCCGGCGACGGTCGACGCCTGCGGCTGCAGCACCTGCACCAGGTTGTCGCGCGCATCCCGCACGGTCCCCCCGAGCACCACGGTCGTCAGGTCGAACGCGCTCCCGTCCGCATTGGCGAACACGACATTGAGGCTGAGCGGCATCCCACGCTTGATGCGTACGTCCGTCACCAGGCGCCTTTCAGCAGCCATAAAGCCGCGATCCAGAGACCTTTCAGAAGGAGCACGAGTACGAGCGCCACGATGGGCGGACCGAACACCAGGCAGAGCGCCGCGCGCACCTTGTTCATCGGTTTCATCGGCACGCCGCCGGCGAGCTGGTTGGCGCAGTGGTTCCGCTGGATGAGCACCGAGAAGATCGCGCACGCCAGGTGCGCGAGGAACGCGCCGTGCCGGCTTTCCATCTCGGCGTAGAGTGACACCGTCTCGCCGCGAGGCGCGCCGATCGCGGCCGCCTCGGTGCGATCCAGCGCCACGAAGTCGGCCTCGAGAACCGCCCAGATGTCGCTCCAGTAGCTCACGGAATGGTTCCGAAATTCGACGCGGTCGGCAGCGCGGTGGCGATGCCGGCGATGCAATCTTCCAGCAGGGTCAGATAGTCGCCGAGCGTCTGATACAGCGCCTCGAATTGGGCCGGTGTCAGCGTATGAGGCTTACCGTCGATATCGGCGACGGTGATTGTGGGCGCCTTGTTCGGGAAGGTTCCGAATTTGTCGTAATATTGCAGGAGAGAGGCGAACCGAAGCTGCGTCGTGGCGGTCAGCTGGAACGTGCCGAGAGCGCCGTTCGCGGTGCTGGTGATGGCGAGACCGGCGCCGATGGCGCCGGCGGCTTGTTGAGCGAGCGTGGGTGCGGGCGCGACAGGCGCGACGAGGGCACCCTTGACATAGGACCATCCAGCGATGTCATGCGGTAGCTGGGCGTAAATCGAGGCCGGGACGCTGACCGCGCCGGTCGGGGCACCTGAAGCTGGGCCACTATATGCAGCACTAATGAGGCCAGCGGAATCGGTAACGAGGTATGTGGGCATCAGGCGTTCCTCACTCGAAGATCAAGATGCGCAGAGTTCATTGCCATTTGGCCTGAACTGCCCCCACCTCCGGCAACCGCGACTGCAAGAGTAAACGTCACAGTAGTGCCGGGCGCATAGACTGTTGGCATGACGAAACTGCTTTCGACCCCACAACTGAGGCTGGCATTTGTGAAGATGAGCCAATTAGTGCCATCTTCTGTCGTGGTACCATCTGATAGATGCAGTAGAAAATTTTGTTGCATGGCGGCGGTCGCACCGCCGATAAGCCAGCCATGCCCGTCCACGACAAAGCCATCCGTTTCGCTGTAACTTGGGAAGGTAACGGACTGCGTGACTAGCGTATAAGTCGAGTTGTTCGCCGTCGTGGTGCTTTGCGCGACCGTCTGCTGATAAAGCTCGCCTTGATGCGGCTTTGCCTCGTTCCACAAATAATGCCACGCAGCGCCCCCATCGTTGATGACGGCACATACTTGGCCCGGCAGCAAAACGTCCGTTAGAAGGTCGGCCGCATCGCCCGAAGCTGGCGCAATCGTCAGGGACGCCGTCCCCTGATTGGAAATCACGATGGGGGCCGAATATGCAGCGGCTGCATTCGCCGCAGGAAGCGTGAAGGTCGCTGCGGATGCGCCGATAAAGAATACGATTGCGTTGGCGTGAGCGACTGTCAGCGTCGCTGAAGACGAATAACCCGCAGAGCCTCCGACAAACCCTACTTTACGGATGGCTTGAAGTACCTGCGTCTGGTCCGTCTCGCTCGGCGTGAGACCGGCACCTTCCACCAGGTTGATGAGCTCATTGGTGACGTTGTTTGCCCACCGTGCCGTCCAATAAGTGCCCACCGGAATATTGAGCGCCGGGTTCGCGTCCTGGAACTGCGGAACGCCGTTGACAGTCACAGAGTAGGCGCCGTCGGTCCAATACATCAGATCACCCCGTGTAGGAGAAATATGGCGTGGTGTGCGCGGGTGCACGCTGCTGGATGACGCCCTGCACCAGCGAAACCGGGAAGTAGGAAGATGGCTGACCGCACTGCAGAACGCCGCACTGGCCGGTCTGAAGTGCGGGGGCAGGCAGCGTCACAATCCAGGCGTAAGGGGTCGGCGCGTTCATGCATCCCGGCCCGGCCCCGCATTGCATGCGGCCGCACTCGCCGGGCGAGAATTCCTTGATCGTGATCGTTACCCCGAGGTCCGCAGCCAGCTGGATGAAATCAGCCGGGCGCACCCCGTATTGCTGCTTCCAGCGGGACGCCGCGAGCTGCTGGCGCTGGGCCGTCGTCATCAGCGCCGGATCGCGGCCGAACGGATCGGGCCCGAGCACGCGCTCATAATCGGGGAGGAGGTAGAGCGCCGAGGCTGGGTCGATTTCTTCATCGAAGGCCGAGAGCGTGCCCTCAGCATCCGAGAGCGCACCGGCGAGCGGGGAAAGCATTGTCGCCCAGGTCGTGTCGGCGGTCATGGGCATCGCGTCGCCGGAAGGGGATAGCGCGAGCAGGTCATCCAACGCCTGCTCTGGCGTCCGCGCGGTGAAGGTGCGGATGCCGCTCATGAGAAAGTCACCGTCCCGAGGACCGGGAGCGCCGTCGGCCCGGTCGCCGCCACATCCGCCGTGGGCGCGAGCAGCTCGTGATAGGTCTCACCGTCGGAATACTCGATGGCCGCCGACAGGCTGGAATAGTAAATCGGCGATCCGATGGCAGAAGCGCCCGCGAAGAACAGGGTCAGCGCGGCGTTCGCCGCCTGCTGAATGGCAACCGTGTTCGGCCGCACCTGGAGCGAGATATCAACGGGCTGCAGCGTCGCCGCGACGACGTTGACGGTCGCGCTGACGGGCCTCTTCTGGGCGATGTAGGCTGCGATGTCGGCCAGCTCGGTCGCGGTCGGCACGGTGGGCCCATTCATCGCCACCACCACCGTCACCGAACCGCCGGCCTGGAGTGAAGGCGGGCACGCGGCGAACGCGACGTTCGGGATGGCCGCGGTGGCCCATTCGACATAGTCGTCGGCCGACCCTCCCGCCGGCTCGAGGCGTATGCGCTCGAGGATGCGCTGGCGCCACGAATCGAGCGGCTCGAGATCGAGACCACCCGTGATGCCGTTCGCATCCACGGTCGCGGATTGAGGCGAGATCTCGCTGATCGGACTCACCGGATAGAGGACCGCCCCGGCCGGGAGGTTCCCAGCGCTTCCCGCGACCAGCGCCTGAAGCGGCACGGAGACGTTCGCGCCCAGCTGCACCGCCGCCGTGGTCACGTAGATCACCGGGGTCGCGCTTTGCGTCTGGAACTGCGTGCCAACCGGGAGGGTATCGCCGGGGACGCCCGAGAGGAGGACGTTGCCGCCGGCGAAGGTTGGCTGGACGCGGGGAACGCCCCAGATCTGAGCGTGGCGCGGCAGCCAGTCCGTGGCGGTGTCAGGCATCAGCTGCTCGGCGAGGTAGCCCTGCTCGTAATACAGGTCCTGCACCCCGAGTTCGGTCACCCGGCAGATCGCCGTGGCGCCCGTATTGTCCGACCGCGCATCGATGCCGGGGAGAGCCCTTTCGAAGACGGCCGCCGCCCGCGATGAAATCGAGCCGGGCGCTGGGATCGGCCAGGGCATCAGGCGACCTGCCGTTTCACGGTAACTGTGGTCGCGCCCACCTTGCACTTCAGCGCGAGCGTCGGCGTGGCCATGTTGTCGGCCCATGCGGCAGACACGGCGACCGCATACCCACGCACCGTCTGCAGCCAGCCAAGCGCCTCGGCACCATATTCGATCGCCGCCTGCCGTGTCTGATCCGTCGCTTTGCGCCGCTTGAGCAGCCACAGGCGCGAGCCGACCAGGGCGCCGGAGCTGGACAGGAAATCGCCGACCCACCCCCGCATCGCGGTGAGTGTCGACGGCCGCGACCAGTCCGGCACGACGACGGGCAGCGGGTCATCAGGCCGCGCGCGGCGATCGACGAAGAGGGAAAACACCATCGCGCTCGCCGGCGTGGTGTCGAACACGAAATCGCTGCCGGCGAACTGATAATCAGCCCGCCGGTTCACCGGATCGTAGACCAGTGCGAAATCTCGTGTGGGAGTGACCATCGGGCGGCATTGTCATGCCACGGCGCGGAGGAGGCGTCCTAACGCCGGTTAGGATTTAGTTCTGCATCGGCCCGGTCGTGCCGCCCTGCGCGTCGGTGTGGTCATGGTTCTTAACCGAGAGCGAGCCGATCGTCACGTCCTGATCGACGGCGACTGTGCCGGTGACGTGCAGATTGCCGTCGATCGTGCCGCCGTCGGGCGCGTGGATCGTGCATGTCTTCGCCCAGATCTCGACATCCCCGCCGGACTTCACATGCACCCGCGTCCCGTCCTGGGCGTAGAGAGCCGAATCGCCGGGAGAGAGGGTGCCCATCCGCGCGGCCGGGCATGCGACCGGGAGCGCGCGCAGGTTGGCCGGGTCGCCACCCACCGCCAAGACGAGGCAGATCGCCCCCTCGCTCGGCGGCATCGAGGCGAACCCGAATATCTGCATCACCTCGACCTGGTCGCGCACAACACCATCCGCGCAGTGGACGGTGAGCATTTGCGCCGGGCCGCTATCGTCCACCGCGATTACCAGCCCGAGCCCGCTGATCCCCCTAATCGCGCCGTAGATCTCGTCGAGCATGGTCTCTCCTCAGCCTTTCCTGGTCGGGCCGAGCACCCGATGGTGCCTGAAGATGCGGCCACGGCCGGTGCTCTCGTCGATCCGGTCGAACGCCGTGCGCCCCGCCAGCCCCAGCGTCGTGGTCATCCCGTGATTGTCCGCCTGAAACTCGACGCTGGCGATCAGCATGTCCTTGTTGATCCCGAGATAGGCGTCCGTCACCGCGACCAGCGCGTTCGGCTTCCACATCGCGCCCTGCACGTCCCAGCCCAGGACGGTGTATTCCGCCTGCTGGCTCATGCCGCGCGCGACACGTAGTGCCCATTCGGCTTGCGCCTGGACGGATGATGCGCCCGATTGTGTGCGCACGCCGTTGACGGTCGGCCTCCAGCGCGTCACCGCCGGGTCGATCGCGTGCCCCGTCATCATGATCGCCTTCCCCTCGGCGGTCGTGGTTTCCGCGCCCGGCGCGGCCACGGGTGCCGAGGACGGGTCCAGCCCTGGCGTGATCGTGCAGTCAGTGAGCCCGCGCCATGGAGCGCTCTGCGTCTGCCCCTTCACGAAATAGTCGCTGAACCGTTCACGCCAGGAGCCGTGATAGTGGCGGCTGAGGATGTCGGCGTGCGGCTGCGGCACGAGGAAGCTCTCGTCGGTGAGTGCTCCCGGCGCTCGAGTTGAGCCGCCGCGTGTCAGCAAGAGCCCTCCGACGCCGTCCGATACCGCGAGCAGCGCGCGCTGCCGCGTCGCGCGCTCGATCGCCATCAGCACCGTCTCGTCGAGATTGACGCCGAAAACCGGGAAAGGCGCGCCGACATCCACGTCGGCCGTCACCTTGATGTTGAAGGGCGCCGCGAGCTGGGAAGCGATCTGCAATGCCGTCAGGTTGCGGAACTCGGCGGGGCCGTTCGGCACGGCCGCGCAGTCCACCAGGTCGCCCACTGCATCCCGGCCGGAGATATGCGCCTCGATCCGCGTGGCGTCCCAGAGGATGTCGACGTCGTCGATCCATCCCGTCAGGAGCACCTGGCCGAGATACGTCACCCGGCACGCCATCCCCTCGGTGAGCGGCGTATAGGTGAGCGGGCCCGCCTGCGGTCCGAGCGCCGCGTCGATCCGCGCCTTGTCGTAATAGGTCAGATGGAAGCTGCCGGCGACGTCCCGCAGGTCGCGCCGGATGGCGACCTGTGTCCACCCGCCGAGCTGCTGGCCGGCGACTTCGAGGACGATGCCGGTCGTGCTCACCTGGTCACGCCGCGTTCAGCACTTCGATGAGCCCAGGGCCGAGTGTCGCCGGCGCGCCCACGCCGTTGCGCGCGAGCAGATCCTGCCAGGTCGCAAACATCATCGAGGGCGAATCGCCGACGACGTAATGCGCCACGATCCATGCCGGCACGGCCGAGGAGAGCTCGATGTTCACGACCTGAGGCAGCGAGCCCACAAGGCTGTTGAAGTTCGTCGCCACCGCGCTTTTCAGATCCTGGAGCGATTGCCAGACGGAAGCGGCATTCAGCGGGTCCGTCTCCGCAAGCGTGGCGGCCGCGACGATCGCGGCGTCGATCGCGGTCATGAGACGGCCGACTTCGGTCTCCGCGTCCTGCGCCGACACATAGGCGATCAAGGCGGCCGTCTGCGCGGCCTGGGCGACGCAGGCCGCCTGCAACCCCGCCGCCAGTGACGCGAGGGTGCCGACGCTCTGCCCGGTCGCGATCGTCCCGCTCGCCTGGGCGATCGTCGCGGCCGCCAGGAGCATCGCGGTCGTATCGCCAGGATCGGCCGCCGGCGCCGGGGTGGTGACGCCACCGGGCGCCACGGCGGCCGGAATGGGTGGAGAGGCGGCCGCGGCGATCGCCGCCGGCACCGCGAGGACGGTCCCGACGGAGGTCGCTTGCCAGCCCGCGCTCGGCGCGCTGGTGGGCGCACTCAGTGTCGCGACGGCGCCGGCAGCGGCCGGACCGATGACGTCTCCCGACGGGCCGGTCTGGACCAGCGCGCTGAACTGGCCGGCGATCGAGGTTGTCCAGGACTGCACGGCCGAGAACGCGGCGAAGGCGTTCCGGAACGGCGTGAGCGCGGTGATCATGTAGGACTGCGCCGCGTCGATGGCGCTCGTCGCGGCGAGCTCGAGGCCGGCGATCGAGTTCGATGCCGGCAGGGACGGCGGCGTCCATGGGTAGAGCTGCACCTCGAAACGGGCGCAGCGGATTTCCTTGAACGAGAAAGTCACGCGGCCCGGCGCCAGCAGCACGACCTGGATGTTGCCGAGCCATGGATGCACCAGGGAAAGCGGGCCCTGCGTGCGGAGCGCCGTGCGCAGAAGCGTCGCCTGCTGGACGTAGTCGGCACCGATCAAGACGCCCTTCAGGGCGATCGGACCGTCCAGCGCGCCGAGATCCTCATATGCGGCGCCGTCGACGCCGGGAAACAGAAACCGCTGCAGCCGGCGCCCGACCTCGATAGACGTGTCGATGATCTGGAAGGGAATGCCGGCGATCGTCGCCTCGAGAAGCGCGCCCGAGAACCCCGGGACGGCGCCGTTCAGCAGCTGGGTCGAAATGCCTGATAAGCTCACCATGAAACGTCTCTTAAGGCCGGTTTAGAAGAGGTCCGGACGGCGGGGTCTTGCGGGGGAGCCGCGCCGGATTGTGGGTGTGATGACGCCCAACCCCGTCGCCATTCGTGACGTGAACGTCCACAACATGCATCCCGAGGGCTCGGCCGATGGCGTCGCCGACTTCGGCGCCAGCCTCCCGGATCGAGTTCTTCATGCTGTCCTCGAGCTTGTTGCCGATCACGCCGGCGACAATGCCGGCGATCAGACCAGGCCAGCCGCCTTCGGCCGCGCCCTCTCCGCCTTCAACCACCGCGCGTTTGCCGGCGTCGACGACGTCGTCAAGGACCGATTCGCCGCCTTTGGCTTTCTTCCCAAGGATCCGGCTGCTGAGTGCGCCGAATGCCTTCAGCGTCGCGGCGCCGCTCCCGACGGCGACGATGAGGTTTCCGAGGCCGGTATTCAGCAACGGCAACTGAATTGTGTTGAGGTCCCGAATCGATTGGCCGAACGCTCCCAGAACGAAGTTGGCCACCTCCAACGGCTTCAACAGGCCGCTCCCGATGTCGCGCTCAAGTTGGCGGAGCTGCTCGTCGAATTTGGTGAGATCGGTATTCGCGCCTTTGAGCGCTGTCTGAAAGTCTGTCGCGCCGGTCTTCGAGGTCACCGTCCCGAGCATCTTGATCATGCCCTGGTATTGCTTCCAGTGCAGCAGGATGGACTGAACAGTGGTGGCGGACTGGATGTTGCCAAAGATCGTATTCAAGAACTTTGCGCGGTCACCTGCATCCATCGGCGCGGTTACCCTGTGGAGATAGTTGAGGACGGCCGTTACCTCATTCTCGCCGTGCGCCTTCCCGGCGGCTTCGATCTGCCACAACCCTTCCGGCTTGATGTGATACCGGTTGTAGAGCTCCTGAGTTGCTTCCAGCCGTCGCTTGAACAGGAGCCGTGAACTGGCCATCTGCGCCTGCGGCGAATTCAGTGATTTCATGAAATCACGATAGTCGGCCGCGGCCTGTCCGGGTTGCGTGGAGTTCTTGATGACGGTCTCCAGGCCGGCTGCCACCATGTCGAGATTTCCTCGGCCCGTCATATGAACGAGCTCGGTATAGCCGCCGATCTCCTTCAGATATTGACCGAAATTCCCCAACGAGAAGTGTGCTTGCTTCGCGGCCGTTGCCAGCATTTCGAGGGCCGGCAGCATTCCCTTCGGCCCGATCTTGAAGCTGTCATTGATCGCGAACGCCGCATCCGCCAGGTCATATGGGCTCACGTCATGCGCCGTTGCCATCATGCCGATGTCCGGCATGATCGCCTTCACGACCGCCGGCGGCATATGTGTGGTGATCATCCGGAAATACGCGTCCGCGAGACCTAGGCTCGGCTGTCGGTCCTTGAGTGCCAGCATATCGAAGAGGCCACTCAGGCGCGCCACTTCCGCATCTGCTTTGGGGCCGCTCAGTTTCTCGGTGATCGCGATCTGCCGTAAGGTTTTCTGGTAGTCACCGAGTTGGCGGATTGCCGACAAGCCGAGCGCGCCGGCGATCGCGCCCCCCAGCCAATCCACCGCATCGTCGGCGTTCTTCGGCCCTTCGAGGGACGCCGCCTCTGTAGCGGCGCCCCCGCGCACCGCGCGGCTCATGCCGGTGCCGCGGCCCATATCCCGGAGGCTCTTCGTCGCCTTCTCGGCCGCATCGCTGACAGCAGTGGTCTCGGCCGCCAGTTCCTTCATCTGGTTGATGGGCTGCGCCGGCATCTTAAGGGCGTCCAGCTTTTCGCTGAGCTGCGCGACCGATTTGTCGAGCGAGCGAATCGTCTTGTTCAGCCCCTCGAAGAGCTTCTTCACCTCGTCGAGGGGCCCGGCCATCTGCGCCCTCAGCCGGAGTGTGATTTCGGCTACGAGATCGTCCGCCATCAGCTGCTCCTCAGCGCCTCGTTATACTGCCCGACGGTCCCCATCCAGAACCGCAGGTCGGCCATGGTGAGGCTTTCCAGATCGGCGCGCGGCCAGCCGTAGTGCCGCCCGACGGCGGCCAGCATCAGCCCCCAGTCCGCGGGGGCTTCGGCGATAAAAAATTTACGAGCTCGAGGGCGCGGCCAAGGTCTACCCCGTCCAGCCGGTCGATCACCTGGGGCGCCCGAGCGGCCGGCAGATCGATGATGCGCTCCAGGATGAACAGGGCGCCATCCCCGCGCGAGGACGTCATCATCGCCCGCAGATCGCCGCCGTTCATACGCCGGGCGCGCAGGGTCTCGTAACGCTCCTCGCGCACCTTGTCGCCGCTCTTGAACTTGAGAGTCACGGGATAATCCAGCCGGATCTCGAAGCCGTCCTCGGTCGCGAGAATGCCGTCCGGCAGCCCCTCGGCCGTCTTCGGCGCGTCCTCCTGGATGACGTCGTCGCCGGCGACGACGCCCGTCTCCGCCGCGCCGTGCTCGATGATGAAATCCTCGTTCACTGGAGCAGCTCCTCGGCTTCGCCGCCTTCCCATGTAAGGGTCAGCTTGCCGCCTTCGCCGCCGGTGATTTCCGGCTGGTCCACCAGGAAGGCGTTGGCGATGACGAAGGTCTGCCCGGTATCGCAGACGAACTGGAGTTCGCCTTCAGTGACACTTCTGATCGCGGCGATCGACATGCCGGTCATGAAAGGCGTCGAGCACTGCACGCGGCTCGCCATCATCTCCTGGCTGCGGCTGACCTGCGCGCCGGCTGTGACGGCCTTGTTCACCAGACCGCCCTGCCGGAACTGGGCGCCCTTTTCGCAGGGGAACTTCACCCCGGCCCAGACGACTTCGACAACACCAAGGCTTTGCGCCATCTCTGAGACTCCTTATGCCGCCGCGAATTCGAGATCGCCGGCCAGGATCATCAGGTTACCGATCAGGTTCACCTGCTGGCGCGAATTCATCCGGTTCGGGTCGTTGCTGTCGATCACGAAGGTGCTGGCGGCCACCGTCGCCGCCGTGTTCACGATCCAGCCGTTCTCGGCATAGACGCGACACCTTCCGGCCCATGCACCGCGCATGCGCTTCGGCGTGACGACGGTGCCGTCGTATTCGGCCGCGAGGCTGCCGTCCGGCGCGAGCTTGTTGCGGGGGTAGACCAGGCTGACATAGCCGATCCAGTCGTAGCGGATCCGGCTCATTGTCGCCGGCACCATGATGTCGTGCCACGCCTGGGACGGGATACCGTTCGCGTCAGTGGTGTTCTCGGTCACCACGCGCTCGAGCTGGACGGTCCCATCCACCGCGACTGTGAAGGTCGACATGCCCGCGCCCAGGAGGATGTTGCGCTCGGTCTCGTCGTAGCGGTCCGCCGGCGCCGGCGGCAGGATGCCCGGCAGCGCTACGCCGCGCAGCTGGCGCGACGGATCGTTGGCCAGCTCATACGAGCACGCGCCGGCATACGCGCCGCAGATCACCCAGGTCGGATGCATCGGGTTCTGGATCGGCAGCGTGGTCGCGTATTTGCTGTTGAGGCCCGTCTGCGCCGTCTGCACAGTGCCCGGCGTGCCGGCGATCACGCGGTAGCCCTTCGCGTCCAGCTGCCCCATGGCCATGTAGCGCGTGGCCAGAACCCCCTCGAAGATGCCGACGTTGTTCGCGTCGTTCCAGCAGATGCCGATATCGGTGAACCAGGTGCTGGAGATCGCATCGAGCGCCGCGGTGACGACTGGGTCCGTCGCACCCCCGGCCATGGCGGTGACGGTCACCGCCAGTCCGGCCGGCGTCGCGTCCCCGCGCTGCGCGTTGACCCGCAAATCGATGGTGTTGCCGAGGGTGCCACCGTGAAGTGCTGCAATCTCCAGCGCTCCGGTGCCGGCGGTGGGCGTGAACGGCAGAAATCCCTCACTGAAGGGAATGCCACCGAGGGTGGAGACGAGCTGCTCCGCCGTGGAGAGCGCGTTGGCCACAACCGTCGCCGCCGTGTCGCCGACAGAGACCGGGACCGCGATCCGGATCCCCGCGACATAGAGTGCCAGCGTGCCGGCCTGGGTGGCCGTGCCGGTGATGCCGAAAGATCCCGACGCCTTGGTCGCGGCGGTCGCATCCGGCACGCCGATGATCTCAAGCGGCAGCCAGGGATTGGCGCGGATGAACGCCGCGGCCATCTGCGCGATGATCGACCCGCCACCCCCGAGCGCCTGCGCATCGGAGGCCGCGAACACCGGATAGGGCGTGTTCGGCTGGGCGGTGCCTGTCGGGAGCATCTGGCCGATCAGGAGTGCCTTGGCCGGATACGGCAGCAGGCCGGCTTGGCTGTAGTTCGCGCGGACCTGATAGAAGGCGCCCGGCACCTGGAGATTGTAGGGGATCTCGTCCAGGGTGATTGTCTGGGTCGCCTGCGGCGACAACGTGTTCCCGCTCACTTACCTGTCTCCTGCACTTTGGCGCCCGTGGACTTTGGCGATGCGGGCGTGGCCTCGACGAGCACCAGGTCGCCGATCCGCAGCCATTTGCGGATCGTCCTGGTCTCCTCGAGCTCCATACCCTCCGCGGGCAGCTTGCGGCCGTCCGGTAGCCGCACGGTGCGCCCGGGGCCGGGCTTGACCATCAATTTCGGCATCAGCTGCTCTCCATCGTCGTCGGAATTCCGGCGACATCGTTCTGATCGTTGGCGCTCGAGGCGCCGTCGAAGTTCCAGTCGATCGCGAGTGTCTGGAACAGGCCCAGGTCGGCCGGGTTCGGCATCACGTCCGCGGGCTGGATGGTGGTGACCACGTCGCAATCGAGCACCGCGATCGCCTGATTCTCGTCGAAGTTCTCGCCGTGCGCATTCGCCACCCGGCGCACGAAGACGCTTCCGAGGCCGTTGCCATTGGCATCCGTCGTCTGCATGCCGTTCACGGCCGCCACGGCGATCTGTGCCAGGTGCAGCAGCCCGGGCGCCTGCGCGTCCCCGAAATACCGCTGCTGGAGACCGCGCGCGTTCATTACCGCGATGAAGATCGTCCAGGTGGAAGTGCCCTTGAACAGCGGGCTCTCGGTGCGGTCCTGAAGCACCGACCACCCAAGCCCGATGAACGGCGTCCGGTGGGTCAGCTTGTTCCACTCTTTCGCCGTCACATTCGCCGGCACGATCCCGAACTCGAATTTCGCGGGCGGGAAGACCTGCTGAAGCCGCGCCTGGATCGAGCGACCGATCCCCGGGAGCGGGCCGTCGGGAATGCCCGCGGCGAAAGCAGGAAGGCCGCCGCCGCTCACAGGCCACCATCCCAGAAGCCGGACGGCAGCGAGCCGCCGGACGCTCCCCCGTAGACGGGATCTCGCGAGCTCGTCTGCGCGTAGGACTGATCGCCGACGGGAACCTCGTCCAGGTCGAGATGCACGGTGCCCCCCGCGATCGCCTTCAGCCAGGAGACGATCTGCTGCTGACCCGCCTGCACCTGGTCGGACGGATTCCGCTGCCCACCAGTGGAGAGGTCATAGCGTGCCAGGATGCAGCACGCCCGACGCACTTCCGGGGGTGCTACCGTCAGGGGCATCCGGTAGCGGCGCCGCAGATAGGTGTCGATGAGCGCCGACGCCTCGTCGAGAGCCCGGTCGATCGGATCGGGCACGACCGCAACGAGATCCGCGCCGTCCGGCGTGGAGAGCCGGATCATTTCCGACTCCCCGAACCGGTCGATCATGTCGGCGATCGTCGCGTAAGCCATGCTTCAGATGCCTCTCAGGCGCTCTTCTTCGCGCGCTTCGGCTGCCGCCCGGCGCCCTCCGCCGCGGCGCCCGTCTGGTCGCCGCCCTCGGCCGCATGCGCGTCCGACACCAGCGCCTGCTCCACAGCGGCCTGGGCGGCTTCACCGCCCTCTTCGAGCGCGCCCTCAAGCGCGTCGAGCGTCTCCTCGGTCGCGGTATCGCCGATCGCGAGATAGAAGACCGGATCGCGCCGCAGTTCGCGCAGCTCCTCGGCCGTAAAATGGTTGAGCGGATAGGCTGCCATCGGGGGATGCTGCATCCCGGCGCGGCGCCGGCCAGCGATACCGCAGAACACGACGAGCTTCTTCATCGCCTGGTCTCCTCGGGGTAGGGCGCCCCGACGATTTCGCTCGCCGGGGCCGGAGGTGAGCCATCGATCCCTCCGTTATGGGGCAGCACGCCGATGGCCCCCGTCTATTCAGGCGCTCAGCTGAGCCAGGGGTTCTCCACCGGCTTCGCCAGCCCACGGAAGGTGTTGGACACCGTGCCGCCGGAGGCGAGCGGATCGCCGGCCGGCAGGAACTGGTTTTCGCAGTAGGCGCGCGCGGCGGGCGCCAGGGAGGGAGGCACCACGAGGAGAAGCCCGGTCATCCCGATGCCCATCGGCGCGCCGTTCGGGCGCCGCAGGCTCATCATCGTCGCGCGGGCGCTTTCGAGGTTCGCCAGCGTGAGCGCCGCGTCCGAGCGGAACGCCAGCTGCCAGAGGCCGTAGCCGGCGTTCGAGCGGCCATCGACACCCCACACGAACTCATCCTCGAAGAACGTGGTCTCGTCCGTGAGGCTGAATTTCGGGATCACCCGGAACGGACGGCGCGTCTGGTAGATGAACGGCTTCTGGATGCGGCTGCCGTCGATCAGATACCAGCTCGGATTGCCGGTGCCCGCCTGATAGTTGGCGACCGTCGTCGCCGCGCCGGTGGCCGTATAGTTCGGGTGCGCGGTGTCGAAGAAGTTCTGGCCGTCATAGGTCAGTGTGGCGTGGCCCTGCGTGAAGAGCTGGCTGACCAGATTGTCGGGGACCTGGCCGGCGTCCTGGCCCAGCTGCTCGGCGATCGGACGCAGGATGCCGTAGCGATCGTCCTCGATGTCCTCGCGCTTGATACCGATGGTCTCCTCGAACGTCTTGTTCGAGATCGAGAAGGTCTCAAGGCTCACGGTGTTGACGACGCGGTCGCCGATCCACTCGCGCAGGCCCGGCAGCATGTCGAGGCGCGGATACACCTCGGCGCGGCCGGTGCTCGGCTGTTCGTAGGTGAAGCTCTTGTAGATCGACGGCGCCGCGTAGAGCTGCGTGTCGAACGCCAGGCTGACCGCGTCATTGATCGACTGGAGCAGCGGGAAGGTGATGACAGATGCCATGAGTTATCAGGCCCCCTCGAGCAGAACCCAGGTCTGCCCGTTCTCGATGCCATTGATCTTGCCGATCGGCGCGGTGAAACCGGACGTCGGCGCGGTCAGGGTGAAGGTGTTGTCGTCGGTCGCGTAGACCTCGGCATTGATGTTCGCGACCCCGGCCGAGCCGACCGCGAGAGCGAACGACCCGCGCTCGGCGACGATCGTCGCCCCCGCCGTGGCGGACGCCGAGTTGTCGTAGGTCGCCGTCGCGAGACCGGCGAACACCGCCGCTCCGGCCGTCTGCGGGCGCACAAGCTCGCCGCTGGAATTGAGGCAGACGATACCGCCGCGGAAGATCTTCTCGCCGGGCGCCACCGGATAGCCGAAGTCGCTGCGCCCGAAGCGCTGGCCGCGGCGCGGCACCTTGGCGTCGGATGTGAGTGCCATTTACGCCTCCTTTTCCCGCTCGGCGCGCTTCTTGCGCCACTCGGCGAGCTGCTCCTTGGTGAGGCCGAATTTCGACATCACCTCTTTGTCCTCGGCGCTCATCATCTCGGTGCCACCGCCAGACGGCGCCGGGGAGAAGCGCCCATCGGCGCCGCGCGCGTTGATCGACGGCATTTCGTCGATCATCTTCTCGGTCGCCTCCGGGTCCTGCGCGTGAAGCGCGATCATGCGATCGCGGACGCTCTGGGCCGCGATCGGCTTGCCGGCGGCGATGGCGCCGTCGACGAAGCGACGGGCGGCTTCTTCAGCAGCAGTCTTCACCATGGTGTCGACGCGCGCCTGCAGGGCGACATGCTCCTCGAGCGGCACATACTTCGTGCCGAGCTCGGCGAGCTGCTTGTCCTTGTCGGTCAGCTGCTGCGCCTGTAGCGCCACCTGCTGGCGCCCGGTTTCCATGGCGGCGAGGCAAGCCGCCTCGTCCGCCGTGTCCGGAAGGCCGAGAACCTTCCTGACGGTGGCGATGTCCATATCCGCTCCTTCCGAGTGTGCGGCGCCAGTCCAGCCGCTGGTGTCCATCCCGAGCTTCCGTGCGCGGGCGAGAATGCGACGACGCGCTTCCGCGCGCTCCGCATCGGTGAGGTCTGCCGTCCGATCCACCATGTCCCACGCCAGCTCGACGTGGTCGGGATCGCGGATGATCAGCTGCCGCTTCTCCGGGACCGCGAACATGTCGGCGGGGAGCTTCGCGCGCTCCTCGGCCGAGATCCGCGCGTGCAGGGACGCGAGCTGGGTCAGATTGGGGGCGTTGGTGAGGGCGGCGCGCAGGATCCTGGTGACGCGCCCACCCCGGGCGTGGGTGTAGACGGGGGAAATCCCGCGATACGACTTGTCGGCCATCAGCGCGGTGCCGGACTGCGTCCATTCGACGCGCCCCCAGATGCCACCCGCGCGCGGATCGTCGCCGCGGTTGGCGAGATCGACAATCCACCCTCGCGCCGGAGATTCGCCGCCACGCGGCGCGGCCAGGTCGGTCGCGTGGTTCTCGTCGATCGGCAGCTTGCCCGCTTCCATCGAGACGCGGATCAGATCGTCGGCATCGGCTACATGGTATGGGCCTCGCCCGTCCGTCCCCGAAAATGTGCCCGGCGGTAGCAGCTGGATCCACTCCGGCGGCGCAGCTTCCGCCGTCGCGTGCAGTGCCACGCCGGGCAAGTCCAAGAACAGGGAGGAAACGTTCGTCTGATCCACGCGCCCAACGTAGAGGCGCGACGGCATGCGGCCGTCCTAACGATGGTTATGATAGTGGCTGGAGGAGAGGAGACGGCGCGGGACAGAAGAGCCGATTTTAAGGCCGCTGAGCGGCTTGGTCCGTCAGGACGTCCGGATGGAGCCTAGCACACCCGAAAACCTGATGAATACCGTCTTAGCGTCTCTTAGGAGGCATGTCGTCGTCGCCATGGCAATGAAGTGGCGCATCAGACGCCCAGAAGGCGCCCGAGTAGCCGGTCGACGGTCTCCAGGATCATCTCCTCATCCTCGTCCGAGATGCCCAGATACGGCCGCGCCGGGATGGTCACCTTGCGGGCGAGGACCAGGTGGCCACCCATCTGGAAGGCGAGCGCCTTGGCGCGCACCGGCCGGATCGTCGCGCCCCACTGGTGGACACCGGCATAGATCAGCGGCGAGCCGATCCGCAGCGTGTGATAGCCGGCGCGGAAGGTGATCGACCGCATCAGGGCCGACGACTGGACGAGGGTCGGGCCCGGACGGCGGAACTCGGCATAGGCGGGATTGAGCGGCGCCCAGGGCGTGCCATCTGGCGCGGTGCCAGACTGAAACCGCGCCTCGGTCGACGCGACGAGGCCGGTGCCGATCGCGTCCAGGAGCGGCTTTGCGTCCCGGTCCAGCATGCGCAGGCGGTCCATCGCCTCAACAACGCGGCGATCGTCGAAGGTGATTTCAGCGGAGAGGCCGGCCATCAGCGCAGTGATCCCACCAGGATCGTCACCTGGTCGTCGTCCTTGCGCGCGACCGTCAGGCTGCACCGGTCCGAGACCAGGAAGAGTGCCCCGGCATTCGTGAACGTTGCGCCGCGCGTGCCCTTGGGCACGATGAGGCGCAGAAGAAAATCGCGGTCCTTGACGTCGAGGCGCGCGAGCTCGCGCACGATGCTCGCGCCGATCGGTGCGGACGGTCGCCATGCGTCGCCCGGATCGAGCAGCGCGAGCTCGCGCAATGTCTCTCCACCGATCACGTCCCATGCCGCCACATCCTCCGGCGTCTCGGCGCTTTCCAGTGCGTCCCGCACGGTCTCAGCATTGGCGGCCGTCGGCCGCGCGATCGCCCGCTTCTGCTCATCTGTGAGGGCGCCACGCCACGCGTCGGCCTGGGCGCCCAGGATGCGGCGCGCCGCGGCCGTGGAACGGAATGAATGTGGCTTGGCCGGGAGCGGCACCTGGACGCCAGGGACGGCGCTCACCGGCTCGGCCGACACCGGCGCGCGGCGCCCTTCCTTCCAGATCTTGCCCGGATTGCCGACCCAGCCAGGATCGACGCCTTCCGGCACGCGGGTGACGACACCCGTCGTCTTGTTCACATACGTGGTCCACTTCGTTTCCGGGGCGGTGTCGGGCTTCGTCTTGCCCATCCGGCGCAGGCCGCCCTCCGATACGACGCTGGCGATGCACCGGCAGCCCCACCCTTTCGGCGGGTAATGGGTGTCCCACCACGGATCGTCGGCTTTCAGCGTCAGGCCATTCCACGCCAGGTGCATGATCCGCGGATGCGCCACCGGCGTATGCACGAACTGCCAGTAGGGAAACGCCTCGAGCGTCTCCGGCCGCGTCATCTGCGCGTAGCGGCCGGCGGCGTAGGCCGTGTTCATGTTGCTCTCGTAGATCACCCGCGCGCGCCATTGCGGATGACCGTGGTGGACCCATCCGTGGCGTTTCACGATGTCGTCGAAATCGCGCTTGAACGCGCCGAAGCCGGTGCCCTGGGAGATCGCCTTGTCGACCGCCTGCCGGAAATCCTCGATCAGCGCCTTCTTGGTCGCTCCAGCCACGGCGAAGGCCCGCGCATGCGCCTCGTCCATGACGGCGGTCCAGTGTGCCGAGGGCATGTTCGTCTTCTGCCGGAAATAATCGACCGCCTCGTCGAACGGCAGCTGGACGGCTTCGGCGGTCGTGCGCGTCATTTGGCCTCGTCGGACTTTCGCGCCGCGGCCAGATCACTTCCCCTGATCTGGCAAACGACCTGAGCAACAGTGCGTACCCTGGGCGGGCTCACCTGGTAGAACCGCGCGAGCACCAAGATATGCCCGGTCTGATCGGCGTGCCGCTTCGCGTTCGCCGCTGCATTGCGCCCCTCGAACATGCGGCCACAATCCACGCAGGAGGATTTCGACGTGCGCAGTTTCCGTTCACTTGCCATCCGGACCACTCGCGCGAGCCTCCGAGGAAATCTCGTCCAGCAACGCCGCCTGCCCGGCGAGGTGGGCCAGCGCCATGCCGCGCGCCATCGCCTCGGCGAACTCGTCGGCGTTCAGGTCGAGCGCCTGCAGCTTCTGCACCGCATCCGGTAGGCTATCCGCCGACTGGAGCGCCACGCGCACCTGGTCGGCGAGCCCGGCGAGCGCGCCGGTTGCCTCACGGGCGATCCGCGCCTCGAGCGCCTCGAAATCCGCCTGCGCGGGTGCGGCCGCCGTGGCCGCGTGCATGGTCAGAAACTGGCCGAACGACCGGCGCGCATGGAGCGCCCGCGTCAGGCTGTCGGGGTTGATTTCCGGGTGCTGGTTGGCGCGGATCTTCAGCACCTCCTTCGCGATCGGGTTCGTCGTCGCCGGCGACGCGCCGGCAGCTCCACCTGCGCCGGCCGCTGGCATCGCCGGCATCCGGAGAACCTCGTCGTCGCCCTCCGGTTTTGTCAGCTGCAGCCGTTGCCGGATTTCCTCGGCCTTCACCGTCAGGCCAAACGGCGCGAGGTCCGCGACGCCGGCGATGACGGCATCCAGAGGCGCCTCTTCCGGCCGGCCGATCTCGATCGTCGGATATGCCTCCTGCGGGCCGAAACTGAACGCGATCATGGGCGCGATGATTTGCCGATCGATGGTGTTCTGCAGCAGGTCCGCGTCGAACCGCTCGACATCCTGCTCGGCCGCGCGGTGCTCCTGGCCCACGGCGTGGCCGCCATTGACCGCATCCGTGCCGGCCGTCCCTCCCAGCACGAGCTTCGAGACCTCGTAGTTCAGCCAGTTCGACCGTCCCTCGTAGACCTGAGCGCCCTTTTCGCCCTTGGCTTCGATGAACTCCACCTGCATCGAATTCGGAATGATCGCCGCAAGGTCGCCGCCGATCGCGCTGACCGCGCGCCACAGCACGCGCTTGTCGCTCTCGCTCGCTTCCGGGCCGTAGCGCCCCACGCGCACCGGCATGCCGTAAGCCTGGCAGAAGATCGCCCAGTCGCGCAGCGTGTATGTCGAGAACATCCACATGAAGGCGACCGCCCGGGTGAGGCCGCTCCTCACGGCCTGTCCCGATTTGAACTTGTGCTGGTGCAGGACGAACTTGTGACGCGCGAGCGGCTCGAAGCCGGTATCGGTGCGTAGCCAGATCGTCTCGCCGTCCTCCCAGCTCACCTCGAAGAACCGCTGCGGCCGGTAGAGGATCTCGCGCGGCCGAACCAGACCAGGCTTCGTCTCCCAGTCGATCTCGCAGACGGAATAGCCCTTGGCGACCGCGTCCAGGACGTCGTAGAGCGCGCTCTTCAGCACCTTGGTGTCGAGCCAGCGCCTCACGAAATCCGCGTGCTTCTCGCCGTCGGGCACGTCCTCCGCGGCCTTCACCGTGATCGGCAGCTGGCTGACCTGCCGCTTCCGCTTGCTCAGGACGGACGAATAATGCGGGTAGAGCTCCTCGATCTCCTCGGCGAGGACCGCATAGTCGAGCGTGGACCCCTGATCGGCCGCCCGCAGGATCGTCGCCAGCCGGAAGGGATTCATCCCGAAGGCGACATGCTGCGGGAACGGCGGCCGTGCGGACACGAAGCTCGGCGCGGCGATCGACTTCGTCAGGGCGGACCGAGGAATCGGATGGCCGTCCTGGTCGATGATCCTCAGCACGTCCTCGGTCATGTGTGGGCGCCTCCCGCGCCCGCGAGGCGCCGACGCGCCATCTCGGAAATCACGTTTTCCTGCCGCTGGACGGCAGCTTTTCGGGCGGCTGCCCATGCGCCCAGGCCGTCGATAAACTCGGCCGCGCGCTCGGCCTCCTGAGCTGAGGCGAACTCGGCCGCCAGTTCCTGCTCCGTCATTTCGACAAGCGGCTTTGTCACAGCTTCATCTCCCGCACGATCGGGTCCGCGGGATTGAGCTTGAGCGCGAGGCGCGCCGGCATCCGTCGTCGGTATGTCCACGCCATCCGCTTCACCCGTTCGACTTCGGCCGCGGTCGGCTTCTCGCGCGCCACATTGATCCGCCGATCCATCTGCTCGAGGAATCGCGCGTCCCCGGATCCTTTCGGCAAGCCGATCTCCTTCAGCCTGGTGACGGTGAGGCCCAGGAGCGCCCGCTCGCTCTCGGCCATGCGCGCGGCGTCATCTTCGACCGAGGCCGCGTCCATTGCGTCCGCGGTGTGCGACGCGAAGCTCATCTGAGCATCCCTCCTGACAGATCCGGCAGCCAGCCAGTATTCGCGCGCGGCTCATCCTCGTACGGGTCGGGCCGGTCGCGCCACGCGCTGGGCGCCTGGCGCCGCACGGCGGCCTCATACTCGTAGACGGCCACGTCCCCACGCGAGGCGGCGTGCGCCAGGACGCAGGCGATCGCGGAGTCGCCGTGGCGCTTCTCGCCCTTGTCTCCGCTGCGCTCGACCACCTTGGCGATCCCGCGCACCAGCTGGACGGCACGATGGTCGGTCAGCACATCGCGGTCACGCGGCAGCACGATCGTCGCATCCTCGAAGGCCGCCTTCCAGGGCGGCATGTTCTCTCGATACCAGCCGTCGTTCAGCATCACCGCCTCGATGCGAGAGCCGAATTTCTGCACCGTCTCCTCGGCCAGCTGCATGCCGAGGCCAGTGGCGTCCATCTTGCCCGCGCGCAGGCGCGGAATGCGCTCGAGCACATACCAGAGGATCTGGCGCTGCTGGGCGAACGGCATGTTGCGCAGCTCGAAGGTGAACAGCGTGCGCCGCACCAGGTCGGACTGGGTCCCGAGAAACCAGCCGGCGGAGAGATCACCGCGGCGCCCGACGTCGAAGCCGAATGTCACCGGCATATCCGGGTCGATCGCCGCCAGCACCGGCTTGAGGGTCTCCTCGCACCATTCGCGCGCCTCGGCGACGCGCAGGTGCTCCGGCTCCTGGTCGAACGCAGCGGGCGCCTTCCAGCGCAGCACCGGAATGTCGGGTTGCATCCGCGCCTCGATCAGCGCGCCCGGCAGGAACGAGCCGGAGGATGCGGAGGGAATGCAGAACAGCTCTTCGTCGGCGCCGCTGCCATAGAACTCGATCAGCTCCTGGCGCCACGCCGCCTCGGCCTCCTTTGACCAGGGCTGCCCGCGCACCAGGCAAACCCGCTGGTAAAGACCGTCTGCGAGCGCGTCGTCGAGCGTGACGCGCAGGAGGTGGTAGGGGCGACGCCCGGCACGGATATCCTGCACCAGCTGGTTGAACTTGTTCTCGTCGCCGTCATGCGTGCTGATCACCAGCACGCGGCCACCCCAGATAAGCAGCGCGAAAGCCGCCTTCAGAACGCCTTCAAGATCCTCATGGAACGCGGCTTCGTCGATGATGACGAGCCCCTGCATGCCGCGCAGGGACCGCGGCGACGAGGGGAGAGCCAGCACCTTGAAGCCGGAGGCGAAGCGGATGCGGAATGCCTGGATGGATTTCTCGGGGCGGTCATCCTCGAAGACGATCTCCTCGACCTCGGCGGCCGCCGGCTCGATCGCGCGCGCCCACTCCGCGACGTAGTCGATGAACTCGCGCGCCATCTCGAGATTGTAGCCGAGATAGAGCACATCCATCCCGCCGGCGCCCTTCGTGGCGGAAGCCGTGAGGGCCGCGATCGCCGCGGCGGCCCATGAGTAGCCGATGCGGCGCGACTTCTCTGCGACGATGACCGCGTGCTGCGAAACACTGGTCATCAGCAGCTTCTGGTAGTCCAGGAAGACGTCCGGGAGCTGGGTCACGACGCGCGCCTCCATCCGTCGCCGTTCAGCCACGGCCAGCCCTCACGCCGCGCGCACCCGATGCCGCAGTAGGCACGCTCGATCGCACCATTGTCGTTGCGGCCCATGGCGAGGATCGTCACCCCGGGCGCCTCGCACACAACGCACGGCGTCTCGGCCATGCTGCCGCGAAACGGAACGACCTGAGCGGCCGCCCTCCGCATCATCGCGCGGAACCTTCCTCCGGCTTCACGCCGAAGATCCCCGCGCGGATGGCGTCCAGCGTCTCGGCCGTCATTCCGCCCGTCTTCTTCGCCACTTCTTCGACCGCCTTCGCCGCGGCCGCGCGGGCGCGCTCTTCCGCCCGCTTCTCGATCGCCGCGATGGCATCGACGTTGCTTTTCTGCGCGCGCCCCAGATGGTCGAGCGCCTTGGCGAGGAACATGAAGCCTTCCGGGTTGCCCTTCAGCGCATCCTGGCCGCGCGCATCCCCTTCGGTGCCCATGAACAGATCCAGGAGCGCCGAATGCAGCAGCTCGATATTGAGGCGGGCCGTCCGGCTTTCCGGCGCGTCGCCCAGCTGGCGCACAAGCGCCTCCGCGACCGAGCGGGACCGGCGCACCTTTTCACCGAGCTCGTCGAGCCCCTGGATATGGCGCCCAAGCGCCGACCGGCTCACCTGCGTCTGCATGTCCGCCAGATGCGCGAGGATCTCGTCGATCGTGTGCCCCTGCTCCCGCAGCTGCCCGATCATCTCGCGGACCTCGGCGGGCAGCCGGGAAATTGATGATGGCCTCGGCATGGCTCAGCCCGGCGGCCGGCGCGCGACGCCCGGGCAGCTTTCTCCGCCGACCACGTCCGCGCCCCTTTCCGTGAGGGTGCCGAGCCAGACAGTGGGCGCGTCCGGTGCACCATCGCCGCCCAGCTTCTCGATGCGGACCAGCCCTTTGTCCCGCAACCATTCCAGGTCGTGCCGGATCGTCGCGCGGCCGGCGGTATGCCCGAACCCCGCCAGCACCGATTTGAGCGTGAGGTCGTTCAGCTGGTAGCCGGTGGCTTCATTCAGCGCTTCCAGGATGAACCGCCGGCGGTCCTGCGCCAGGCGCTCCTCGAACGTGATGCTCATTCGTCACTCCCTCGCGCCTGCGCCAGCAGGTGTGTCTGGATCAGGTTCACGCTGTTGCTGATGCCCTGCATCATTTTCCCAAGCCCCTCGATCGACGCCTGGATGCCGGCCACGCTGCGCTCCAGCTGGACACGATGATCGTCGGCGTCGTTCTGTCGCGTCTCCAGCCGCTTGAAATCCTCCTTGGTGGGAAGCTGCCCAAATGCCCGCTCAAGATTTGCCACCCGGTCCACGATCTTCTCACTCTTCAGAGATTCCGCGGCGGCCTTCTGGAACCGATATGAGAGCAGCGCGACGAGGGCGGTGAAAAAGAGCGCGCCGACAGAGAGAAAGTCGGCGGCCACGCGCCAGTTCGGATCCATCATTCAAGGCTTCCCGTCCGAAAAATTCCTGATCGCCGCGACCGTTTCGCTGCAATCCATCCAGGCCGCATGCAGCCTGATCACGTAGTCAGCCACCTGGCTTTGCAGCTTCGCATCCGGCACGGACGGCGCGCCCGCGCAGGAAAGGAGCGCCACGGGCACGCGCTCGCGCACCACGACGGTGCGCGTGAGCGTCACCGGCGTGGGCGTCGCGCATCCAGCGAGAAAGACGGCAGCGGCGAGAGCGAGCCCCTTCATTTGCCCCCCGCGATCGCGCGCAGCGCATTCGCCAGAACGGGCGCCACCGGCCCGTCGTTTCCGGGGAGGGTTGCATCGCGCTTGACCTGGGCTTCCGCGGCGGCCAACGACGCGCCGCCGGTCGATCGCTCCGCCGCGAGCGCCCCCTCGGCCGCATCCGCGCGCCTGTTTGCCGCCGCCAGCGCGGCCGCGGCCTCGGCATTCGCCTGGGCGACGGCGCTGGCGTTTGCCGCCTGCTGCCGGGCGACGGCCGCGCGCGCCTGCTCGATCGTCCCGAGGTCCAGCCGGTGCGCCACCCACGCACCAGCCGCGAGGCCAATCGCGAGCGCCGCCGCGTAGGGGCCAAACCGCTTAAGAAGACTGATCAGGATTGCCGGCATTGCGGCTCCTTTCCAGCAGGGAGCGCAGACCGAGGCCGCCCGGGGCGCCGACAACGAACAGGGCGGCCGCGTCCCCGAAATCGCCAGGATGGAAGGGCTGCCGCATGACGACGACGGTCCATACCTCCAGCCCGACGAACGCCAGGCCGATGACGATCGCGAGAAGGGCCTGCTCGTCGAGCTTACCCTTCCCGTCCTCGATCAGTTCGGCCCAGCGCGCCATCCGCCGCGCCTCAGAGATGCGACTTCAGGAAGGCGACGAGCGCCTGCTCATCATCAGCGATGTCACCCTCGATGCGGGCGAGAACGGTCTCGATCCGCTGCACGAGCGACTGTTTCGCGACCGTCGAAACGGCCACCGGCACGACCGCCCGGATCTTCGCGGGCGGCACGGGCGGATCGGGCAAGTTCGTGCCGGTCGAGCCGGCCACGGTGGAAGCACTCATCGGTCTCTCCTCAGAGAATGAAAACGAAGCCCAAGGCAGCGCCGACAAGCATGCCGACGCCCACTTCGCCCCAGGACTGGCCGTCGGCGAAATTCGGAATGGGGGGAAGCCCCAGCCGCGCGATGGCGTAGGGAACAGGAAAGGCCGCGCCGGCGAGCAGCTGCGCGGCCACGGATACGGCCGACCAGCCGGACGCATACCCGCAGACGATCGCCAGAGGCGCCATGCAAACGAGCCCCGCCACGCACAGACCAACCGTGTCGTAGGCCATGGTTCCCTCGACCAGGCCGAGCGCGCGCGGAAACCAGCGCAGCCAGCTGCGCTCTGGCGTCAGCGGGACCGGCGGCGAAAGACCGTCGCCCTGGAACGGTCCCCACCCGGTAGCCGCCAACCCCACCCACAGCGCAACGAACGCCAGGAGGGAGGCAATCAAACCAGCCCCGGCGGCCGCCAGAAGGCAGATCGCACCGGAGCACAGCGCTCGCGTGGCCTGTGTGCCCACGTCGACGCCCAGAAGGGTGCGCAGCGCGCCCCCGCGCAGGCGCCAGACAAAGCCGCACCAAGCGCAGAAGGCGATGAAGCCCGCGATCGTCATGCGAGCGCCCTCCGGCCGGACAGACTTGCGCCTGACCGGCCTTCGGCTACCGTTGCGATTTCCACACCAACAACGGGAGTTCCTATGACCGAAGAAACACCCTCTCCGGACATGCGCGCGCTCGACCTGCGCGTTTTAGCCGGCCACATATACGCGTGCTCCCTTGTCCTCCGCCTAACGCTTGAAGCACTCGAGACAAAGGGGATCATGAACCTGCCCTCCCTTCGAGAGAACCTGGATCACGCGCACCTCTTGCTGTCCGAAATGTATCCGCTGACCGGCGACAACGCAGAGATTCTAAAAGCAACCGAGGATCAATTCGCAAAGATATTGGGGCGAGTTCGCTGACCGCGAGCACAACTCGTTCCAAAGAGGCAGCGCCTCCGGCGCGCTCATGAAATCTCGGAAACCGCTTGATCGGAACGACGCGGGTCATCGCGTCGTCTCCGCCGCAAGCCGCTCGAGATGAGCCGCGATGGAGGCCAGATGCCGTTCGGCGCTTTGCAGGGCGGCTGAGAGAGTGAAGAGCTCCGCGACGACAACGCGCACCGCAGCCGCCTCCGCAGCCTTCCCGATCTGCGCAGATTCGATGACGAGCTTGACCTTTTGCTCGATTGTCATCATGCGGCCAGCCCCCGTGCGATCTGCATCCCCTCGAAGGGCAAGCGCGCGCAGCGGCGGCTCCAGCCGTCGCCGTCGTGTTCCCATGCGCTGAAACTCGGCATCTCCCGGATGCGCTCTGCCAGGGCGTTGGCGGCCAAGGCATTCGCGTCGGCGGCGAGCGCACGCTCGGCACACCCGCGCGTGATCGGACCGGGCACGCCGTCCGCCTTCACCAGGAGCGCACGCTGCAGCCAGCGCACCGCGCCCTCGACGCCGTGGTTCACGGCCGCGTCGAACATGATCAGCGAGAATGGGGCGTTCTGGAGCGGGACACCGAGCTTGTCCCAGTAATCGGCGATGTAGATCTGGCGCGCCTGGTCGAGAGTGAGATTCGGAATGTCGAGATCCGGATAAGCCGAGGCCGAAATCCCGAAATTGGTGCCCTTCAGAAGGCCCGCGCCGATCTCGCCGCCAGTCCAGTTGCCGGGATCCTGAGGGTCATCCGTGAAGCCACCCTCGGTGCCGACGACGATTGCAAAGCATCTGTTGAAGAGGTCCTGCGCCATGTCCGGACGGTAGGGGGAGCGCAGCGGAGTGGCAGCCTAACCGTGGTTAGGACGGCATCTGAGAGAGGTCAGAAAGGGAGATTGAGCTGCTCGGCCGACTGCCCCTCGCGGAGCCATTTGTAGACCGTGTTCTCGGTGACGCCGAGTTTGCGAGCGATTGCGCGGCGCGTCAGCCCTCGCGCAGTATAGAGCTTGAATCGCCAGTGCCTGGCAAGAGGGACGGCGAGGCGGTCGCCTCCGAAATATGCGATCAGCCGCGCCATGCCCGTATCGCCCAGCGCCTCGAGGAGGGCGTGAGACGGCGCCGGAGGGTCTTTCGGCACCCGGATCAGAGTGCCGCCAAACCCTTCGACCAGGGCGAGCGTCGTCTCGACGCCAAGCAGCTCCACGAAATCCTTCAGCTCCCCTTGCGGAACTGAAGGATCGCGCTCGGGCGCGCGCATGCGATCGCCGTCCATCATTCCGCAACCGCCGGCGACTTAGCCGCTGCTTTTGCCCGTTTCAGCCATGCCTTCAGCCCCTCGATCACGAGGTTCGCGTCCTCTGGATTGAGGAAGGCCGGATCGGCCACACCATCAGGATGCGCCGCGCTGCGCGTCTGGCGGCGAACGAATGCGCGGAGCGCCGAATCGGACCCGTTCTCGAGATACGGCTTGAGCGCGTGCCAGAGAGCGAAGACCTTGCGCACATGCGGCTTCTGCGAAGCGGGACGCCACCGGCGAGGAGCGCCGTCATGAAATCCGAGCCTTTTGAACTCTTGCAGGACCGCATCGAGCTGGATGATATCCAATGCAGCCGATGTGTCATGCCCCGTTATGCGCCGCAGCAGCGCACGGTAGCTGTCCTCCTCCATCGCGAGCTTCTTGCGGGCGATGTGGATCTTCGCGAGCCGGGCACGTCTCTGGTCAGCCGGGCGCGGGTCGGCCGTCATGACACGCCCGTGCCGCGCATCTGACGGTGGCCCTTGGCCAGGATCTGCTCGGGCGTCGGACCGCCCATGGAAAAGGGCCCGCGCTTGGGAGCGGAGGCTTGGGCCGGCGCGCGCGCCCAGGAGGGGAGCGACACGATGACGAGGTCCGACCCAGCGGTGACGGACGCCGGCGTCGGCTCCTGCGGCTTTTCCGGGAGACCAGCGAACGGCGGCAACGCCAGAACGATCGGGCGCCTGGATGGCTTGCCCGAATGCGGGGCGAGCTGGAAGCAGAAATCGCCCTGCTCGACGATCTTGACCATACCCGCGTGCTCGTCGAGCCCGACCTCGACGCCGACCTGTTTCCCGTAAGCCAGCCAGTCCGGGGCGCCCTGGATCAGCCATGGGCGCAGCGTGAGGCGAAGACGCGGGCGGCCGCGCTTCGGAACCGTGAACGCAACAGTGACGGGCGCCTCTGCGACAAGGTGCGGCGACAGGCGCGGCGACTTCAGAACGAAGAAGCTCATGACCGCACATCTTCCAGCTCGGTCGAGAACGGCTCGATCACGAACTCCTCGACCTGGGAGATGCTGATGCCAGCGATCTTCTTCACCGCCTCCGGCTCGGCGAGGATGGCATCCTTCGAGATCTCGACCTTCTCGCGGAGGAGCCGGTCCAGACCAGCCTTCCGCAGCGCGTGGATGACCGCCTCCACACCCTTGATCGCGACCTTCGGTGGGGTGACGCGCCAGCGCACCTCACCGGAGGCGAACGAGGCCGTCTTCGTCTTGCCGCCTTGCGTCAGGGCGTCCCGGTTCGCTTCGCACCAGGTCTGAACGCCCGCCTGCAGATCCTCGATCGCGCGCCCATGCGGCTCGGCTTCGGTCTCGAAGCGCTCGCGGATCCTGGCGAGCTCATCGTTCATCTCCGCCTGGATGCGATCGCGCTCACGCTGCAGCCTGCCGATCTCGGCGATGGCCGCGACGACTTCCATGCGGCTCTGCGGCACGCGGGCCGAGGCCGCGGTGGACTTGATTCGGGGGGTTGAGGAGCGTCCCATCGGGAATGCCTTTCAAGGAGTGAGGGGGTTCGGGCTGCCGTTGCGCGCGAGCGGCAAGCCAGTCCTGGAATTCGATCTCCGCCGCACGCGCACAGCGCAGGCAGACGTCCGGCCAGTCCATGCAGGTGCCCCGGCAATCCGGGCAGTGCGCAGGATCGGGCCGGACGCGCATCTCATGTGACCTTCCCGAGAACAGGGAGACGCACGACGACACGATCGAGCGTGAACAGCCGCTCGATGTCCTCGTCCGTGAGCATGTCCAGGTCGATCGTCATGAGCTCGTCTGCGTCACCGCCGTCACGCAGCCACATGAGGAGGGCGCGGATCGCGCCGAGGCGCCGTCTCTGCGGGGAGGGATCGCGCCATGCGGCGTCGAGAGCGACGACAGCCGCGCTCATGATCCCCTCGGACGAGGCTTGCCCCGCCGCATATCGTCCGCATGCCGATTGAAAGCCAGGGTCGCGTGTCGCCCTCTGGATCAGCTCGTAGAGGGGAGCGCCGATGGGAAGAGAATGAACCGTCATGCCGCCATCTCCCCGACGCCGGCGAGGCGCTGGAACGCGCGCTCGATCGCCTCCTCCGTCAGGTCCTCCGGATGGTCGGCGCTGATCATGCGTGCCAGGCGAAGCGTCTTGATCATTCCGCGCAGCGCGCCGGGCTTTGTGGCGATCGCCTTCAGCATGCGGCGGGGCGCGTCGCCCTCGATTCCGGCGGCGTCCAGAATGGCATTGATGTCGCCGGCGGTCGGGCGACCCTTCGTCAAGCGCATCCCGACGCGAGAAAACAGCTGCGCGAAATCGTTCTTGCGGCCGCCTCCATCCATGCGCGTCCAGAGGCCCTGGTTGCCCATGATAACGAGGCCGATTCCGGCGCGATCGTGCAGCGACCGGAGCTGCTCCAGGCCGTCCGTCCTCATGTGCTGCGCCTCATCGACGATGAGCAGGCCCATCGTGTCCACCAGGCGCTGGCTGATCGCACGAGACAGCTTCTCGCTGCGCGTCTCCTGCACTCCCAGCACCTCACCGATGTAGTGCAGGATCGCATGGCCGCCGCGCAGCGAAGGGTCGGCCGTGAAGAGCCATACATTCGGACGGATGCTGGCGTAATGCTTTGCGCTGATCGTCTTGCCGATACCGGCGTTCCCCACCACCACGCCGATGTCGCCGGTCGCCTGGGCATACTCGAACACGTCGATGATGGCCTGGGAGGTCGGCGTGCGCGTCCAGGCAATCGGCGCCGGCACGCTGCTGGCGCTGCTCGCCATCGCCTCCTGCGCATCAAGCCACACGCGCACCTTGTCGGACACCTGCCCGACGCGGCCTTCGTATGTGCCGTTCATCCAGGCGGAGAGTGTGCTGCTGCCAATGCCGGCGCGGCGCGCGATTGCCGCGAGCGAAACCGAATGCTTGGCGAGGTAGTCTTTTACCCGCTCGCGGAGCGTTTCGATTTCCTTGTGGGCCTGTTCTTCGTCCATTGTGGTTTCCTGTTCTGGTTGGTGGGTGGTCAGTCGTCGGTCAGAGCGCCCTTGATCAGACGCAGCCCCTTCCGAATGTCGTTTTCAAAGCGGAGATCCTCGGCTTCACGCTCGGTCATGGCGTCGTCGTCGAGGGACAGGTCCAGCGCGAGCGCGCTCTTGCGAGCCGGGATGAACGGCCGCACCGCGGCCGGCGCGGGGAGAGCAGCAGGGGCCTCATCTTCGGGCTGCAGCTTGGCGAGGTCCGCGAGCGTGAGCCGCTGCTCGGCAGCGAGCTGCTCTTTCACGCCACGCCGGAACTGGCGCCGCGCCTGCGCATGCTCGCGTGCCTTTGTGGTATCGTCGAAGCCGGCGGCCTCGAGCAGGCGCGCTTCACCGATCGGCTGACCATCCAGAGCGGCCACCTGGAGCGTTCCGTGCAGGCGGTCAGGATCGAAGCGCACGACCACGCGCTTGCCGCGCCACTCCCAGAGCGCCTCGTCGAAATACCGGTTGCCGAAGAGATGGACGGTCCCATCCGGGCGCACCGTCACGCCCTCCGCCGCCAGCAGGCACAGACGCCTCTGCGCTTCGGTTGCGCGCCGGATCAGGCTCTGCGCGAAGCTCGCGTCGAATGCTTCATCGAAACTGAGGCGGCCGCCACACACGCGCGACCGCCGCCCAGGACGTGCGTTGTGCGCGCGGATCTCGCGGTCGATGATCCTGACGAACTCGTCGAAGGGGATGGCCCGGCTGCCGTAATTCTCCGGCTTGGCCATCGGGCTGTTGCCGGTATAGGCGCCCTCGAACGCGGGGTGCTTGGCGATGTCGCGCGCGAAGTCGCCGAAGCCGCGCTCGATCGGCTTGCTCTGGCCGGCATACGGCGTCGTCCAGTGAATCTCAACGCCGAGCTGCGTGATGATCCCGGCAGGATCATCGTCCTTGACCTTGAACCGGTAACGGTTCGGGGTGCGGCCGGTCAGCCACTTCGAAGCGAAGGCGCGGCCGTTGTCGAGATAGAGATGATCGGGAATACCGTAGCCCGCGATCATGTCGCCGAAGGCGAGCCGAACGGAGTCCTTGTTCTCGGATTTGGCTGTGCGCCAGGCGAGGAACTTGCCCGAATAGAGATCCTGGAAGGCGATCGTCAGCGGCCGCCCGATGGTGCCGTCCTCGAATTTCACGAAGACGTCCCACTTGTGGCCGTCCGTGTTCACCGCCTGCAGCGAATGGAAGTGGGAGCGGTCACGCTCCTGGGCAGGATACAGCCGCTTGAGCGCGTCTTCGCCCTTTCGCGCGAGAATCACCGTCGGGCGCGGCAGCTCGTCGACGCGGCGGCGCAGTGTCCGGGCGGCAGGCATCGTCCAGCCATGCTCCCGCGCGATCGCCTCAGTGCGCCGGTAACAGCTCTCGAAGCTGGGCTCCGCCAGACGCATGTAATCGGCGTAGAAGACGCCCCAGACATTCTCGTCGATCTCGATCTTCTGCCGCGCGCCACCGCGTTTCGCGGGGGTAAGAGCCGCCATCCAGTCGTCGCGTCGCACGCCGCGTGTGCGCTCGATCCAACCGTAGATCGTGGAGGCGCCAACATCGAATTCCGCGGCGACAGCGCGCACGGCATCCGTTGTCGTCATCTCGCGCTCCAGCGCGCCGATCCGCTGCAACGCCGCGAGGCGCCGGTGACCTTCGTCCTTGTTCTTGTCCGCCTGCCGCTCGAACCACGCCCACAGCGCGGCGCGGCCATCGTCATCGATGCGCCGCGTCTTCGGCTGGGGATCTGCCGCTGCGGGCGCAGGCGCCTCGTCAGATGCCTGCGCCTGGCGCATCGCCAGGAGCGCGGCCTGCGCGCTCTCTGGCAGAAGGCTGATGTGGTATTCCGTGCCGCCTCCGCGGCCGCTACGGCGGCGCGCCTTGTCCGTGCGGTCCCAGCCTTCGCGCTGGATGTATTTCAACGAACCTTGGCGAGTTGCCGGCAAGTCCGGCAATCCCAGAGCAGCGATCTCCGTCGCGGAAAGCCATTCACGATGGAGATCGCGCTTTGTCATTCAGCGGGCGCCTCAGTGCGCATCGCCATGAACGCGGCCTGATCGCTCTCGGGCAGAAGGCTGATGTGGTATTCTGTGCCGCCTCCGCGGCCGGCGCGCGGGCGCGCCTTGTCTGTGCGGTCCCAGCCTTCGCGCTGGGCAAGTGCCCAGACACCCTGTTGAGTCGCTGGCACTTGCGGCAGCCGAAATGCTGCGATCTCCTTCGCGGAAAGCCATTCCTTGCGATTTTTCGGCTGGAGCAGCCCCCTGCCGCTACCTGGCTGTTTGCAGATCCCGAGCTTGCGGATGCGATCCTCGACCGAAATCATGATTGCCCGGGCCGTTTGATGCCGTAGCCCTCGAGCCATTCGTAGAACGTCTTGTCGGTTAGACCGCGACTATGAAGCAGATTGAAATAAACTTGAGGACCATGTGCGGCGGCAAATCGGCGTTCAGCTTCCGCGCCGTCGCGCCATCCTTCGTCGTGTACTTCTGCGAATGTGTTTTGGAACAGACCATAGAGGCGCAGATCCCTCGCTTGCTTTACCTGCGGCTGGAGTGAGTCGCGCGTCCCTATTTGAAGCCATTCGAACGAAACATTGGTTGCCTGAGCGATCCGATGAAGCACCTGCCATGAGGGGCTTCGATGACCGTTGAGATACGCACTCATGGTTGCGCGCGATACGCCTGCAATCTTGGCGAATTCAGCATCAGTTGCCGCCGCGCCCGTTGCCCGAACATGTCGAAGGCGTGCTGCAATTGAATCAGGTCCAACCTCAACGCTTGGGCGTCCTGGCCTGCCGTTCGAAAAATCGCTCATTGACCACCCATCAGCAGCGAGAGCGCGTAAAACGGCACCGACGCATATCGGATTGCCTCGAAGATCTGTTCGGGGAAGAGAATGAGCGCGAGCACCCAGATTCCGACGCTCAACCAGAACCAAGCAGGGAGGATGCGTTCGCCCATCACTTGCCTCCCTTTTTCTTGGCTTCGGCATTGATGAAGGCGACGATTAGGAGCCGCTCCGCTTGCTCAGCGTTGCTCCAGGCTTTTTTGACAGCTTCGAGGTTGCGAAGCGTGGCGGAAGGCAGAGCTTCCTTGGCGCCGGCGCTCCGTAGCGCATCCTCAAAACGCATGCCCGTATCTTGGACGAGCTTCAGGAGCGCAGACTGCTTGTCGCGACCAAGCCGAACAATTGCATCCAGCACAGATGCATTTCTTGACGCCGACGTCCCTTTGAGAGCGTTCCAGACATCCGCGTCGATCCCGTTTTTTCTCTTAAGGGAGCGCTGGACCGTCTTTAAATGAAGATTGAATTGGGCCGCGGTATCTTTCCAAAAGCGCGTGCCGTCTGGCTCACCATCAAAGGGACAAATTTGTCCCTTTGATCGACGATCGCCCCCGCGCGTCACTGGCCCGTGGATACGCGTCCAGACCTCGCGCCGTTCAGCGAGGAAGACGGCAATATCGTATGGCGTCAGTTCATGCCGATAGAGGTTCTCGTCGATTTCACGCAGCCGCAGCTCGTCTTCAGATCCCTCGATCACGACGGCCCGAAGGTGCTTCACATTGAAACGGCGCGCTCCCTCAACGCGATGCGCGCCCGCAATCAATCGATATCGGTGCTCGCCGGGCCTCAGTTCATCATCGCCGTAGATCGGCGCCACCATGATCGGCGTGATCTGACCGTTTTCGTTGATGGATGCGCCGATCCGCATCGCTTCGCCATCGTCGATTTCACGTAGCCGATTGGTGACCTCGATCTCGTCGATCGGGATCATGCGAACTTCAGACGTCATGCCGCATTTCCTTTTTGTTGACGGACGTATCCAATCGCGGGATGAGTCAGCCGCCGGCCGCGCGGATCGATACGAATGGGTGAACCGTTGGCGTCGTATCGGCTCGGCCAGATTTCCTGCGGCGGAATGCCGAGGAAATCAGCGATCACCTGCTGAACGAAGGGAGCCCGGCGGCGTAAAGCGATGGACACAGCAGCACTTGAGAAACCCGCTTGGAGCCCGAGCTCCGTCAATGTCGATCCACGTTTGCGGATTGCTTCCTTCACTTCGTCAGGCGTCATGTCATGCTTCATGGGTCATTCGCCACTCCATCTAAAACAAATGGATAGGCACGCGTCCCGATTCGTGTCAAGTATGATCCGTATCGAGATAAGGTTTCTCTGAATGTTCTTTTATGATGCGGCTACGGGTCGAGAAGTACCCAAACCGGACTGGGACCAATACGTTCAGGTCGAGATCTCAAAACGAGCGGAGAGACTGAAAGAGGCTGTCCGGATTGGAGGAGGCGGCGCTGCGGTCGCGCGGAAAATCGGGATGCCAATGCCAACCTTGAACAACTACCTTGGTGGTCGGGACATGAAGGCATCAGCCATGGTGCTATTGGCGGAGGCTTCGGGTGTTTCCCTGGAATGGCTTGCGACGGGACGCGGCACGCCATCGGGCGCCCTTTCAACAGTCACCGCGGAGAAGGCCGACTTACTGCCCTCCGCAATTCTGGATGCGCCGGCGAATTTCTATATCCTCGACACATGCATCCGGAGCTGCCAGTTCTTCTTTTCAAAATTAGGCGCCGTGCCAACCCTCCGCGAAGTGCTCCAGTGGATCAGCAATCCTTATCGCCAAGGCATGGGGCTTCCCGACCGGCCAATCGACGAAACAAATGGAGATTTCTTAAAATGAAACACCCCTCTCAGTGGGCCGTTGGTGCTGCGTTGGGCTGCTTTCTTCTAATTTCGCCGGGACGAGCACTCTCAAAAACCACCTTTTCTATTCCAGATGGGGCGACTGCGTGGCAGAAAATGGAACTTATGAAACATCCGAAGCTCGTAAAAGAAGGTGAATTATATTTGCTACCTTGCAGATTTTCAAAAACAAAAGATAAAAAGCAGATCTGCGAATCAAATAGAATCGATTTTCTGATAAATTACGTTGATGCGTTCTATAACCATATAACTGCCCAGCAAAATGTCGCCTTTGAGCTGGGCGGAGACGGCGGCACGTTAATGCCCATGCCGGGAATTTTGATCAATCATTTACAGTCTTGTGCATGGAGGTTGGCGATTCTCAGCTCCGGGGGACCCGCCGTCGATTCGAGCGATTTGGTTTATGCTCGCGGTGATTGCAATCAGATTTCTCCTGATCTCCGGGTGGCGGCGGCAGCTCGCGCTAAGGCTATCGATCGCGAGATCTCTCACACGATTTCGGATGGTTCTTCGCCAATCTTTACAGCCGATGAATTGCGTTGATATGCCCTAACGTTATTCTCTAACAATTCCGGCACCCGCCTCCCTGCTTCGAGCTTTCATCATCGTATGTGAGTTTGCAGTTTTAGAAAATTTCGTTGTTTTTCAAGGTTGCAGTTCGTTGCGCGGCGTCTGTTTGCAGTTTCCAGTTCGCGCAACGGCTCTAAGGCTTAGTCGGCCGCCATTCGTGCCTCCGACAAACCGATCGACGTGGTTAAGTGATTGGTGCGTGATTGAATATCCTTCGGTAGGAAGCGGCCTAAGGCGAAGCAGTCACGCTTTGGGGTGCTCTTAGGAGCCGATTGAGCGTGTCCTAAGAGGCCACTCGACAACGCGCCAGGGCGACCTTTAGATGAGCAGCCACCGCCAGCCCCGAACGCGCCGCGTCATATCGCGCGGTTCGCCGCGCCCCGTGACTTTTCAATGGTTTGTCCCACCAAATACCGGTTGATACCGTTCAATCCCGACTCCAGATTACAGTGTCAACGAACATCGGGCGCTGCCACCGGCGGCTCATCCTCAGGCCGCACGTAGCCGCGCTCGACGCGCAGCGCGCCGCCACGGTCGATGCTGACGAAGGCGCCGGCGCGGACGATGTCGGCGGGGTCGAATTTCGGCGGTCGGTTCTGGAATGCCTCGATCGCCGCTTCGATTTCGGTCAGTCGTGCCTCGACCGCCTCGGGAAGTTCGTCGGCCTCGCCATACTGCTCCTCCAGCGCGTCGTATTCGGCCTTCAGCGCATTGAACTCCGCCTGTTCGGCCTCGGTGAGGGGATTGGTGAAGGGCAGCGGGCGCAGCCCCTGCCGATGGCCGTAGGGGAAATCCGGGGCGGCCTCGACCCATTTCCAGCCTTCGGCGCGGATGGCGTCCGCCTCGCGGGCCAGCCGCTCGGCCACGAGCCGGTCGAGCAGCGCCGGATCCTGCAACCAGCCGCCCTCGTCCTCCTGGAACAGGTCGCGCATCACGATGCCGCCGGCGGCTTCGTGCGCCTCGATGCCGACGAAGCAGGCGCGCCGGTCGGTCGCGCGCACCGCGCCCTCGGTCAGCATGCGGCGGATGATGTGCGGCTCCTTGTTCCAGCCGCGCTGAACCGTCGCCCACACCTGCTCCTGCCGCGCGTGATCGTCGCTGACGCAGAACGCCATCAGCTGATCGAGCGTCAGCGCGCCCTCGGCATAGGCATCGAGCAGCGCCGGGCTGGCGGCGGCGAGCTTGAGCCGCTGGCGCACCACCGCGGCGGTGACGCCGAACGCCGCGGCGATCTCCTCCTCGCCCTGGCCCTTCGCGCGCAGCGCCTGGAAGGCGCGGAACTGGTCGAGCGGGTGCAGCGCCTCGCGGTCGATGTTCTCGGCGAGGCTATCCTCCTCGGCGAGGCCGTCGGTCTTGACGATGCAGGGGATGGGTGCGGTCTTGGCCAGGCGCTTCTGCCGGACCAGCAGTTCCAGCGCCCGGAAGCGCCGACCGCCGGCGGGCACCTCGAACATGCCCGTCTCATTGCCCTCGGCGTCCAGCACCGGGCGCACACTCAGGCTTTGCAGCAGGGAGCGGCGGGCGATGCTCTCGGCCAGCGCCTCGATCGAGACGCCGGCCTTCACGCGCCGGACATTGGCCTGGCTGAGGACGAGCTTGTTGAACGGGATGTCCCGGGACGGGTTCAGGACGATCTTCTGGGTCGCAGCCATCGGTGATCTCCGCGGCGGGCCGGCCAGGAGCCTCTCTCCCAGCCCCTCGACCCGTCACGACAATCCCGTCCGCCCTCTCGCTCTCGGCGGCGGCGGGCGCCTCAGGCGCCGGGGGCATCCGTTGCCGTTTCGGGCAGGTTGACCACCTCGGCGCCAGCGGCGCGGTAGGCCGCCGCGACTGCCACCAGGGGCGCGTAGCTGAACGGGCCATGCGGTGGTGGGTCAGGCGGCGCGCCGACGGCGACCATTGGCCCGCGAATGACGAGCCGCGCCACGGCGTCGAAGGCGACGCCACGGCTGTCGATCACCGGCAGGCCGGCTTCAATGCAGGCCGCCTTGAGCGGCTCGGGATCGTATCCCAGGAGGCGGGAGCCGTTTCCATACCAGAGTATGAAGCCGCCTCGGCCGATCGAGAGGTGGCCACCGTCGGTCGCCAGGGCTTCGGCGATCAGGTCGGCATGGTGGGAGTGGAGGTCGACGTTTTCGGCGGCACTCATGGCAGTTCTCCGCGACGGGCCGGCCGGAAGCCTCTCTCCCGACCTTTCGCCCCCGTCACGGAACGCCGACGGCCCTCTGGCTCTCGGGCGCCGAGGCCGGGATCGCGGGACCCGATGGAGCTTCCGGCCGATCCTCATCGGGCTGGAACGCCAGCAGATAGTCGGCGGCCTTCGAGGCGGCGCTGGCGGCGCGGATGATCGCGCGATCATCGTCGCGCAGCACCTCGAGCCAGGAACCGATGTAGTCGGCGTGCCGCACGGTCGGCACGACGCCGAGGCTCGCGCAGAGGAACGCCGCCGTCATCTCGGCGACCAGTTCTTCCTTCGCGTAGCTGGCGGAGCCGAAGCCGCCGGACATGTCGCGGGCCAGGCGATTGGGCGCGCCGGACCAGTGGCCGAGCTCATGCAGCGCGGTGCGATGCCAGTTCACCGGCTCGAAATAGGCCTGCGGCGGCGGCACCTGGATGAAGTCGCCGATGACTGAATAGAACGCGCGGTCGCCGCCGATCCTGATGTCGGCGCCACTGGCCCGGATCAGCGCCTCGGCGTGTGGCAGAATGAGGCCCTCGGGAACCGGTGGTGCCGTGGACGCGATCGTGGCGGACAGGCCTTCGCACTGATCGGTGTTGAACACGGTGAAGCGCTTGAGGAACGGGATGGCGCTCGGCTCGTCGCCGTCGCGGTCGGCGCGCTCCCGCTCGGCCTCGGGGATGAAGCGGTCGGCATAGACCACCGTGGTGCCGCGCTCGCCCCTGCGGACATTGCCCCCGAGCCCGAGCGCCTGGCGGAAGGTGAGCCAGGCCTGGCCGGCATAGCCGCGCTCGATGACCGCGCCCCAGAGGATCAGCACGTTGATCCCCGAATAGCGCCGGCCGGTGGCGGCGTTCTTCGGCAGGCCGACGGCCGCCCCGGTGCCCGAGGAGCCCCAGGGCTGGACCCAGGGCAGGCGTCCGGCTTCCAGCTCGGCGATGATGTTGTCGGTGATTTCGGAATAGAGGCTCGCCCGGTCCTGACCGGTACGAGCACGAGCGGATGGACGTGACATCGCGGATCTCCGCGACGGGCGCCGCGAGCCTCTCTCGCAGTCCTGAACCCGTCACGGCTGACCCGGCCGAACTCTCACTCTCGGATGTCGCTGCGCCCCACCCGCAGGTTGCGCATTGTCGCGCCCACCCGTCGAGTTGTGGCAGCGGAGGTTTACCTGGAGTGGCCGCTTGAAAAGACGCTGGTGGTCGACGGCTCCACGGGCGACGAGACATAACTGCCCCATGCGGGCTTCCCATCCCGAGGTAAGCACCCCGTCGCCAATATGGACTTTGGATTCCGGCGGAGGCACAACCCTCTTATGGACGAGAGGAGGACCTTCCGGCTTCGCTACGTGGGCGCCCGCTTCGAGGGCGCGAGGATGCCGCTCGACGTCCTTCCAGATTTACCCGCATTTCGAGATCTTCTGGTGGCCTACGTCAAGGCCGGGTGGCGCGAAGCCCACACGGACCGCGAGCGGTTACCAAAAGGGTTCGTCCGTGGTCTCAAGTTCGACCTTGTCGGCATAGAGAACGGCAGCGCGGTTCCAGCGATTAAATGGGACAGCGACAACGCCCAGCTCCAGTTGCCAGAATTCAGGGACGAGATCGAGGTTCTCGTTTCCGAGGCCTTCGCGAAGTTGGTGCGTCTTGTAGACGGAGCTGCGTCCCAGACAAGCACGGACAGCCTCAACTCGGAGGAGATCCGAGCGCTCAACAGGTTCGGGTCTGGTCTCCAGTCCGACGAGCGGATCGAGTTCGTCGACCAGAAAGACACCGCAGGGAATGTCATCTACCTGGATGCCTATCGGCGTAAGCAGCTCCTTACCCGGGGAAGGAATTCATACGAGGTCCGCTTCGACTCGGTGGGAAAGCTGCTCGGGTCAGGCGTTGATGAGATGGATCTAAATGGCCACATCGAGATCAGCACCACCGAACACGGCACCCTTAGACTGCCGATCTCGCCTGAACGGGTCAAGGACGAGTTTGACGGCAAGATAGGAGCCGACGTGCAATTCCGGCTGATGATCGAGCTGGACAAGAGTGACCGCTTTATGCACGTGGCGGATGTACTCGAAATCGACCTAATCGATGCCAAGGTCGTGGCGGACCTGGAGCGATGCCGCGGCCGGATTGACGCGCTAAGCTCGCTGGCAGATGGATGGCACGACGGGGCCGGTAAGGCTCCTACCCAGGCGTCCGTCGCGTCGGCTCATCGCCTCCTGGCGCGCAACCCTGGTTTGGCGGCAAGCTATAGTATCTTCCCAACCGACGACGGTGGGCTGTTATTCGAATTCATGCACGGTGACTGGGACTACGCGATCAAGATCGGGCCGGATGGTCAGGCGGAAATCTATGGGGTGGAAAGCGGCGGCGAAGGCGAAATGGAGACGGGCATACTCGACGTGGACAGCGAGCGGTTCCGAGCCAAGTTCGATGAAGCGGCTGGGGGGCGCTGGTGAGCGACGAGACGACGCCGTTGCAGACAGGTGCGAGCCCAATAGAGACACCGGCTCCACTGTCAGACGCGGCGGAAGTCCTGTTTCGGCAGATACATCCTGATCTATTTGACGGCGATCAGCCGGCGAGTTCCGCTTTTCTTCCAAGCCCGGGTGACCAGGACCAGCTTTCCACAGACCGTTCTTCGCTGACTACAGCAAAGGACGCTTATGAGCTGTACGTTGGGAACAGCCGCAAGTCGGTGGGCACCTTCGGTGTGACCGTTGGCGAATTCGGTGAGCAGGGGTTGAGTTGCTTCGCCGATCCAGTTTGCTCTGGCGGAACTATAACGGCCAACCCCGCCCACGCTAGAGTCGATTTCGGCTCACTCGGCACCAATCAGCAAAGAAAGGTGGCCAAGCGTTTGAAGAAGGCGGCTGTATCTCGAGGCATTCTTCATAGGCCCTGAACGATGGCCCTAAGGAATGCCTCGTGTGACCGAGGCAGACTCGGTCTGCACCCAATGTGCGATGTATTGTGCTCTTTCTAGAGGGTAATAATAATCATTCAAGAATGGCGCAATCGGCCGGTCGCTTCCAGTCAGAACAGTCAGCGGGCAGGGGTGTATGTTTAGGCCGCCGTCGTTTGCATCGGCATCGTAGCCAACCACTCGCGCAGCTTCGACCACCGCCGCCGGCCCGATACATTGCGCACCGCGATCGCCACCGCCTTCCGGCTGCCGACCAGGACGACCAGCCGCTTCCCGCGGGTGATGCCGGTATAGAGCAGGTTCCGTTGGAGCATGGCGTAGTGCTGCGTCAGGACCGGGATCACCACGGCGGGATATTCCGATCCCTGCGCCTTGTGGATCGTCGCCGCATAGGCCGGCACCAGCGCATCCAGATCGCCAAGGCCATAGGTCACATCACGCCCGTCGAACCGCACGGTGATCTCGGCTTCCTCCGTGTCGATCGCCGCGATGAAGCCGATATCGCCGTTGTAGACCTCGCGGTCGTAGTCGTTCTCGATCTGCATGACCTTGTCGCCGGGCGCAAAGGTCCAGCCGAATTTCTCGACCTTTGGCGTCGCCTCGCCATTCAGCGCGGCCTGGAGGTCGATGTTGAGCGAGCGGGCGCCGACGCCGCCGCGCGCCATCGGGCAGAGCACCTGGATGTCGCGCACCGGATCGAGCCCGAACCGGCGGGGGATGCGGGTCTTCACCAGATCGATGATGCGCGCGACGGCCGTCTCCGGGTCGTCGGCCTGGACGAAGTGGAAATCGCTCCCGGCCTCGGCGCGGGTCAGGTCCGGCATCTCGCCGCGATTGATCCGGTGGGCGCTGGTGATGATCCGGCTGGAGGCCGCCTGGCGGAAGATCTCGGTCAGCCGCACCACCGGCACCGCGCTCGAGCCGATCAGGTCCGCCAGCACTTGGCCGGGCCCGACCGACGGGAGCTGGTTCACGTCGCCCACCACCAGCAGGGCGGCCGCCGCCGGGATCGCCCGGGTCAGCGCGTACATCAGCGGCACGTCGACCATGGAAGCCTCGTCGATGACCAGCAGGTCGCAGTCCAAGGGGTGATCCGGTCCGCGCCGGAACCCGCCGGTGCGCGGGTCGACCTCCAGCAGGCGATGGATCGTCCGGGCCTCGAACCCGCTCGCCTCGCTCATCCGCTTCGCCGCCCGCCCGGTGGGGGCCGCGAGCAGGATGCGCACGCCCTTGGCGGCGAGGATGGCGAGGATCGCCCGCATGATCGTGGTCTTGCCAACGCCCGGACCACCGGTAATCACCAGCAGCTTCGAGGCAAGGGCAAGGGTGACCGCCTGACGCTGGCTCTCGGCGAGCGTCATGCTGATCCGCCGCTCGACCCAGGGAACGGCTTTTTCCCCGTCGATCGCCGGCCAGGGCAGCGCGCCGGCCGCGACCGCCCGCAGCCGTTCGGCGATGCCGCGCTCGGCGTGCCAGAGGCCGGCGAGGAAGACGCAGTCCGCCTCGCCGACGCGATCGGCGATGACCGCGCCGTCGGCCAGTTCGAGATCGAGCGCGGTGCGGATCAGCGCCTCCGGCACCTCCAGCAGGCGCTCCGCGAGCGGGATCAGTTCCGCGACCGGCAGCCCGCAATGGCCCTCGTCCATCGCCTCGGACAGCGCGTAGCCGATGCCGGCGCGGACGCGGATCATCGCGGTCTTCTCGATGCCGAGCCTGCCGGCGATGGCGTCCGCCGTCTTGAAGCCGATGCCGCGGATGTCGCGCGCGAGCCGGTACGGGTTCTCGCTCATCACCCGGATGGCCTCGGCTCCATAGGTCTTGAAGATGCGCACCGCGCGCGCGGTGCCGACGCCGTGGCTGTGCAGAAACACCATGATCTCGCGGATCAGCTTCTGCTCGGCCCAGGCGTCGACGATGCGCTTCGCCCGGACCTCGCCGATCCCGCCCACCTCGCGCAGCCGCTGTGGCGCACCTTCGATGATGTCGAACACCGCCTCGCCGAAGCCGCGCACCAGCTTCTTCGCATAGACCGGGCCGATGCCGCGGATCATGCCGGAGGCGAGATAGCGCTCGATCCCCTCGGCCGTGGTGGGCGCCGAGGACTTCAGGAAGCGCGCCTTGAACTGCTGGCCGTGGGTGCGGTCGTTCACCCATTCGCCGGTGGCGGTGATCCACTCGCCGGCGGCGATGGCGGCGGCGTGGCCGACAACGGTGACGAGGTCGCGGTGCCCGCGCGCCTTCACCCGCAGCACGGCGAAGCCGCTCTCGGCATTGTAGAACGTCACCCGCTCGACGATGCCGGCGAGCACTTCGCCAGCGGGCCAGGGCGCTTGGTGCTCGGTCATCCCCCGGTTCCGTCAGGCGGCCGGAAGCGGGGCAAGCAGGTCGGCGGCGTTGTTGGCTGGCCGGTTGACCCGTGTGCTCACCGGCCAGACAAGCAGCGTGTCCTCGGCCGCCGGGTGCAGCAGCGATGCGGCGTCGCCCTCGGTCTCGCCGAGCCATAGCGGCCAGTCGGGCGGCTCGACGATCACCGGCATCCGGTCATGGATGGGCGCCATGGTCGCGTTGGCGGCGGTGACGATGATGGCGAAGCTGCGCAGCACTTCGCCCTCGGGACTGCGCCAGCCTTCCCAGACGCCTGCAAAGGCCAGCGTCTCGCCGTCACGCCGGGCAATCGCGTAGGGTTGCTTGGGTCCGTTCTCGCTGCGCTGCCATTCGTAGAACGCCTGCGCCGGGATCAGCGCCCGGCGGCAGGCGAAGGCGTCGCGGAACATCGGCGAGGTCGCCACCGTCTCCGCTCGCGCGTTGATCGGCCGCCGCGCCGCCCGCAGATCCTTGGTCCAGTGCGGCACCAGGCCCCAGGTCAGCAGGTCGAGATACCGCTCGCCGGTTTCCGGGTGCCGCCGCACCACCATCGCCTGCTGACTCGGCGCGACGTTCCAGGACGGGGCGACGTTGGGGCGCGCGCCGGCGGTCCGAAACAGCCGGGCGATGGCCTCAGACGGCAGGAAGCTGGCGTAGCGTCCGCACATCTGCGCGCGATCAGTGAAGCACCGGCCGGCGCGCCGGCAGTGCCGCCAGCATCTGCCTGCGTGCGCGGGTGCAGGACAGTACGGCTTCGTGCATCTCGTGCTCGGCGATGCGGGTCAGTTCCCGGAAATGACCGAGCGTGACAACGATATCGTCAGAAACAGCCGGCTTGGTCGGGTCCTCCGCCAAGACCTGCGACGCTTCCAGCATCGCACGTATCTCCGCCAGGGTGCCGAGCGCCTTGTGTGCCCGTTCCGACAGGTCGAGGCTTTCCTTGTCGCCGAAAAGGCCTTCGACAAATCCCTCCAGCTCCTCGCGCCGCAGTCGGGCGAGCATTGCCATGCCTGCGCGCGTGGTGGGAACCTCCATGCGCGTCAGCCGGAACGGCGCCGAGCGTTCCTGATGGCGGGTGAGCCGGTTCCACAGGCCCATTACCAGCGCGCCGAGGAGCTCGTTGACGTCGTCGATATTGTCAAAAGGCGGCAATTCACCGCCCCATAGCGCCTTGACGTTCTCAATCGGCGAATCCCCAAGGCTAGGAGAGGCGATGTTGCCGAGGAAGCGCGTGCGCACGGCGTGGAACGGCACCGGGCAGTGGTAGCGATCGAGCAAGGCGCGCACCTCATCATCGCTTGCGGTCGGCGGTGTCGTGCGCTTGGCCATCGGCTTAACGTCCCTTTGGTTCGATCAACCCCCAGAACCCGTATTTCCGTCCATGCGCCTTCTGTAGCCGCGCGACGAAGGCTGCATGACTCTCGATCGATCCCGGCACCGGCAAGTGTGGCGCGAGACGCGCAGAGGATAGCAGATCGCGCGCGGCGTATTGGTACTGCTTCGATGAGCCGCGTTCGAGCACGCTCTCGATCAGGCGACGGTAGAGCAGACTGGCCGCTTCCGGGAACTTCTCTTCGAGGGCTTCCGCGGCCGGCCGCAGCACCTCATAGAGGCGACCGTCGAGCGCGGTCAGCCGCTCGCGCACCAGGCGGTCGGCGCGATCGAGCGCCCGCCATTCGATGAAAAACGCCAACCCCCGCGCGGCCTGCTTGTGCGCGGCGGCGACTCCGAGCGCCTTCTGTTCCGCCTCGAAATCCTCGAAATCCGGCAGGCGCTTCAGATAGGCCCGCAGATGGTCGGCGCTCAGGAAACGCTCGAAATGCCGCCAGCGGACCGCTTGCGCCTCGTCCTTGCGCCCGAGCGCCTCCAGCGCGGCGATCCGCAGATCGGTGTCGGCGCCATCATCGTCCTCGTCCTCGATGCGCCGGCGCGGCTTATCGAGCCAGTCCAGCGCCTCGGCCGGCCGGTTCGACGCAATCAGGCGCTCGGCGACATCCAGCGCATGCGTGCTCTCAATCTCGCCGGCGCGGATGGCGGCGATGAAGGCGTCGGCGTCGCGCTCAAGATCGGCGAGCAGCGCCAGTCGAAAGGCGAGATGGCGACGCTTCGCATCCGCGCGCCAGTCCTGCGGGCCGGAGGATTTTGGCGCTGCTTTCAGTGCGGCCTCGGTCGCGCGACGAATCTCGGCGCGTCCGCCCGCGGCCAGTGCCTCGGACATATGCCGAATCAGCGCGTCGGTCGCCCCGAAGCCGTCCCGCTCGCAGTATGCGAGCACCCGGCGAGCCAGCGCCTTCGTATCACCCCGAGGCTGCGTGGCCGAGAGCCGGCCGAGATCTTCCATCGCGGCGCCGAACACGTCTTCCACCTCGCCGATGCCGTCGCCGACGCGCTCCATCACCGCGTCCGCAATGCCGATGAAATCCCACAGCAGTTCGATCGCCCGGGCGGCGTCCTGCTTGGCGAGCCGAGTCGCGATCGTCACCCGCAGATGGTCGAGTTCGTGCACCAGCGGCTTGCGCTTCTCCCAATCGACGAAGGAGCGGGAGCGGCCGATGGTTTTGATCCGTTTGTCGATCTCGGCGGCGAGCTTGCCCGGTCCCTCGGTGCCGGCGAGCAGCATGCCGAGCTTCTTGCGCAAGACCGGATCGGTCGCGGCGTGCGCCACCAGCACCTCGGCCAACGCCTCGGCGCCGAGGGCGGCCAGGGCTTCGGGTGTGACGGTTTTCGCGCGGGCCATCGAGCGTTCTATCCGCCGTGCAGGGCGGCAACGACATCTGTCTGCCGGAACCGCTCGTCCCTGAACAGCAGGGGCAGGCCGACGGCTTGGGCCAGGGCGTAGGCAAAGCAGTCGCCCAGGGTCAGTGCGGCAGGCTCCCGGCCCGTGCCGAACCGGTTGAACGAATCGGCGGCGAGGTCCGCCTGCCACGGTGTGACCGCGGCGGTCTCGAAGTCGCCCTCGCGCAGCAGCCGTTCCAGGATCGTCCGACCGGGCGCACCTTTACGGCTCTCGATGGCGCAGGCGACCTCCGCCCGGGTCACCGCCGAGATCAGGCGAACTCGCGCGTCGGCGAGGGCAGCATCGAAGCGGGCGGCATCCGGTGCCCGAAGCAGGATGGCGATCAGCGCCGAGCTATCGACCACCATCAGCGCCACATCCCGGCTGCATCACGCCCAGGCCGAGCATCCGTCTCAGGTGCGGCCACGTCAGGCAGCGCGGCGCACTGCTCGCCGATCTCGCGTATCCGGCCAGCGAGGCCGCCCGGATGGCCCCGGCGGATCCGCTCGCGGTCCAGCCGCTCGGCCAGCGCCCTGCGGATCGCCTCCGTAAGCGTTTCCCCGGTCAGCGCCGCCAGCGCCCGGGCGAGGCGGTCGGTCTCAGGGTCCTTCAGACTCAGGGCCATGTCGCGTTGTCGGTTCTATAGTTTCTGTGAATCTATAGATCGCCACATCAGGCGCGTCGAGCCACCGGAAGCCGCCATATCCGGGACTATGGACCGCCGAGAACGCGATCGCCTAACCGGGGACGCGCCATCGAACGCTCAGATTCAGCTTGGAAAAGGCGTCCTCAGGGCTTCTCTAAGCAAAAGCGGCCTCGCACGGCCGCTTCGAAGTTCTTGATTTACCTGAGAAAATCTGGAGCGGGCGAAGGGATTCGAACCCTCGACCCCAACCTTGGCAAGGTTGTGCTCCCCGAGATTTTTGGAGCGAAACAGAATGGTCCCATTTTGACGCAAACAGGTCTCATTATCTCGGAAGCGCGCGAGAGAATTTAACCTTTGGTTCCCCGATTCTAAGCTTTGGGAGCTCTCGTACTAACCTATGGTTCCATCCAGACCATGCCGAAGAACGCCGCCACGGGGCACGGATTCTCGTTTAACGTAAAACATTCTTATTATTTTGTGGACGATTCTCATTATTTCGGAGAATCCCCACTCCAGCCGCGGTCACACGTCGAGATTGGCGACCTTGAGCGCATTGCCGACGATGAATTCCCGGCGCGGTTCGACGACATCGCCCATCAGGGTCGAGAAGATCTGGTCGCTGTCCTCGGCGTCGCCA
>Ga0315298_1001064_pt1 | contig 52013 bp, 49 predicted proteins | sample WHS_1_MG_FD_203077 | JGI IMG/M metagenome (GOLD analysis project Ga0315298, IMG submission 203077) | Extremophilic microbial mat communities from Washburn Hot Springs, YNP, Wyoming, USA - WHS_1_MG | ecosystem: Environmental > Aquatic > Thermal springs > Hot (42-90C) | place: USA: Wyoming...
GCAACAACTTTGAGCTGGCGATAGCCGTGGCGGTGGGAGTTTTCGGCCTCGCATCGGGGCAAGCGCTGGCGGCGGTGGTGGGACCTTTGATCGAGGTGCCCGTGCTAATCTCGTTGGTGTACGTGTCCTTGTGGCTCAAGCGGACCCTTTTCAGCGGCCGAGACATTCCTGATAGCGCCAGGGCAGGCGGGAGATAGTCGTGATCTCTTGGGTGGCCGTGAGGTCCTCCTCAGCGGCAAAGTCAAGGAGCCAGACCGAAGGGGGATGCCCTTGAGTAGTTTGTTCGTCGTGGACAGCGGGATGTGCAGGGGGTGGACCACGGAGCATTGGCCGTGGAGGAGGCGCGACAAGGTCGGAACAGATCAAGATGCTGTGGCGGTGCAGAATAGCGGTATTATCCTTGCATAATATTAGCCAGCGTTGGTCGTAAAGCATACGGAGGAAAGCGCAATGAGACAGCCAAGTAACGACGATATCCGCGAGGCGGTTCAGGAGAACTACAAGAAAGTTGCCCAATCGGGGTTCGCCGGTTGTGGCTGTTCGCCGTCGTCGTGTTGTGGTGGAACCAGCGATACTTCGGTGATGGAAAGGTCGCTTGCCATCGGTTACTCGATCGACGACGTGACCGCGGTGCCTGAAGGCGCGAACATGGGGTTGGGTTGTGGCAATCCCCAGGCAATCGCGTCATTGAAACCTGGTGAAACAGTTCTCGATCTCGGTAGTGGTGGTGGGTTCGACTGTTTTCTCGCCGCGCAGGTAGTGGGGGAGACTGGTCACGTCATCGGAGTGGATATGACCCCGGAGATGGTCAGCAGAGCTCGCAGAAATGCGGCCAGGACCGGTCTCCGCAACGTGGAATTTCGTTTGGGGGAAATCGAGCACCTGCCAGTAGGTGATGGAACCATCGACGTTATCATCTCGAACTGTGTGATCAATCTCTCGCCGGAAAAAGAGAAGGTGTTCGCCGACGCGTTCCGTGTGCTGAAGCCCGGCGGGCGGTTGGCCATCTCAGATGTGGTGGCTACTGCCGAAATACCGCCTGAAATCAAGCAGGACTTGCAGATGTACAGTAGCTGCGTCTCAGGGGCATCGTCTGTCGAGGAGCTTGAATCCATACTGGATCGCGTGGGCTTTGTCGGGATAAAAGTGAGGCCACAAGATCACAGCAGGCAGTTTATACGCGAATGGGCGCCGGGGAGGAAGATCGAGGATTACGTAGCATCCGCGACTGTCGAGGCCGTCAAACCCTAGCCATTGCGCAAGCCATTGAGAGAAGGTGATGATCGACGTGCTGAGAAGTGGCGATCTGACAGTGGTGCGCGAGGATAGCCGCTGTGGCCAGGAAAACGTAGAAAGGCGATGCGATTTAGTCTAGCGCATCGAACTCGATGAGGAGGTATGAAACAATGGTGTCGAAGAAAGACGCGCTGCCTCCGGCGGCGGGGCAATCGGCCTGCTCTGGCTCGTGATGAGGAGATGAACCAAGCGTGCGGGTTCACACGCTAAGTGTTGGTGGCGACCTGGTGGGCATCATCGGTCTGGAGCAGATTATTGCCGAGGTAAGGGCGCTGGGCCTGGAAGACGAATCTCAGATTAAGGAAGAGCTTCTCGAGAGGGTCGAGCGGCGTAACTACGTTGCATCGAGCGCGAGGGAGGATTACGGCAAGGCTTTGTGGCAGGAGTATAGAAAGTCCCAGCAGACCGTTGGTGGGTAGGGCGATGGGGGTATTTCGTCGTGGACGGTTAGCGGCCTCGCTCGCCCTATTCACTCTCTTAATCGCGGGTGGCCTGGCGCCGGTTCGGTCGGGGTTGGCTAGTCCATCACACCTTCGAACCGAGGATGGGCGGCTCATTCCATCTCCGTCGCCGCCAGACAAGACACAAGTGACACAGGTAAGCGCACTGGCCACTTCTAGACCAAGGGGAGAAGCAGTGCTGGTCAAGCGCAAGGACATGGTTGGGCAGAATGACTTCAAAGCGGCCCTCGAGGGAGAGGGTGTCGTTGATCTCCAAGGGTTGCTCGTGCCCCGCTGGTGGAGGGTGCTCGTGCCAGCCGGCCAAACGCGACAGCAGCTTATGGAGCGCCTTAGCCTGTTGCCCGGTGTTGACAAGGTTGAGGAAGAGATCGAGATGTCGGCGCTATCTACGCCCAACGATCCCTATTTTGGGCCCTATCAATGGGGACCACAGAAAATACAAGCCCCGCTAGCGTGGGATTTGGGTTTGGGAAACGGCAACACGTGGATCGCGGTCTTGGACACCGGCATCGACTACGACCACCCCGATAGACCTGTGAATCTCTCGCTGGGCTATGATTTCATCAATGGCGACAGCGATCCCAATGACGATAATGGCCATGGGACTCACGTAGCGGGAATCGCTGCAGCGGCGACGAACAATGGGGTAGGGATAGCCGGATTGTGTCCAGCTTGCGGTGTCCTGGCCGTCAAGGTTTTGGGGTCGGATGGCACAGGATATTCATCTACCATTGCTGATGGCATAGAATACGCCGCCTACTGGGGCAACTACTTTCGCAAGAAAACTATCCTCAATCTGAGCCTAGGTAGCCCTGACTACTCGTCAGTTATTGCCGACGCGGTCAGCTACGCTCAAAGCCTGGGCGCGCTAGTCGTAGCTGCGGCGGGGAACGGTGGCCCGGGGTTACCTGGCTATCCCGCTGCGCTTCCTGACGTCATAGCTGTTTCAGCAACCACGCCCTGGGATGCGCCGGCTTACTTCTCGCAGTATGGTAGTATCGGGGCGCCGGGAGGAGACGGGGGAACGCTGGACATCTCCGATATCCTGTCTACGCTTCCTACGCGGTACTTTAATCCGCCTTACGGGTGGAATGCGGGCACTTCGATGGCCAGCCCTCACGTTGCCGGCGTCGCTGGCCTGGTCTGGTCGCTGTTTCCAGGCTGCGCCGCTAGACAGGTGGGCCTAGAATTGCAGGGCACGGTCGACGAACCGTCAGGATGGAACTATAGCTACGGAGCGGGCAGGCTGAACGCTAGCCGGGCCATTCTTCGCTTCACAACAACTGTGCTCCCTGCGGCAACAGTCGGAGGATACTACCTGGCGAATATTGGCGTCAGCGGAGGAACTGGCTCGAAAACGTTTACACTTGCCTCCGGAGCGCTGCCCCCTGGGCTGGCATTGAGTTCCTCCGGGATGATAGAGGGAACACCCAGGGAACAGGGCACGTTCACATTCACCGTAGTGGCGTCGGATAGCGTATGCGAAGCGCTGTCGAAGACGTTCACGATATCGGTTGTGGCGGTGTTGCCAACGCCTGTCAGTACACCGGTTCCAACAGCAATAGCCACGCTGGCTCCAACGGCTACTGGCACACCGAATCCGGCAGTGATTGAGCCCCCGACTGCGACATCCACGAGCACACCGACTCGCACTCCACGGCACGAGATTTTCATTCCTGCCATTTTCAGGGACTAGTGGGAGACTACTCCAGAGACTAGTGTCGGGACAGAAACGATGGATTCCAGGAATCACCTATCGTAAGGATGGTGCGGTCGTAGTGAATCTGGTGGCAGTGCTGAACGGCTTGCCGCCGGAAGGGGAAGAAGATGGACCGGCAACTGCTCCGGAGCTGAAGCCGAGGATTGAGGGGGCACTGGCTAAGGCGGTTTCGAGTCCGAGGCGCGATCAGCTACGTTAAGCTGGGGCTGGACTTTTTGAGGTTGCCTGACATCAAGGAAAGCTTGAAGAAACTGGTTATCTGAATAACCGACAAACTCTGGGCTATGGAGTCCATATGGCAAGGGAGGCAGTTGCGGTACCGCGCCCGGTTGTCATGTTTTAGGTAACCCTAAGAGCTCTTGCTCCCCTTGAACCTACAGGCGGAAGGCGCTATAATACGCCCAGGGAATGGAGTCTCCCACATTCATCGCCGAAAGGCTGATGACTCCTGCTGCGTGAGAAGTCGCGGTGGGAGGGCTTGCATAGCCCACCTCGTGGTGGGTGTTTTTGTTGCCCCCGGCGGACCACAGTTTCACCTGATTGTGCTGATGACGCAGATTCTACCGGAGACTACGGCGATTAATGGACTACGCAGGTCAGTCCTGGAAGTCTTGTCGTTCGGTTGAAGGAGAGAATTCACGATGGGTTTCGAAAGCATATTGTTTGAAAAGGCTGAAGACAGCGCGAATGGAGAACCTCTTGAGGCACCCGTCTTTTTCGCTGACCTGAATCTTGATCAGATTGTAGACGCGATCACCTCTGGAAAACAGGAATATAACCTGAAACCGTTTTTCTACAGGCCCTTGAAGGACATCGACGCGATCAGGTATCGACACGAAGTAATACGGGATCTTGAAAACAACGCTCTATTTGAGCATATAGAATCATTTGCGCATAGAATGCAGGCAATGCGCGAGCATCTGGTTCAGGCGAAGAAGCTTCACTACAAGTACCAGAAGGAAAGCTGGTTTCTGGACGCGGTGGAAATCTACTGCGACGCCGTGAGGTGCCTGGTCCATGATTTATCCCTTGTAGATCTAAGATCACGTGGGTTCTTGGCCTTCCGCGACTATCTGACCAGCTACGCCCAGTCCGCCCGTTTCACATCGCTTCTGGAGGAAACGAGACAGCTCAAGGCTGATTTATCCACCGTACAGTATTGCGTGTTGATTAAGGATAACGGCTTTAAGGTCCGCAAGTACGAGTCCGAGATCGACTACAGCGCCGATGTCGAGCAAACATTCGCAAAATTCAAACAAGGAGCGGTGAAAGACTACACGGTCAGATTCTCCAGTTGGCAGGAGATGAACCACGTTGAAGCGAAAGTGCTGGACTTTGTAGCCCTACTGTATCCCGACATTTTCCAGAGTCTCGATGACTATTGCGCGAAGAACGGCGATTATGTGGACGAGAAGATAGGTGTCTTCGACCGAGAAGTGCAGTTCTACATCGCCTACCTAGGGTATGTGGATGTCCTTAAGCGAGCGGGATTGAAGTTCTGCTATCCGGAGATTTCCAGCGAAAGCAAAGAAATCCACAACTACGAAGGTTTCGATCTGGCGCTGGCCCAGAAGCTCGTGGGCGAAAAGTCTATGGTGGTGTGCAACGATTTCTACCTGAGGGATAAAGAGCGCATATTTGTGGTGTCCGGTCCGAATCAGGGAGGTAAGACCACATTTGCCCGCGCCTTTGGACAGTTGCATTATCTGGCCAGCCTGGGCTGCCCGGTCCCCGGGAGGGAAGCGAAGCTCTTCCTATGCGACAGACTCTTTACGCATTTCGAGAAGGAAGAAGATATCAAGAACCTCCGGGGCAAGCTGGAGGACGACCTGGTCAGAATTCACGATATTCTGAACAAGGCCACCTCGAACAGTATCGTCATAATGAACGAGATTTTTGCTTCCACGACCTTACAAGACGCGATTTTTCTGAGCAAGAAGGTGATGGAAGAGATAGCGAAACTGGACTTGCTGTGCGTTTGGGTGACCTTCATCGATGAACTAGCTTCTTTCAATGAGCAAACTGTGAGCATGGTGAGCACGGTCTTCCCCGATAACCCGGCCCTGCGTACCTACAAAATAGTGAAAAAGCCTGCCGATGGTCTCGCCTACGCCATAGCAATCGCGGAAAAGTACCGGCTCACATACGATCAGTTGAGGGAGCGTATCAAGTCGTGAAAGCTTTTCTCATGTTTAGAGATCGCGATTTTGACCTGGAATGTAGATTGCCTTGGAACGAGCAATCGCTGACGCAGGATCTGGAACTGGAAACGCTGTTCCACGCAATGGCGCTGGGCGACAAGTTCTTATTCGATGTAGCGAAGAAGGCAGTCTTGTCCGGTCTCGACAACGACCTGAGCACGATACTATACCGCCAAGACATTCTTCGGGATTGCCTGAAAAACCCTTCCATCGTCAGGGATATGTACGGTATCGCGGTGAGCGCGATTGAGGGTGAGAGAAAGCACTACTGGGGCTTTTCCAGCAGATACCCCAGCTCCATACTTCACGGCGCGGTGGACGTGCTGCAGGTGTTTGTGGACGTGCTTAAAAGGCTCAGAAGCGTCGCCGACGAACACGCCGACAAGTTTGGCTCAGAGGGCTTCACAACTCTTTTCGCTATGCTGAAAAAAGAACTGAGTGATGAATACTTCGCCACCATTCAGGATCATCTGAGGGAGCTGAAATTCCGAGACGGGGTGCTGATAAGCGCTGAGCTGGGAAAAGGCAATAAGGGCACTAATTACGTGCTTCGCAAACCCCACGACAAGAAACAGAGTTGGATGAAGCGGGTCTTTGGGCAAAAACGGCCGGTGTACAGCTTTACCCTCGCTCCTCGCGATGAGGCTGGCGCCAGAGCTCTGTCGGAATTGCGAGACCGCGGAATCAACCTGGTCGCCAATGCGCTTGCGCAGTCAACCGATCACATTCTCAGCTTCTTCACAATGTTGCGGACAGAGCTTGCTTTTTACGTGGGTTGCTTGAATCTGCACGAACAGCTTGTCCAGCTGGGGGAGCCAATATCGTTTCCCGTGCCCCTGGCTCCCTGTGAACGCAAACATGCTTTTCAGGGCCTGTACGATGTCTGCCTTGCCCTGACACTGAAACAGAAGATTGTGGGCAACGATGTTAACGCTGGCGAGAAGGACCTGGTGATCATCACTGGCGCGAATCAAGGTGGCAAGTCGACCTTCTTGCGCAGCATAGGTCTGTCCCAGTTGATGATGCAGTGCGGCATGTTTGTGCCTGCTGAGTCTTTCTCCTCCAACATTTGCGACGGCCTCTTCACGCACTACAAGCGGGAGGAAGACGCGACAATGAAAAGCGGGAAACTAGACGAAGAGCTCAGCCGAATGAGCGACATCGTGGACAATATCACGGCGAACTCTGTGGTGCTTTTTAACGAATCATTTGCGGCGACCAATGAAAGAGAAGGCTCCGAGATCGCCAGACAGGTAGTGAGCGCGTTGTTGGAAAAGCGCCTCAAGGTATTTTTCGTTACGCATCTGTACGAATTTGCGCACGGTTTTTGTGACAAGGAAATGGGGCGCGCCGTTTTCCTGCGAGCTGAAAGGCAAGACGACGGGGTGCGCACTTTCAAACTGATCGAGGGCGAGCCATTGGAAACAAGCTACGGAGAGGACTTGTATCGCAGGATATTTACGTAGTGTCTGTTGCCCTTGAACCAAGCAATAATCTCACCTTGCCTTTGATCACACGCCAGTAGTACGGCAGCGGAAACCGTGTGATAGTGTAGTACACCAGCGTGCGCCAGCGGACAGCATCGGGGTCGATAAGGCGGCCGTTCCCGCCGTCACAGGCCAACGCCGCCCGCTCGCGCTCGGCCCAGAGCTCATTAGCCAGCTGAGACAGCCGCGCGTACTCGACCGCCTCGGCGGCGCAGGCGCGACCCAGACCGAGAGACGGGGTTGGGCGCGGATGCGAGGCGTGGAGGCGCGAGGCCTCGTTCAACAGGTGAACCATGTTCTCCCCCATCTGGTCCAACCGAAAGTGGCTACTTACGCGAGCCCGCCCGGCTTGCCCCATTGCCCGGCGACGTTCCGGGTCCCGAAGTAGCTCGGCCAACACCTCGGCATACTGCTGCGCCTCTGTCTCCACATCGCTCCGCGGTATCAGAACTCCACATTCCGGGGTCACCAGCTCCCGCTGCCCACCTACGTCTGCGCCAACCACCGCTAGACCGGAAGCCATCGCCTCGTAGATCGACAGCGCTATTCCTTCCCACAACGAGGGCAGAAAGAAGATGTCCGAGGCAGCCATTAAGTCCCTGACGCGTTCGTTGGGCACGGCGCCGAGCAGGCGCACCCGTTCGTTCAGGCCGTGGCCCTCCACAAACGACCTGAGCCACGGGAGGTCCGGTCCATCTCCCGCAACAAGAGCCAGAAAATCAGGCGTCTTGCGAGCGAGCCAGAGGATAGCCTTGGCGAACACGGAGGGTTGCTTCTGTAGGCAGAGGCGCCCTGCGTACAGGATCAAGGGTACGTTATCCGGCAGGCCCAGTGACGCTCGGACCATAGCACGCAGCCGTGAATCTGGGCGCCACTGCTCGGAATCAACGTTGACGTGACGGACCCGAATGCGCGCGGCGTCGCCTCCTCGATGGACCATCCAGTTCTTCAGGTGAGCCGACACTACGATGCTCAGGTCGAGAAGTTCCTGGTACTGGACGGCCATCCGCGGATAGCCGCCGTTCTTCCATTGCTCCTCCTCCATGTGGGAGAGGTCGACGAAGGTAACGTCTGGGTGGTGAGCACGCAGGTACGGTAGCATCTGGTAGCCCAACTCGCTGTTGGAGACCAGAACTAGATCTACCTGCCTGGACTGAATCAAATATCGTAGGAAGCGGGGATGATCTACCGGGTGCAGAAAATGGTGCAAGATGAAGATGTCCGGCGTGTAGCGGGCAAAGTGGGGCAACCATGGGTTATCCCCTCTGAGAGTAGTGGCAATAGTTATCTCCCAGCCTCTGCCAGTCAGGTGGCGCACCAGGTCCAGGTTGAATTTGTCGGCGCCTCCCATCGTTAGCCAGGGAACGATCATCAGCAGCCGGGGCTTATCCTTTCGGAGTCGGTTCTCACAGGGGAGGGTATCTGGCACTGCGGCGTTCGGCGTGTGCCAGTGTCCTTCGGGCTCGGGAAATCCGTCGGCCCATAGACGGGCATACCTCCGACGCAGCTCCAAGCGAAAGCGTCGCTGGCGATCCGCCCCATCCCAATTTGCCCATCGCTCGCGGTGAGACAGCCGGCGGCGATACCAGTCCAGGTACTCCGGGACGGTATGACCCCAGTGCCCCGAGTTGGCACATCGAAGCCAAAAGTCCCAGTCCTCCAAGCCATCCCTCTTGCCCTCGTCGTACCCTCCGGCTGCCTCGTGCACGATCTTGCGCACTATGCTGGTGGAGGCCACCAGGTTCTCCTCCAGGAATCCCCTGCGGTTGTGGAAACCTTTCTGCCACAGGTATTCCTGCGCGCCGAAACCGACCGTGTACCCTTTCACGAATCCATACTCGGGGTAGGATTCCATGAACCACAGCCACTTCTCGATTGCCGTCGGCTCCAGGAGGTCGTCGCCGTCCAGCTGGACCACGTATTCCGTTTGCGCAGCCCGGAATCCAGTATTTCGTGCGGCGCTTAGTCCTCTGTTTGCGGGATGGTCGATAACCCTTACCCGTGGGTCCGCATCCCTGTAACCCTGGAGCACTGACAGAGAACCGAAATCGGTTGATCCGTCGTTGATAATCAACCACTCCCACTGCTGAAATGACTGGCCCAGGACCGACGTTGCTGTTTCGTGGAAGACAGCGCCCGTGTTATAAAAGGGGGTAACGATGGTCACGAGAGGCCGCGCAAGCGGGTCAGCGGGGACGTAATGAAAGTGGGGCCTCCGAGGGGAAACGGGAGTGTTCGTGTAGTCTGGTGAGAGAGGATCGATCATTCTTTTGCCTCCTTTACCGCCCCTTGTTCTGTGGCGCCTGGCTGCTTGATCAGCCCAAGTCTGAGCCCGAGACGCGTCCAGAAGCTTTTTCGCCAATCTGTGACTAGACTTGTCCAGTAACGGTTTTCCCGCTCGCCCAGCTCGGTCCGTAATCGCAGCTCGCGGATTGTCTCCTCTCGTTCGTCAGCGATCCTCCGCCACTCTTGCCACTGCTCCTCCAGCCACGCCTTGCCTTGCTCCAGCTCGCGGATCCACGCCTGCTGCTCCTGGATCGCCTGCTCTAGCTTTCTAGCAACGTCTTGCCAGTTCCGCCACTGCTCCTCCAGCCACGCCTTGCCTTGCTCCAGTTCCTGGACCCAGTCCTGTAGCTCTCGAACCATCTTCTCGCGCTCGTTGGCTGTCGATTCCCAGTTGGCCCGTTGCTTCTCCAGCCACCTGATGTACCTGACAGCCTCGCCGAAGAATCCTTCGACTGCAGTAGGATCTATGATGGATAGAAGTAGGAGCAGCAAACCGCGCCTACGTGAGGCGTCGCGAGCGTCGGGCAGGTCCGTGATCAACCTGGAAATGATAGACAACTCGATACCGTACGGAGATGCGCCAGTGTCTACCGACAAAGGCATATCGGCCATCGAATTAATCCGGTCGTAGGTTTCGGACGATGCCGGATGTAACGCTCGCATGAACGCCTGGACGTCGGCGGCCAACGAGGCGCGACCTAGCTCGTTCTGGTGGTAGACAGACTCGATCACCGAACCGTTGAGCTCCAAGTCGAGGCTGAACCTGGACTTGACCAGGTCTCCAAACGCATCGATCTGGTCCAGAATGCTCAAGGTGTGGCACAGCAAGCTCGACTGCCGGTGGTGCTGGGCGAACTCTTCTATCCGGGAGTTGTGGAAACGCCAGGCTTCAAGCCCTTCCAGCAGGCCAAGGCTAGAAAACTCGCTGACCCTGACCAGGGAAAGCAGGGTGTCCAGCGGATGCCGGTAGACAAAAAGGAAACGGGCGTCGGGAAGAAGCTGATGCCAGAACTCCAGGAACAAGGATGTGCGGGGATCTTTCCATCCCCAGATGGGCAGGTGCTCGCGCTGCTTGATGAGCGTCGACGCCCTCTCGACCTCTTCGGACGTCGGCTCGAACGTGAAGCCACCGGTCACGGGATTTGCGTATCCACGCTTGCGAAGCGCCTGTTTGTGAAACTCGACGAAATCAGCGTCCTCAAAGAAACCTCTGGGATTAGCCTTGCCCGGCGGAACGAGCCTCTCGCCGATGTTGACGCCCGCTCTTTGCACAAGGCTGGCCACCAGAGACGTACCGGACCTGCCCATGCCGGTGATGATGATGACTTGTGACATTAGAATGCTCCATAATGAGAGAATAGTGCTCGACGCTCGCCCTGTGGTTGGAACGAGCGATCTTCGGCGCTCGAGAAGGCGCTCGTTGTTGAGACGTGGACCGCCATTTGCCGGTTTCTCCAGCGGTCTGGCGCTACTTCTCCGCCCGGAGGAAATCGCACTCGACGAGATGCTGGACGACGCGCAAAGCGTTCGTCTCCGGCGCGCAGTCCACAGTGTTCAAGACGATATCGGGACTGATCGGTACTTCATACGGATCGTCGATGCCGGTGAAACCCCTGATCTCTCCTCGGCGCGCCTTGGCGTACAACCCCTTAGGGTCGCGGCGCTCGCATACTTCCAGCGGAGTATCCACATGGATCAGGATGAACCGATCCTGTCCAACCATAGCGCGGACCTGCCTACGGGTAGCCTCGTATGGGCTCACCGCCGCGCAAATCACAGCGCCGCATCGGCGGACGACCTCCGAGGCGACAAAGCCGATGCGTAAGACGTTGGTATCTCGATCTTTCTTACTGAACCCAAGCCCTTTGGAAATATGGGTCCGGACAACGTCCCCGTCCAGCAGCGTTACCTGGCGGCCACGTTCCGTGACGAAGGCCGCAAGAGTCTGAGCTATCGTCGATTTCCCCGCTCCGCTCAGTCCCGTAAGCCAGATGCAAAAACCCTCTTCTCCGGGTGGCGCGGAGACTTGGGCGAGAATACTGGTGACCTCTGGGCAAGTAAACCACCCTGGCATCCTGCCATTCGCCAATTCTTCGTCCCACACTTCCTCGTCGAAGGTGGGAAGGTGCCATCTTGCGTTCACTCGTGATTCCTCTTCGTGTACAGTTTTCACTATGGTCCCCGGGGGTCATTTCATCAAACGCAATGCCCACTTGGCGGCAAAATCGACGACGCGATGCGCGACGGAGTTCCTGGCCAGAAGGTCGTTGATCCTGTTCGCGATCTGAAAGCGCACCGCTGTCTCGTAGATGCCCACTCGTTCCCGCAGCTCCTGAAGCTCTCGATTCTGGTGTGGCGTGCAGAACGTCAGAAGCCTCTCATACTCAAACTGGATGTCGGAGAGCTGCTTCAGACTCTGGAGAAGCTTCTCGACCGTGGTCTGATGTGCCTTCTCCAAGTTTGCCACGTAGCTCGTAAGCAGCCACTCGTAGAGCAGCAGCGCCACCTCGGGGTCTCCCAACGGTGCTGGCTCCCCCTGAATCATGGACCTGGCGGCAGTGGTAACGTGGCCAGACGGTGGGCTTTGGCACGACAGGCTATCGCTCCCCAAAACGAACGCCTTAGAAGAAATGCCTGCGCCAAACCTCTCTCCGACGGTTTCAAGGGACTCCTTGTCTCTCATCACTATAGCGCTCGCTCGATCGAGCAATTTGGCGGCTCGCTTCGATTCACGGCTGCCTGCCAGCCCGGCGGCAGCGCATCGCCCCATCAGAATGAAAAGCGGCGTGGAACCGGCGGAGCTGCTACCAGCGCTTAGCCAGTCCTCGATCTCTTCCATCAAGTTCAGGGCCGTTTTCCACCGCGATTCGTCGAGGGATTCGGCGCAAACCAGCGTCTGGAAGCGCGCCGCCGGGGGATGGTCGATCTCAACCAGATCGTCGCATCCCCCCAGGCTTGCCTGGCCATCCTCCTCGTTTGCAAAGTGGTACAGGCAGCAGGCGTCCGCGGAGATGTCCTGGTGCTGTACGATCGGGTCTCCGTGATTCTCGCAGTCCTTCTGGCTTAGCACGACCACCACGAGTATCCTGTTCTTGACCAGGCTCAGATTCTCGAGGCTCGCCACCAGCTGAAAAACGCTGGCGATCTCCGTCGCGTCGTCGCAGATAGTTGGCACGAGGCAAATGTATCTAGCTCCGTACAGCTTTTCTAGATTCGATTTGCGAGCCCAGAATCTACCATTTGCCTTATGCACGTTCCTTCAACTCCAAGAAATTCGGCTGGCAACCTCGTCTATGAGCCTGGCCAGTCTTTCCGCTGACCGGGCCCACGACCACTCCATTGCCCTGGTGCAGGCTGCCAGCCTTATCTCATCGTACCGTCGTGGGTCATCGACGATGTCAGTGATAATCTTGCAGCATTGCCTCACCAGGTTCTCTTCCTCTTGTGTGGCCTCAATCAGGAAACCCGATTTGCCACTTTCGACGATTTCGTTTATCGCACCTACCCTTGTGGCAATCACCACGTTTCCGAAGGACATAGCCTCCAGCGCAGTCAGCGGGATGCCTTCCCATCGGGAGGGCAGCAGGAAAACATCCGCGTTCTGGTAGTATCTGGCCAGGACGTCTCTGTCGATCTCAGCTGGCAGAACCCTCACTCCAGGAATGTCGGACGATGGCCTCAACCCGGAGGACAAAACCGGCTTGCCCATCAGCCGCATCTCGAACGGCAGCCCGAAGGCGGTTAGTTCAGCGGCTATCCTCTGCAACCGATCGATGCCCTTTTGCCTATCAAACCTTCCGCAGAACAGTATCTCGATGGGCCTCTCCCGGGAATAGCTCCGCCGGCACTTCTCTTCGGCGATACGTAAGGCCGCGTCTGCAGACGCGGGCGACACAGTGGCAGCATTTGGGAGGACGAGAACCTTTTCCTCGGGAATGCCAAGGTTGAGGCAAAACCGCCTCAAGTGCTCCGAAATGACGACGAAATGGTCGATCAGACGCGCGTATTCCCTCGAAGCGATGACCGGATAGCCACATGGAACGCCGTGCGCGTCGAGGTCAACCACGTGAAGATAGCTGACGAGCGATGCGTTGCACTTATTCCTTAGCTCGGGCAACATTTGATAACACAAGGGCGAGTGCGCGTTGATGATGACGTCGGCTTCCCCGAGGGCATGGACCAGCACGCGCTCCTTTTCCGACTTGGATACGTTCAAGGGCAGCCACCTGATGGTATCGAAGGCGGTCAGGGAGTTGGGGTGAATTTCCGTGCGGCTCGACTCGGTTATGACCAGGTGGATGCTGTACGCCGGGTTGAGATTCGAGAGTTCGCGGGCAAGGTTCAGCACGCATTGATCAACGCCTCCGAGACCGAGCCAGGGCACAGCGAAGAATATGCTTGTTTGCCTACGCGCTAAAGCTTCTCGACGTGAGCAGTGAGGGAACACGCTCCATCCGTGATCGAGGTGCGCCCAGGCCGCGAAATCGGCGTGGGAAAGCAGGTCGTCTTCGCGCTTCGGAGCTACTCTGGCAGCAGGCGCTGTGCTGCATACTGACGATAGCTTGGCGGCAACCTCGTCAACGGCGTGGCGCAACGCAGCCTCGCGCTCACTACCAGCGCTGGTCAGCAGGCGCTTTTGGTCTCCTCCGAAGAAAGCCTCTCCCACCTTCAAGAATTGCGTGGCGGATTGTTCCTGCCTTGCGACAAGCTCGCTGGTGATGCTTCTGCCTTTCCTGGACACTTCAACCAGCTTTCGCGAGCTGATAGCGAAAAGGATTAGCTCCCCGCTGCTGGGCGCGCCCTCCACGTCGATTACGTAAGGATCATCAGCAACGTCCAGGTTGGCAAGCGCGAAACCATTCCTTGCCACCTTTTTCTGAAGGGTGAAGAGAAGGCCCGGTAGCAGACGCAGGCCGTGGAGGAAGTCCAGCAGTTCTCTCCGAGCGAAGATTGTGATCGGCGGCACGTAAGGGGCATCGAGCGTCGTCGTTGTCCCAGCTGCCAGCGCGTCGACGAAGGTGGACAGGTCGACATCCTGGGCCGTCGGGAGCCCATGGACCGTGAACAAGGTGACTTTCCCCGCACCGGGTACGATGAGGGCAAACCTGGGCATTTCTGAGTGTTCGAGAAAGGCCAGATCGTTTTGCTTCAGCCTCTCGCGATGCTTCGTCCTGATGTAGCTATAGATGGTTTCGTGCCTCGCCTGAGCGTCCTTGAGCATCGAATGTCCGTGTCTTCGATACAGGAATCCGGTATTGGCCGCGTGTACGCCTCTAAATCTGCGCAGCGCGGCGTGAACAAAGAACTCCCAGTCCTCGTAGCCGCTCTTCATCTCCTCGTCGTACCAGACTCCCGCCTCAAAAACACGGCGATGGATAAGGCTGCCGGCGTCGCAATAATTCTGATGCACGAGGCGGAAAAGGCTGAAGGGTAATCCCGTACACCAAATTCTGTCTTCTATTCCGAAGAAGGTGAGGTCCTGGTAGACCCAGCCGACATCTGGCTCCGACGTGGCGAGCTTCTGCCAGAGTCTCTCCAGCGTGGTTGGGGACAACCTGTTGTCGGCGTCGAGTGGGAACACCGCCTGGATCGAGGGCCAGGCGTCGAGTGCGAAGCGAATTCCCCAGTTGCGTGCGGAGGACAGGCCGCCGTTTGTCTTCTTGAGGTAGTACACTGTGCCTGACAGGGCATCGCTGAAAAACCTGCCCAGCCAGTCCGTGCTCGGGTGAGGGCAGCCATCGTTGACGATGATGACCTTAGTCTGGCTGCAAAGCGACTGATTGATAGCCGTAATCACCGCGTCCTTGAGGTACGGGGCTTGCTTATACACGGGGATGATCACCGCTATCAGCGGGGGAGCGGCGCCGTGTTTTTCGGCTTCGTATGCTGGCTGAAAACGGGTGCCTAAGGCAACGGTATTTTCGGACTTCATCGGAAGCTCTCTACTGGCTACCAATACAGATTCCGGTGCCCGAATGTGCCGAGAACCTCGTCGCACAACACAGTGATCGTTCTCACAGCTCCTCCCCAAACCAGCGTGCGCGGCTGGCGAAGAACAGGTAGCCGATTATCAGGACGACGAGCGAGGTGGCGACCGTGCGCAGGATGAAGTAGATGTCGGGCATGGCTCCCCAGAGCAAGATAAGCCGGTACGAGGAGATTAGCGAAGCCATAGGATTCACGATATACAGTATCCTCTCGTACCGAGGGAACAGGTCGCCGATATCGTAGAATATGGGTGTCAGGAAGAACCATGCCAGGATGAGCACTTCCATAATTACTTCCGTGTCGCGGAAAAACACGTTGATCGCCGAAAGGAAGAAGGCCAGGCCGAGAAGGAAGATGATCTGGATGAGAATAATCACTGGCAGGAGCAGAATGGTGGGAGTTAGCCCGATGCCAAAGATCACGAGCATGGCGAACAGCACTATGAGCGCCAGCAGGAAGTTCACCCCGTTGGACAGCACTACCGAAGCTGGCAACAGCTCGCGAGGGAAATAGACTTTCTTAATGAGATTGGCGTTGCTCACGATGGAGCCAATCGATCCCATGACCGAGGAGGAGAACCAGTTCCAGGGAAGGATGGCGCACAATATGAAGACGGGGAAATGCTGGATGCGGTTGTTGGGCATCATCACGGTGAAGACCAAGGTGAAGACGGCCATCATTAGGAGGGGATTGAGCAGCGACCATATGAAACCGAGGAAGCTGCTCTTGTAGCGCACCTTGAGGTCCCTCACCACCAGGTTCCGCACGAGCTCGCGATATTTGAATACCTCAACCAGACGATTCATCAAGGCGGCACATCTCCAGCGAGCGGCGGGGTAAGGCACCTCCCGCCCTCTGCCACAAGCATCGCCCCAGTATAGCATGGGCGCACACGGTTTTCAAACTCAGTCGACAAATCTGTACTTTATGAGGCTGTAGAGGGCTACGACGCCGTCTTTCCAGGAGATTTTCTTGCCTTCGAAGAACTCGCGGCCGGTGTAGGAGATGGGCACCTCGTAGATGCGATGGCCGTGTTTGAGGACCTTAGCCGTGATCTCGGGCTCGAAGTCGAAACGGTTGGCCCGGAGCTTGATCGGCTTGATGACATCAGCCGCGAAGGCTTTGTAGCACGTCTCCATATCGGTGAGCGTGGTATCGAAAAGCACGTTGGTGACCAGCGTTAGAAGCTTGTTGCCGACGTGATGCCAGAAGTACATAGCCTTATGCTCGCCGAGAAAGCGGGAGCCGTAGACTACCTTCGCTCGGCCGTTTAGAATTGGACGTATGACCTTGCCATATTCCTCTGGGTCGTATTCGAGATCGGCGTCCTGGATGATTATGATGTCGCCAGAGGCGTGCTCTAGCGCCGTGCGGATTGCCGCGCCCTTACCCCGGTTCTCCGTGTGGAATACCACGAGCAAGTCGCCCTTACTGGCCAGCTTCCCCAGTATGTCCCGCGTGCCGTCGGTCGAGAAATCGTCTACGACTATGATCTCTTTGTCGATCTCAACCTTCTGGACACGGCGTAATATCTCCTCGATGGTGTCCTTCTCGTTGTACACTGGCATTATGACGGAAAGCTTGAAATTGTCCATTCGCTGCCTGTCTGTTGTTCAGGAACGTTGCGCTGAGGCGTAAACATTGTATCACAGAGGCGCGGCTCGCGGAGAGGCGGTCCGGCCCTTTTCATTCACACGTTTGTGATGAGCAATGGCGCATCTCTGTCCTCACGGCGCACGATCGGTTGCTATGATAGCATACTGGTGGGGCGATTGGAATATGCGCCGGGGAAATGAATGAAGAGCGACCAGGAAGAATGGTAGAATATGGGCTGATCGCTACTCTGTCTCCCGCTGCTCAAAGGAGGTGCTCGGGATGTCTGAGATACTTGTCGGAACGTGCAGCTGGTCCAGCGCGGGGCTGCGTGGAACCTTTTATCCGCCGGATATCGAGAGCCGGGAGATGATCAGATTCTACGCTAAGCATTTCCGGCTGGTGGAGGTGGATTCCACCTACTATCATATGCCTAGCTATGCGAGTTTCAGGGCCTGGGCGGAGAGGACGCCGGAGGATTTCGTCTTCGATGTCAAGGCCTATAAGGAACTGACCAAGCACGAGAAGGACAAGGAGCCAGCCGCGGATACGTTCGCGCGGTTCGCAGCCGCGCTCGAGCCGATGCGTGAGGCGCGGAAGCTGGGAGCAGTCCTTTTCCAGTTCCCTCCGTGGTTCAGGTGCTCGGAGGAAAACTACGAGTACATACAGGAATGCAGGGAGCAGCTGGGGGATATTCGGTTAGCGATCGAGTTCAGGCACGGGAGCTGGCTGGCGCCGGGGACGAAAGGAAAGACGTTGAGCTTTCTGCGGGAGCAGGGGCTGGCTTACGTTTGTGTGGATGAACCGAAGTTCCCCGGTTCATCGGTTCCTCCGATTGCTGCTGTGACGTCGGACATCGCTCTAGTGCGTTTTCACGGGAGAAACCGAGATACGTGGTTCAAGCGAGGCATAACGGTAGAAGAGAGGTTCAACTACCTCTATCGGCAGGAGGAACTGGCGGAGTGGGTTCCCAAGATCAAGGAGCTGGCGGAGCAGGCGCAGCAGGTGCACGTGCTGATGAACAACTGTTACCACGACTACTCGGTCCGGAACGCGAGAGATATGGCGGCGTTGCTGGCAGTGACCACCGCCCCTTGACTCCCCAAAGCAAGATGCCATATAATTTGGAGCGTCAGGGGCCTGGTACGCAGCGAACAATGACCGGAAACCGTCTACCTGCTCTCCGGAAGCGGGGTCGCGACTGGTGCACCTTAAAGACAGGCAAGGCGATTGTCCGGAGTCATATATTCACCGCAAAGTTGGGGCTGTAGCTCAGCTGGGAGAGCGCTACACTCGCATTGTAGAGGTCAGGGGTTCGAATCCCCTCAGCTCCACCCCGTCCACAACGCCAGTCTACTCGATCATCTTGAACATCCTCTTGGGCGCTCCACAGATGGGGCATTTTTCCGGGGCTGCGCCTTCCACGGTGTTTCCGCAGTGCTGGCAGACGAAGAAAGGCTTCTCCTCGGGTGTCTCGCCTTTGTCAAGTTTCGCGAGGGCGGCTTTGTATAGCTCGTGGTGCAGTTGCTCCACCCTGTTGGCAAGATCGAAGCTTTCGCGGGCCGTATCGTTGCCCTCGGCTTGAGCTTGTTTTATGAACTCCGGATACATTTCCGTGAATTCGTAATTCTCGCCGCTGATGGCAGCCAGCAGGTTGTCCCTGGTGGAGCCTATGCCTTGTAAGGCTCGCAGATGGTTGCGAGCGTGTGCTGTCTCGGCGTCTGCCGCAGCACGGAACAGCCGGGCTATCTGCTTGTGGCCCTCTTTATCGGCCTGCTCGGCAAAAAACAAGTACTTGCGATTAGCTTGGCTTTCGCCAGCGAAAGCGGACTGCAGATTATCCTTGGTCGAGCTCAATTTGTTCCTCCACTTATCGTCATTGGGGCGTAGCTGTTTGGGTGCCTTTGGAAGCAGCGGCCGGCGGCACAAATACTCGCTGGGCCAATTCGCGGTCGAGCAGGTAGAGACTGTTGCCGCTCTCGCCCATTAGCTTGAGTTGCTGAACTATGTTGTTGGCGTTCTCCTCCTCTTCCACTTGCTCGTTAACGAACCACTGCAGGAACATATGGGCAGCGTGGTCTCGCTCGTCGAGGGCCAGGTTCACCAAGTCGTTGATCCTGCCGGTCACCATCTGCTCGTGTTTGTAGGCGCTCTCGAACACATCTAGAGGAGAAGTCCACTCGGTGGGGGGAGCGTCGATGGCTCGCAGGGTTACACGGCCGCTTCGAGCGATTATGTAGTCATAGAACATCAATGCGTGTACCCGTTCTTCCTGCTCCTGAACTCGCATCCAGTTGGCGAAGCCGGGGAGGTTTACCGACTGGAAGTAGGCTGCCATCGACAGGTAAAGATAGGCCGAGTAGAGTTCCGCGTTCAGCTGCTGGTTAAAGGCTTCCTGCACGTTTCCCTTTATCAACGTATTTCCTCCTAGTCTACAGCCAGATCACCCATCAGGCATTGGCGCCGCAACACCTGTTCGAGGAAGGGAATTCTTGGGACACTTCCAAACCCCGGACGAATACGGCACTAGTCTGAGGGCTCCTAGCAACTTGTCTAACAAGCATAGCATCCAGTAGCCCGAAAATCAATAAGTGCCGCGGTCGTTCGTGGTAAATGTGTTGACTGGTAGCGCTTCTGGTGCTATACTTGTGTGGCGTCAAACCATATAAATCGCGCAGCGGCGGGAGGAGCCCGGGTGGAACTGGAGATACACGTGGGGGCGGATGCGCCCGTTTATCACCAGATTGTGGAGCAGGTCAAGCGCGAGATCGCGGCTGGGAGGCTGAAGCCGGATGCACAACTGCCCACGGTACGGGACCTGGCCCAGCGTCTTGGTCTGAATCCGAGCACAGTGGCCAAGGCCTATGCCGAGCTGGAGCGCCAGGGCGTGTTGATAACGAGGCGAGGTGGTGGCAGCTTCATCGCCGGCCGTGTGGAGGACAGTTTCCTTGCCAGTATCCGTGAAGAGCGGCTCTCGAATCTCCTCGGTCGTGCGGTCCTCGAGGCTCTCAGCTTAGGCTTCCAACCAGAGGAGGTGGAAGCTACCTTCGCCCTGCAAATCGCCCGCTGGCGCGACAGCCGGTCGCGGTCGCGATCCGCAATCTCGCCCGAACGGCCTCAAGCCTCCCAGATTGCCTTCGTCGGCAGCCACGACCTGGCTGTGGAGCTTCTGTTCAGCCAGCTTCGGCGAGCTCGGCCTGAAGTCAACCTCTCTACTGCGTATGTAGGTAGTCTGGCGGGCCTTATTGCACTGGAGCGCGGTGAGGCCCACCTGGCCGGTTGCCACCTCCTCGACGAGGAAACGCAGGAATACAACCTTCCCTATGTTGCTCGGCTTCTGCCGGGGGAAGACGTGGTTCTCGTCACCGTCGCGGAGCGGTTGCAAGGGCTGATGGTGCGAAAAGGAAACCCGCTGGGAGTGTCGACGATTGCCGATTTGGCCCGGCCTGGTGTTCGCTTCGTCAACCGACAGCGGGGCTCCGGCACGCGGGTTCTGCTGGATTTCCGCCTTCGGCAGCATGGCATACGGCCCTTGGATATCACAGGGTACGATCGCGAAGAAGAAACTCACCTGGGGGTGGCCTCGGCGATAGCCGAAGGCAGCGCGGATGTCGGAATCGGCATCTACGCCGCGGCGCGGTCGCTCGGTCTGGACTTCGTACCCCTCCAGACGGAACGCTACGACCTGGTGATGCTCAGAGGGACGTTCGACTCGGCGGCCTTCGAGCCGCTGCGCGTGATCCTGCAGGGCGAGGAGTTCCGGCGAGTTGTAGCCGCGATGGGCGGCTACGATATGTCCAACACCGGTAAAGTCACACACCCGTAATATCACTTCACAGGAGGTAACGAGTTGGCACTGAGCGCACGCAATCAACTTCCCGGTACCGTCACGGACATCAAGCTGGGAACGGTGGTGGCGGAGGTGGTCGTTAAGGTGGGTGACAACGAGGTCGCGTCGGTGATCACCCGATCTTCGGTGGAGCGGCTAGGGTTAAAGGTGGGTGACCAGGTGATGGCAGTGATCAAGGCCACAGAGGTCATGATCTCGAAGTAACCGGGCTTTAAAGGAAGAATCGGCGGGAGGACACAGGGCCTTGTGTCCACCTCGGGCCTGGTGGTTAGCGAACGCTGGGCTGGAGCGATTGTAGGCTGGGTGCGGAAGAGGAAGCTAGCATCCCCAGGTTGAGGTTTGCCCTCAAGAAGCAAGCACGGCTGTGACGACCTCAACTACGGGTGGCAAATCCGCACGGGAGAATCGATTAGGCAGCCGATGCTCAAGAAGGTAATGCCCGTGCTCGGTGCTGCCAGCAGCCTACGGCGAGGATAGTGTTCATCACGATACTTGTGTGCCGTTCCGTCGAGGCCAGCCGCTCGGTGGTTGAGGGAGATGGAACGCACTGGCAACCAAATATGACTTAGGAAGCTTATCTGCTAAAGAGAGGAAAAGGACTGATGTACAAGAAACTGGCCATAGGCCTGGCCCTGTTATTTGTAGTAATGCTAGTTGTGGGCTGCGCGAGCTCCACCGCCGGTCCCAGCCCTAGCCCTACGGCACCGGCACAGAAGCAGTCGGTTAGCACGGAGCCGGCCAAGCCGGCAGCAAAGCCAGCTAATCCGGAGCTTATCCTGGCGACGACGACCAGCACCCAGGATACGGGGCTTCTGGACGTGTTGATTCCAATGTTCGAGAAGCAAACCGGTTATGCGGTGAAGACCATTGCTGTTGGTTCGGGCCAGGCCATGGCTATGGGTGAACGCGGGGAGGCTGATGTGCTGCTGGTACACGCACCGGACTCTGAGAAGAAGTATATGGCGGCCGGGCACGGTGTGGAGCGAAGGCTTGTTATGCATAATGACTTCGTGATCGTCGGACCGCCTCAGGACCCGGCCAAAATCAAGGGAGAGAAGTCGGCAATCGAGGCACTGAAGAAAGTTTCCCAGGCGAAGGCTATCTTCCTCAGCCGAAGCGATAACTCCGGTACCAACCAGCTCGAACTGAAGCTGTGGAACCTGGCCAGCCTCGACCCCAAAGGCCAGCAGTGGTACCAGGAAACGGGCACTGGAATGGGCGCGACCCTCAACGTTGCCAGCGAGAAGTCGGCTTACACCTTAACTGACCGGGCTACATACCTGGCCAACAAAAAGAACCTCAACCTGGATATACTGGTGGAGGGAGATAAGAGCCTTCTGAATGTGTATCACGTCATAACGGTCGATCCCAAGAAATCCGATAAGATCAACGCCCAGGGAGCGCTAGCGTTCGCGGATTTCATGGTGACGAGGGACTCCCAGGAGACGATCGCGAAGTTCGGCGTGGACAAGTACGGCCAGCCACTGTTCTTTGCTGACGCAGGCAAGAAAGACGAGGAGGTTGGCGGATAGTTGGACCTGATATGGGGGGGAGCCGTACAAGCTGTCGAGTTGATCGTGCGAGTCGACCACGAAGTAATGAGTGTTACACTCCTCTCACTGCTGGTGTCTGGCTCGGCCACGATCCTGAGCCTGCTGTTGGGGATACCTCTGGGGGTCATCCTTGCCCTTGGCAACTTCCCAGGGCGGCAGTTCATAGCTAGTGCAATCAACATGGGCATGGGCTTGCCGCCCGTCGTCGTCGGCCTGTTCGTCACCGTCTTCTTGTGGCGCAACGGGCCTTTTGGCTTCCTTCATATACTGTACACACCGACGGCTATGATCATAGCGCAGTGCATCATCGCCTCGCCGGTCGTTGCTGGGTTGACTATGGCTGCGATGCAACAGCTCAACCCAAAGCTGCGGCTTCAAATACTGGCACTAGGGGCTAATCGCTACCAGATGGTGTGGCTACTGATGGCCGAGGCTAGGCTGCCGCTGCTTGCCGCCGTGATGGCTGGTTTTGGCGCGGTGATCTCCGAGATAGGTGCCTCGATGATGGTGGGTGGCAATGTGCGTGGTCAGACTATGGTGCTAACGACGGCCACGGTGCTGGAGACCTCGCGAGGCAACTTCGGGATGGCTTTTGCGCTGAGTCTGATTCTTCTCGTTCTGGTCTACGTGATCAATGTTATCCTAACGTCGGTTCAGCAGAGGAGTCGTCAGCCTTGATAATGTCACGAAAGCCGGCGATGCTGGAGGTAGCTGACCTGGAAGTTGTTCGAGGCGGCACTCCGGTACTGGCGGTGCCGCATCTCGAGGTCCGAAAGGGGCAGACGCTGGCGATCATCGGCCCGAACGGCGCAGGCAAGAGCACCCTTCTTCTGGCTATGGCGCTGCTCATCAAGCCTTCGAAAGGCAAGGTATGGGTTGCCGGAGAGGAGGCGACTCCGGAGAATAGCTTGCGCCTGCGGCGGCGGATGGCGATGGTATTCCAGGAACCACTACTCTTGGACATGTCGGTCGCCGAGAACGTCGCTACGGGGCTTAAACTTCGCGGAGTTGGCCGAGCAGAGCGGGAGAAAAGGGTGGCTGTGTGGCTGGAGCGCTTCGGGATCGCCACGCTAGCCCACCGGCGTGCTCGATCTTTGTCTGGTGGAGAGGCTCAGCGGGCCAGTCTGGCTCGGGCCTTTGCTCTTGAGCCGGAAGTTCTGTTACTCGACGAGCCTTTCTCGGCACTCGACGCTCCCACGCGTGCTGGCGTCATCGCCGACCTGCTCGCTGTGTTGCGTGGCACGCGGACGACGGCGGTGCTGGTGACGCACGACCGCGACGAGGCGTTGGCTCTTGGCGACGACGTAGGCGTCATAATAAGGGGCGAGTTGCGGCAAGCGGGACCGATCTCGAAAGTCTTTGGCGCTCCGGTTGACGTGGATGTCGCTGGTTTCGTCGGGGTGGAGACGATAGCTCCGGGAATGATACAGACTCACGAGGATGGCCTAGCCCAGGTTCGTGTGGGAGATCGCCTCATCGAGGTGGCGTCCGATCTGGATCCGGGGACACCAGTGTTCCTTTGTCTCCGCCCTGAAGACGTCACGCTGCAAACGCCTTTGGAGCCAGGGCAAGAGAGGATGCGCAGCAGCGAACGTAACCGGCTGCGGGGGAGCGTTACGGATGTGATTCCCTGGCGTGGACAACTGCGCGTCACAGTCGACTGTGGTTTTCGAATCGCGGCCTCTTTGACGTATCGATCAGTCTCGGAGATGGGCATCGCCGAAGGTGTCGCGGTGGAGGCGTCATTCAAAGCAACCTCGGCTCACCTCATCCCCCGCGTGGAGTCGCCAAATGGACGCGAAGGGCTCGAAGGGGAGTAGCACGATGGAGTCGGAGGCAAGGGTCGGGGACCCTGTGCAAAGCTTGACCGCCAAACCCCGCAAATGGTACTATCCCAGCGCAACGCTTGTGTTTGGGGATGTGCGATGCCAGTTGTGACTGTGTACGTGACGCGGACGGATGATCCCGAGGCCGCGACGCTTCTCCGACGACTGCGCCATCAGGGCCACGAGTCGCTTGAAAGGCTGGCCATTGAGCGTGTGTATCGCCTGGAGCACGACGTGGAGCGTGGCCTGGACCTGGACGCTCTGCTCCCGCTGCTGATCAGCCCGGTTTTTGAGACTTACGCTACCACGAGCCGACTTGATCCTCGAGAGGGACCTATCGTTGAAGTCGGTTACCGGGCAGCAGTGACCGATCCCGAGACGCCTTCTATCCTAGCTGGAGCTCGTGCGTTGGGGCAGGAGGGTTTGGAGTGGGCCCGTCTGGCGCTGCGCTATCAACTGGTTGGCGTTAGCGAGGCGGAAGCGAAGGACATCGCCAAGGCAGCTCTGTTCAATCCGGTAGTCCAGGAAACAATCGAGCCTGGGCGACGGTTCGATACCTTGCGCCCCACGGGCCAGCCGGACGCTGTGAAATCCATCTCTCTGGCTGGCCTCTCGGATGACGAGCTGGCCCAACTCTCCCAGAATAACTCCTGGTACGCTCCAGTGGCGCAACTGCGGGTTCTTCAGGAGCACGAAGTCTGTATTGGTCGACCTCTGACCGATGCGGAGATTGAGATCATCGTACAGAGCTGGTCAGATCACTGCTACCACACTACGTGGAAGAGTCTAGGCTTGCTGGGGACTCTGATAGAGGCCACGCACAAGATCGCCCACCCGGCCGTGGTCTCCGTGTTCACTGACAACGCTGGTGGAATGCTCCTGGACGATGAGTGGGTGGTGACTCTTAAGGGCGAGACGCACAATTTCCCGACCTTTATCGCTCCCTTTGGTGGGGTGGCTACCAAGCACGGGGGAGTAATACGCGACTCCATCGGCTTTGGCCGTGGGGGATTTGCGATCGGCGGCAGCACGATAATGGGAACGATGGACCCGAGGCTTTCGACCTCAGCGGTGCCGAAGGGTGCGCTGGACCCAGGATATGTGGTGCGCGAATCAATTCGCGCGACTGCCTACTACTGCAACCCTATGGGCATCCCGATGATGTACTCGATATACCGCAGCCACCCCAACTATCCAAAAGGCCTGGCCCTGGGGCATTCGATGGGTCTCATCCCGCGGCGATACGCGCTGAAGGAAGTGCCTGTGCCTGGTGACGTCCTGCTGCTCATCGGCGGCCAAACCGGACGTGATGGCCTCCACGGCGCAACGGCATCGTCGACACAAATGACAGGGGAGACCATCCACAAGGAGGCAGCGGCGGTGCAGATTGGGCATCCCATCACCGAGCGGAAATTCATGGAAGCTGTGCCGGTGCTGCGGGACGCGGATTGCATTCGGTCCATAACCGACCTGGGCGCGGGAGGCATATCTTGCGCCGCAGGCGAACTGGGCGCGGAAACGGGCGTTCGAATCGACCTGGACCGTGTCCCGCTGAAAGATGCCAGCTTGGCGGCTTGGGAGATTCTGCTATCGGAATCGCAGGAGCGCATGCTGGTGGTTGTCCCCCCGGACAAGCTCGCTCGGGCCCTGGATATTCTTGTCCGCTACGACGTCGAGGCCAGCGCAATCGGGCACTTCACCGGAGACCATCGCTACCAGGTGACGCATCACGGCCAGAAGGTGGTGGACCTGGACATGCTGTTCTTGTGGGGAAAATGTCCCATCGAGTCGGCGGAGGTGGCCGAACCGGATCGACACGACCTGCAGCCCACGCCGGAGCCACCGGAAGTCGACGAACTGCCGGCGTTCGTCCACCGAGTTCTGAGTCATTATCATTGCTGCGACCAATCGCCAGCAGGATTGCAGTTCGACTGCACGGTGCAGGGTAGGACCGTGATCGGTCCGTACGGCGGCAAGACTGGCCGAATGCCTACAGGAGCGTATGTATCGGCTCCTGTGCGGGGTCGAAGGGTGGGGGTGGTTTCCACGGTGGCCTTCAACCCGTTCTATGGAGAGCTTAGCCCAGCGGGACTGGCGCGACTGATGGTACTGGAGGCGGTGGCCCGGGCGGTGGCTGTCGGAGCCGACCCCGAAAACATCGCCTTGTGCGACAACTTCTACACGCCCAGGAGTACGCCGGAGGTCAACTGGAGCCTCGCTCAGATGGTCAACGCGATTGCCGACCTGTCGGTGCGGCTGGGTATGCCCTTTATCTCCGGCAAGGACTCGAGCTCGGGGACTTTCCTTTCCGCAGATGGGCAGATCATCAACGCTCCTCCTACGCTAGTTGTTGCCACCCTTGGCCGAGTGCCCGACGTGGCCAGGGCGGTGCGCAAGGAACTACGAGCCGCGGGAAACCGGTTAGTGTTGCTGGGGGAGCTAGATCCGAATCGCCTTGGTGGCTCGGTCTATCTGGACTGTCGCGGCTCGCGAGGAGATGCGCTTCACGACCCCGGACAGGAGGGCGCCGCCGCGTACCTTCGTATCTGGAAGAGACTCTTCGATGTCTACCAGCGTCCTGATTGTCCTATTCGTGCGGCAGCGGCTGTTGGAGAGGGGGGCATCTTCGTGCGACTCTTCGAGATGGCTTATGGAGGGGGATTGGGCGTACGTCTCGATTTGGACGCGTTTGGGGAGGCGCGCTGGGATGGTGTGCTTTTCGCCGAGGCTGCTGGAAGCATTCTCCTGGAGGTAGATGCCCGTGCTGATCCCGCGGAGATACTCGGCGGATTACCCTGGCGGGAGATAGGGCGCGTTCAGGCCGAGTACAGCGTCGACATTGTTCGCGGCAGTTCGAAGGTTGCCAGCCTGGATGTGGCCGATCTGGTCAAGTCCTGGGAAGCCGCGTTCGCGGAGGTGGCGCTGTGAGCAGCGGGGCAGTGTCATCGAAGCCCAGAATAGGCATTGGTTACGCCCCGGGTATCAATTGCCACGAGGAGACGGCTTACGCGGTGGAACTGGCCGGCGGCATCGCGGAGATCGTGCTCGTGCACGATTTGCTGGCTGGACAGGTGGACCTGGCTGGTTACCAGGGTTTCATCATTCCTGGGGGCTTCTCCTGGGGCGACCACATCGCGGCTGGTCGAGTCTACGCCGTGCATCTGATGGCCCGCCTAGGCGAGCAGTTTCGAGAGTTTGCCAGCCAGCGGCCGGTGCTGGGGATCTGCAACGGCTACCAGGTTCTTATGGAGATGGGCCTGCTGCCTGCGGGAGAGTTGGGAGAGCGTAGCGGGGCTCTGGCACAGAATCGCTCGGCGCGGTTCGAAAGCCGTTGGGTGCGGCTGCGAGCGGCCGGCAACGACACCTTCTGGACCGAAGGGCTGGTTGGTCGCACCCTGTGTTTACCCGTGGCTCACGCTGAGGGACGCATGGTGATTCGTTCGGGCACGATTGTCAGACCAGCTTTCGTCTACGTCGATGAATCGGACCGGCCGACGGAGGCGTATCCAGCTAATCCGGCTGGCTCTCCGGACGGTGTCGCGGGAACAGTGGACTATTCAGGATTGGTTCTGGGAATGATGCCCCATCCCGAGCGCGCTGTCCTGGAAGTCCATGGCTCTACCGATGGCCTGGCCCTGTTCCGCAACCTGGTGCGCCGTTGCAGTTAGCCTTCCCGACGTTTCTCTGGTGAGAGGTCGGATTCGCGTCGTGTTTCTCTCTGTGGAGGCTCACCAGCCTTCGCTCAGTGAGTGAAGGCTGGGGCTACGTTTGACACTAGCAATCCGCGTCTGCGGATAACTAGTGTCAAACTTTCTAGCTACTTTACTTCCGCTACGGCGCCGGCGGCTTCGAGTTTGGCCTTGATGGACTCGGCCTCTTCCTTGTTCACGCCCTCTTTGACGGGCTTGGGAGCGGCTTCGACCAGATCCTTGGCTTCTTTAAGCCCTAGCGCGGTGACCTCTCGGACTGCCTTAATTACGTTGATCTTGTTGGGGCCGATTTCCTTGAGTATCACGTCGAACTCGGTCTTTTCCTCAACCGGTGCAGCGGGAGCGGCGCCAGCGGCTGGGGCAGCAGCGACGGCCATAGGAGCTGCTGCAGCCGCAGACACGCCGAATCTTTCCTCGAGGGCTTTTACTAGTTCGTTCAGTTCCAGCACGCTCATGCCCTCAATGGCCTGGATGATTTCTTCTTTGGTTGCCATTTCTTATGCCATCCTTTCGATAATTGCGGTATCAAAAACTGGTGCGTAGTTAAACAATTGTTGCGGCAAAGCCATCGCACTCAACCCTGCTTTTGGATAAGGATAATGCCGGAGAAAAGCCCCTGCTCCGGCGGGGCTAGCTATGGCGCCGCGATCTCTGCCTCTACCCTGCTGCCTGCAACTGGTCGGCACGGGCTTTTAGCACGTAGGCCAGGTTGCGCATCGGACCGTTTAGCACGCTAACCAATCCGACCACTGGCGACTGTACCATCCCCAGGATTCTGGCGACCAATACCTCGCGCGGGGGCAGATCGGCCAGGGTGGTCACGTCGTCGGCATTGATTACTTTTCCAGACAGCAATCCGCCTTTAATGGCGAATACCTTCGATGTTCTGGCGTAATCGGTAAGTACCTTCGCCACTTTAGTGACGTCGTCGTTGGCGAAGGCAATGGCCGTAGGCCCAATCAGCAGGGATGTCAGCTGACTGACACCCGCTTTCTCCGCCGCGAAGCGGGTCAGCGTGTTTTTTGTGACGTGGAAGTCTACGCCTATCTCTCTCAGTCGCCGTCGGAGCTCGCTGATTTCGCTCACAGTCAGCCCCCTGTAGTCGGTCAGCACGGAAAGCTGGTTCCCGGAGAGATTACTGGCAAGCTCTTCAACAGCAGTGCTTTTCTTCTTCAATACTTTCGTGCTTGGCATTCTTCACCTCCTCTCGCTCCCAATCAATAGTTTTTCTGTCGAACAAGAAAACCCTTGCGATGAATCCGTAGACGCAAGGGTTGTGAGATTTCCAGCAGGCCTGGAGTTTACCTAGCGATCGATCCAACGTTCCTGACGCGTCGTTCGACCTTTGGCAAACTGAACTCGCTCGGCTTTCGCCTCGGCAGGTGATCTCTCTTTAAGTGTCTGGATGTCTATGCCCAGACACACCGGCTGTCTACGGCGTGTATTCAATTTTCTTCTGGCGCAACGAGCACCTGGGTAGACCGGGCTGCCAGCCCCCACGTACTGGTTACGCCGCCGCGGCCAAGGCCATTGTCTGTGACAGGTCCAGCTTGATTCCTGGCCCCATCGTGGAAGTTAGGCTGGCGCTCTTGATGTACTGGCCTTTTGCGCCACTGGGCTTCGCTTTTTGAATGGCGTCAATGAGGGTTGCCAGATTCTCGAGAAGTGCGTCTTCGGAGAAGCTGACTTTTCCGATTGGCACGTGAATCAACGCGGTCTTGTCCAGCCTGAACTCCACGCGTCCCTTTCGGGCATCGCGAATGACTCTTGGTAGGTCTTGCTGAGGCGCGATGGTGCCTGACTTTGGATTGGGCATAAGTCCGCGCCGGCCAAGCAGCTTACCGAGCCTCCCCACCTTGCTCATCATGTCAGGGGTGGCTAGGGCGACGTCGAAATCGAACCACCCGCCTTCGATCTTCTTGATCAGGTCGTCGGCACCGACGTAGTCGGCGCCAGCGTCTTGGGCGATCTTCTCGGCTTCTCCCTGAGCGAACACCAGTACGCGAATCTGCCGGCCCAAGCCGTTGGGCAGCAAGGCGACTCCTCGCACCACCTGATCGGCGTGCCGGGGGTCCAACCCCATTCGCAGGTGCAGTTCAACTGTGGCATCGAACTTCGTGTAGGAAGTGCGTTTGACGAGGTCGACTGCTTCTTTAGGAGAGTATGACTTCTCGCGGTCGACTAGTTTTGCTGCCTCTTTGTACTTCTTGCCGTGGTCTGGCATTTTTCCTCCTTGTGGTTCTAGCGGGACTCGCCCTCCCACTCGTTGCGCTCCGCTCGTGAGCGCCGAATTCATTGATAGTTATACGACCTCGATGCCCATGCTTCGGGCAGTGCCCTCGATGATGCGCACAGCGGCTTCGACGCTATTTGCGTTGAGGTCTTTCATCTTCAACTCGGCGATTTCGCGCACTTTTTCACGCGAGACCTTGCCGACCTTGGTGGTTTTGGGTTGTCCGGATCCCTTCTCGACTCCAGCGGCTTTCAACAGCAGATCGGCTGCCGGAGGCGTCTTCGTCACGAAGGTGAAGGAGCGATCCTCAAAGACGGTGATCTCTACTGGTATCACCATTCCGGCCTGTGCAGCGGTTTTCTCGTTGTACTCCTTGCAGAAAGCCATAATGTTGACACCATGCTGGCCCAAAGCAGGACCCACTGGTGGAGCTGGAGTAGCCTTTCCTGCAGGAATTTGCAGCTTGACTATAGCTTTGACCTTCTTTGCCATCTAGTTCCTAATTCTCCTGGTCATCAGTTTCTCCCGTTAATGCACGAGACGACCCGCTGGGGTCGATGACTCTGTCTCGGGAACCGCGCCTGGCGTGTTCCTTGCCCTACGAGGACTCAGAGCTTCTCGATTTGCAGGAAATCTAGCTCCACCGGTGTTTCTCTTCCGAAGAAGGAGACCAGAACCCTTACCTTACCTTTGTCGTGGCTGATGTCGTCCACTACGCCGATAAAGTCGGCAAACGGGCCATCGATAATGCGCACGCTTTGGCCTTTGCTGAAAGCGATCTTGACCCGAGGTGCCTCTGCTCGCATCTGCTTGAGGATGGCCTTCACCTCTGTGTCCTGAAGGGGAACTGGCTTGTTTCCCGAGCCAACGAATCCCGTGACCCCGGGCGTGTTGCGCACTACGTACCAGGAGTCGTCACCCATGATCATTTCTACCAGGACGTATCCGGGGAAAATCTTGCGCTGCACGGTTCGGCGCTGTCCATCTTTTACCTCGACTTCATCCTCCATGGGAATCACTACCTGGAATATCTTGTCGCGAACATCCATAGTGGCGATTCGGTGCTCGAGGTTGGTCTTAACCTTGTTCTCGTACCCGGAATAGGTGTGGATGACGTACCACTTCTTGTCAGGGGAAACGGGCTGTTCGGGCTCTGCCTGCTCAACAGCTTCTTTTCCAGCAACTGACGCTGGCTCCGCGGTTGCCGTCTGCTGGGCTCCCTCGACTTCTACGTCTCCCTGAATCTGGTTGTCTTCGTCCTGTTTTACCTGACGCCTGCGTGCCATTGGTTCGCGGACAGCTAGTCCGTTTCCTCCTTAGAATCCACCGATGATAAGCTCGAAAATCTTTTTGAAGATGAGGTCAACGCCGCCGAGGAATATGCCCACTGCGATCGAGACTGACGTGACGATGATAGTAAGGTTGGTTGCCTGCTGACGCGTGGGCCACACGACTTTCCTGAGTTCAGCACGTGTTTCACGGATGAACTTTTGTACGCGATTCTCTGGTTGAGCGGCCACCCTGGCCGGCACCTTGGTGGCTCGGGCCGTCTTCTCAACTCCGCTCCTCATGTGCCTTCCTCTTTAACTAACTTCAACGTTACCTTCCTCTTGGCCCTATCCCTCACCTAAATAACACGCGGTCCGTCGTGTTGTACGACTGCCGCGTGCTGTTTGAAATGATACATCAAGCTCAAATGAATGTCAAGGGAAATCGGCTAAGCAGCGCTCTGGCGCTGAGTGAGCGCGTTGACTGCGGCGTGCGGTTTAGGCACGCTTCTTGCCGTGTTAGGGACTGATATCCGGCGAGCGTTGAGTTTTAGCGTGCGCAGCGGTCGCTTCGGCCCAGCGAAGCCTGAGCGGGAAAGACGGGCAGCAGCGAGAGACAGATGGCCAAGAAAGTCGCCGTCGTGGACGACAGCCGCGAGTTCATAGACTTCGTGAAGGGAGTGCTCGAGCCCGAAGGTTACGAAGTAATCTCTGTCCTGGGAAGTCTCCGGGCGCGCGAGATTATCAGGGAGTCCAAACCCGACCTCATTCTGCTGGATATTATGATGCCCGGGCGAAGTGGATGGGAGCTGCTCGATATCCTCAAGTTGGATCCGCAGACTCAGGAGATACCGATCATCATCACTACTGCGATGAGGGCCTTCACTGCAAGACAGAAGGACAAGATACGGGATGTGTTGCGCAAGCCTTTTGATATAGGCGTTCTGGTGGAGAAGGTCAAGGCAGCCATAGGGGAGCCTTAGTAGTGTCGCACCCAGTATGGCTCTTATGGTTGTACCACTGGCAAAGTGAAGCTGAACTTGCTGCCATTTCTCACCCCGCTCTCGACCCAGACGCGTCCGCTGTGGGCCTCCACTAACTGTTTGACTATGGCCAACCCCAGTCCCGCTCCACCGGTACCCCTCGCCCGTGACTTGTCGGCCCGGTAGAAACGCTCGAAGACGTAGGGCAGGTCCTCGGGGGCGATGCCCATCCCCGTGTCGGCCACGCTGACCTCAATCCATCCGTCTACTTGTCGAGATGAAACGGCTACGGTCCCACCCTCGGGGGTGTAAGCGATGGCGTTGTTCAGTAGGTTACGCAGCACCTGGCCTATCCGCTCCGCGTCTGCGTAGACCTCCGGAAGCCCCGGCGTGAGGTGCGTCTCCAGCTCAATTCCCTTTTCTGTCAGCCGAGGCCGCAGTGATACTAATGCGGTCTCGACCACCTCATCCACCGCGATCGGCTGGCGTTCCAGTCGGAGCTGCCCCGCTTCGGCTAGCGCCAGCTCCTGAAGGTCGTCGATAAGGCGGCTCAATAGTTCTGCTTCCTGATGGGCTGAACGCAGTGTCTCCCGGTCCGGCTCCATCACGCCGTCCAGCATAAATTCCAGGTAACCGCGGACGTTAGTAAGAGGGGCGCGCAGTTCGTGGGCGACATCGGAGACCATCTGTCGGCGCAGCATCTCGTTGCGCGCCACGGATTCGGCCATAGCGTTGAAGGCGCGCGCTAGCTGGCCCAGCTCGTCGTCGCCGCGCGCCTCGACGCGTTGTCGCAGGTCTCCCTGTTCCATTCGCCGGGCGGCGGTGGTCAAGGATTCCAGGGGGCCCACGATTCGGCGCGATAAGAGCAGCGTGAGCAGCAGGGCAAGGAAGCTCGCCCCGCCGGCGGCTACCAGCAGTGAGCGATTGACCGACTCGAGGAAACCCTGGTCGGCGGAAGGGCCCGCCAGTGGATTGGCGTAGACGACACCTGCTTGAGTTCCGCCGACTGTGATGGGAATTGGGCCACCGGCCCAGTTACGCCCGGCCTGCTGTCCCAATAGCTTGTGGGACGAATCGGCGATGACTTCTCCGCTGGAGTTCAGAAGGACTATGTGATCGCCAGTGGCCTCGCTCATCCGATCCACCTGGTCCTGTACCCCTGTCCAACTCCCTTGGGCGGCGTAGTAGGAACCGAGCATTCGTTGGAGGCGGAACTGGCCCATCTGAACTCGCCGTTCCACGTAGCCTTGGAACTGGCCGGTTGTGGCCTGGCTCGCGAGCACTGCCACCGCGCCTACCGCTACTATCGCAACGAGAAGAAATGCTCCGAGCAGGCGCATACGTAGGCTATTGAACATCGGCTTTGGCCTCGAACTTGTAGCCCACGCCGAAGACGGTTCTTACGAAGCGCGGTCGAGAGACATCGTCCTCGATCTTCCGGCGCAGGTTCATCACGTGCGTGTCGATGGTCCGCTCGAAGCCCTCGAAGTCCATGCCCAGCACCAGGTCGACGAGCTGAAGGCGGGTGAAGGCCCGGCCAGGGTTGCGCGCGAACAACTCGAGGAGCTTGAACTCCGTGGGGGTGAGGCTCACCACCTCGCCGCCTCGGGTGACCTCGTGTCGTCTGAAGCTGATGGTAAGGTCGCCAAAAACCGCGTTCTCCAGGTCTTCCTCCTCGGCCTCAGGCACTCGCCGTAGCACGGCCCGGACTCGGGCGAGCAGTTCTCTAAAGCTGAAGGGTTTGGTCACGTAGTCGTCGGCTCCCAGGTCCAAGCCCAGCAGCTTGTCGTCCTCCGTGCTCTTGCCCGTGAGCATGATGATCGGCACCCTGGATTCCGCCCGCAGCTGCTGGCACACCTCCAGCCCATCCAGCCTGGGCAGCATCAGGTCGAGGATAACGAGGTCGGGGCGGATCTTGCGGGCCATCTCCAGGGCCTCTTGCCCGTCGTAGGCCGCGGCCACCCGGTAGCTATCCTTCCGGAGGCAAACCTGGATGAGCTCAGAGGTCTTGTGATCGTCCTCCACGACGAGTATCTTCTTGTTCATAGAAGGCACCTCAGGCAGGTGTAATCATACCACTGCTCCCATCCGCCTCGCCAATCGTAGCAGGAAGATGTCAAGAAGATATGAAGATGGTCGCCAACCCGTCGAACATGTTCCGCTCCCGCTCCACTGGTCCAATGCGGGAGAGGGCCAGCCGGAAGGTCTCTATGCCGAGGAAGAGACGCTGGCGCTCCACCGGGGCCTTGAGGATCGGCGTGACGCCGAGTTGAGTGGCATGGCAGCGGATGGCCTCCATCTTGGCCTTCCACGCCGGCGCCACGTCCACGGCCAAGGTTATCTCCTCGTCCGGCACCCCGCGCACCTGCTTCATCCCGAGACGCTCGGCCAGGCTACGGGGCACCACCAGTTGATAGAGCTTGGCCACGGCGTGGGGGGCAAGCCCTTGAGCCGAGTGGTGAGGAAAAGCCGACGCTTCGGCGGCGCGATGGAAGGCCTCCTTCGCCAGGTGGCCGATGGCGACGTGGTCGGGGTGGCCCGAGATACCGTCGGGCCCATAGGTCAACATAACCTGGGGACGCAGCTCGCGCACGGCCCGCACGATCTGCTCGACGACCTGCTCGGGGTCGGCCTCGGCAACGTGCCCGTCGCGGTAGTCGAGAAATCGCGGAGGCTCCAGGCCAAGCGCACGGCAGGCGCAACGCAGCTCGCGCTCGCGCCACTCGGCCAGTTCCTCGGGGCGACACAGAGGAGGATCGCCGGCCGATCCAGCCTCCCCGCGTGTCGCCGTTAAGAGGTGGACGTGGACGCCACGAACTGACAGCAGGGAGAGCGTGCCCCCGCAACGGAAGGACTCGTCGTCGGGGTGGGCAAAGACGGCCAGCAGAGTCGGATGCTCGTTCATAGTGTGTCGTACCTCTCCTTATTGTGCCCCCTATTGTACACCCTGGTGCGTGTGTTTCACTCCCCGGAAGCGAACGATTACTGCCCCCGCCGTCTGGGCTACCCGGTGTGCAATCCCGCTCCATGGCACTACCGACACAGCGGGCCTTCCTGCTGCCCTATGGGAGGCGGTAGCTACTGCCGAAGTAATCCGAGAATCCTCCGTCTCAGGCCTACGATCCCCACCTGAGGGCACGACGCCGCGAGCCTCTATCGCTAGACCGGTCAGGTGGCTGCAGTCCTCGCCACCCATACTCGTGCATCTTCGCCGCAGGATCGCTCGGATGCGCGCCACGAGTTCCGGGGGGTTGAAGGCTTCGGACAGGCAGTCGTCGGCACCGTTGTCGAGAGCAACCGCGCGGCTCTCCCCGTCGTCGCCGTACGGCCCGATCACTATCGCCGGCGCGTCGAGGTGTTGGCGAAGCGTTGTGCTCTGCGTTAGCCAGGTGTCGGCGGTTGGCACGCGTATCACCACTACATCCGGACCCCAGGTTCGTGCCATCTCTACCGCTTGGCGCTCGTCCGGCACTTCAGCCACCACGTATCCGGCACGCTTCAGCACGGGCGCCAGTCGCCTCGATAGATGGTCGTTCGGCTCGATCACCATGACCCTGGCCACGGTTGCTCACCTTCCTCGGGGGATGCGGGCGCTTCTGGCCACACCGCCAGCTTCACCTCGACGCCGAATTGTTGCTCGCCGCGCAGGATGTCGAGTCTCACCTCGTCACCCACGCGCCTCGTGTCCAGATAGTTGTCGAGATCCTCCACGCTATTCAACGCCAGGCCATCCTCACCTACCCGCAGCGCGTCTGAGTCCCCCAACTGGCCTACCGTGAGCTTTTCTCCGGGCAGATTCACTTTTATCACGGCCAGGTCGTTGCCTGGGTCGCTGCCCACGACCGAAGCGGTGGCCTTAGTGCCGTCCCAGAGCGTCACCTCTAGCTGGCTGGCACCTTTGACCACGTGGTAGTTGGTAAGGATGCGCCCCTCCGGATCGATCACGAAGCCCGAGCCCGTACCCTGCTGCACGTAGGATAAGAAGCGGGTGGCGCTAACGGTGCTGACGGTAACGTTGACCACCGCCGGGCTCACCCGCTCGTAGACATCGCTCACTACTCCGCCTTCCGTGAGCGGTTGGCTCGGGCTGAGCGTATACCCGCCGTTGAGAAAGGGAACTGCTGCGGGACGCTGTCGGAGGTCCCCGCAGTTCGTCGCCGTGCCGATAACGGGTGCAGCCGCGAGCAGCACCTTCCAAATAGACGTTGTCATCGCTCACTCCTTTCAACCGAGTCCGCAGTCACCCTCTGCGTGTCTGAGCAGCCACATCAGTAGCGGCAAGTGCAAGCGAGACAGTGATCGTGACTGCCGAGGCCACACACCACGGGCAGACGGCGTCGATGACGAAGAACTCGACGTAGGTCAGGTAGGCCGAGAATAGCGTGCCCGAGCTGGCCAGCACCAGAATCCCAAGACTGGCCAGATAGCCGAGGGTGCCTTTAGCTCGCCACCGGACCAGGGCCAGCGCGGTGATTCCCATGTACGACAGGAGGCCAAAAACGGCTACCGGAACCGTGGCCAGGTAGGCATAGGCGCTGGTGTGAACTGTTTCGCAGTCGCCCACCCCTCCACACACTGGAACGCTGCCCAGCAGGTCTGTGTAAGACATATACCCGGCCAGGCCAATGCCCAGGATCGAGAGCAAACCCAGGGCGAGGACCAGGAGACGGCTTTGGCGCTGCGCTTCCACCTGGGATCTCTCGAGAGTAGCGCCTTGGCGTATGGACGTGATCATTTCGCCAGTTCCTCCTCGATAATCTGCTGGTACACGGCGAAGGGCTGCGCTCCCTCCACCTTTTGCCCGTCGATGAAGACGGTGGGCACGCTGCTCACCCCGAGACGCTCGGCTTCCTGCAGCTCCCCTTCCACCTCGGCGCGGTGGTTGCCGGTCGCGAGCGAGTTGGCGAAAATCACCTGGTCGAGGCCCAGCTCGCCAGCCCAGCGGACGAGGTTTTCGTCGGAGAAGTTGCCCTTGTTGACCCCCTGGCGATTCTGGAAAAGGAGGTCACGGTATTCCCAGTACTTGCCCTGGTCGGCGGCGGCCTGCGCCGCTTCCGCCGCGCGCACCGATTCCTCACCGTAGGTGGGATACTGGCGGATCTCCAGGCGAGCCTTGCCCGGGCGCACGTACTGGTCGATGATCTGCGCCTCGGCCTCGGCGTGCAGTTTGCCGCAGTAGACGCACTGGAAGTCGTTGTATATCACGATCTCCACCTTGGCGTCAGGCGTACCGAGGACGTTGCGCTGCGCTGGGATTCCCGCGTAAGAGGTTCCATCCACCACAGGGGGGCGGCCCGCCGTGGCCCCGTAGGCGTTGGCCGCAATCATGACTACCCCCAAGAGTATCCCCAGCAGCACGGCTCCAAGGGTGAGCCGGCCTCGCTGGCTCCGTGTCAGGTCTGTTTCGCTCGTCATTCCTTTCTCTCCTCGTGGCGTCGCTGGCAGAACGGCCAGCATACCAATTCAAACTATCGTTCGTGGCCACAGGCTCGGCAGGCACGGCCGAGCCTGTGGCTGGATTATTGCGCCGTGCGAAAACCGCCGCTGGGGGAGCGCAGCTCGCCACCGCCACGACGCTCGTTACAACGCGCGTCCTGATCGAAAGATGGGTCCCAGCCACCCCCCAGATCCTTGTCGCGAGATCCGCTCTGCCCCCGGCCGATGGGCCGCTTCTGATACCAGTCGCTGGTCCATTCCCAGACGTTGCCGGCCATATCCAGCGCCCCGTAGGGGCTGGCGCCAGCCGGGTAGCTGCCGACGGGCAGCGGTTTGCCAGCGCTGCCGTCGTACGCGTTGGCCCTAGACTTGTCCCAATCGTTCCCCCAGGGCCAAAAGCGCCCGTCGCTGCCACGGGCGGCGAACTCCCACTCGTAGTTGGTTGGTAATCGCTTGCCAGCCCAACTGGCGTAGGCGCTGGCCTCCCACCAGCTCACGCCGACCACTGGTTGGTCGGGGGCGTTGTACCGAGGGTCGTTCCAGTAAAGGGGCTGGGTGATGTTGTTGGCTTGCAGCCACTTCCAGGCGTCGGCGCTCCAGTATTCCTCTTTCTGGTAGCCCCCGGCGTCCATGAACTTCTTGTAGCGCTCGTTGGTCACCTCGGTCTTGTCGATCCAGAAGCCATTCAAGTCCACCGACTGCCGGCTGTTACCTGGCCGTTGGTAGTGTCCTGCCGGAACGTAGACCATCTCCGCTCCGTCGGAGGGCGATACTCGCACCTCGCCGGGAGTACCCGCTGATACGGGTGAGTTCGCTGGCTCAGACGGTGGTTGTGCCTGAGCCGTCTTGCCAGGCCCGGCTCCCGTGCTCGCGGGATTGCCAGCTGGGGCTGACGCCTTGGACAGCGGCGGGACCGTAGGAGTCGGGGATGGTCTCACGGTCGGGGCGCTCCCAGATGTGCAGCCGCTCAGGATCGTTACCAGTGAGAATACGGCGATGAGAGCGAGTGGCTTATGCATGTTGGTTACTCCTGATTCTTGATTCTTGAGGCCGTGGTAGTATGCGCGACCTTCGCACCAGCTGTACCACGGATGTTTCCCTCGCTTGCCCTTTCGGCTATTCATAACGCAAGGCCTCGATGGGATGCAGGCCGGAGGCCCGGTTGGCGGGGTAGATGCCGAAGAACAGGCCCACAGCCGCCGAGACCCCACAGGCCAGCAGAACTGCCTCGGGAGTCACCACCGTGGTAAGCTTCTGCCCTGCCAGGGTGACGCCCGATATGGCCTCGGCGATGCCGACCCCGATGACGATTCCCGCCGCGCCACCGAGCACCGACAGCACCGCCGATTCGATGAGAAACTGCAGCAGAATATCCTTCCGGCGCGCCCCTACCGCCTTGCGGATACCGATCTCGCGCGTGCGCTCAGTCACCGAGACGAGCATGATGTTCATGATGCCTATGCCTCCCACCACGAGCGAGATGCCGGCTATGGCTCCCAGCAGCAGCGTCATCACCCCGGTAACCTCGCTCGCGGTCTGCAGCATGTCCTCCTGGCTGCGGACCAGGAAGTCGTCCTGCACTACCCGATGGCGCTCGCGCAGTAGATCGCCGATCTGCTGCACCGCCTGGTCCATCAGCTTCTCGTCGGCCACCTGAACGTAGATGGTGGACACGTTCCGCGCCCCCGTAGCGGTGCGCTGCGCGTTTAAGAACTGCTGCAGCGTCGTGATGGGGACGAAGACGACGTCGTCCTGGTTCCCCGTGGCCTGCGTGCCCTTGGTTTCCATCACTCCTATCACACGGAAGCTGAAGCCAGTGCTCCCGGGCATCATGCCGGCTATGCGCACGCTTTGGCCCACCGGGTTGGTTGCGCCGAAGAGCTGCTGAGCGGTGTAGCTGCCGAGCACCGCCACCTGCGACCTGCCATCTATCTGCAGTTGGGAGAAGAACTCGCCCGCCGCTGGCCGGAAGTTGCGCACTTCCTGGTACTCAGGGGTTGTGCCAACAATGCGGGTGCGGATGTTCGTCGGCCCGAACACGACCTGCGCCCCGATGTAGGCCTCGGGGGCGACCATAGCCACCGTGGGGACGCTGGCGCCGATGGCCTGGGCATCCTCGTAGGTGAGGGTGGTGGCGCTGCCGGCGCCTTGGCCTATTCCGCCCTGCTGGGTGGTGCCGGGGGTTACGAACAGGAGGTTGGTGCCCATGCCTCGGATCTGCCCCAGCACCGTGGCCTCTGCCCCCTTGCCCACCGACATCAGAGCGATCACCGCCCCCACCCCGATGACTATACCCAACATCGTCAGCGTCGAACGCAGCTTGTTGGCCGATAAGCCACTCAGGGCGATGCGTAGACTCTCAAGGCCGTTCACGGGCCATCACCTCCTCGCGCCGCGAAAGACCGAGCGACAACTGGTCAAATCCATCGGCGTGTCGTTCAGAGTGGGTGCGAAACCGGGGCGCAGCGACCGATTCGTCGCTGGAGATGCGGCCATCGCGCATGTGAATTATGCGCCGGGTGTGCTCGGCGATGTCGGGCTCGTGCGTGACGATTATGATGGTGATCCCTTCCGCCGCGTTCAGTTCCTGGAAGATGCCCATGATTTCCTCGCTGGCCCGGCTATCCAGATTGCCGGTCGGCTCGTCGGCCATGATGATCGACGGTGCGCTCACCAGCGCGCGGGCGATGGCCACCCGCTGCTGCTGGCCGCCGGATAGCTCCGTGGGACGGTGATGCACGCGGTCGGCCAGGCCGACCATCTCCAGCGCCTGCAGCGCCCGCTCCCGCCGATGGGTAGTCCCGCCGTACACGAGCGGCAGCTCGACCTGCTTAAGGGCGCTTGTGCGGGCAAGCAGGTTGAAGCTCTGAAAGACAAAGCCGATCTTTCGATTGCGCACCTCCGCCAGCGCGTCGTCGGAGAGCGAGCTCACCTCCATCCCATCGAGCTGGTAGGAGCCCGAGGTAGGCTGGTCCAGGCAGCCCAGGATGTTCATCAGGGTGGACTTGCCCGACCCTGAGGGCCCCATGATGGCCACCAGCTCTCCCTTCTGCACTTCTAGCGACACGCCGCGTAGCGCCTGCACCTCGATTTCGCCCATCCGGTAGACTTTGCTGAGATCCTGGATCCTGATCACCTTCATCACCTCCTAACGCGGAAAGCCGCCACCTAGGCCCGATTGCCCTCCGGAGGTCGTACCGGGCAGGCTGGGGACGCTGGAGCGGGCAGTGGTGGTCGAGGGAATGACCACCTGTTCGCCCTCCGTGAGTCCGTCCAACACCTCGGTCAGTTGCTCGTTGCTCGTGCCGACGTTGACCACCCGCGTCTCGACCTTGCCATCCACCAGAACGTCCACGACGCGGTTGGTGCCCTGCATGCGGATGGCCCGGCTGGGCACGACCAGGACGTCGTCTTTGCGCGAGTAGACGATGCTGGCGGTGGCCGTCATCCCGGCTTTCACTTTGGAGGGGTCCGCCTGGCCTTGTCCCGCGGCGGCCCAGCCGGCGGTCGAGCCCGGCCCCGTTCCCAGGCGTTGCCCGGGCGTCACCCCCGGTATTCCCTGCCCGGGGGAGACCCCGGCTGTGCTCTGTCCAGGGACTGCTCCGAGTACGCCTTGCCCGGGCACCCCACCTGCCGCGCCCTGCCCCGGCTGGATCGGGCCCCCGATGCTCAACGAAACGAGGTAGGTGGCCACTCCCGATTGCACCGTGGCGCTGGGAGCAATAGCGGCGACCTTCCCCTGTAAACGCTGGCCGCCCAGCGCCTCGAAGGTGAGCACCGCCGTCTGGCCCACCTCCACCCGGGCCACGTCGGTCTCGGCCAGGCTCACATCTACCCGCAGTGCTTTGGGATCGAGCAGAGCGAGGATGGGGCCGGATACTAGCTCGCCTGGAGCCGCGTTGACCGAGGCCACCACCCCGTCGAAAGGCGCGGTAAGGGTGCAGTCGCCGAGGTTGTTCTGAGCGCTCTGCACTGCCGCCTTGGCCTGGTCTACAGCGGCCTGCGCCACTCGCAGGTCCTCCTCGGTGCTGGGATTGCGCTTCACCGCTACCAGGTTCTCCGCCTGGGTCACCGCTGCCTGGGCTATGGCTAGGTCCTCGGCGGTAGGACCGGCAGCAATCTGGGCCAACTTCGCCTCGGCGCTCGCCACCTGGGCCCGAGCGCTCTCCACGTTCTTCTCGGCGGCGGCCACGTCTTCGGGACGAGGGCCGGCCATCTTGATGTTGTAGTTAGCCTCCGCCGCCTGGTAGTCGGTGGTGGCCTGCCACAGGGTCATGGCCTCCTTGCTAGCCGCTGCGTCCGGTTTCCACGCTATCTTGTCGTAGGCCGCTTGCGCGTTCTGCACGGCGATGGCGGCTTTCTCCATGCTGGCTTTGGCCGAGGTGATCTCGTCCTGGGTTGGCGGGGTCTTGAGCTGGCTCAGCTCCGCCTGAGCCTTCTCCAACTGAGCGCGAGCCGATGTGGCGGCCGCCTCCGCTGCCTGTCGATCGGCCTCGGTCGCGCCGGCCTTGACCTGGCTCAGCTTGGCCTTGGCGCTGTCCAGCTGAGCCTGGGACTGGGCCACATCTTCCGGCCGGCCGCCGGCCTGAAGCTGCGCCAGCTTTGCCTCGGCGCTGGTGAGCTGGGCCTGAGCCTGGGTGAGCTGGAGCTGTGCATCGGCGGTATCAAGTCGTGCCAGGACATCGCCCTTCTTGACCGCCTGCCCCGTGCTCACCGGCAATTCGGCCACCCGGCCGGTACCCTTGAAGGCAAGCTTGACCGTCGAGGCCGCTACCACCGAGCCGGTGGCGTTTACCGTGGCGGCAACGGTGCCACGGCTTACTGCTGCTGGCTGTCCAACGGTCGCCGCTACCGGCTGTGGCCTGAGGAAGCGGTCGTAGGCCAGGTATCCTCCAGTGGCCGCGATTAGCAACAACAGGAGAATCAAAGGACGTCCCAAGCCGATCCGGGCACCGCATCTCGGCTTTGTGATTGACGCTTGACCGGCCATGGATTTCACGGTGTACTCCTCCTTCTATCGATCTCTGGACTATCTATCCGAATTCTTGAACGCCCAGCCAAGGCATTACCAGGCCGGGCGGCATCTTGCTCTAGTGAACAGGGGAGCGGCATTTGCCGCTCCCCTGTTGGGGTTGGGCCGAAGTGCCTAGGCTCCTCACCAGCCCTACTGAGTGGGAGCTGGTGTAGGTTGTGCCCACATCCACGGGGCCCCCCATCCACGCCCGTGCATCATTGGGCCGCCGGCAAAGCCGGGGCCAAAGCCGTACTGCTGCTGGCGCTGCTTCATCCAGTCTGCCTGAGCCTGGGTAATCTGACCGTTCTTCACCGCCTCGTCGATCATATCGCTACGGGCCTTAGTGAAGGCGTCGGTTAGCTTCTGCTGATCGACTCCGAGGTTCTGCGCGACCTTTCCCATGAAGGCAGTGAAATAGTCGGTCGGCGTGGCCGGGGGATCAGCAGCGAAGGCCGTGCCTATCCCCAGGGCGCCCACGAGCATGACCACACCCACAGCCAGGGAGAGCACCTTGAAGCTCTTGCGCATCTTGTATCACCTCCTTTCTGCTCACAGCTGGGCCCTTCTCTCTTGACCTGCAGTCTAAATGTAGCAGGAGGATATCTAGATCCGGTCGTGAACCTGTCAGATAGTTGTCAAGACAGCCAGACAGCCATCCGCTTAAAGCACGAGTATAAGGCGCTTTGCGACCGGTAGGCATACTGTGGGGTGGGGAGCTGGTACCGGCCTCGACGCGGCGGAGCCGCTGCAAGAAGGGCATATGCTTGCCCCTGCCGCCGTGCAGCTGATCTGCCAATCCTGGCACTGATCAAGCATGTCCCACTGGACGAAGGGCAGGACGACGGGGGCGCAAGGCTCCGCTCTACATCTCCACATCGGAGCAGTTGTGCCACTGTCTGGGATTCTTGTTAAGACAGGTGTTCGGCGGTGATGCCTGCGAGGAATTCACACTGTTAAACTAGCTCCCTTTGTGGTCAACCACTGCATCAGGTGCTCACGGCACAGGATGTGTACGAGAGACCAGGCCTATAAAGGCGGGTCGTGGACTGGGAAAGGGCGTTGAATCGAGGTGATGAAATATCCTGCCCGGGCTAATTGTAGCAGGAGAATATGTGGACCTTGTGGAGGGAATCTATAGGTTCTGTGTAGCAGAGCCTTTTTCTGCTCACGGAAACGCCTAACCTAACATCGTAGTTGACGAGATCGGGCACGCGTGATGTAGCAGCAGCTCACGCCCTAACACCAAGGTCAGCGCAGAATCAATACCGATAGCAAGCCAGTGGCGAGCACCACCCACAGAATGTCGGCCTTCAAGTAGAGCGCGACGAATGCTGCGCTGGCAAGCACGATTCGTGGCAAGTCCCAGGGTACGTTCTGACCGAAATGAATCGTGGTCACCAGCAGGAGCCCGACGAAAGAGACCGAGACGCCGCGGATGACCTTGTTGAAGTAGCGCGTCCCGCGCAGCCGGTCGAAGAATGGCGTAATCGCCACAACGATGAGGAACGATGGCAGAAAGACGCTGAATGTGGCGATGACGGCTCCCACAGCACCGTACAGCAAGTAGCCTACGTAGGTGGCGGTGATGACGATGGGGCCGGGAGTTATCTGCCCCAGGGCAATGCCATTCAAGAACGTTGGGCCGTCCATCCAGTGACGGATGCTGACTACCTGATTGAACATGAAGGGGACCGACGTGAATCCGCCGCCGAAGGCGAACAGGTCGATCACGAGCATCAGAGAGGCGAGTTCAAAGAGCGCGGGCTGCAGAAGATACAGCGCCAGGTATCCCAGTGCCAGGACCGCCACGAGGATGAGGAGAGACCGCAGCGCGTAAAGGGGTCGTTTGGCGATTTCAGCCTTGTGGGCTGTTCGCTCACTCTTGAGAATCAGGAGGCCGACGACTCCGGAAAGTACAATCGCCGCTATCGGATTAACGCCAAACCAGAACAAGCCCGCCGCGAAGACGGCGATCAGCGCCGTCTGCCATGTCTTTAGGTACGTTCGTCCGAACGATACAGTCGCATTCGCGATGATGGCTACCACCACTGCTTGCAGCCCGTTGAAGATGGCGGTCACCTGTGGGACGCTTTGCGTGAGGACATAAAGGGCTGAGAGAACCAGCATCAAGAGAAACGCCGGCAGGGCGAAGGCGACAAAGGTTGCCGTTGCCCCTGCCAATCCTCTTATCCTCAGCCCGACATAGCCGCACATCTGTACGGCAGTAGCTCCGGGGATGGTCTGGCACAACGCCAGGCCATCGCGGAAGGACCGGTCGTCGAGCCACTTGTGTTGTTCCACTGCCATCCTGCGGATGTAGGGAATCATTGCCGGCCCGCCAAAGGCAGTTGCCCCCAGTCTCAGAAAAGACAAAAATAGCTGGTGCAGGGAAGGAATGGGAGCGAGGGTTTCGGGCTCTGGCAGTTTCGTCATAGGGAAATCTCCCGTCAATGGCTCTGGTTGCTGAACAGCATTGGTCGTGTGCCGTGTGGAAAACCAGCGGCACAGGGTTCCCTGAAATGCGTGTAGTGTCGTCAATTCCCTTTGCCTCCCAGCTCAGTAGCCCAGTCGCCGGCTCACGTCGTGCAGCTTCAGGGCGGGAATCAGAAACACGAGCAGCGACAGCGGTAGGGCGACCAGATCGAGGGCCAGGCTCTGGGCGCCGACTCCCAGCACGGCATAGTTGAGCAGGTCTTGGGTGTAGGTGAGCGGCGATATGTACGAGAGAACCCTGGCCCAGGTATCCATATCGGCCAGCGGGATGAAGATGCCGCTGATGAACAGGAGTGGCCAGCGCAGTAGCGTGCTCGGCATCATGATGGCACCGGGGTTTTCGGCCGGCATCGATGCGAACAGGATGCCCAGTGCCGAGAAGGCCAGGGAGCCTATTACCAGGCCATATGCCACCAGCAACGGATTGGCGATTTCCATCCGATAAATGGCCAGCCCCCCCACCAACGGCACCAGAGCCACTACCAGCCCGAAGAACGTGCCGACCAGACACTTCCCAAGGATTACTGTCACCAGCGACATCGGCGCGACCAACAGACGATCGAAGGTGCGTGTGCGCCGCTCCATCGGTAGGATCACCGGGCCAGCCGACGAGGCCGTGAAGAAGGTGGTGAGGGCAAGAAGCCGGGCTACCGACGTTTCCGGACCGAGCCCCCGGCCAATCGAGAACGAAAAGAACATGAAGAACGGCATCAGCAGCCCGAACATAATCATAGGCGGCGTGAGGTAGTAGATGCGCACGTCCTTGACCGCGATGGCCATTCCCTGCCACGATTCCGCCCATATTCGTTGAATCAGGCTCTCATTGGTACTTCCCGGGCGTGCTGACAGCGAGCTCTCAACCATTGGACGCCCCTCCTTTTCTCCGCTGACCCTGGCCTCTTCCCTGGTCCCTGGGCCCTTGGCCTCTCATCTCACCCTCTTGGGCCTGCTGGGCCACGCCTACCTCCTGCCCAGTCAGGTGCAGGAAGACGTCTTCCAGGCTGGGTCCCACGGTGTTGAGGGTGATGATGCGCAGTTGTCGCCGCACAGCGTAGTCGAATAAGAGTGGCAGCAGGGCCGGGGGATCGGGCGTGTAGATGCGCCACTTGTCGCCCTGCTTGGCCACCGCCGTCACCCCGGCCAGACCCCGGAGTGCAGCTTGCTGCCCCTCACCATTGCGGTCGAAGGCGACCTCCACCATCTGCACGCTCTCCATCGCTCGCTTCAGTCGCTCGGGACTGTCGATGGCGGCGATGCAGCCGTGGTTGATGATGGCCACCCGATCACAGATTTGGTTCGCCTCCTCGATCTGGTGGGTTGTCAAGAACACGGTCGTCCCGGCGGCGTTGAGCTTGCGCACTATTTGCTTGATCGTCTGCGCGCTGCGCACGTCCAACCCGCTGGTGGGCTCGTCCAGGAAAAGAATGGCCGGACGGTGGATGAGAGCCATCGCTATGGTGAGGCGGCGCCGCATCCCTTTCGAGAAGGACTGGGTCTTGACATCGCGTTTGTCCTGGAGATCGAAGCTCTGCAACAGCTCGGACGCCCGTTGCTCACGCGCCGTTCGTGGCACCCGGTAGAGCCGGGCGGAGAACATCAGGTTATCCCAGGCCGACAGCTCGGTGTAGATGTTGGACTCCTCCGGCACAAGCCCGATCTGCCTTCGCGCCTGATAGGGCTGAGTTCGCACATCGTAGCCGGCAATGAGGACTCTGCCGGAAGTCGGCTCGAGCAGAGTCGTCAGCATGCGCACGGTAGTGGTCTTGCCCGCGCCGTTGGGTCCCAGGAAGCCAAAGACTTCCCCACTCTGGACGTCGAAGCTGATGTGGTCAACGGCAACCAGCTTGCCGTAGCTGCGCACGAGATCTTGTACCTCGATATCCTTGCTCACGGCACACTCCTCTGCCAACTTGTTGTTGCACTGCCCATCATTATTCCCCTGATCTCAAGATGGGGTGGAGCGTAGCGCCTGCAGGGCCTCGCGCACGCCCTGGGCTTCGGCTTCCAGTTCCTTCAGGTAGGCTTCTAGCTCTGCCGCTCGCTCCTCTCGGCTGCGAAACCTCCGCTGGAAGCCCAGCTCCTGCTCGCTCCCCGAGTGACAGCAGCAGCCGACGGGGGGGCAGTCGCAGTTGCCCTCCCTGTGCTCGCCACTGCAGTAGTCTTCCTCGTGATGGTGACCTTCGCACATAGTGTTACCCCCTCGTCTTCTTCACGTCAGAGACGATTCTATTTTAGTATCAAGGCAGTTACTGATACAGCAGGCAACAACAAAGACTCTATCCGGTCAGAGATATCGAGAAGTCGTTGCCAAGCGTGGCCCGTACTTGCTCTTGCCACTCACGCAAGCGGGCACGGCTCACCCGGTAGTGGACGAAGTAGCCGCGCCGCTCATCGACAACGAGACCCACCGCGCGCAGGATAGCCAGGTGCTGAGAGACCGCAGATTGGCTGACGCCCAGATTCATCGCCATGGCGCCGACGCAGAGGGCGCCTTCAGGGCCCTGATCGCTGAGCAGCTTCAAGAGGCGCAGACGTGTCTCATCCGATAGTGCCTTGAACAGCCTCGCCAGTTCCTTTATACCGTCTTCGTCTTTCACGGTCGCTTCCGTCTTCCAAGTTCGCTGCACGTCAATCGTATTAGTAATTGCGAATATTATAAAACGACGGGAATGTGCTGTCAATATCGACGAGGAACAAACTGGCAAGGTAGACCGCCGAACAGGCGCAGCCCCCGCGCCTTGCAGAGCTACGCACTCTTGGACACACTGACTGTCGGAAATGGCGGCACATATTTGTGCCTTATACACTGGTTGCCAGCATGCTTGGATATTCGGTACGTATACTGGCCCCGGTTTGTGGTGGGGACAGTGGGGAGGCAGGGCAAAAAGGAGCCAGCCACCAAAAGGCGTGATGGCTGGCTCAAAACCAGGCGTTTTGCCCAGTTGCCATCGTGGACTCTGCTCGCCCTCAAGATGCTCAGTAGCTCCAGACGCTCAACTCGAATGGAGTCTCGGGCAAGGCAAGCTTGGCTTCATTCAGCCACGCTGGTGCCCTGGAGGCAATGGCCTGGCACAGCTGTTAGCTGCGGTTGGTTGCCTTGTCGCGCTCGAAAAGCGCCTTCGCATCATCTCCAATGCCCTGTTCAAGGCAATCGCAGTACGTGGAGTAGATCGCCTTGTTGAGCAACCTCATCCTCCAGTCGTCCGGACTCACCACGTTCAGGTATTCCTGCCTTTGCCGGAGCAATCTCGCCAGCCTTAGAAGGAACAGCAACTGGACGGGCGAATATGGCCGTACACCTCCGCCATCGCGCTGTGATTCATTTTTCTGGTCCTGCCAGTGTGCTTCGAAAGGTGTCATGGCATCCACCCCCACAGCCTGTCAAACGGCCTGTTCTGGTGTACAGGCATGCTGCAAGAACCGTACCAAGGGGTTTCCGCCAGGCGCCTATTCCTTACCTTGGTCTAGCTGCATTGGCCTCCCCCGGGCGTCGACAACCAATCCGAGCGGTCCAGGCTGGAATTCGGCTTTCCCTCCCTTTCCTTTGCCCCATCCAATGTCAACGTTCCCGGCTACCTTTACCAAGACCTCGGCTGAATGCGGCACGCTTGAGGGCAGGATTTGGACGCTCCCGAACGGGATGTCTATTTGGGTAGTGCCTTTACCGTTGCCGTTTGGGCTCTTGAATTCGAGCTTCATCGCGAGGGACTTGGGACGGGCCACGCCACTGCAGGCCAGGCAGGTAGCAAGGAAGGTCGGCCCGTCGTTGCAGGCTATGTTGGCCGCAGCGCGGGGATCAAGCTCGGCCAGCGCACCGACCTGGGGCAATATTGACAGCTGGTCGACTGCGATATCGAACACTCCAGATGGTTCGATACCGTCTAGTAAGGCTGTCAGAATCTCTGTTTTAGTGCTTCCGACGAACAGCCCTCCGGACCCAACGAGGAGACCTTGCCTCTCAGCCGAAGGGAACCGCGCAGCGCCACGGCAACTCTCGGTGGCCTTTCTTAATGCCATCGTCGCGTGACCTATCTCCAAATGGCCGTCGCTGCGAGTATGCGATATGAGCATCTCCTGCTTATTGCCCTGGATTCTGGAGATCACTACTTTGGAGGCTCCGACGTCGATACCGACGACACTTCGCTGAAAGTGGCGAGAGAGAAACGATACAGCGCGCCCGAAGCACAGGGCAGATGGCAAAACTTGCTGGTTCAGCCACGATGCTACAAGTGAAAAGCCCGGAACGTCCTCAATGATGCGGTCCTGCCATAACTTCGTTAGCTGCTGTTCTAAGCGCAGGGCAGTATCCTGGTTAGCGTACTGGTTGGTATCTTGGTTGGCTACCTGTTCTGAAGCGAGGACAGCACGAAAGTCGAATCTGTCTTTCAAGAACCTGCTGGCGGTGGTCGAATCACCGTGGCTGCCGACGAAGATGATGGCTGGCCGTATGTCACCGGCATACCTGAGTTCTCTGGAGACGGCATCTGCAATATCGCTGACAAAGGAACTGGGGTTGCCTGTGTCGGGTCCCACTATGACGATGGCGTGCGGATCGAACTTACCAGCGGCGGCAAGCAAAGCCCCGGCGCGCTTGCTTTGTTGTGGAAGTGGATCATCGCTGGGAGGGAAGACCTCCAGCTCAGCGCCCTGTGCTTGCGCGATGGCCTTCACCAGACTAGAGAGGTTTGAGGTGGAATCGTCGGCGAGCAGCAGGAGCCTGAGTTGCTCGCCCAGGCTCGATGTAATTGCCAGGGCATCGATACCATTGCCGTCGCTTTGTTGGGGGAAAAGTGGGCCACCGGAGCCAAAGACCCTTCGACCGGTAAGTTCTTCAATGCGGCTGATAGCGGCGCGCATGCCGACGCTTACATCGTCGTCAGGACCGTGAAGCGTGGTAGGCGCAACTCCGCCGGCTAAGTATCTGTGAACGCCTTCGACCACGTCGAAGAGCGCAGCCTTGGTCCTAGCTACACCCACGTCGACGATCAGGGTGGCACCACTCCCAGATTCACCCATGACTCTTCCCTCCAACGCCTTCCATTCCGCAGTCAGGCAATCCTACTGCTTTGGCCCAGTCCATTTCACCCCTCATAACAGGAATGAATGCCCGCGAGGCTTCTCTAATCGATGCCGTTAGCGCAGAGATTCAGGAAGTCTATGGCCTTAACCCATTCTGCACTACACGGATTTGCGGCTGTGACTCTCCTCAGTTCCTGCGGAACTAGAGTATTGCTGATAACCACGGCGGCCAGGATGGCCAGCACGGCAAACAGAATATAGATAAGGGCTCGTCTCAAGAAGTGCGAGCCCTTTGTTTTTGTTTTCTCGGTCTCCCGCGTTTCCGTCGCCGGCAACCTTACTGAAAGGGGCTCCCAGGGTGAAGATAACGCCGCGAGAAAGGCAGCGACGCCGTCTGCAGGGCGCTCATCACGCCTGTTAGAGCGTGCGGCGAAACTGACCACGGCGACCGACTTTGCCAGTGCGATTCCATTCGATCGTTCCCATAGCGGGAGGTACGATTCCTCGTGGTTTTCCCAGATGTTTGTTCCCACGCCCTGGGGGGCCGCTTCGCTCGCAGGTTCCTCCTTGGTGAACTGGGCAATCTGGCTAGTGCCACTCTCGTCCATTTCCATCAGCCAGGTGGGCAGGAAGCAATCTATGTCCACCAAGTCCGCACTGTTTGCCACACCACTGCTGTCGGGTTGTGCTGGTTCGCCAGCCACGTTGAGGTTTTCAGCTACGTCGATCTCGTCCACGGCAGCAATCGGATCAAGCGCGGAAGCGGTGCCTTGCGCCCCAAGGTCGCCGACGGTGGCAAAGTGGTCATCTGCCGTTTCGCCGAACTCACTGGGGAGCGTGGACACCTTGTTAGGGAGGCTGGAAAAGCCGCCCTCTTGCTCCACGACGGCGTCAAGCAGGGCCAGGTGCTGGAGAAACTCAGCGCCCACTTCTGGCGACTTATTCTGGCCGCCTGTCGACAGATCGGGCATCTTTAGGGTGGATGTGGCGGGGTATTTCACTTCCGTGGTTTGCTCGTGGATTAACTCCGCTGACAGGTTCGCCGTGTCGGCTTCTCCCTCGACCAACTCAGGTGATGACCCATCGAACATCGACTCAAGTTCATTGAGCGCAGTAAAGACGGTCTCCAGTGGCGCGTCCCGTTCGCCGGGTTTCTCTGGCGCTACGGCTTCTCCTGCTTCCAGTGGGGAATTGGAAGGCGGGCAGGTCGCAGGAAAGTCCATCGAGAGGCGAGCTCCGCACGCGTTACAGAAACGAGCGGTAGGGAGGTTGTTCTCGCCGCACGCTGGACAGGAGGCAACCACTCCTAACCTCGAGCCGCATTCGTTGCAGAATTTGCTGCCATCTCTGTTGGCAAGTCCACAGTTTGAGCAGTAAATCATTCCCTACCCCCTAAGCCCGCCGGAGCACAAAGCACACGTCAGGAAGTAACCAGCCTCTCAAGAGAAGGACCAGCCGTCGGAACCCACCGAGTGCTAGCTCCGTCCTTCCTTACTTCAGAAGGACTGACAAATGAAAGTTAGTTGTCGGCAGCTTCTTAGAAGCCTGGTTGAAGCATAGCATGGGGATTGGCTGTTTTCTATTACCCTTTTCGGC
>Ga0315298_1001065_pt1 | contig 52011 bp, 39 predicted proteins | sample WHS_1_MG_FD_203077 | JGI IMG/M metagenome (GOLD analysis project Ga0315298, IMG submission 203077) | Extremophilic microbial mat communities from Washburn Hot Springs, YNP, Wyoming, USA - WHS_1_MG | ecosystem: Environmental > Aquatic > Thermal springs > Hot (42-90C) | place: USA: Wyoming...
AGTTCTCCATTTAATGCAACTACATCACCTTCTCTAAAAACTTCACATAGAGACTTTGATAAAGCTTTAATCTCAATTTCTGATTTCACTAAAATTTCATCAGGGATGTTCATCAGGATTTACTCTCCAAAGTTACAACTGGCAAAATCATTTCTTCCATCGAAATTCCACCATGTTGAAAACTATCTTTGTAATAACTCAAATATTTATGGTAATCTGTAGGATAGACAAAATAATAATCTTCTTTAGCAATAATATAACTTATTGCTACTCCTCGTCTGGGAAGTTTATATTCTTGAGGATTTTTAATATAAAGTGCATGTTTATCATCCACTTTTAGATTTCTGCCAAATTTAAATCTAAGATTAGTCGAAGCTTCGCGGTCGCCTAAAACTTTTGCTCCTCTTAATGTTCTGATACTACCATGGTCTGTTGTAACAATAATTTTTGCTTTAGGAATTTTTGAAATTAATCTAAAAGAATTAAGAAGATATGAATGTTGAAACCAGCTGTTCGTCAAAGAACGGTAAGCAGATTCATCGGGTGCAATTTCTTTTAGTATCTGGGAATCAGACCTGCCATGAGCAATCATATCAAGAAAATTTACAACTACTGCCATAAAATGATTATTCTGGAAAGACAAAACATTTTGTTCAAATGAACGCCCAACTTCTGGGTCAATAATTTTTATGTACTTTAAATCGTTTCTGAGTTTTATTCTTTTTCTATCTAACAATAATTGTAACAATTCTTTTTCATACTTATTCATACTGTTTTCATCATCATCAGGAACGGAACTCCACAAATCAGGATAATATTTTTCAATTTCTGAAGGAAATAAACCTGCAAATAATGCATTGCGAGCATAAGGAGTAGCAGTCGGAAGAATTGAAATGTAATAATCTTTTTTAATATTGAATAAATCTTTGAGGTGTTTTTCCATAACAAGCCATTGGTCCAATCTCAAACAATCAATTACAAATAGAAAAATTGGACCTTGAGCATTTACAACATGAGGCAGAACATATTTATTAAGAACTGATACTGTTAAAGTAGGATTGTCTTCGCTGTTAAGATTATCAATCCAGTTTTTATATTCATGTTCAACATATTTTGAAAATTCTTGATTGCATTCTCGTTTCTGGTCAATTAATGTTTGCCGGAAATCAACTTCTGGATGAATATCAAATTCCATATCCCAATAAACAAGTTTTTGATAAATTTCTATCCAATCTGAAAAATCTGGATTCATTATTAATCTTCTCGAAATCTCATTGAAATCACTCAAATAATCTTTTGCAACATATTCGCTTGAAATTTTTTTACTTTCTAAAATTTTTTTACAAACCATTAAAACTTGAGAAGGAACAATTGGCTTTATGAGATAGTCACTTATTTTGCTTCCAATTGCATCGTGCATTAAAGATTCTTCTTCACTTTTTGTAATCATTACTACAGGAATATCAGGATTAATTTCCTTGATTTGAGCTAATGTTTCTAATCCACCCAGACCGGGCATCATCTCATCAAGAAAAATTAAATCATACTGATTGTTTTTAACCTGGTCAATTGCATCTTCGCCGTTGGTTACAGTATCAACTTCATAACCTTTTTCATTCAAAAAAATTATATGAGAACGAAGAAGTTCAATTTCGTCATCTACCCAGAGAATTTTATTTTTTTTCATAGCTCCCAAATTATTGATAACTAATTTTACTGAATAGCAATATGAACATCAACACCAGCTTCATTCGTTGTAGTTGGTGGAATTCTCGAAGCTCCTTGCGGTTGTATTGTTGTTCTTCTGTAGAAAATTGACATCGTTACTCGTGAACTCATTACATACCTAATTTTTGGTTCTATAGTAACATTTGTTTTTCCATCTTGAGGAGTTCCGCCTTCTTTAAAATTTTCCATATCATAAATCACACTTGATGTTTTTCCATTCGTATAAGAAAATGAAATTTCAATATCATTCTTTAGTGAAATTCCAAACATAGGCAATTCAAAGCCACTTTTTGAATAACTTGCTGAAATATTTATATCCCTTGATAAACTTTCAGTAATATTTCTTGTTGATGCACTCAGACTGTAAGAAGTTCTTGCTGTATAACGAATTGAGCTCTGTAAAGAACCACCAAATAAATTATCAAATTGAAAAGTTAATCCAAGCAATGGAGAAAAAGCATAATCAATTCTTTGACTCTGGACTTCCTGCAATCCATCAGGATTAATTTTCCAGCCTTCACTATAAGTTGAAGTATAAGTATGACTCAAGGAAACTCTTTTTGCAAATGAGAATATTTCATATTTCTCAAGTCCAGACCAAGAAAAATTCCAGTTTGGTCTTGGAATGTATTTAGCAAATTTAGAAAGAATAGGAATTTTCGAAAGGAACGAGGTGGTTTCAAATCCTTTCACGAAAGCATCTGAAAGACTTTGATTCGGATTGGGAGAACGTCTATTGTAAAGTTCACTTACTTTTTTAATGCCATTTCCAAAGAACGAAAAAATTAATGTAGGTGGAAAAGTTAAGAAGGAACGGTCTATAGTTCCAGTTGAATTTAATGTAGTTGAATAAATATTTCCGAGTGAATCTGTTCTAAATGTTATTGACTTATTAACTCCCCATCCAACTTTCCAGAATATATCAAGCTGTGCACCTTCCCAGAGCGGTCGAGATGTTTTTAAATCAATATCATTTTTATGAGAATAATTATCAGATATATTTCCATTTGCTGCTCGCGGACCAATATCATTCGATAGACCGAGCATAAACAATCTGGATGGACCTTTTAACGGTGATTGTTTGTAACCCCAGAAATTATTGAATCCAGTTCCTTCGCCAAGTAAACCGCCGCCAGTGTAACTGCTTGATTGAGAAAAATTTACAGAAATCTGGTCATAATCAAAAAAGAGCCATTTAATTCCTAACTTCAAATACTGCAATGCAATTTGAATATTGCTCGGACCTTTTATTGTATCCTCTTCAGTTGTATTAATGTCAGTCAGCTGTTTTTTTGATTGTAATGTTGTATCTGTTACATTCGTGCTGTCATTAATTTTAGTTTGTTGAGATTGAATTTTTTCATCAACATTTGTAGAACGCTGACTCCTTCTTCCTCCTCTTCCGCCTTCAATTCGTTGTTGAGGTTGTGCAGGAGATTGTGTTTTTGGAGCTTCTTGAAATAAAGGAGCAAAAATTGATTTGATTCTAAAAGTTACACCGCTCGAAATTCTGTTTGTATAACCTGCACTTCTTCCAAGTTCTGCCTGTTGAAAATTATTTTGCCATGAATATGCAACTCCATAAGAGAAATTAACATTAATATATCTGTTCAAATCCCAGATTGATGGAAGTTTTGGATTGAGTCGAAAATCTAAGTTTTGTCTGTAATTAAAATCTCTCCCAAAAAGATTTTTGGTGAATATGTCACGCCAGATTTCACTTTCAGGTCTCTCAACTTCATTAACAACCCACAAATGAGTAAGAGTTGATTGAACATCAAAATTATATGCTAAAGAAAGATTTAACAAACCGCCTTCAGTAATATTCCAGTTAAATCCTGCACTTCTTGATGCAGTAAAATCTCTCTGAATATTTGGTTTATTTGCAAGTGTTCTATTTTGTGTAAAGTTTCTTCTCCTTGTTGCGCTGACAGAAGCATTAAACATTTGCGGCAGAAAATAAATTCTAACATCTTTATAATCATTAAAGATACCTACAATATCTCCAATCAGAGGTATATCTACAGGTTTGATAAATAAATCTCTGCTTAAATTTACTGAATAACTTGCACTTGCATTCCATACCCAACCATTACTTTGTAAAATTATAGGAGAACGGCCAGAAGTTTTGTTATAATTAAATCCAAAAGTTAAGTTATTTATAATATCTCGAATGTACCATTTTTCTGTAGGAACTTTTATTCGAATATTAGAAAGAGACCATGTTTCAGAAAGATTGACAGTTTGAGATTCTCTTTTTACACTTTGAACTGAATCTTCAATTACTGCAGGGTCAAGATTTTTTTCCGTCAAATATTTTCTTAATTGATTTTGGGCTTCTACAACTTTTATATCTGTTCCGGGTTTGAACAATGGATTTGTTGTTTGTTCATTGCGGGAATATGAAATTCTTAAATTACTTCCTGCAAGATTTATTGGAATTAATTTCAATAAATCAAGGTCGACAGAAACACCCCAATTTAATCTATCTTCGCGTGTTCCAAATCTATCATTCAATTTATGGAAATATGGATTAGATTGATTAACATTAAAATTCACACGCATCAAATCAGCAAGAGCAAGAGAACCGCTTGCACTGTAAGCCCAACCAGGTGTATCGTCAGCTTCAAGAACACGCAATTCATTTATCCAAACAGTTCCAGATATTTTTTCTCCCGGTGTTCCTTTATTCGATGGATTTACAATTCCAATTGTAAAAAATGTAATTCTTGTTAAAGTAGGATTTCCTCTTATTCCATAAGTATGTCCCTCTTTACCTTCAACCGGGACAGTGTATAATTCTTTAAAATGAGATGAATCTCTTCTCTGCTTAATTGCGGTTAATTCTGAGAAAACAATTTTAACTTCATTCCAATTTTTATCAGAAATTTTTTCACTTGGTCTTAAAGGCTGACGATATTCATAAAAGTTAGATGTATCTGAACCAAATCTGATATAAACTTCAGCAGCATAATCATTAATATCTTTATAATACGATACATTTCCAGGAAAAACATTTTCATCTGTATGAATAAATAATTTCATCTGTTTATAATTAAAAACATCAAGCGGTTTATAAAGATAACGAACAACTTCTCTTTTATCTCCATCTTCCAATCCTTTAATAATAAGTTCAAGAGATTGTTCATTCTTATAAATTTGATAATCTGGTTGACTTCTGTCTCTTTCTCGATGAACTCCTGGTGGTGAATGATACTCAGGATTATCTTCAACATTTACAACTGAAACTGTAAGAACGGTATCGTCAACTGTAACTTTTCTGAGTTTATTACTGTTTGGAGGGTCAAGAACTTTTTGCCATTGATTCCCAACAAGATTCATTTCAGCAAATCTTAAATGAACCGGTTGATTTGAACCTGAAATCCAGAACCGAATAAATTCAACTACAGAAAAACTTGGGTCCCCTACTTTTTCTTTGAAATCTTTTAATGGAACTCGAAACAAATACCATCCTGAATTACTGCCCCCACCTTGAACAAACGGATTAACTTGCTTATTTGTATCTATTGGAACTACATAACGAAAATAACTATTAACTTTGTCAAGAGTAAAATTATGATTCAAATCCTCAGTATCTGGCAGTCTTCCTAAATCAATAGAAACTGCGTTCCCTTCTGTTCCATTAATTTTTGAATAATCTGCATTTGCTGTTAATTGAAAAGCATAATTATCATGACTTGGGTCTGGATTATTTACAGGGTCGTAATTAGGTTCTTCAGAATCTTTTAAGCCATCCATTCCAGTATCTTCCCCCTGGTCAACAAGGTCATTGAAATTTTTGTCTTCGGTATCAAGTCTACCATTTGGAATTACATCTTCACTAATTTGTCCTAAATCTATATTTAATTTCAAATCAGGTGGAGCATTTTCCACTTTCATCCAGAATTCAATGAACTGAATATTTTCTTCAACAAGATTATTTGCTGTAGAAGAAAGTACTTTCATAATGCCTGCCCAGTTTTTGCGTGTGTCACTCAAATCTGGATACCAGTTATAATAACCTGGTTTATCAGGCAAATAAACAAGGTCTAATGCAGTAATTAAACTTTGGTCAGGCGGAGCTTGCTTTCTATCTCCATAAAGGTCTCTAATTGTAACATCAGAGGGAAGTCTATTAAACCAATAAGCTTTTGCTTTGTAATTCATTTTTTGCAGTTCACTCATTCCTTCAAGATAAGGAATATCATCTGGCACACTTATATCTTTCCATGAACCATATTGCATTCCAAGTGGAATAGTTCTTTTTGCACCTTCGAAGTCATCAATGTAAGCAATGCTTTTAGCTTCGTCACTTTCAATTGTACTTTTTTTCGTATTTGGGTCTGGGCTCATGTAAGCATATTCAGCATTAATATTAAAGGTTGAAGCAGCACTTGTTGAAATTACTTTATCAAGAGCTTTCGTTAGGAAAGGCAAATTCATATTCGATTTAAAATCTATTCCGAACATTGAATTATTCAAAGGTTCTTCGCCAATACGAACTTTGTCACTAAGTGTTTGTTGATTCAAATTAAAGAATGAAAATCCAAGTGTTGTTTCGCGGTTAAATTCATAAAGACCTCTTAATCCTACTAAAGTTTTAGATGCAAGCTGAAATAAATCATTTTGTTCATAGGTAATTCTTAAATCTGCACCTGGAACAAGTGCTTCAGGTTTTCGAATAATAACTTGACCAATGTTATAATCTACAGTATAATCAACTCCTTCACGAAGCTGATTTCCATTCAAAATTACTTTGACAGAATTTTCTACAACATTAAAACCAATACTGTAAGAAGAAGTTACAGCAGCAGAATATTCTCCTGTAATTAAAAATTTATCTTTCGAACGGTCTTGTTTTGCAAAAGTAACAGTTGTATCATAAACAGCTTGATATTTTAATGTATCAGGCAAGCCATTTGAACCCGATGGAAAATTTCTGCCAAATGGTTCAAGTACAGGAAAAATAATTTCACCTGTCTGAGGGAAAATTGTTCTTCCGGGAAAGAAATCGAATGCTCCATCTGGTCCTCCAGTTCCGCTTTTATCTGTTTTATCCAGACCAAAAGCCTGAATCAATTTTATTCCGTTATAATCGCTTTGAGGTTCACTACCTTCAAATTGATATTTAATATCAAGTGTAAATCCTTCTTCTTTGACATCTCTTCCGCCAATGGGATAAATATTTCTAAGCTGAAGTTTCCATGCTTTTTTGAATTGAGGTTGAAGATTTGGAGGTTTGACAAGTTTCAATACAATTCTTGCACTTGAATCCGCAGCAACATCTTGAATAAATTCACCATAATAAATATCATCATCCGGCGAAGAAGTAGGTCCTTCAATTCTATATGCTACTGCAATAGCATCTTGATCTTGAATTTGAGTTTTAAAACTTATGAAACCAGTTTCTTTATGAATAACATAATCAACATCCTGCTGAAGCATAATCCATCTTCTATCAATTTCTTTTACACCTGGAACAGTTTGTTCATTTGTATTTCGTAAATTATCATATCGTTGATTTTTAGTTCTTCTTGGCAAATCAATATAAGCATTTCCTTTTCGTTCATTGGGGTTTACAAGTCCAGTAATAGTTTTCCAAACTTCAATATCTTTCACACGAATTGAATCGTGAACAATTGGAATTGAATTGCCATAATAATCATTAAACACATTTAGTTTTGGGTCAGCATAAACATCATTAATAAAATAATGATTAGGAGAATAATCATAAGCATGAATCTGGAATTGTTGAGTTTTTGCCCCGCCTGTTACAGAAACTTCTTGAACCTCGCCTTTCTTTTGAGAAGCTAAAGCAGTCAACTTAAATGGACCCATTTGCATTTGAGCCTTAATTCCAAATAATGCTTCGCTACCGCCAACAAGTGGAGAAGATTGCAGAGAAACATTTCCTGCTTCTATACTTTGAATTATTTCATCTTCATAACCTGTGTATTTTATCTTTAATTGATTTTCATATTGAAATGTTCTTTCAGTATTCCAGTCTGCAGAAAGATTAAGTTTATCTCCAATAGTTCCATTAAGATTAATTTGAACCTGCTGCTTAAAATCAGGTTCATTTCTTGTATTTCCAAGTGCAGAGGTTGTGATACCTTCTGTAGTTTCATTGCGCCAAGCGCCATGAATGTCAACAGCTCCAGCAATTTTTATATTTATTTTTGGTGGACCAAAAATGCTGAACAACGATTTACTTGGTAGCGGAATTTCAATATTAGTAATGTCTGTTATTATTTGACTCAAATCTTTTTTTGTATCTTTTAATTTGTATTGATAACCAAGCTGTTCCCAGTTATCTCTTGTAATTGCATCAAGACGTAATTTAATATATTCTTCGAGTGGCATTTCAAGAAATATTTTTGTTTCCTGCCCCCCAATTACTTCTTTTATAATTACTTTGGTTCCTGTTGAATCAAGCTGAACAATTCGATTTAAAGTTGCACTTGATGGATAAACAAAAAATGGAGATTGTCTTTTCGGTCTGAATGGTACAACATAATAGTCTTCTCTAAATGCACGAAAATATTTTAGTCTTGCAGTTGAATCTGCTGAAAGAGAATCAATTCTTCTGATTGAATCCTGCTTAGCCTTAAATCTGATTGAATCTGCTCTTGACATTTTTACTTGAACAGTATCTTTTCCAAGTAAAGGTTTTTCTTTATTATTTGTTGTATCTGGAATAATCAGCTGTGAATTAAGATATGCAAGATATTGATTAAAGAGTTCTCTTTGTGGTTTAGATGGTTTATCAAATTCAGGATTTGTAGTACTAACAAAATTGAAACAAGCATCAAATAAAATTAAATCGGTTTTTTGTCTGGATTGACTTGTAAATCCAAAAAAAACTATGACACTGAATAGAAATGACGGGATGAATAAAACTTTTATCCAGAAACCTAAAATATTTTTGTTTGTGGAAGAGATAGCAGAACCTTCTAATTATTTACAATAATGGTAGAAAGAAAGTTATAAATCCTCCTTTAATTTTTGGGCTCAAATTTAATAAAAAAATTCTGGAAATATCAATTATTAAACTTGTCTTCCTCAATTCAAAATAAATTTTATTTTATTCTAAGCCAATTAAAATTTTTGTTCTTCTAATAAATGACTGCAACATTGGATTCATCTTTTTGGGTTATCTATTCACACAAATTAAATTATATCATTCAAATGTGTTTTTATTTGAATAGTATCTACGATTGTATTTTTATCGATTATTACTGCACTCAATTTATTCCCCACACATGCACCAGTATCAATGTAAAGAGCATTTGAATCTTCTACATAAGTTATATCTGGTTGTTTAGTGTGTCCAACTATCTGAAGTTTACCAAGATTTAATAATGGGTCACGAGTCCACATAATTCCTCTATCACTTGAAATATCATTTTCAATTAATGGAGCTAATAAATTTAGATTATTCCTAAAATCTGGCGGCAAATATTTTTCGTAGTGAATTGAAATTCCTGCATGAGAAATAAAACAGTCATCAAGATTATGAAAAAGAGGAGCAGATTTAATGAACTCTATATGTTCAAACATTTCTTTTTCATGATTTTCATAAGAAAGCAAAGTTGTTTCATTCCCATTAAAAAACCATGAGCGGGCAAAAATGCTGGAAGGCTCTTTAAAAAAATGATAAAACATATAATCATGATTGCCGGGTGTTAGAATTATATTTTTTTCCTTAACAAATTTTATAACTTCATAACTGTAGTTCCCTCTATCGACCAAATCACCAACTGTATAGATTGGGACTTCGGGATAAAGCTCTACAATTTTATTATAGAGTTCTTCCAATGTATAATAACAGCCGTGAATATCACCAATTACAGCAACCATAATTAGATATGATAAGTTTTTTTAGCGAATTCAGTTAATTCATCTCTAAAAGCTGGATGAGCAATATTAATTAGTGCTCGTGCTCTTTCCTGAATACTTTTACCAAATAAATTTGCAATTCCATATTCAGTTACAACATAATGCACATCACCGCGTGTTGTTACAACTCCTGCACCGGGTTTCAAAATAGGAACAATCTTGGAATATTTTAAATCTTTTGTTGCAGAAGGAAGTGCAATTATTGGTTTACCACCTTCGGAACGGGAAGCACCTCGAATGAAATCAACCTGTCCACCAATTCCGCTAAAAAATTTTGTGCCTATGCTGTCTGCACAAACCTGACCGGTTAAATCAATTTCAATAGCAGAATTGATAGCCACCATTTTATTGTTCTGTGCAATCAGGAATGGGTCATTTACATATTCTTGGGGATGAAATTCAAATACTGGATTGTTATCAATGTAATCATATAATTTTTTTGTACCTAAGACAAAGCCAGCAACAACTTTACCCGGATGTAAAGTTTTTTTCTCTCCATTTACAACTCCTTCTTCAATTAAATCAATTAATCCATCAGAGAACATTTCCGTATGAACACCTAAATCATTTTTATCATGCATATAACGCAACACAGCATCGGGAATTGCACCAATTCCCATTTGCAAAGTAGAACCATCTTCAATTAAACTTGCTACATTTTTTCCAATTTTATCAAATATATCCAGCATTTCTGGCGTTGCATCTGGGTCAACCTGAGGAAGTTCCTGCAAAGGCTGGTCAACTTCAACTATATAATCAATTTTATTAACATGAATAAAACTATTTCCTAAGCCGCGAGGCATTTGTTTATTAACTTGTGCTATAACACATTTAGCTTTTTCAGCTGGAGTTTTAATATTTCCCACATCAATTCCAAAACTGCAGAATCCATGTTCATCAGGTGGCGAAACATGAATTAAAGCAACATCTGCCTGAATAACTCCTCTCTTAAACAACAAAGTAACTTCAGATAAAAATATTGGAATAAATTCTGCTCTTCCTTCATTGATTGCCTGACGAGCATTTGCACCAATAAAAAAAGCTTTGTGCTTAAAATGTTTTTCCATTCCAGGTTTAGTGTACGGCAAATCTCCTACAACAAGTATATGATAAATTTCAACATCATAAAGTTCTTCTTTTCTTTCTACAAGTGCATTTATTAATTCGAGAGGAGCGGCACATCCTGGCTGGATAATAATTTTATCCCCGCTTTTGACAGCTTTAACTGCTTCTTCTGCAGTTGTAACTTTTGAGTTATATTTTTTAACCCATGCTGCATTAGCAGGTTTATCAATTTTAATTTTTTCTATTGTCATAGCAGTTCCAAATTAATTTTAACCGAATTAATTGGTCGGGAAAACATGTAGACGTCTGTATTCAAGATTAAAAGCTTCTGCAATACTTTCATTTGTGCAATATCCGTTATAAGTACAAACGCCTTTAGACAAACCGGCATCACTCAATAATGCTCTTGATAATCCATTATCAGCAATTTCTCCAATATATTCAATTGAAGCATTTGTTAAACCATAACTTGCAGTTCGCGAAACTAAAGCTGGCATATTTGGAACACAGTAATGAATTACATCATGCATTACAAAAATTGGATCAGAAAGAGTTGTTGGTCTGCTTGTTTCTATGCATCCTCCTTGGTCAATTGAAACATCAACAATTACTGCTCCTTTTTTCATTGACTTAACCATATCTTCTGTTACAATATGAGGTGTTTTCCCTGCTTTAATTTGAATTGCTCCAATCAATAGGTCTGCAAATTTAACACCTCTTGCAATTGTATATTGATTTGCTGCTACAGTTGTAATGCTTTTTGAAATAAGGTCATTAATTCTTTTTAGTTTTCTCAAATCTTTATCAAGAACAATTACATGTGCACCTCGTGAATAAGCACTTCTTGCTGCATTAAAACCCACAACACCAGCTCCAATAATTACAACTGCAGCAGGTGCTACTCCTGCAATTCCTCCCATTAAAATTCCTCTTCCATATTGTGAATCACTTCCAAGAAATCTTTCTCCAACAGAAATAGCTAATTGTCCTGCAATCTCACTCATTGACTGCAGAACAGGCAGTTGCTCATCTTTTTCAATTAATTCGTATGCAATTGCTGTTATTTTTTTTGCAAGTAATTTTTCTAAAATGATTTTTTTGCCAACAGCGAGATAAAGAAACGAAAAGATAATTTGTTCTTCTTGAAGCATATCTACTTCATCTTCAGTCAAAGGAGCTACTTTAACAATCATTTCTGAACGATGATATACTTCTTCTGCATTGTATACTATATTAGCTCCAACAGCACGATATTCATCATCAGTAAAATGACTTTCAAGTCCAGCCCCTGTTTCAATAAAAATTGTATGACCTGCTTTTACAAGTGTATTTACACCAGCAGGTGCAATAGCAACCCTCTTTTCTTCTCTCGTTATTTCTTTAGGTATTCCTATTCTCATTTTTTTATGAAAATTAGTTTATAAATTCTTGTTCACTTTTTACTTTTTATTTGAACGAAAAATACTTATAAAATCAGTTTCTACAAACAATTATTTTTGAATTAAACTGGTGTTAATGGTTCGTTACCTTTTAAAACTTCCACAACATTTTGAGCAGCAAGCAAAGCCATTTTAGTTCGAGTTTCATAAGTAGCACTACCAATATGAGGCAATAAAAATACATTATTAAGTTTCAAAAGTTCTGGATTGACATTCGGTTCGTTTTCATATACATCAAAACCGGCTGAAAATATTTTATTCTTTTTTAATAATTCGATTAAGAATTTTTCGTCAATTACTTCTCCCCTTGATGTATTAACCACAATTGCACTCTTTTTAAGTAAAGAAAGATTTTCTTTATTTAACATGTGATAAGTTTTTTCTGTCAGCGGAACATGAATTGAAATTATATCGGCATTTTTTAATAAATAATTCAAACTGACTTTCTTTGCATCGGTTTTCTTTTCAAGTTCATAATTACTTGAACGGCTGTAATAAATAATTTTTGTTTTAAAAGCTTTCATTCGAACTGCTACTTCTGTTCCAATTCTTCCTGCTCCAATTATTCCAATTGTTTTATCTTTAATATCATAACCAAGTAGTAATGATGGTTTCCAGCCTTTAAACTTTCCTTGCCGCATCATTTTATTGCCTTCATGAAGTCTTCTTGCACAGGCAAGTATTAATGCTACAGCAATATCGGCAGTTGCATCAGTTAAAACATCAGGTGTGTTAGTTACAACAATATTTTTTGATTTTGCATATTCAACATCAATGTTATTATAACCGACAGCATAATTGGCAATTATTTTACATTTCTTAAGATTATCAATTACTTCTCTATCAATTTTATTGCTTAGCAAACAAATTAAAGCATCAGCATAAGATGCTCGTTTTATAAGTTCATTTTTTGTAATTAATCTATCTTTCTCAAAAGTTTCTACAGAAAAGCCATGTTTTTTAAGATAGGACTCAATGTTGCCGACAAGTTTTTGAGTTATAAAAATTTTCTTTTTCATGTTTTATCCAAAAAGTAATTTAACTATAAAAAATGCACCAAGTATGCCAGCTATATCTGCCAGCACACCTGCAGCAACTGCATGTCTTGTTTTTCTAATATTAATTGAACCAAAATAAAGAGCCAGCACATAAAATGTAGTTTCTGTGCTTCCCATAATTGTAGAAACCAAAATTCCAATGAAAGAATCAGGTCCATGAACAGAAATAATTTCAGACATTATTCCAAGTGAAGCGCTTCCTGAAAGAGGTCTCATCAATGCCATTGGCAATGCTTCTGCAGGAAATCCAATTAAATTTGTTAATGGAGATAAAATAAAAATTAAAAATTCCATTGCACCGCCGGCTCTAAAAATACCGATTGCAATCAACATAGCAACAAGATAAGGAATAATTTTTACAGCTATATTAAATCCTTCTTTTGCACCTTCTACAAAGACTTCATACAACTTTATTTTTTTTATCAATCCATAGATTACAAAAATTATAATTATCAATGGAATAGCTAAAGCAGATAAAATTTCTATGAAATTTTTTATAACACTAATTTCAATTTCTTTTAGATGATTTTTTATTAGTAAGAAAAGTAAAATCAATCCAATTATAAATGAAAAAGCTATGATGATTGATTTGATATTTTTTTTAATTAATGAATTAAATTGATTAATTCTAAGAGGAAATTTTTCTAAAGTCTTTGCTGCAATAATTCCCATAATAGTAGCACATAAAGCTCCAAAAAAAGAAGTCCCAATAATTATAGTTGGATTGCTGCTGCCGGCAGCTGCACGAACAGCAATAGCAGTTGCTGGAATTAATGTTAATCCAGCAGTATTAATTGCAAGAAAAGTACACATCGCATTAGTGGCAGTCCCTTTATTCGGATTGAGTTTGTCAAGTTCTTCCATTGCTTTTAAGCCAAAAGGAGTAGCAGCATTTCCAAGTCCAAGCATATTAGCAGAAATATTCATAATCATTGATGCAATAGCAGGATGATTTTGTGGGACATCGGGGAATAAAAATTTAGTTAATGGACGAACAGCATTTGCAATTATATTTATAATTCCTGATTCTTCAGCAATTTTCATAATACCAAGCCAGAGTGCCATAATTCCAATTAATCCAAATGCAATTTTAACAGCAGTAGATGCATATTCAATCGAAGCATTTGTAACTTCCTTCATCTTCACAAAAGATACTTTTTCTAAATACATCGCAGCTGAATAATGAAGTGAATCAATTTTATCTTTTAATATTAATTTGCCTGTTATATCATCATCTTTTCCAGAAGATTTTGCAATTGTATTCCATATTTCAGGTGAATCTTTTTCAAGTGTGAAATAAATTAAGAAGGTATTCGGATTTTCAGTTTTAGTTAATTTGATATTTTGATTAATATCATTCTTGATGGTTGTTCTGTAAAAATCATTAAAAACTTTTGAACTAATATGAAGTGTAGAGTTAAATGAATTTTTTTCTTCATAATTTTTATCATCAAATTGACAGATTACATTTAATGGTTGACCATTATTATATTTGTTTGTGGATATGTCAATTATATCTAAAGTTAGTGCAGTGCCAATTCCAAGAGCCAAAATAACAAACCAGATATAATTGAGCATAACTTTTCTCAGAATAATATTTTTTGAATATCAAATTAAAAATTAATAATAAAAAACACAGATTTTTTTAGAGAATTGTTATCACTGATATAAGAATTAAGTAATTTGCAATATCTTTGTAAAAATATTTTTCATTTTAATCATAAATACGAAATAAAATATGAAGATAGGATTAGTACAATTTTCTCCTGAGTGGGAAAACAAAGAAGCAAGCATTCAAAAAATTGAAAGATTGTTAAATGATTTATCCGAAAAAGTTGATATGTTAATTTTTCCGGAAATGACTCTTACTGGTTTTACAATGAACAATAATATTCACGCTGAAGAAATTGATGGAATTGGGATGAAATATTTTTTGTCGTTAGCTGCCAAACTTAAATCAAATATTTTCTTTGGCATAATTGAAAGAAACGGCAACGATATATTTAATTCACTTGTTCATATAAGCAAAGAAGGATTGATTACTGCATACTATAGAAAAATTCATCCTTTCAGTCATACTAAAGAAGACAAATATTATAAAGGCGGTAATGAACCTGTAATTACAAAAATTGACCAGATAAAAATTGGATTAAGCATTTGTTACGATCTTCGCTTTCCTGAACTTTTCAGAATTTATGCAAAACAAAGAGCAGAAATTATAATCAACATTGCTAATTGGCCTGTTGATAGAATAGAACATTGGAAATGTTTACTCAAAGCAAGAGCTGTTGAAAATCAGTGCTTTATGATTGGCGTTAATAGAATTGGTAAGGACCCATTTTGTAAATACAATGGTTTTAGTGCCGTATTCGACCCAATGGGAAATGAAATTGTAATTAACGAAAATGAAGAAAAAATTATAACATGTGATATTGATTTAAATAGAGTGAATGAAGTCAGGACAAAATTACCGTTTTTGAATGATATCAAATTAATTTGATAAAGTCAGACTAACATTACAAATATTTTGCAGAGTTTATAATTCTTGCAGTTGTACCATTTTTCTATGCTAACTTTACAAGAAAAATTAAACGCAAAGGCGCAAAGAATTCGATTTTTAATTATGTAACAACTTTCAGAATGCTTTAACAAATTTTATAAATATTCCTTGAGTTATAAAAAATCTTTGCGAACTTAACGTTTCCCTTTGTGAACTTTGCGATTCAATAATTCCAGAATTACATAACTTTTAAAATTGATAAGTATTGCCTACATAAATGTTTATTCTTAATTCTAAATTCTAAATTCTAAATTCTAAATTCTTAATTCTATTTTTTCTCTTCTAATTTATGTGTAATTAATCTTATTCCATTTCGATTAGTAATATAAAGCCAAATCCATTCTGCCATTACACGGTAGCGATTTCTAAAACTAATTAAATAAAGAATATGAACGAAGCACCAGATAATCCAAGCCAGCAAGCCACTAAATTTTAATTTCCAGATTTGAGCAACTGCTTTCGCTTTGCCAATCGTAGCCATTATTCCTTTATCAAAATATTTAAAAGGCTTTCTATTTTCAGGTGGAATATTTTTCTTAATAATATTTGCAACATATTTTCCTTGCTGAATTGCAACAGGAGCAATTGCTGGCAATGGTTTATTATCTTCCATGAATAAAGCAGCATCACCAATTACAAAAACTTCAGGATGATTTTTCAAAGAACAATCTTTTTGAACAATTGCTCTTCCAATTTTATCTACTTCGACATTCAAAGATTGAATTAGAGAAGGGATAGAATTTCCTGCTGCCCAGATTACATTATATGTTTCAATAAACTTACCATTAATTTTAACACCATCTTTATTAATCTCAGTTACTTTTGAATTTAGAAAAATATTAACACCTAATTTTGTTAATGATTTTTTTGCTTTATCACTCAAAGATGAATCAAAAGCAGGCAGAATTCTATCTGAGGCTTCGACTAAAAGAATCTTTGTTTTAGATGGATCAATATTGCGAAAATCTTTCAACATTGTTCTTTTAGCAATTTCTGCAATTGCACCTGCTAATTCTACTCCTGTAGGTCCGCCGCCAACAATTACAAAAGTTAAATATTTTTCAATTTCTTTGTCATCGTTCAGCAATTCTGCTTTTTCGAAAGAAAGCAGCATTTTCTCTCGGATATAAAGAGCATCAGAAATTGTTTTCAAACCTGGGGTATATTTAGCCCACTCATCTTTCCCAAAATATGAATGCTTAGAGCCAACAGCCAAGATTAAGTAATCATAAGAATATTCTTTCAACATCTCCTGCTCGTCTTCAATGCTTACAAATACTTTTCTGTTATCAAGGTGAACTTTTTTAACTTCGGACAAAATTACTTTAACATTCTTCTGTTTATTAACAACTGACCTTATTGGAGTAGCAATATCTGCAGGTGATAAAGCTGCTGTTGCCACTTGATATAATAATGGTTGAAATAAGTGATGATTAGTTTTGTCGATTAATAAAATTTCACAATCAGAATTTTTTAATGACCTTGCTGCAGTTAATCCTCCAAAACCAGCTCCAACGATAATTACTTTTCTTTTCATATAAATTTTTTATTTAGAAAAACAAATGATATTGTTTGAGAGTTTCCCAAAAATAAAATGGGATAACCCTCAAACAAATAATTAATCTATAAAGCACTTTCTCCTGATTCACCTGTTCTTATTCGTATTGCATCTTTCACATCATAAATGAATATTTTACCATCTCCTACCTGTCCTGTTTTTCCAGCATTTATTATTATCTCAATTGCTTTTTCTAATTTGTCATCTGTACATATCAATTCTATTTTTACTTTCGGTACAAAGTTAATATTGTATTCTGTACCGCGATATACTTCTTTATGCCCTTTTTGTCTTCCATAACCTCGAACTTCTGAAACAGTAAGTCCGGCAAATCCTGCTTCGCTTAATGCTTCTTGTACCTCATCTAACTTATGAGGTCTAATTATTGCTTCTATTTTTTTCATAAGTACCTCTTAAATTTTTTATATTTATTAAAAACTAAATGATAAACCTAATGAAATTGTGTTTGAAGTTTTTGCAATGCCATTATCTTCGATAAATATTTCTTTATTAGCACTATCCAATCTATATTCAAATCTGACTACTAATCCATCAAATTTGAATGTAGGTACAACTGTAAGATTGAATGTTTTCAAGTCGGTTATTCCTGTTCTTGCACCTTGTTCATCAGAGAAATATTCAGCTCTTAATCCAAGATCAAAATCTTCGCTTAATTTAATTACTGGTTGAATTCCAAAACCCATCCACTTTGTATCTTCATTATTAATTTTTTCCATTCCATAATTAAATTGGAAATTAAGAGCTACATTCGATATTAAATTTGTAATACCTGTTATGTCAAAAGAATTTCTTGCATTGTTTGCATTAACCTGTTCTACACCGTATGAATATGAAAATCCTACGGAAAGAGGTTCTCCCAGATTGAATCCCAAACGTGCAATAATAGTTTTATCTTTATTGTTATCTACAAGTAAATCCCATCCGTTTACTACTCCAACTTTTATATCAACCTCAGAAGATGGAATATAATTTATATATCCACCGACATGTGTAAATGGTTCAGCCAAGCCAAAAAGATATCCTCGTGATATTGTTGGATTACTTGGTCCTTCAATTACTTCAATACCCTCAAAAGTTACAAATTTACCAGCTGTAAATTTCCATTGATTATTAAATGAATAAGTTAAATATGCTTCTTGAAGATCAACGGCAATAGGGCCTGCTCCAATAGCTGTTTGATGTAAGATTCCATGTACTCCAGCATCAGTTCCAAAATCTATTTGTGCGTTATAAGTTAATTTATCGGAAGAATTACCTGTTAATTCAAAATGAATATTATTAATTGCTATTTGATTTGCTTTTGCATCATAAGAGCGCAATGAATTAACAGTACTTTTACTCAGGTTATAATTATATGAAGTTTCCATATAACCATTTAAAGATAATTTAGAATTTTGGGCAAAATTAAATGAAAATGTTAAAAGAAGTATTATGATCAAATTATATATAGTTTTCATTTTATCACTCCTTTTTGTTTACTATTTAGCAACTTTTTCAAATTCTGGATATGCTTCCATTCCGTGTTCGCCAATATCCAACCCTTCAATTTCTTCTGTCATTGATACTCTTATACCAAGTAGTTTCTTCAAAATCAACCATACTACAAAAGAAATAATAAATGTAAAAGCTCCAACTGTTATTACTCCTATCAATTGATTGGTAAAAAGTTTAATACCGCCACCAAAGAATAATCCATTGCCAGTTGTTCCGGGCATAAAAACATCTTGTGCAAAAAGTCCAACTGCTAAAGTTCCAAACACTCCATTGACTAAATGAACAGATACAGCTCCGACAGGGTCATCGACTTTGATTTTATCAAAAAATATTACTGAATAAACAACGATAACACCTGCAATAGCACCAATTATCAAAGAACTCTCTACACTTACAAAAGCACATCCTGCGGTTATAGCAACCAGACCTGCAAGACAGCCGTTAATTGTCATACTTAAATCTGGTTTACCAAGGACTATCCAGGCTACAACAGTAGAACTTAGTAAACCAGCAATAGCAGCACTATTAGTTGTAACAACTATTCTTGAAATATTATTTACATCAGCTGCCATAGTACTGCCTGGATTAAATCCAAACCAACCGAGCCACAGGACAAAAACACCGATTGTTGCCGATGTCATATTATGACCGGGGATGGGATTGATTTTGCCATCTTTATATTTATTTAAGCGTGGACCTAATATAATTGCTCCTGCAAGTGCAGCCCAGCCGCCAACAGAATGAACAACAGTAGAGCCTGCAAAATCCCAGAAACCTAATTGAGCAAGCCAGCCTCCTCCCCAAATCCAATGACCTGTTATTGGATACATAATTGCAACTAAGATGAAAGAGAAGATAATGAAATCAATATACTTTATTCTTTCTGCTACTGCTCCAGATACAATTGTTGCAGCAGTTCCAGCAAATACAAGCTGAAAAAAGAATTTTGCAAGAAGTGGCACTGTTGCCCAGCTGATTGCAGAATAAACTCCAGAATAAGCATCACCTGTTGCAGGACTATTATCCGCTCCACTTAAACCTATTAATCCTTTATAACCTATAAAACCATTTCCATCTCCAAACATTAATCCCCAACCAATAAGCCAGAAGGCAAACGATGAAATTGCAAATACAATAAAATTCTTTGAAAGAATGTTTACTGTATTTTTACTTTGTGTAAATCCTGATTCTACAAGAGCAAAACCAAGATTCATAAAAAATACAAGACATGCTGTGATAAGTACCCATATTGTATCAAAGATTATTTTATTTTCCATAAAGTATACCTCCGTTTATATATTAATTAACATTTATCAAATGAAAGATTAATGAGCATTTTTTATAAATACATTATCTATTTAATGTAATGAACAAATAGAGTTCAGATAAAATAAAATTAGATAAACCTCGCTTGACAATTGATATTTTCACATAATCTTAAAATATATGGACCCTACTTTATGCTTTATTGAAAGAGCAATTTTAGAACAAATTAAATAATGTCATGTAAATCCTGTATGGAACCAAATAAATAGAATGTTTATAGAGCTATATATTTTATTTAAGTTTATTGATGCCATTTGGAAATAATTTTATTCTTAAGAAAAATAAAGAAATAATTAATTAGGTATAATTGCTATATTACCTTAATATATTAGGCAATTCTATATGCAAATATAGAAATATATGGTTTAAAGTCAAGTATCCCTAAATAATTTTTTTTATGAAATTAGAAGCTAAATAGAATAAATAAATGAAAAGTTAGATGGGGCTTCGGATATTTTCAGTCTATGATTATCTTCTCCCTGAGAATAATCCCCGGGATTTTGTAATCTTTATATCCTGCAGTTCAGGTGCTTTCATTCTAATTTCAAATCTAAATCCACGATAATATCCAAGTGGATTCCAGATGAAATTCATTTCCCAGCAGTGAAGGTCTCTGTAGATTGTAATTTGAGGAGTTGTAATTTGCTTTCGTTCAAAATCGTAACTGCCACGAATTGTAAACTTCCAATTTTTTGTTAAACTAAAATTTAGATTAGCACTTATATTAGAATACTTTGATACTGTTGAAGGGTCATTCTTACTCAAATTAAAATTATAACTAAGACTTAAATTCCACGGTATGGTAAATTCTGAGTTCTGAATTTCAGATGTTGATAAATCTCTTTTATCAGTTTGATTTGTTTTGCCAATTATAGATTTTTCACTTTTTCCTTTAGCACCAGTTAAATTTGTTGATACAGAAAAATAAAAATTGGTTAATCTAAATAAACCTTTACCTGCAGAAACTAGATATTTATTTACTTTTGTTTTATCCACATAATCATAAAATGTATAACTTGAAGAACCATTAAAACTAAGAACATTTCCAATTTGAGTTCTATAAGTGAGAGTTAAATCGGATAATTTAAATTCCTGTGCATTAAAATTATATCCTAAATTAGCAGATAAATTTAACAACTGACTTTTATTGCTTTCAGAACTTTTAGATGTATCATCAGGACTTTTTGAAGTTTTCACCTCAAAGACATTTCCAATCGAAAAATTTAACATTTGTTTTTTGCCGGCATCTACACCTCTAAATACTTCGTTGCTAAATTTATCATATTTAATTTTTTCTCCCTTTGAAGTTGTGTAATAATCATAATAGCCCCAAAAATCATCTGCAAAGTCCGGTTGATACACATATGAAATCGATGGTGTAAGTGTATGACGAAAAGCTTCGATGCCAAAAATATTTGGTTGAAATATTCCATATAGTTTTGTGTTCGCAGTTACACTCAAATCAAAAGTTCTGACAAAATTATATTCGTTAATATCTGTTGTTACAACGGAATCTTCTTCTGTTACTTCACCTGTAATCGAATTTACTTTTTTAACAACTATTGTTTCTTTCTTAATTCTTTTGTTATACCATTTTTCTGTGTAATTAATTCTCGGTGCTACACTGAAATAACCAATTTTAGGTGAAGCATTTATTGATAAATTATGTTGTACCCCTGCTCGTATTGATAAATTCCCTTTTAATTTATTTCTATTATTTGAAAATTGACCTGTATATGTATAACCAATTTGTTCATACCATTTTTGTTTACCTACTAAATCAGTATTTTCTTTTTTGAATGGATAAGAAATATTTTTTGTAAATGTTATATTTGGTAAATTTTCATAAATATCTCCGTTAATTAAATTTTGAGTTCGGCTGTAATTAATAAATAAATTATTACCTGTTTCTTCCCATCTTTTTGTAAATGTTGCATTCGAAATTATATTTTGTGAAAGTATATCATAATAATCAATGCTGTTATTTTTTAAGTATGTTGAAGAATAAAATTGAAGATTAACATTCAATTGAGTAGTTGGATTAATCTGCTGATTGTGATACCATGAAAAATTCCAGTCATCAACATTCTGCTTGTAAGCTGCAGGGTCTTCAGGTTCGCCAATTTTAATTTTAGAATAACCAGCATTAAATGATCCATCAAAATTATATCTCTTAGCATATCTTAAACGAGAACGAATTCCATATCCACCTTTTGAATAATAGTCTCCTGTAAATGCAGCATCAAAATAATCGCTTACTGCCCAGAAATATCCAAAGTTGTAAAAATATTGACCTCGCCTTTCATCTCTGCCATAACTCGGAACAATAATGCCGCTTCTCCTTCCACCTTCACTTGGGAATACTGCAAATGGAATTGGAATAGGAAATGGAACTCCTCCAATATGCATAAATATCCATCGTGCAAATACTTTATCTTTTTGAATTACTTTCATTTCACTTGCGGTAAAGTAAGTATGTGGTGTATCCTTTTCGCAAGTTGTAAACATTCCGTGCTGAATGAAATAAATATTTTTATCTACCTTTTTAACTTTCTCGCCTTCATACCTTGAACCCTGCATTTCATTTTTTGCGAGTGATATAAATCCGCGTTGAGTTTTAAAATTATATCTTAATTGATTGCCTTCATAAATCTCTGTTCCCTCTTTCAAAACTGGTGTTTGCTTTATTTTAACTTTGGCAGTATCAGAGGTATCAGGTATACCAAATGCTTCAAGTTCATTGGAATTATAGTCAATATTAATTTTACCACTTTTTAGTTCTGTATCTTTATACTTCAAATTCCCATTTCCATAAATAAACATTTTTTTACTGCTTAGATCAAAAACTATAGAATCTGAAGAGGCTGCATAAACAACATCATCTATATCAAATTTCTTTTTTGATTTTGTTGTGTCAATTGCTGTGCTATCAATCGAAGATTTTATGGTATCGGTCACTAAAAAAATATATTCGCGTGCTGATAATGAAATATTTATTAAAAATAATATGAGAATTATTTTCTTCATTTGAATATTTGAAAAATAAAAATTGATTTTTAGCTGGTTATGTTTTCTAATTTATCAAATAACCAATATCTTAATTTATAATTTTTGCTCTTTCAATAGATTCTTCAATTTTTTTAATAATCATATCAGCTACTTTCAAGGCTTTAAGTCCATCGGCACCAGTAACCGCAGGTTTTGTATCATTCAAAATCGAATTAACAAAAAGCTGCAATTCATATTGCAGAGGATTAATATTAATCTGAGAAGGACTTTCATAAACTACTGTTCTCTTTTTATCTCCAACACCGATTTCACCAAGATTCAGGTAACCGCCTTTAGGCAAATTATCAGGTGGTAATAATCTAATTATTTCTGTATGACCTTCAATAAAATCAATTGAAAAGTAAGTATCACGCTGAAAGAGTCGCATCTTTCTCATTCTCTTTTGTGATATTCTGCTTGCAGTAACATTTGCAACAGCAAAATTTTCAAATTCAATTCTTGCATTTGCTATATCAATATTATTTGAAACAACAGCAATACCGCTTGCCTTAATATCTTTAATCTCACTTTTTACAAGACTCAAAATTATATCAATATCATGAATCATTAAATCGAGAACAACTGCAACATCTGTCCCTCTCATATTAAATTGTGAAAGTCTGTCTGATTGAATAAACATCGGATTTAAATCATAGCTCTCAAGAGCAACTAAAGCTGGATTAAATCTTTCAATATGTCCCACCTGCAATTTTAATTTCTTTTCTTCTGAAATTTTTACAAGTTCTTCAGCTTCCCAGATATGAACAGTAATGGGCTTTTCAACAAAAACATGTTTATTAAATTCAAAAGCCTTTTTAACCAGTTCATAATGTGCACTTGTAGTAGCAACTATCACTACTGCTTCCGAGTCTTCAAGAAGTTTTTCTAATTCTTGATATTGTTTAACATTAAATTCTTCCGCTACATTTTTTGATTTGTTAAAATCTTTGTCATAAACTCCAATTAATTCACAGTTATTAATTCCTTTAAGCAATTTTACATGGACTTTGCCTAAATGGCCTGTGCCTATAACTCCAATTTTAATTTTGTTCATAATCCACCACTATTAATTTTTTTATAACCAATTATTTTGTCATATCCTCCTTTTTCTGGAGACTTATAATACAGGAATATATGATAATCATTTTCAGTTTCCCAGAAGTTGCCTTCGAGAACATACCAATTAATATTTTTTATTTCTTCATTAATTTTATCTGCTGTGACATATTGATAGTCATATATTCCTCTTTTGAGTTCTATGGTCAAATTAAGCAAGCCTTCATCATCATATAATTCATAATCAGGCAATACCTGCCAGTTATTAAAATCACCTACAAGAAAAACAGAAGAGGTTATATTTTCTGGTGGACGAATCTTAAATGTAACATTCAAATATTCTGCATAATCATTTTTATAATTTGTAAGAATTGAAGCACCATTTAAATCTCTATTTCTTTTCTTAAAAAAATTTGATACTTCAATTCCATCATATTGAGCATTTACATTTTTCTGATTGAAACGATTGATATCTCTCAAATCCGTTTGTCGATATTCATTTCCAGGTTTAATATCTTTTGCAATAAATAAAAATTTATTGCTCCCATTCCATTCGTAATAATTTTGTTCTGTCAATTTTGTTTTATCAATTCGAATTGGGTAAGAAATTTTTTTGTTCTCAATAATTTCTACAAGCTGAATATTTGATTCAAATAATGTATCTGGCAAAGTGAATGAAGTAAAAATTGTAATTGTTCTTCCCAATGCAGCTATTTCTGGAATTACATTTTCCATTCTGTTTTTTGTAATTGAAATGTTCAACTTTACTTCTGGGATAACTACAAAGAATTTTCCTTCTCCATAAACTTTATCCGGATTTTGCGAATCAACAATAAAAAATTTCCATTTACCTGAATAAGGGAATGTAACATTTTGGTTCGGGAATATCCCTGTATAATGATATCTTGCATCAGTAACTCTAAGCGGAAGCTTTTCTAACCAGAGATTATATTCAGTATTATAGCCAATATTTGCTAAAAAAATATTTTCATAAGGCTGCCAGTCTTTATCACAAAATTTGAAAATTATATTTAGAGCAGGAGCATAATTACCCTGAACATCAAATTCAATTGTAATTGTTTTTTTTGAAGAATCTGATTTATCAATTATTGGAAATGATATTTCACTAAGTGAAGAATAAACACGCAGGCTTTTTATTACAAAATCATCTGCATTATTTTTTATAAGAGGAATAATTATCAGAAAAATAATTAAAATATTTCTACACATTTTATAGAAGTAAATGGTACAAAAATATTGTATGATTGTTCATCCCGTTTAGATTCGAGCAACAAACCATCATCATAAGCTGCAATTAGTTTACCAGTTTTAAATACAATTTCGTAAAAAGTTGGATGCTCATCTTCAGATTTGCCATAAACTACCCCATAATTTTCGTACATGGTTATATTAAGCATTTTGCCATTGAACTGAGACCAGTCTAATTTCATAGTGTTCCTCTTTCAAAATTGTTTTAAATGTTTATTCAAAAAGTATGGAAAAATGAAATCTTTTCCAATCATTCAGCGAAGAGATTTATTCAGGATTAGTATTAAAAAAGCACAGAAAGAAAATATTTCTGTGCTCTATGAAAGATATTTATTGATTAAAAAATTTTATTTCTCTTTTAAGATTATATCACCGCCGCTTGTTTTAGCTTCGAGTTTTTCACCACCATTATTTAATTCTGCAATCAATTTATGCTTTGTTAATTTATTTGTTTTAATATGTGAAAAATTGCATTCAATATCGCCCCCAAATGTTTCAAGAGTTGCAGAGGCATTTGCATTAGAAGGTAATTCCAAAACAATATTTCCTCCAGATGTATTTGCTTTAATACCATTAAAATTATTTTCTAAAGAAATTTTAATATCCCCGCCAGAGGTCACTGCATCTATTTCCCCTTCTTTTGCTTGAATATTGATATCACCGCCAGAAGTTTTAACACTGATTTTACCAGAAATATTTTTACATTCGATATCGCCCCCTGAAGTTGTAGCATTAATTTTTCCAGAAGTATTTATTAATTCAATGTCTCCTCCAGATGTTTTCACAATTAATTCACCTGTTAAACTATTAAGTTTAATATCACCACCCGAAGAAGTTAAATTAAATTTGCCATTCAAGTTATCAGCATCAACATCACCACCGGAAGTTTCGATATTGACATTAAAATTTTTTGGAGTAATAGCTTCTATTCTCAAGTTCAGTCCTCCCCAGAAATTAAAAAAAGAATTCATCTTTCTTTTTGAAATTACTCGAACTTCATTTCCTGATTTTTCAATTACAAAATTCATTCTTTCTTCTGCTCTCTTACTTCCCAGTATCTTCACATATACTTCATTTTTATCCCAGGATTTTATCTTCACATCAGCCCCTGATGTCTCGATTGTAATAGTTTCTCCTTGATTAACATCAAATGATTTTTCTTTTATAATTCTTTTTTCCTCTGCTTTAAGCGCAATATTCATAACTAAAAGCGAAATAATTATCAGGAAAAAAATTATACCGAGCTTATTTTGTAATTCTTTCATTTCAAATCCTCCATTTTATTCATATCTTTAGACTAAACATTTAAGAGAAAGTTACATTTTTATTTTAATAACATTCATCGATTAATAACAAATAAATTTTATGAGCAACAGAAAAATTTATTTACTGCTGTTTTTATTTTTTACTTTAAACAATTATGCTCAGAACAAATACAATTTATCTCAACTGAGTGATGAATCAATTAAATTCATAAAACAACCATTTGAATGGGAAAAGAAAGATTGGATAAAATTTAGTGCTGTAAGCATAGGAACAATTTTAATAATGAATATTGACCAGCCTGTTCGAGATGAGTATTTGAAGAACAGAAACTATTACAAAAGTTTTCCAATTGAGTTCGGAAGAAAATGGGGAGAAATTTATACTACAGTTATTTTTGGAGGAACTTTTGGATTATACGGAATAATTCAAGATGATATTTCAACAAAAAGAATTGGATATGAAATATTTCAAACTGCATTTTATTCAGGAATTATTACACAGTTCTTAAAAATTTCTATTGGAAGAGCTAGGCCATTTACAAACAACGGTTCTAATTTTTATAAACCATTTACTTTTTTTAATGATGATTTTCATTCACTTCCTTCGGGACATACAACACTTGCATTTGCACTTTCTACAATATTATCTGAAAATGCAGAATCAAGATTTCTAAAAATTGCAGCATTCATTCCAGCAGTTTTCACTGCTGTATCAAGAGTATATCAGGATAATCATTGGACTTCTGATGTTTTTCTTGGTGCAGCTGTTGGATATTTTGTTGGTGAATGGGTTCATAAAATTCATAATGAAAATAATTTTTCATCATCCTCCTTAGAACTTGGAAGCACTAATAATTATGAGTGGATAAGTCTCAAAATAACTTTTTAATATTAATTCGTTGTTGCATCAGAAAAATTTTTTATTTCTATCACTACCTGCTATTTCAAACATAACTTTTATGCTTATTCAAATATTAAGAAACTTCTGACAAATAGATTTAGAATTATCTCTCATTCTCTCTGCCATAAACATTTCAATGGCAGAAAGCTGTAATCCAATTAATAATCAATGAATTACTAACTGCTCTTTAAAGCAGGTTTATACAGAAATGCTTCATTGAATTTTTTAAATGACTTTCATAATAAACTTTTTTAGTTATTAAAATATTTTTAAAACAAAAAAGGCTGACATTTCTGTCAGCCCTGAACTAAAAAAATTCTTATTAATAATTTTTAATCTCGTGAACTAACTTAGTTATCGCATCTTTAGCATCGCCAAAGTACATTAATGTATTTGGATAGAAGAACAATTCGTTATCAATACCTGCATAACCAACATTCAACGACCTTTTATTTATCACAACAGTTTTTGCATAATCAACATTTAAAATTGGCATTCCATAAATTGGGCTGTTTTTATCATGACGGGCTGCAGGATTTACAACATCATTTGCCCCAACAACGAAAGCTATATCTGTATTTGGGAAGTCATCATTAATTTCTTCCATTGCAAGCATTTTTTCGTATGGAATTTGTGCTTCAGCCAATAGAACATTCATATGGCCGGGCATTCTTCCAGCTACAGGATGTATTGCAAATCGAACTTTTTTACCTTTTGCTTCAAGAACATTGACTAAATCTCTTACAGCATGTTGAGCTTGTGCTACAGCCATTCCATAACCCGGAACAATTATAACAGATTCAGCAGCATCGAATATCATTGCTAATTCCTCAGCATCAACAGATTTAACCTGACCTTTTTGAGCTACAGATGAAACTGCAGGACCAGTTGACCCTGCAGATTCCCAGCCACCTAAAACAACATTCATCAAAGAACGATTCATTCCTTTGCACATAATGTTAGTCAAAATTATTCCAGAAGCACCAACTAATGCACCTGCAATAATTAATTCATTGTTTTGAAGAACAAATCCTGTTGCTGAGGCAGCAAGACCTGAATATGAATTAAGCAATGAAATTGCAACTGGCATATCAGCCCCGCCAATTGGAAGAACTAAAAGCACTCCAAGTATTAGCGAGATAATTCCTATTGAAATAATTAACCATTGAAAAGATGGATTCAAAACGAAATAAACACCCCCAGCAAATACTGCAATTAATAACAATGCATTCAATGGATGCTGCAATGGATAACGAACAACTTTTCCTGTAACCAAACCCTGTAATTTACCAAATGCAATTAAAGAACCTGTAAATGTAACAGCTCCAATTAATACACTTAATACAATAGTTATACTTGTTTGATAATCATAAGTAAACTGTGGGAAATTGATTATTTTATAATATTCAGAAAAAGCAACAAGCATTGATGCTCCTCCGCCAAAACCATTTAGCAAACCAACCATTTGAGGCATACCTGTCATTGGAACTTTTAATGCCATCCATGTTCCTGCAAAAGCACCAATTACAAATCCTAATAAAATCCATTCATAAGTTAATACATGCTGGTCAAGTAAAGTAACAACTATTGCTATAAACATTCCTAAGGCAGCAAGGAAATTTCCTTTTCTTGCAGTTTTAGGTGATGCAAGGGATTTTATTCCAAAAATGAATAATATTGATGAAATTAAATAAGAAATCTCTATAACAATTCTCATCTCTCAACTCACTTTTTTTTGAACATTTTTAGCATTCTATCGGTAACTAAAAAGCCACCAACTACATTAATAGTTGCAAATATCATTGCTATCAAACCAAGTATTGTGCTTACTGTAAATTCATGTAATCCTGCACTTAAAATAGCTCCTACAATAGTTATCCCAGAAATTGCATTTGAACCTGACATTAATGGAGTGTGTAATGTTGGTGGAACTTTTGTAATTAATTCAAAGCCAACAAATATGGCAAGAACAAACACATAGATTAACATTAAAATTCCTACACCGTCCATAGAAACCTCTTAATTATTTAATAAAACTTTTGCTCTTTCATGAACTACAACTCCATCTTTAACAATTGTAGCTCCTCCAATAATTTCGTCGTCCATATTGTGAATAAAATTTCCATCTTTACTCGAATAATCAATCAAATTAAATAAATTTCTTGCATACATCTCGCTTGCATGATAAGGAATTAAACTTGGCAAATTAGGTTCACCAATAATTGTAACATTATATTTATTAACTACTTTCCCTTTTTCACTAAGTTCACAGTTTCCACCAAATTCTACTGCCATATCAAGAATTACAGAACCGGGTCTCATATTTTTAACCATTTCTTCAGTTACAAGAACTGGAGCTTTCTTACCCGGAATTAAAGCAGTTGTAATAACAATATCTGCTTCAGTTATATGTTTGAAAATTAGTTCTTTCTGTTTTCTTAAAAATTCTTCTGATTGTTCTTTTGCATATCCACTTGCATCCTGCATTGATTCATCAGTCGGCACTTCAATAAATTTTCCGCCCAAACTTTGAACTTCCTCTTTTACTTGTGGACGAACATCCGACACTTCAACAACTGCACCCAATCTTTTTGCTGTGCCAAGTGCAGAAAGTCCTGCAACGCCGGCTCCCATTATCACAACTTTAGCAGGTGATATTGTTCCTGCAGCAGTCATCATCATCGGGAAAATTTTATGCAAATAATTTGCTGCCAGTATAACGCTTTTATAACCAGCTATATTTGCCTGAGAACTAAGTGCATCCATTCTTTGAGCAAGTGTAGTTCTTGGAATTGCATCCATCGAAATAACATTAATTCCAAGTTCAGCAGCCATTTTAGCTGTTTCAGGATAATGAAGTGAATAAAAAAATGAAATTAACAATGTCCCCTTTTTCATCAATTCTAACTCATGTTTCCCTTTTTCTGGATGCATTATTGGTCTTTGAACTTTTAATACGATATCTGCATTTGAGTAAAGTTCATTTACATCTTCAACAATATTTACACCTGCATTCTTATACTTCTCATCAAGGAAACCTGCTTTGTTTCCCGCTCCTGATTCCAGATAAATTTCAAAACCTTTTTTTATTAACTTATTTGCTACATCAGGAATTAATGAAACCCTGTTTTCCCCAGCCATTATTTCTTTGGGCACTGCTATTCTCACTTCTTACCTCTTTTGTTTTTTTTGTTACGAAACTTAATAATATCTGTTTTAATACCAAAACTCTCCTTTCTTTATTTTTTCTAATTAATCCTAATTAAATATTTTTATTCAGATTAAAATCAACCTAATGTTTTTTAAATATTGAGATATGCTCATTTACAAATAGCAATTGAAAAATTTTTATCTAATTTTGTCTATAAAATTATAAATTCATCGAGCTACAAGCTTATCAAAAATAACATTTTTTGTAATTTTGTTTTGCTTTGATATGAAACAGTTTATTTGGATTATAATTCATATAACTCTAAAATTTTTCTTTTTATAAACGATTATTATAATAAGATAATTTCTATTATAAAAAACTGTATGTCAATTTTAAGTAAATTTACCACACATATCATTGAAAAAAGAATTTTTATGTTAATACTATTTCATAAAACTGTCTCAGGTTATAATTATATTATATTGATTTTACTCATCAGCACATACATCACTACAAATTCACAAACATATAGATTTGAATACTTAACTTCTGATATTGGTTTATCTCAAAATTCTGTTCTTTCAATTTATCAAGATAGCAGAAATTTTTTATGGTTTGGTACATACGACGGTTTAAACAGATATGATGGATATTCTTTCAAAATTTATAAAACAGAAAAAAATAACCCTAAGAGTATTCAAGGACAAACATTCAGGTCAATTGTTGAAGATAAAGATGGGAATTTATGGATTGCTTCAATTGGCGGAGGCTTAAACAGATACAACAGATTAACAGATGATTTCACAAATTTCAATCATAATGAAAATGATAAAAATTCTATAATATCAGACAGAGTAAGAATTTTATATATCGATAAAAAAAATCGACTTTGGATTGGAACAGAAATAGGATTATGCAGATATGATTTTCAAAAAAATATATTTATCTCTTACCGAAATAAAATTAACCACAATCAATTCCCAAAATCAGATTATATTTTATCTATAAATGAAGATTCAGAAGGCAATCTATGGCTTGGGACTCAAAATGGTTTAATAAAATTCAACCCCGAAACTAATCAATACAAATTTTATCACAGTCAAGCTAATAATCCCTTTAGTCTCTCAAGTAATTTTATTGGAAAAATCTACATTGACAAAAATAATGATATGTGGATTGGAACAAGTGAAGACCTGAATAAATACGATAAAGAAAATGACAGATTCATCAGGTATGTTAATCCTTTCACTGTTAATACAAAAGATAAAACAATTACAGATATTATCCTTGACAGAGATGGTAATTTGTGGATAACAACTTTATTCAACGGACTCCAGAAATTTGATCCTAAGACTTCAACTTTTTCTAATTATAAAAGAGATTTGATGAATCCCGAAACAATTGGCAGCAATATTTTATTTACAATTTATGAAGATAAATCCGGGATAATTTGGATTGGAACAGAAGGAACAGGAGTGAACAAGTTAAATAAAATGAGGTCACATATTGCTTATTACAAAAATATTCCATTTAATAACGAAAGTTTAAGCAATGACAAAGTGTATTCAATTATTGAAGATAAATCCGGCATAATATGGATTGGAACTTTTGGAGGAGGATTGAATCGTTTTGACCCCAATGCTAAACAAAAAAAATTCATAAGATATAATTTAGACCCTCAAAATAGTAATTCCTTGGTTGATGATAGGATACGCACACTCTGTGAAGATAATGAAGGTAATTTATGGATAGGCACTGAATATGGCCTTTCAAAATTTAATATTAGGACAAACAAATTTACAAACTTTATTAGTGATGGCACTAAAGGTAAGTTGAGCAATAATATTATTTTTTCAATCTGTCAGATTAAATCTGGGGAAATATTAATTGGGACTTATGGCGGTGGATTAAATATTTATGACAAAAAAACTAATTCATTTATAAGTTATGAATACAATCCGGATAATCCTAAAAGTATAAGTAGCAACAACATCTGGTGCATCTTTCAGGACAGCAAAGGGAACATCTGGATTGGAACCGATGACCAAGGATTAAATTTATTCGATATAAAGAAGAAAGAATTTTATCGCATAAAAAATGATCCCAAAAACCCATCAAGTCTAAGCAGTAATAAAGTACTTAATATCATGGAAGATAGTAAAGGGAATTTATGGTTAGGCACCATTCAGGGATTAAATAAGATGATTATTCAAAACAACGATTATAGAAATCCAAAATTCATTAATTATTCTGTTGAAGATGGATTACCTGATAACAACATTCAAGCAGTTCTCGAAGATGACAAGGGGAATTTATGGATTAGCACTAATAAAGGGATTTCAAAATTTAATCCTGATAAAATTACTTTCACAAATTTTGATATAAGCGACGGATTACAGAGTAATGAATTTTTTGTTAGAGCAGCTGCAAAAAGAAAAAAAACTGGTGAAATGATTTTTGGCGGTAATCAAGGATTTAATATTTTCCATCCTGATAGTATTAAGGAAGATAAATATATTCCAGATGTATTGATTACTGATTTTCTAATAATGAATACTCCAGTAAAAATTGGTGAAAAAATTAATGATGAAATTGTTCTCGAAAAAAATATTACTGAAACTAAAGAGATAATTATTTCTTATAAAACAAACTTTGTAACATTCAACTTTGCTGCATTGCACTTTGCTAAACCTGAAAAGAATACTTACGCCTATATTCTGCAGGGATTTGAGTCAAACTGGAATTATGTAGGTAATAAACATTATGCAAGTTATAGTTACTTGCCTCCAGGTAAATACATTTTCAGAGTTAAAGCTGCAAACCCCAATGGCTATTGGAATGAAAATGGTGCAAGCTTAGTACTTGTTATAACTCCACCATTTTATCAAACATTTACTTTTAGATTATTCATGGTCTTTGTAATTGGTTTGGTCATATATGGAGTTTACAATCTAAAGGTTAGAGGAATTAAAAGACACCAAAAAGAACTTGAACAATTAATTCTGGAAAAAACAGAACTAAATGAAAAATTAATGCAAGAAATTGAAGAAAGAAAAAAAATTGAACAGGAACTTATAACAGCAAAGGAAAAGGCTGAAAGCTCTGAAAAACTCAAATCTGAATTTTTAGCTCAAATGTCACACGAAATTCGTTCTCCAGTTCATACGATATTAAATTTTGCAGAATTAATAAAAGAGCAATTAGAAAATACTAATAACGAAATAATCAAAGAAAGTTTTGATTCTATAGAACGAGCTGGAGATAGAATAGTTAGAACAATTGATTTAATTCTCAACATGTCTGAACTTCAAACTGGCACTTATGAATGTATTTATAAAGAAATTGATATTAATGAAAACATATTGAAGCGTTTATACCCTGAATATTTATATAAAGCAAAAAAGAAAAATTTAGAATTCACATTGAATGTAAAAGAAGAAAACCTAAAAGTTATTGCTGATGAATATTCTACAACACAAATTTTCATAAATTTAATTGACAATGCAATAAAGTACACTCCCAAGGGGAAAGTTGAAATAACTTCTTTTCTTACTGAGGATAAAAGAGCTGCTATTAAAGTTTCTGATACGGGGATTGGAATATCAGAAGAATTTTTACCAAATCTATTTACAGCTTTTCATCAGGAACAAAGAGGTTATACAAGAGAATTTGAAGGGAATGGTTTAGGGTTAGCTTTAGTAAAAAAATATTGTGAATTAAATAATGCAGAAATTTTTGTTGAAAGCAAAAAAGGAATAGGTTCTACATTTACAGTTATTTTTAATAACACAATAAAAAAAGCTGCAATCAGTAATTGATGCAGCTTTTAAAATCATCATTATAAATTATTAAGACAGGGTTTCGTAAACACTAACGTATTTTCTATTATTTTTCTTTCTTTCAAATTTCACATAGCCATCTATTAAAGCAAACAAAGTATGGTCGCCGCCAAGTCCCACATTTCTGCCTGGATGAAAATTTGTTCCTTTTTGACGAACCAGAACAGAACCAGCAGTTACTCTTTCTCCGCCAAAAGCTTTAACTCCAAGATATTGTGGATTACTATCTCTACCATTTCGGGATGAACCTTGACCTTTTTTATGAGCCATAATAAACCTCCAATTTCTAAGCTATCTTTGTAATTTCAATTCTTGTTAATTGTTGTCTATGACCTCTTTTGCGTTTGTAAGAGATTCTTCTTTTCTTTTTGAAAACAATAATTTTTTCGTCTTTAAGATGTTCTAATACTTTTGCGTGAACTTTTACATCACTTAAATATGGAGTGCCAATTTTTACTTTATCATCTTGATTAAATAAAAGAACACTATCAAAGACAATTTCAGAATTTGGTTCTGCATTTAATTTTGGCACATAATATTTATTATTCTCTCTTACAATAAACTGTTGTCCTGCTATATTCACAACAGCAAACATTATTCCTCCAATTTTTCAAATTTTGAGTTGTAAATATATGGAATGAATTACCATTATGTCAATAAAGTTGAACTGTGAAAATAAATTTAATTCAGCATAGTTTATTTCAAGAAGTTGATAAAATTTTTCTTTTAGAATTTATTTCCATAAAATTTTTTAAATAAAAAATAGATAATTTTTTTCTCTTAACTATGTGGGCAGAGACGGAATCCATGTCAGCCTCTGGCTGACCTGTCAGCCTTTGGCTGAGAACCGCCAACACAAGGATTTTCTTCAACAAAAAAGGGATGATTTCTCATCCCTTTTATTTGAGTGGGCAGAGACGGAATCCATGTCAGCCTCTGGCTGACCTGTCAGCCTTTGGCTGAGAACCGCCACACAAGGATTTTCTTCAACAAAAAAGGGATGATTTCTCATCCCTTTTATTTGAGTGGGCAGAGACGGAATCGAACCGCCGACACAAGGATTTTCAGTCCTTTGCTCTACCGACTGAGCTATCTGCCCATCCATTTCAAAATTTGTGGCACAAATCTATAGAAATTGGAAATAATTTCAAAGTATTTTTTGATACTTTTAAGATAACTGAAAAAGGATTTTTGCTAATATTTAATGAATTTATCAATGTGTAAATAATAATCATAAATCAGATGAATTTAATCTCTATTATTTCTAATAAAATACTCAGTCTGTTCATCAAGTAATGTAAGTTGAGCTTCAATATTCTTTAATTCATATTTTTTCATGTTCAGTTTATATTTTTCATCAATCTTTCCATTTTTTAATCTATCTAAAATCATGTTGTAATATTTCTCATCAATCTCAGCTGAAATAAATTGTCTTTTAAGAACTTTACAAATTTCTATTTCTGCTCCGCTACCTCCAAAAAGAATTAAAACTATATCATTTGGCATTGTACAAGATTTGATTAACATCTCAGAAAGTTTTTGAGGAATCTGGCATGCATGAAATGTTTTTTCTTTGCTAACATTTTTAACTAAGTCGAAGTAAAACCAATCATAAGGCATTCTTCCTTTTGAACCATTGGCTATATTTTGCAATATCCGTTTATCTGTTGGATTTTTATAAGGAACAGCGACATTATCCTTGTAAAATTTATTATTCTTTGTCTTTCGACAATGTAATATACTTCTGTGAGCGGTTGTAAAGCGTTTAGGTGTGTGACCAACATTTGTATTGTATACCCAAACATAATCAGAAACTTCATAGCATACACTGTCTAAATATTTTACTCGTAAATATGCATTTTGTTTTGGATAATTAATTAAAAACATGTTCCCAGTATCTTTTAATACTCTCAATGATTCTTTAGCTAATTCAATATACCATTCAATATATTCATCGAAATTTTTCGTATAAGTTTTATCGCCATATTTTATACCAACATTATAATCAGGATCTCCAAAAACCATATCTACGCTTTTATCTGGCAATTCTTTCAGAAGCTGCATTATATCCATCAAAAATACTTTGTTTAGATATTTATTTATTTTGTTTAACTCACTGCCCATTTTACTTTACCCCATACTAAAATCATTCAGCTCTTTTAGTAAGATTATATTGAGCACACTTTAATAATTTTATTGATGCCATATTATTTTCGTCTTCAAAAGTATAATTATATAATCTAAGTATTGAACTACCTTCTTCTTTCTTCCTTAAAACATAACAACAATTAATTTGTTTAACATCAAGTTTATTTTCTTCTTTTAATACAGAATAATATTTGAACGGGTGAAATATTTGATAAGCAGCAAAGTTTTCCGGAAATCCATTCTTACCCTCAAATATTGTTATGACTCCATTTAACTCCATCGTTAAATCAATTTCCATTTGTAAGTTTTCTGTAATTATCTCTTCATCACCCACATAATAATGTAAACTCATTTTAGTTCGTCTTGCATTATAAACCTTTGGACTTGCCACAATATCTTCATAAAGAAAATCATGAATTATTCTTTGGTTATTTGCTACAGATAATATATTTGATTTACTTGTATCAAATTCATTTAGAATACTTTTTCTATATTTCCATTTATAAACATTACTATCATTAATCTCTTCGAAATTGTGAAAACCATTTCTTATACCCTTAACAAACTTATGCCTTCCGTTTCCAAGATGCAAAATAAAATAATCTTCATCTATCAATATCTGCGGAAATTTTGAAGTATCATCAAGTTTTGTTGCATCAAAAGGATTTCCAAAATTAAATCTCTTACATATTTCTTTTACTAAATCATTATCGAAAACATAATTATTCCGTTTCTGGCATATCTTAAAAATTTCCGTAATAACTTCTTGTTTATTCCCCATTTTTAATCTCTATATAAATTTAATTAACAGGCACTAAAAATTAAATATTCATTAATATGATAGTTTTCTCACATAACCAGTGCCATAATTGCTTTCTGAACATGCAATCTATTTTCAGCTTCGTCAAAGACAATTGAGTTCGGGGAATCAATTACTTCATCAACTACTTCTTCACCTCGATGGGCTGGAAGACAATGCATGAATAAGTAATCATCTTTAGCATGCTTAACTAACTCTAAATTCACCTGAAATTTCTGAAATACTTTTTTTCTTTCTTCTGCCTCTTTTTCTTGTCCCATACTTGCCCACACATCTGTGTAAATAACATCAGCATTTTTGACTGCTTCAACCGGATCATTAATAATTTCAACTTTGCTACCCATATATTTTGCAGTTTCAATTGCATGTTCAACAATTTCTTTTTTGGGTTCATATCCTTTGGGAGAAGCAATTGAAATATCTACTCCAACTTTAGAACAGCCATTAAGCAAACTGTGAGCCACATTATTTCCATCTCCAACATAAGCTAATTTTAATCCCTGCAGCTTTCTTTTCTTTTCTAAGATTGTAAATAAATCTGTTAATACCTGACATGGATGCAATAAGTCGGTTAGCCCATTAATTACTGGGATTGTTGCATATTTTGCCAAATCAACTACATCTTGATGAGAAAATGTTCGAATCATAATCCCATTTAAATATCTCGAAAGAACTTTGGCAGTATCATGAATATTTTCACTTCTTCCGAGTTGCAAATCGTTTTGATTGAAATACATTCCATGACCACCGAGTTGATAAATACCCGTTTCAAATGATATTCTTGTTCTTGTGGATGGTTTTGAAAAAATCATTCCCAGAGTTTTTCCTTTGAGGAGCTTATGTTCTTCTCCTATATAAAGTTTTTCTTTTAATGTTTTTGCAACATCAAATATTTCGTAAATTTCTTCTACGGAAAGATCTGCAATTGAAATTAAATCTTTCCCTTTCATGTTTACAGCCATTTTTACACCTTTAGTTTTAGAATGAATGAGAATTTTTTTAAATAAAATTTTTGTATTTCTAAACTAATATCCTTTTACAAAAATAATGGTATATAATTAAATAATCTTTTATGAAATGTGTCATCTATATTATTACTGCTAAATATACATTCAAGGCATTTAACCACAAAGAATCACAAAGGAATTCACTAAGGGACACTAAGTTAAATATTTAGTGTTTGTTTGTACTATCATAGTATCCAATAATGGCATCAACAATATTCTATTTTTACTTTTCTAAATTATTTCAATTTCACAAACGAAAATAATATCAAAAGTTATTCTAAAACAATTCGAGTTCCACAATTTTCTTTTTCAATTTCTTCTTCGTTAGTGATTATTGCTTCTTTTCCACCGCCTTCAATAAATTCAATCGCTGCTAAGATTTTAGGTCCCATACTTCCTGGAGGGAATTCGCCCATTTCATAATATCTTTTTGCTTCTTGAATTGTAATTTTATCTAATGCTAATTGATTAGGTTTCTTGTAATTAATATAAACTTTTGGAACATCAGTGATTATATAAAATCTATCTGCTGAAATTTCTTTTGCTAAAAATGCAGAAGCAAGGTCTTTATCAATAACGGCTTCAATTGCTTCGAGATATTTTGTATCCTTATGCCAATAGACTGGAATTCCACCACCACCGACAGCAATAACAATGTGACCTTTCTTCACCATATCTTTTATTACTCTTTTATTCATAATATCTATTGGCTTGGGAGATGGAACAACTCTTCTCCACCCTCTTTTTGCCGGGTCTTCTTTAAATATCCATCCATTAGTTTTTGAGAGCAGTTCTGCTTCTTCTTTCAAATAAAATCTTCCAATTGGTTTGGAAGGATTTTGAAAAGCCGGGTCGTTAATATCAATTAGCACTTGAGTTATAATTGCTAAAACATTTCTTCGTAGATTAGTTTTACTCAATGCATTTCTCATCTGTCTTTCTATCATGTAACCAATTCCGCCTTGAGAATCTGCTACACAAATATCGAGAGGCATTTTGGGAATGTTATATAAATTAAAACCTGCTTCGTTGCGAAGTAAAATATTTCCTACTTGAGGTCCATTGCCGTGAGTAATTACAAGATTATAACCGAGTTTGAGTAATCCAATTAACTTTTCACAAGTTCTTAAAGTATGTTCTTCTTGCTGCTCAATTGTCCCAACTTCATTGCTTCTTAAGAGTGCATTGCCTCCTAAAGCAACTACTGCAATTTTTTTCATAAAAGACCTTTTAATTTCAGAACTGATTCTAAAGTATTTTCTCCAATTTCCTGCAGTTCGTACATCACACGAGTTGAAGGTTTGTTAATCTTCAAAATTCTGCCAAGGTCAATTGGAGTACCGATAACTACAGAATCGCAGTCAGTTCTATTAATTGTTTCTTCCAAATCTTTAATTTGTTGTTCTCCATATCCCATCGCTGGAAGTAATTTACCTATGTTAGGATATTTTTTATAAGTATCAGAAATTGATTTTACAGTATATGGTCGAGGGTCAACAATTTCTTTTGCTTTAAGTCTTTGAGCAATTACAGTTCCAGCTCCATATTTCATTTCACCATGAGTTAATGTAGGACCATCTTCAACTATCAAAACTCTTTTTCCTGTTATTAATTCCGGTTTATCAACTGTAATTGGTGAATTAGCTTCAATTATAATTGCATCTGGATTTACGAGATGAATATTATTTCTTACAGTTTCAATTCCTTCTTTTGTTGCAGAATCAATTTTATTAATAATTACTGCATCAGCAACTCTTAAACAAGTATTGCCTGGATAATAATGTAACTCATGTCCGGGACGATGAGGGTCTGTAACAGTAAAAATCAAATCAGATTTATAGAAAGGCATATCATTATTGCCGCCATCCCATAAAATTACATCTGCTTCTTTTTCAGCTTCTCTCAAAATTGCTTCATAATCAACACCGGCATAAATTACACCACCTCTTGCAATGTGAGGTTCATATTCTTCTCGTTCTTCAATTGTGCAATTATATTTATCGAGGTCAGAATAATCAGCAAATCTCTGAACTTTTTGTTTAACTAAATCGCCATACGGCATTGGGTGCCGAACTGCAACAACTTTTTTACCTGCCTGTGTTAATATCTTAACAATTTTTCTTGAAGTTTGAGATTTCCCGCATCCTGTTCGAACAGCTAAAACAGAAATCACTGGTTTAGAACTTTTCAGCATTGTCTCTGAAGTTCCCATTAATCTAAATGATGCACCTGCCGCATTTACAATTGATGCTTTTGTCATAACATAATCAAAAGGAACATCAGAATAAGCAAATACTACTTCGTCAACATTAAATTTTTTTATCAAATCAACGAGCTGCGACTCCTCATAAATTTTAATTCCATCTGGATAAAGTTTGCCTGCTAATTCTGCAGGATAAATTCTTCCATCAATATTTGGAATTTGTGTTGCTGTAAATGCTACTACATTATAATCTTCATTATCTCTGAAATAAACATTAAAATTATGAAAATCTCTACCGGCAGCACCCATAATTATTACATTTTTGCGTTTCATAAAATTCTCCTGTAATTAGATTATAAATTTTAGATCGTTCAGTAATTTGATTTTTAATTTCATTTTATTTTTTTAAAATTCTTTTCATCTGTAATAATCAATTTAAATGTCTTTAATCTGTGGGTCATTAATCATAAAAATCATTATGCAATTTTATTTTACATAGAAGTTAATTGATATCATCTAACTCATGTTATTCAACAGTTACACTTTTAGCTAAATTTCTCGGCTGGTCAACATTCAAACCTTTTTTAACTGCAATATGATAAGCAAGTAATTGCAGCGGGATAACACTTAATATTGGTTGCAGCATATCAATTGTTTTAGGAACTCTTATAACATGGTCAACCATTTTATCTATATGATTATCTTCTTCATTAACAATAGCAAGAATTCTACCTTTTCTTGCTTTTACTTCTTGAATATTACTCAATACTTTTTCATAAACATTATCTTTTATTGCTAAAAATACAACAGGCATATTTTCATCAATTAAAGCAATTGGACCATGTTTCATTTCTGCAGCAGGATAACCTTCTGCATGTATATAAGAAATTTCTTTTAACTTAAGAGCACCTTCAAGTGCAACCGGGAAATGGTATCCTCTTCCTAAATAAAGAAAGTTTCTGCAATCTGCATATTTATCGGCAATTTCTTTAATGTATTCATTCTGTTTTAATATTCTTTCTACCTTAGAAGGAAGACTTTGCATTTCTTTAATAATTTCCTGTCCTTCAAGCAAATTCAAACTTTTTCTTCGAGCCAACAACAAAGTAATTAACGAAAGAACAACCAATTGAGAAGTAAAAGCTTTAGTAGAAGCTACTCCAATTTCTGGTCCTGCATGAATATAAACACCAGCATCACTTTCACGTGCAATAGAACTTCCGACAACATTACAAATTCCAAGACAAAGAGCACCTTTCTTTTTTGCTTCTCGAAGTGAGGCAAGTGTATCGGCAGTTTCTCCACTCTGTGAAATAAAAATTATAGTATCATTAGAATTTATTACTGGTTTTCTATATCGAAATTCAGAGGCATATTCAACTTCAACTGGAATTCCAGCATATTGTTCTAACATATATTCACCAACTAAACCAGCATGCCAGGATGTTCCGCAAGCCGAAATAATTATTCTATCAGAATTAGCAATTCTTTCTTCGTAACCTTGCAATCCACCTAATTTTGAAATGCCATCTTCATAAACCAATCTTCCTCTCATAGAATTATAAATTGACTCTGGTTGTTCCATAATTTCTTTGAGCATATAATGAGGATAACCGCCTTTTGTAATTTCATCTACACTTAAGTCAACTTCATGAATTTCTTTAATTATTTCTTCGTCATGAATATTTTTTGCATGAAAATGGTCTTTATAAACTTCGGCAATTTCACCGTCTTCTAAATAAACAACCTGGCTTGTATAAGTAATTAGTGCATTAACATCTGATGCAACAAAATTTTCATTTTTGCCAACTCCAATTACTAAAGGTGAACCTTTGCGAGCAACTACAATTTTATCCGGTTCATTTTTATAAATTACTGCTATTCCATAAGTACCTTCAACTTCATTTAGAGCATATCGCACTGCTTGAAATAAATTATTTTTTAATTTCAGATAGTGGTCAATTAAATGAGCTAAAACTTCTGTATCTGTTTCGCTTACAAATTTATAGCCTTCGTTTAATAAACCTTTTTTAAGAGAAGCATAATTTTCAATAATTCCATTATGAATGATGAACAAAGTTTTATCATTGTTCATGTGTGGATGAGCATTTTCAATACTTGGTTCACCGTGAGTAGCCCAACGAGTATGACCGATGCCAAGATTTGCATAAATGTTTTCGTTATATAATAATTTTTCGAGGTCTGCTACTTTACCCTTAGTCTTAACAACTTTGCAATCAGTCTCATTAATTATACCAATGCCAGCAGAATCATAGCCGCGATATTCAAGGCGTTTTAAACCTTCTAAAAGAATTGGGACACAATTTTTGTTGCCAATATAGCCAACAATACCACACATAGTGACTCCTATTTTTTAATTAATAAAAAATTGATGAAGCAATAAAACTAATGATCAGGGCAAGGGCGTAATAGTAGCAGTTTTGACTTGATGGATTCCCTCTTTTTGTTACAATTATAATTTTGCTTTTTCATAATAACTTATTTAATCACACAGCAAATTTCTAAAAAAGAAAATGCATTATCAACTAATTTCTTTATAGTAATATTACTTAAGGTTAACAATAAAATAGAGAAATTTTTTTCCTAACCTTTTCTTGAGTAACTTAAAATCAATTATAACTCATCAACCGAAAAAATAATTTTTTATCATTCAGTGCTTAAAAAATCTCATAAATTCAATCATTGAGCAGCAAATTTTTTTATAAAGATGATTTTAAGAAATAGCAGCCCAAATTTTATGGAATAAGAAATTTATTTTTTCTTAATAATTTACTACACTTAGTAAAATTGAATGTTTTTAAATGTAATAGTATATTTGGTGCGCAAATTTCAATTATTTGTTCATAAAAATATTTTTTGATATAAAAATGCGCCCGTAGCTCAATTGGATAGAGCATCTGACTACGGATCAGAAGGTTGAGGGTTCGAATCCTTCCGGGCGTACAAAAATTTATCATTTTTTAAGCAAAACTTTAATCTACCCCCATTAAGAAATCAAATATTTTATTAAATCTTCAAAATTTGTGTTATACTTTTGTTATACAAATACTTGTAAGAACATTATTACAAAACTACATCAGGAAAAATTACTTCGTTAAATTCTTCAATTCTTCTGCTTTTAATTTTCTTCCCTCAATGATCACAGAAATAACAAAAATTATTAAAAAGGCAATTGCTAAGAATAAAGCTGCCAAATCAAGAAGTGTATAAACTTCGTTTTCAATTAAGAATTCATAAGCACCAAAGAAATAAATAATTGTATTCAGTAAAATAATTATTACTCTTACTTCTGTTGGACCAAAACCATAATAAGAAATCTTAAAAACACCATAAACATAAGTTCTGATATAAACAAGAATTGACATCAACAAATAACCAACCAAAGCAAACATAACAAAATCAAATCTTGCATAAGGTGAAAGTCCTGCACCAATAGCAATAGAAATTATACTTAATGAATCCAATGTATGGTCAATGAAAAAACCGTATTTAGGTTTTGTAATTTTTCTATAACGAGCCAAGTTGCCATCCAGGCTATCACCAAACCAATTCACGACCAATCCAAAATTTGCAAGCCATAGATATAATTCATCATAAACAGTTAAATAATAACTCAATCCTGTAATTAACGAACCTATTAAACCAGTTATAGTAAGAATATCGGGAGTAACAAATTTGGGCATTCTTTGAACTAACCAATTAATTGCAGGTCGTTCTAATGGACCGAGAAGAATATCATTAATACGAATATGTGAATCCATTAATTAACCTTATGTAAATTAGTTTTAATTCCTTTTCAAACTTATAAAATATATTTAACGAATAAAAATTTTTTATCATTACATCACTGTCATAAAAATTAATTTTATTAATAAAATTTTTATTTCACTTTTTATAAAAAAATATTTACAAAACAAAAAAATATTTTTAAGTTGCAAATGAAAATTCTGTAACAATAATTATGAATTCTGACGAATCCAGAAATTCTATTTATCTAATAAGTAAAAAAAAGAAAGTCATTCAACCCAACGATATTAAACATCACCATTCCAAAATAAATTCATTAATTTATTTTTATTATCATTTTATAACTTTTATTATTTCAGAGGGGGCACAAAATCTCATAAATTTATTTTCAGGACAATACAAAAATAAATTTATATGTTTTTTTAGAATTTAGTAGTCTTTCTTACTCTTATTAAATGAGGAAAAAAAAATTTGTAGTAATTCTAATGTAAAGGTAGCTTTTATTTAAACGAATTAGAGGGAATTAAATGAGATTAAAGCTATCACTCAGGGCGGTTAACTCAAACAAAATAGCACTAAATTATAATTACAGTTTATCTTCAGCCATTTACAAACTGCTTGAATTTGGCTCACCAGAATTTTCATCTTTTCTTCACGATTTAGGTTACTCAATAGAAAACAAATATTACAAGTTATTTACATTTTCAATCAAATTAGAAAAAACTGCTTTAGACTATAATTCATTAATATTAATATCTCCGAAAGCCGAGTTATATATCACTTCCCCGCTTATTGATGACTTTATAAAAAATTTTGTTATAGGAACTTTTGAAAATAGAGCAATTGAAATTATGTCGGATAACATTTTCACAAAATTTAATATCAATCAAGTGGAAATAATTCCAGAACCAACATTTTCTAATCAAATGCATTTCAAAATGATGACCCCGCTTGTATTATCTACATATAAATTGTATTCAGGAAGATTGAATCAATACTATTTCAGATACAACGATAACATAGAAGAAATTAATAGAGTATTTCAGCAAAATTTAGTTAATAAATATCAAGTAATAACAAAAAGAACATACAGCGGGAATGGAATAAAAATTTCATGGGACGAAAAATATATTGAGAATGCAACCAAGAAAAACAAAAGGTTATCAAAGAAAGTATCAATTATAAAAGACATCAAGAATCCAATAGACATCATTGGAATATACTGTCCATTTAAACTGGAAGGTGATCCAGAATTAATAAAAATAGGATACGAAGCAGGATATGGAGAAAAAAATTCTATGGGATTCGGAATGGTAGAAGCAGTGAGTTATTAAGAATTAAGAATTAAGAATTAGGAATTAGGAATTAGGAATTAAGAATGGGAATTAAAAATTAGAAATTGATAAAAACATTTCGGAAATGTTTTGGAGATTGAAAACAGAGAATTAAGAGAATAATTTTGAAATAAAATTAAGGGAATGCAGTATGACAGCAGAAGAAAAAACACTAATCCTCGGTGCACTTTTTCATGATATTGGGAAGTTTGAACAACGATGCACGGATAAATCTAAGTCTCATCCCACAAAAGGAGCTGAACTTGTTGATGAATTTGATAATGAGTTTATTAGAATTTTAGGAAGTGAAGATAATTTCAATAAATTCAAGTCAATAATTTCTACACACCATAACCCGAAGGATGAATTAACAACTTATTGTAAAATCGCCGATCATATTTCTGCTAGCGAGAGGGTTGAAAAAGAAGAGAATGAAGAAGGTGGTACTGATTGGAATAATTATTTTCTTTGTTCTCTATTTAGTAAGGTTAAACTAAATTCAACAGTCGAGCCAGCGCTTAGGTATTTTAAGCATCAGCAATTAACCAAGGAAAATTATAGAGCATTAATTCCAGAATATGATCAAAATGATGACAAAGCATTAATCCACAAATACAATAGTAGTGATTTCGCAGAATTTAAAAATCAATTAAAAATTGTTCTTAATTTTTATAATGATGAAAATGATTTTAACACCCTGATAAATTTGCTTTTAATACTTTTTGAAAAATGGTTATGGTGTATACCGGATTTTACTGGTAATCCCAAAACAGATATTTCACTATATAATCACTTAAAAGATGTTGCTGGATTAAGCCACGCTATTTATTTATCTGATAAAGAAGATTCAACACTGAATTTGATAATTGGGGATATTCCAGGTATCCAAAGTTACATATTTGATGTTATTAATAAAAAACCAGCAAAAATTCTTAGAGGTCGGTCAATATTTGTACAGGTTTTAGCAAGAATCTTTGCCTCAAAATTTTTGGAGCATTTTAATTTAACTGAATGCAATCTAATTATGCTTGCTGGAGGCAAGTTCTATATTCTTACACCAAACAATAAAGAATTTGAAAGTAAATACAATAAATCAATAAAAGATATCGAAGATTACCTTTCAGAAAATTTTTACTATGAGTTGGGTTTTGTTGCTGGTTACCAAAATTTTAGTTGGGAGGATTTAAGAGATTATAAAATAACTTTTGGTGAGATAATAAATAGAGCCACTGAAAATCTCAACTCTAATAAATCTAAACAATTCATTAGTAAATTTTTCAAGAGCGATGGTAAATTAAATTCTCAAAACTTTATTCTAACTGATAAGTATATAGAACCAAAAGATGGAGATTCAAACAATATTAAATGTAAAGTAACAGATAAACCAATTCGATTTGGTAAAGCCGATTATGATACAATTCCTGAAGTTAAACCAGTGGAAATACAAGTTGCCCTTGAATATAGAATTGGCCATAAAATAAGAGAGAATAATTTATTTCTTGAACTTTCGGAAAAAAATAAACTTGAGATTACTGATTTATATGATATTGATGAAGCACCTAGTAATTCTAATAAGCCAAAAATCTTAATTAATCCAACTCTTGATAAATTACTTGAAGTTCAGAATAAGAAAAAAGATTTATTAAGAAATACTCACTTTCTTGAAGTTGCTAATTATGTTTCCTCCGAAATAGAAGAAGATAGCAAAAGCAAGAAGTTAATTAATGTTGCTATGGATTTCGAAACAATGGCAGAACAGAATGATGGTGCTAAATACCTGACTTTAATAAAGGGTGATATTGATAATCTCGGCTTAATTATGGCTTACGGTTTAACACGCGATAAAAGTGAGTTAAATAATGAAGATGAAGAAAAGGACTTAACGGCAATTTCAAGAACTACGACTCTAAGCAACCACTTAAAATATTTCTTTAGCTTTTTCCTAAATGGTTTCCTAAAAGATTGGGAATCGTGTAAACAAAAGGAGATTGAAGTAGCTGAAAAGCATAAAAACACAAAAATAACAGAAGAAGATTTCAAAAAGTTAAAGAATGAAAATCGTGTTTATGTTGTTTTTGCCGGTGGAGATGATTTAATGTTAATTTGCCCACAATCATCATCACTTAATCTATTAAATAGTTTCAATAAAGTATTCAATGATTTTGTTGTTAATAATCCTGAAGTTCATATTTCTTATTCTTTGACTAATTTTAAACATCATACTCCGATGAGAATTGTAGCAGAGATGGCAGAAGAAAATCAGAAAGAATCAAAGAATAAATTTAAAAGTAAACTCAAACCAAAAGATTTACTTAAGGATCCAGAGTGTTTCTTTGCAACAAAAGATAAAGCTGGAACATACTTATTTGAAACAGCAATCAAAAATTCAAGACACGATGATTTGGTTCAGGAAAAAAGCAGATTAGTAAGTTGGGTATTAGATAATGAAAATCCAGTTACAATGGGAACTATAAGAAACCTATTTCAAATTGCAGAAATCATTAAAGAATATGAAGAGAAAAAGGATACAAGCAAATTGATTTGGCATCCAATGCTGACATATTACCTTAACAGAAATATTAGAGGTAAAAAAGGTACTACACAGGAAGTTAATGATTTCTTTAATAAAGTTTTAAGTATTTATAAGGATAATGAAGCAAAGAATATTCAAGAAATTCTTTATCCGGTTTTGTGTGAGACAATTTATAAATTAAGAAAATAAAAAAGGAGAATTAATTATGGAAGATCCTAAATTAAATCAAATATTAATTAATGATTTATTCGAGGAAGAAAAAATTAAACAAGAGCTTATAAGTGACCAAGGAACTAACAATGTTAAAGAATTAGGTAAAATATTATATGAAAGTTGTGAGCTTGAGACAAACGAAACTGACAAAAAAGGCAAGAAAAAGAAGATTAAATTCAATTCTCCACTAACTAATAACCAGATACGTAAATATTATGATTCATTTTTAAAGATTTATTATTCTGTGGTTGAGCCCGATGTCAAAAAAATACAACTTTTAATGTTAAAAGCTAATGCGGAATATTCAGCTGAAAGAAATGGAACTTACAGATTTGGCAAATTTTTAGATAATAGACTTAGTTTAGTAATTTCCAAATCAGGAGGTGATTTTCAAAAATATCTTGATGCATTTAAATTACATTTTGAAGCATTAGTAGGTTATTATCCAAGAAAGCAGGAAAATTAAATTAAAAGGAGAAATAACGATGAAAATCAACAAAACAAAATTTAAATTAAGATTAATTGTACTTACTGGTTTACATATTGGTAGTGGTAATGATAAAGTCCAAATTGGCGGGGTTGATAGTGAAGTAATTAAAGATCCTATAAAAAAGCTACCATATATTCCAGGGAGTTCATTAAAAGGTAAAATTAGATGTTTATTGGAAACAGAAAGTGAGAATTTCACAAATGATAAATTGCGGGAAGTAAATAACGCAGGAGAATTAAATGATAAGTTGAATAAATATTTTGGTGTTAATGTTCCCTTTAAGAAAAAAATGGATAATGAGAATAAAGAAAGAGAAAAAAGGAATGAAGAACTCATTGACTATGAAACTCCCACCAGAATTATTTTCCGTGATCTTCAATTAAGTGAAAATTACGAATTAAATGGTAAAACAGTAAATTATAAGAAGGAATTTCTTGAAGGCAAAATTACTACTGAATTTAAATCAGAAATCAGCATTGATAGAAAAAAAGGCACTGTTACCCCAGCTGGTCCGCGAACAATTGAAAGAGTTCCACCTCAAGTTGTTTTTGAAGGTGATATTTTGATTAGGTACTATGATGAAAATGAATTAAAAGATATTAAAAAGGTATTAAAAGAAGGTCTGGATTTATTAAAAAATGACTATCTCGGAGGTTCTGGTAGTAGAGGATATGGTGCTGTAACTTACGAATGTGAACCTAAAGATTTCTTTAATACCAACGAAAACAAATAAATGGGAATAAAAGATGTTAAAGTTAAACTTTACAACACTAACGCCTTTACATATCTCTAATGGAGAACAACTTGGGTATGGATTGGATTATATTCAAAAAGGGAATTACATCTATAAATTAAATCCACAAAAAGTTGCGCAGAAATTATTTAAGAAACATATTTTTGATTTTAATAAAGATTATTCACTTAATGAACTTTTGGGGTTAATAAAGAAATACGAAAACTCTTTTGATGAAAGTGATGCATTTTATGTTGTAGAAGCTGATAGATTATTTACTAAACATATAGCTAACGAAAGAGCAATTGGTCGTAAATACTTCATTGAGTTCGTAAATTCAAACGGAAAATTTTATATTCCAGCAAGTTCTGTTAAAGGAGCAATACTCACGGTTTTAAAAACCGATCATTTAGGAATTGATGTTAAAAATGCTGATATAGCAGATAAATTTGTTATTCACGACTCTGACTTTATTCCAAGTGAAAGGATGAATGTTTATTTAACTAATAACCGTCCACCTAAAGTAGGTCTACTTTGTGTTATACCTAATACTAATTTCTCTTTATTAGTAACAAAATATAAATCTTTGAATATTGATGACCTTAAAATAAAATTAAGGTCATATGCTTCTAAACAAATTGAACTTGCTAAAAAATACATTGTGAAATTTAAAGCTCCAGCTGGTCGACGTCCGAAAGGGGCTGATATTTTTTATGATGCTCTACAAAATCTAGAATCTGATTTAAAGAAACTAAAAGACGATGAATATTTAATTAATATTGGTTTTGGTGGTGGTAGTTATTTCAAAATTTTTGAGGGAATACAACCGTATAAATTTGATAATTCAAGGAAAGATCCAAAAACCAAGAAAAAGATATTCACAAAAGAAGAAGCTCATACAACGGTATCATTTAATTTTAGCGGTCGAACTGACCACATTGGCTGGTGCAAATTAAAAATTGAAGAAGAGTAGAATATGGCACAAATAAAAAAACTTACACTAAAACTTAAATCTGGTCTGCTTTCAGATTTACAGTCAGATACTGTTATGGGACATTTTTGCTGGAGATTGAGAGATAAGTTTGGAGATGATAAAGTTGCAGAATTTATTAAGCACTATCAAAAAAGCGAACTTACACCTATATTTTCTATTACAAATGGATTATTTGAAAAAGATTATTGGGACGAAAAAAGGAAAAATATTTTAAGAACGGAATTATTTTTCCCTAAACCTATAATCCATTTTAAAAATTCCGAAGCAAACCAGAAAGAAAAATCTAAAAAAGAAAGAATGATTGAATTCCTACTAAATAAGGAATTTAAATCTTTGGAGTTACTCACTCTCAAACAATTTAACCTTGCAATAAATGGAAAACTAGAGGAACTTTATGATGACATAATCAGTGATGAAATTGAGCGTCCAAAATTCGAAAGTGACTTAAAGGTTAGTGTTGAAATAGACCGTAATTCATTAATTGCAAAGGAAGGACAACTTTTTAGCTATCATCCAAAGTTTCTTGATGAAGATACAAGAGTAGTTTTTTTAGTAAAGGTAATAAATGTAAAAGCATTTTATGAAGTTTTTAAGTGCACTGATGTTTTGAAAGATGTTTTTGAACTTGGTTTTGGTAGAAAAAAATCCAGTGGGTATGGGCAATTTGAGGTTGTGTTAAATAAAGATAAGGAAGTATTTGAAGATTTTCATAGATTTGAAATACCCACAAATCCAAATTCATTCATAACTCTTGGCAATTATTTGCCCTCGGTTGATGATGGAATTAACCCAGATTGCAATTATGATTTTATTGTGAAATATGGTCGTCTAAGTGAAGAAAAATCCTTTTCCAAAAACCCATTTAAAAAACCATTGATAATGTTTACTCCTGGCAGTGTTTTCAGGACATACAAAATTAAAGATTATTATGGAAGGGTTACGCAAAGTGGAGATATATCTGAATTTAAAATAAAGTTCCTAAAATTGTGTAAGAGCTAATTTTTTAGAGAAAGAGGCATTACCGAGAATTTCGTTAATAAAGTTGATTATAAAGAAAAAGATTTTATTCAGACATTTTCTATTTTCAAAAC
>Ga0315298_1001066_pt1 | contig 52001 bp, 49 predicted proteins | sample WHS_1_MG_FD_203077 | JGI IMG/M metagenome (GOLD analysis project Ga0315298, IMG submission 203077) | Extremophilic microbial mat communities from Washburn Hot Springs, YNP, Wyoming, USA - WHS_1_MG | ecosystem: Environmental > Aquatic > Thermal springs > Hot (42-90C) | place: USA: Wyoming...
CGGGGAGCTCCCCCTGGACGGGCTCTCCCCCTCCGAGGCCTCCGCGCTCGACGAGCTCTCGAGGCGCCCGGGGGTGATCGAGGTGCGCGAGGTGCGCCGCGCGCTGGTATCGCCGGCCGAGGGCGCCCCCGCGCTCCAGCCCGCCGCGGGGTCCGCGGAGGAGGTGACGCAGCTCACCCCGGAGGACATCTCGACCGGCAGGTGGAGGTCCCTGCGCCTCTCGAGGCTCGACGTCGTCTCCCCCGTGCCCGAGATGCACCCGGGCAGGAGGCACGTGATAACCGAGTACGTGAGGCGCGTCAGGGAGATCTTCGCGTCCATGGGCTTCCAGGAGGTCTCGGGCGGCCTGCTGCAGATCAGCTTCTGGAACTTCGACGCGCTCTACACGCCGCAGGACCACCCGGCCAGGGAGCTGCAGGACACCTTCTACATGGACGTGGAGCCCACGGAGGAGCCCCCCGCCGACGTCGAGAGCGCCGTAGCCGCCACCCATGAGAACGGGTGGAGGACGGGCTCCACCGGCTGGGGGTACGAGTGGGACCCCCGCGAGGCCCGCCGCGTGGTCCTGAGGACCCACACGACCGTCCTCAGCGTGAGGGCGCTCCACGCGACGAGGGACTTGCCGGTCGTCAAGCTGTTCAGCGTGGGCGAGGTGTTCCGCAACGAGAAGGTCGACTCCAGGCACCTGGTCGAGTTCCACCAGATAGAGGGGATAGTGAAGTCGCCCGACGCCAACCTGCGCCGCCTGATGGGCTACATATCCGAGTTCTACTCCAGGCTCGGCTTCCGCGACGTGAAGTTCTGGCCGACCTACTTCCCCTACACGGAGCCCTCCCTCCAGGTGATGGTCAGGGTGGGCGGTTCCTGGCTGGAGATGGGCGGAATGGGGATCTTCAGGCCGGAGGTCACGCTGCCGCTCGGGGTGGAGGAGCCCGTGCTCGCCTGGGGGCTCGGGCTGGAGCGCCTGATAATGGTGGACATGGGGATCGAGGACGCGCGCGAGCTCTACGCGAACAGGCTCTCCTGGCTCAGGAGGGTTCCCGCTTGCCGGTCGTGGACGTGGACCTGAGGAGGCTCGCCTCCCTGGTGAGGTGGACCGGCCCGCCGGAGGGCCTGCTGGAGGTCATCCCGTACGCCGGACTCGACATAGAGTCCGCGGACGGCCCGCTCGCGCGCCTCGAGTACAGCCCGAACAGGCCCGACTTCGCGACCGAGTGGGGGATAGCGGCGTACCTGAGGGGCCTGCTCGGCGTCGAGTCTGGCCCCGTGCCGCTCTCGGCGTCCGACTCCGGCGTCACGATCACCGTGGACCCCGGACTGAGGGGCGTGAGGCCCTACGTGGCGGGGATGGTCGCCTGGGGGCTGAGGCTCGACGGCGAGGCTCTGAGGCAGCTGATAAGGCTCCAGGAGGACCTCCACGAGGGGATCGGGCGCAGGCGCAGGAGGGTGGCCATAGGGCTCCACGACCTCTCCAAGGTGGAGCCGCCGATCCGCTACGAGGCGGTGGGCCCGGGGCATGCGTTCGTGCCCCTGGGCGAGCGGAGGCCCTGGACGGTGGGCGAGATCCTGAGCTCGCACGAGCTGGGGAGGAAGTACGGCCAGGCCCTGCCCGCGGCCGGCCCCTACCCAGTGCTCCTGGACTCCGCCGGCCACACGCTGTCGTTCCCCCCGATAATAAATGGCGAGCACACGCGCGTCACGGAGGGGACGGACTCGCTCTTCGTCGACGTCACCGGCACCTCCCTGATGCGGGTACTGGACGCGCTCTCGGTCCTCGCGCTGACGCTCAGCGAGATGGGCGCGCGCCTGGGATACGTTGGCGTGCGCTACGGCCCGCTCTCCATCAGCACGCCCGACCTGTCCAGCCGCGAGCTCCGCCTGTCGGCGCGCCGCGCCTCCTCCCTCCTGGGGCTGGACCTGTCGCCGTCCGACGTGGCCAGGTGCCTCGGGAGGGCCAGGATCGGCGTCCGCGAGGTGACGGGCGACGTGGTCGTGGCGCTGGTGCCCAGGTACAGGTTCGACGTCATGCACGAGGTGGACCTGGTGGAGGAGGTGGCCTACGGGTACGGGTACCCCGGGCTATCGCCCGAGGCGCGGCTCGACCCCGGCGCCGGCGGGATCTCGGAGCAGTCCGCCCTGGAGGAGGCCATGAGGGACGCGGCCATCGGACTCGGGATGCAGGAGGTCGTCACGACGCACCTGACGAGCCGCCGCCTGCTCTACGATCTGATGGGGAGGACCCCGGAGCGCCCGATCAGGGCCCTCTCCAGCAAGAGCGGCGAGCACGAGTACCTCAGGGACAGCCTGCTGCCGGGGCTGCTCTGGGTCCTATCGTCCAACGCGCACGAGGCCTACCCGCAGAGGATCTTCGAGCTCGGCTCCGTTATCTCGGCCGCCGGCGGCGCCGTGAGGGAACGCCGCAGCCTGGCCTTCGCGATAGCGCACGCGAGGGCGGGCTTCACCGAGGCCAAATCCGCGCTCAACGCCCTGGTGGCCTCCCTCCTGGGGGCCGAGCCCTCCTACTCGCCGTCGGGGTGTCGGCGCCCGCTCATCGAGGGCAGGTGCGCCTCCGTCTCGCTCGGGGGGCGCGAGCTGGGGATCGTGGGCGAGGTGGACCCCTCGGTCCTCTATTCGCTGGGGATCCAAGTGCCCGTGTCCGCCGCCGAGCTGGACGCGGACGCCCTGATGGACCTCTGCCGCGGCCGCCGGGGGGCTCGCCAAGGTTAAATCGATCCCCCTCCTCCGAGCGCCAGCCCCGTCGGAGGGGCCCGGCGAGCAGCGGCTAGCCGTGACCCGGGGCCGTCAGGGGCGGGGCACAACCATTTATATCGGGCGGGGAATCTGATGCCGCGTATTGCGCGCATCGACGTACAGGAGCTCGCCCGACGAGCTGAGGTCCAGGCTCTACGGGCTGATCCGCGAGCTGAACGACGAGGCCTCGAGGGGCGCCGTGGTGCTCGTCGAGGGGCCCCGCGACGAGGCGGCCCTGCGCGCCGCGGGTTACTCGGGCCCGCTGATCAAGGTCAAGGCGCTCGGGGGGCGCGCGAGGTCGCTGGGCGAGACCCTGTCCTCGGAGTACAGGAAGGCGGTGCTGCTCGTCGACTTCGACCGCGAGGGATTCAAGCTGGCGGTGCACATCCGCAGGCAGCTCTCCTTCTACGGCGTCGAGGTCGACGCGAGGTTCAGGGAAAGCTTTTTTGAAGCGTTCTCCGGCGAAGTCCGCGAGGTGGAGTCCCTTAGGAGGTTCACTGAGGAGGGATCGGAGGGTGCCGGATTCCAGTGGATATAAATACTTGGTGAAGATCGAGTTCCAGGTCGACGGGCCCGTCGACAAGCCCGACGTCGTCGGCGCGATCTTCGGCCAGACCGAGGGGCTGTTCGGCCCGGAGCTCGACCTGAACGAGCTGCAGAGGGGATGGCGCATAGGCAGGATAGAGATAAGCCTGCGCCGCTCCGACTCGCGCGTCATCGGCGAGGTCCACATACCAGCGAACACCGACATAGCGGAGGCGGCGCTAATAGCCGCTGCCCTGGAGACCATAGACAAGGTGGGGCCCTACCAGGCCAAGTTCAGGCTGAAGGAGATAGAGGACGTCAGGGCGGCGCGCCGGAAGCAGGTGGTGGAGAGGGCGAAGGAGATAGTGAAGGAGTGGTCGTCCAAGGCGATAAGCGAGGGCGAGGACGCCCTCAGGGAGGTCTATGAGGCGCTGAAGCCCACGCGGCTCGTGTACTACGGGCCGGAGCAGCTACCGGCCGGGCCCGGCGTCTACAACTCGGACACCGTGATAGTGGTCGAGGGAAGGGCTGACGTGATAAACATGCTAAGGGCGGGCATAGAGAACGTGGTCGCGATAGGAGGCGCGCGGGGGGTCCCGGAGTCCATAATACAGCTGGGCAAGACGAAGAAGCTCATCGCCTTCCTCGACGGCGACAGGGGAGGCGACATGATACTGAGGGACCTGCAGTCCAAGGTGGAGCTGGTGAAGGTCTACCGGGCCCCGCAGGGGAGGGAGGTGGAGGAGCTGACCCCCGAGGAGATACGCCGCATGCTGAGGGAGGAGGCGCCGCCCGCGCCCGCGCAGGCAGCCGCCGTCCAGCGGCCGCAACCGCAGTTGCCTCAGGCGCTGCAGCAGGTGGCCCTCCAGCTGGTGAAGGACCTCGAGGGCACGCTCGAGGCCGTGCTGCTGGATCAGTCCTTCTCGCAGTCCTCCAGGGTGCCAGTGAGCAGGCTGTACCAGACGATCCAGGAGTCCAGCGGGATCAAGGCGGTCGTGTTCGACGGGATAGTGACCCAGAGGCTGGTCGACGCGGCCGCATCGAAGGGCGTCGAGTTCCTGATAGGATCCAGGGTGGCGGATGGCGTGAAGGCGCCGGAGGGGGTGGTGATCCTCTCCTTCGGCGACCTCAAGCCGCTGGAGGCCCAGGCGACCGGCGGCCAGTGATGCCCTGCGGCTACGCCTGCTACCTGCTAATACTCCTCGTCTCATGGCTCTCGGTCTACCTGGCGCTCAGGGGGAGGTCCGATCGCCTGCGCGCCAGGGGCGTGACCCTCGGCCCCCTCTACCTCATCCTCAACTCGCGCTCCCTGGGATCCGCCCTGGAGCGCTCGCTCGGAGGCCGCCGCCGCGCCTCCCTCCTGATATCCGCGTCCCCCGCGATCTCCCTGGCCCTGATGGGGTACGCGCTCTACTTCCTCTCCGAGAACATGCTGCGCTACTTCCTGGCGCCCTCCGGCTTCTCCGCGGTCGTGCCGCTGATACCTTTCGTCACGCTGAGGAGCGCTCCCCTGATCGCCATGTTCCTGGCGGCTGTCCCCCTGCTCGTGATCCCCCACGAGCTGTCGCACGCCCTCGCCGCGGCCAACCGCGGCATAAGGATCAGGGGCGCCGGGCTGATCCTGCTGGCCCTCCTCCTCGGGGCTTTCGTGGAGCTCGACGAGGAGTCCCTCAGGAGGGCCGGCTGGAGGGACCGCGCCGCCACCGCGGCGGCCGGCCCCGCGGCGAACGCCGCCATCGCCGCCGCCCTGCTCGCGCTGATGCTCACCCAGCCGCTCTCCTACCTCTACCTGCCGGCCGGCGTCGCCGCCCCGTTCTACAGGCCCGGGCCCGGCGTCCTGGTGGCCGGGGTCGTGCCGGGGTCCCCAGCGCAGGCGGCCGGCCTCTCGCCCGGGGACGTTATACTCTCGGTCAACGGCACGGAGCTGCGCAGCGTGCGGGACCTCGCGGCCCTGAACCTGAGCGCCGGGGAGCTGGTGGTGCTGGACGTCGAGCGCTCAGGGCGCGGGATCGCGGTCCCCATGCGCGTCGGGAACGTGTCGGGGCGGGCGATGATCGGGGTCTACGTAGCCGACGACATGATCCCCAAGTTCCCGCTGCCTTACCTGGGGCCCTCCGCGGACTACGCGCTGGCCTGGCTCTTCACGCTGTCCTTCGCCGTCGCCGCCTTCAACGCGCTCCCCATTCCGCCATTCGACGGCGCGATGCTCGCGGACGCGCTCCTGGAAGCCGGGCTGAGGGACGGCGCGCGCAGGCGCGCGGTCCTCCTCCCGGTCTATGCGACCTCGGCGCTGCTCCTCGCGGGGAACATCGCGCTCTCCCTGGCGCGCTTCGGCATCCCCCGGCTCCGAGGGATCGCGCGGTGAGCAAATATCCCGGGTCCCCCTCGGAGGCCCGTGGACGCGTGCGACGTCTGCGGCGCCCCAGCGGTGCACGTCATAGAGCGCTCCGGCCGCCGCCTCTGCGACGCGCACTACGTGTCATACGTGGAGCGCAAGGTGGCCAGGGCCATATCGAGGTACGAGATGCTGAGGCCCAGGGAGAGGATAGGGGTCGCCGTCTCCGGGGGCAAGGACAGCATGTCGCTGCTCAGGATCCTGAGCAGGATGGCGCCGCGCCACGGGTCGGAGCTGGTGGCCTTGGTCGTCCACGAGGGGATAGGGGGGCACGTCGAGGAGTCCCACGCGCTGGCGGAGACCTACGCCAGGAGCCTGGGGATCAGCGTGCTCTCGGCCTCCTTCGAGGAGCTCTTCGGGCGCGGCCTGTCGGACTTGGTTGGGAGGGCGCCCGCCGGCACGTCCGCGTGCTCGATCTGCGGCCCGCTCAGGCGCCGCGCGATAGACGTCCTGGCGAGGGACGCGGGCGTCGATGTGGTGGCGACGGGCCACCACATGGACGACTTCCTCCAGACGTTCATCATAGCTATGATGGAGGGCGACCTGAAGCGCATCGCGTGGATGCACCCGGGGCCCAAGCCGGACCCCGAGGGCAGGCCCAGGCGCGTGCAGCCGCTCGTAGAACTCTACGAGGAGGAGGTCCTCGGGTACGCCAGGGCCGCGGGCGTGCCCTTCATCCCATGCGACTGCCCCTACAGGCGGCAGGGGATCAGGGTGCGCGTGAGGTCCTTCCTCAGGGAGCTCGAGTCGAGGAGCCCCGGGGCCAAGGAGATTATGTTCCGCTCCGCCCTGGCGATCTCCCGGTCCCTCTCGGGGGATATCCCGCGCGCGGAGTACGTGCGGTGCAAGCACTGCGGATGGCCCTCCACGTCCGAGGTTTGCAACGCGTGCTCCACGCTGATGTCGCTGGTCGGGGAACCGATAAATAGTGGGCGCGCACTCTACGACCTGGGGGCGCGGGTAGGGCCGGGGGGCTAGCCGTCCCCCTGAACCCGAAACCGGCTACACGCGGGGGCCAGCAACCCGCGGGTAAACCCCGTCCAGCGAGGCCCGCGCGGGAGGCGCCGCCGGATGACCCTGCGCCGCCGCGGCAACTCGCCGGCGGGCCCCGCGCTCGAAGGGGTGCGGGGACCCGCGGACCGCCGAACCGGGTTAGGCCCGGGAGGGAGCGGCCCTAAGGCGGGGCGGGGGGCGCGCGGCGTGCCGTAGGGTACTGCGGTCCCGCGGCGGCCGCGCCGGGCGGGCTGAGCCGCGGGGTCCGCGCCCTCCTAGGGCGATCGCCTAGGGGCGGCCGTATTCATCGAAGCGCGGCGCAGCGGGTAAAGATCCCGGAGGACTGCTGCACGGCCTTCAGTTGGCTGTTGGCGACTCCCGCGGCCAAAGAAATTATATCGTCGGGCGATGATCCCAACGGGGCCGGGGTGCCCTAGCGGTAGGGGGCAGATGTCTAGCCCAGGCCTGCTAAGCCTGTGGGCCAAAAGCCCGCGCGGGTTCGAGTCCCGCCCCCGGCGCCACACGCGTGGGACTTTACATGATCATGTTAATTTTCGGTGGTTTCAGAACCCTCCTCGGGGAGTTACCGCCCGACGCGTGGTGCCGGGAACCTGGTTCCCCGGATCCAGGATATCTGCCCGCGGGCCGCACCATAACGCACGGTTATTTCGGTCCTAGCAGACCCTCCGGAATTGACCGGTTAAATCAACGGCCTGGCGCGAGCTGCTAGTCCCGCGACCTCCACAGCGTCTTAGGTACATCGTAGCTGGGCGCGAGAGACCAGTCAACCATGTAGATGGGCATGCCGAACTGGTCATACTTCGAGCCGCGCTTGATAGTCTTTATGACCATTTTGAAGGAGGCCTCGGTTCCGTGAATTTATATCTGCTGGGCTCATCGCTGACGACCTCAGACGCCGTCTCGCAACCTCCCTCATATCTGGAGGTGGAATGGAGGGCTGCCCCCGGAGCTCCTTGGGCGCCACCACGGAGAATGAGAGGTTGAAGGCCGGCTGGTAGATTGGCCGCCCCAGCTGGTCGTAGGCGCCCGCGATCCTGGCCACGTAAATCAGCACGAGCTTCTGCCTCAGCTTCGTGCCATCGCTCAGTATATACTCGTTCCAGGGCTCCTCAGGACCTCGAAGCCCAGCGGGATGCACATCGACATTCAACTGACCCCTCCTCGTCCTTCTAGGGCGGGGATTCCCCGGGGGATCCCGGGGCGGGGTCTCGTCGGTTACGCCCCCTTGACGGGCGCTACTCCGCCGTGGTCCACGAGGAAGGAGAGCGGTCTCCTGAGCGTTGCCGGGATCGCGCCCGCGCCGCGCCTCAGTATGTTCAGGGCCCCGTTGAGATCCGAGTGCAGCCTGTGCCCGAGCGGGCAGGTGACCACGCCTCTCGGGCCCCCCGCCACCTCCGCGCCGGGGCGGCGGACGGATAGCTCCGGTGGATCGAGCCCGGGGCGCGCATCCTGCGGCGCAGATATTTCATGCAAGCAGGAGATGATATTGAAATCGAAAAATAGAAATAGAAATCAACAATAAATTAATATATAATATGTTCACGGGAATATCCCGAACTGCGGACTCGTGGTCGCGTACTGTGATGGCCAGACGACCTGCGTGTAGACGGAGTTCGAGGTGGAGTTGTAGAAGGCCTCAATTATCAGCGGCTGGAACGCGGCCTCGTGGTAGCTGTTGAACAGCCTCGACGTGGGCTTTATCAGCAGTTGCAGCTGCGGGGGCGGCGGCATCGTCTCGAGCGCGCGTATTATCGCCATATTGTTCGTGCTCCCGGCGTCCTTGAGGGCGTACGCGGCTATCCACACGCTGTCATATCCGGTCGCGCCCAGGGTTCCGGCCGTTCTGCCCGTGTAGGCCTTGTACTCGCTCCTGAAGGTGAGCCATTTGGCGTTGACCGTGGAGTTGCTCGTGAGGGCGTACGCGGGGTAAGGCGTATCGGTGAACGTGCCCGTCGCGGGTTTCCCTATTCCATAGTAGCCGGGATCGTCGTTTATCGCGTCCGCGATGAACACCACGCCCTTCAGCGCCGGCATGCTGGCCGCCTGCTGCACCATGGCCGCGCGCTCGGTGGGCCACATGGCGCCGGCGACCGCCTGCACGTTGTCCGAGGCAACCTTAGTCAGTATGCTCTGGAACTGGGTGCTGCCGAACGGATACGTTATGACGTCTACCACCTGTATCTGGTTCTGCCATCCGTTATGATATATCGTGTAGTTGATGCCCTTCCACGTGTCGATCCCCAGCTCGGTGTTCTGCGTCACTATATCGACCCTGAGCGGAGCGTTGGGGGAGACGGCCGGCTTGACGACGTAGTATAGGAATTCCGCCTGCCACTCGCCCTGCATGAGCGCGGTGGGCTGATAGTGGAATATCATGTACTTGGCGGGATCGAAGCTCGCGAGGTCCTGGGTCCTAGTCACCAGCGGCGTGGAGCATATGGCTATCGTCGGCTCCACGTGCTGCTCCAGTACGGGTATGTCGGCTACCGCCACGACGCTGGCGGGGGTGGTTATCACCATCGCCGCGTGATAGCTGGTTATAAGCGTGGAGATGGCCATCGGTCCATTGGCCGGGCTGGACTGGTCGTCCTGCCACACGAGGTTTATCGTGTAGTTGCCCGGCCCGTTCGGCCCGTTCGCGAGGTATATTCCTCCCTGGGAGTTTATCTGCGACGCGGCGAGCTGCGCTCCCCAGAGGACCTGTTGGCCTATAGCTCCGAGGGATCCGGTGAGCGACTGCTCGAGCCCGATCGTCACCTGCCCCACTATCGCGCGCGTCGGCGTCGGAGTGGGAGTGGGCGTCGGGGCGGGGGTCGGAGGGGGCCTGGTGACGTAGTAAGCCGCTACTCCCCCGACAATCACCACCACGATAACTACAGCTATTATTGCCCATAGTGCTGTCCTAGAGATCGCGCTTCTCTTCATCTTCGTCGGCTTACTTCACAATAATATATTATATAAGGTTTACACTTTTTCCCAGATATTGGCTCCGTTGCCTTAAGCTCACCTCCTACCCGAGTGAGAGATCGGGCGCGGCCCGTTCAGTCGCCGCGGCATCCCCTCCTCTTCCCACACTAGTGGGGGCCTCCCCAGGCCCCCGTCCTCAGCGAATTCGCGGAGTAGCGGGCCAGTCCCCACCCGGGGTGCTTCGGAATCCTCCCACCCAGCGAAAGCCTTAGGCCCACGCGGTGCCTAGAGTTAGACATGGATTAGGGGTGAGGCAAAGTTTGAGGATGCTCTTCTTGGGCCTGGGATTCGTCTCCTACTCGGTGGCATCCATCCTAGGCGGAACCCACGAGGTGACCGTGACGGGGAGGAAGATCCCCCCAGACCATCCCGTGAAGAGGGAGTACTTCGAGGACCTCTCGAGGACGGGCGTCCGGTTCGAGCGCCTCGACCCCCTGGGGGAGCCCGACAGGCTGAGGGAGATCGTGAGGCCCTCCGAGGTGATCGTGAACTTCATCGGGATGATAAGCGGGAGCGAGGGGGAACTTATGAGAGCGAACTACGAGGTCCCCAGGGCGCTCGTCAGGGCGATCCAGGAATCCAACCCGGATGCCTTCCTGATACACATAGGCGCGGCCACCCTGGGACAGAGGGAGAAGAGGGTGGTCGAGGAGTCACCCCACGGCGCCGGGCTCGAGCCCAGGACCCCCTACGAGAGGAGCAAGCTCATGGCCGAGAGGGAGGTCCTGGGCGCGCCGTTCAGGAAGGCCGTCCTGAGGCCCACCGTGATCTACGGCCGGGCTAATTCCCACGTCGAATTCGTCACAATATACAGGCTGGCGAGGAGGGGCATCATGCCCAGGCTCGGCCTGGCGTTGCCCGCGGTCAACGTCAGGTATCTGGCCGAGGTGATCGGCGCCCTGGCCGAGGAGAGGCCGGCGAGCGACTACCTGTACGTGAACGAGTGCGGGAAGGTCGGCGTGACCAGGCTCTTCGAGCTGCACTGCCGGGGGCTGGGGAAGCGTTGCCTCGGGATCCCCGCGCCGGGCCCCCTAGTCTCGGCGTTCCTCCCCGAGGGCCTCAGGCCGCTCGTCAGGTACGCGGATTACGAGTTCACCTGCGAGAGGACCAGGGAATACGTGGGGGATCCGACCTTCGTCGAGGAGGACGTGATGGAGAACGCTAGGTTCCTGAGGGAGCTCGACGAGCGGGGGGAGCTGGTCCCGGAGCGATCCCCTGCTCCGGCTATCCTCATACCCGGCCCGCGGATCCTGTCAGGGCAGGATCGCGTCTAAGCCGCCCTGCGAGGGCGAGCTACGAACCTCGTCGGCTGCTACCGCGCACGGCCCGGAAATGTGACGTCGAGCCGGACCTGGGCAGGGAGGTCGACTAGAATGCGTCGAGGGGATGAGCACGGGCGCGGTCATGATGGCCACCGTGGCGTCGCTCACCACTCTCGGGGCACGGGATTGGCCTCCCGCACGTGGTGGCGGCCGAGACATCGCTGCTACTATCATATGATAATGGTAAAAATGGTAAAAACAAACCTCGCCCTTCAGGGCGGGGTGAAAGCTTTTAAATTCAAGACTATTTCCATCCGGATGCTCGCCTCCGGTCAACTTCTCGGAGATGGGGGGGGCGGGGGCCGATCCCTCCCGCGATACCGGAGGGGGCATCCGCGAGGTCAAGCACGCGAGCAGGAGGACGAACGTGGTCCGCCTCCTTCCGAGCGGCGCGCAAGAGAGGAGGCTCAGGAGGCTGGCGAGCACCTCAGCTAAACTCTTCAACATGGGACGAAGGTGGCGAGGGGCCCGAGGGGCGTGGTCACCTGCCCGCTCGGGCACAGGCTGCACTCGGATCTCAACGGGGCCCTGAACATACTGAGGCGCGGCGCGGGCTCGATGCCGGCAGCGGTCGGGAGGCCGCTCTCCTTCCTCGTGGATCATAGCGGAGTAGCGCCCGTCAAGGGGGCGTAACCGCCGAGACCCCGCCCCGGGATCCCCCGGGGAATCCCCGCCCTAGAAGGACGAGGAGGGGGTCAGCGCGGGAGGCCCTCGCAATGGTTAATTTCCGCCCCGTCCCTTCGGGGGGCGTGCCAAGCGCGTGCGAGCATGCGCCGATCTATGCCGGGGTCATCAATCTCAGGCTGGACGGCGAGCCGGTCGGATTCGTGGACGTCTGGAGGTGCACGAAGTGCGGGATGCTGTTCGCAGAGGAGAGGAGGTACCCGCCGAGGGATGACTACGAGCTGGGATTCAGGGAGCCCAGGGGGACCCTGGCGATCGCTGTCTGCTCCTCCGGAGAGGGCTACGAGTGGATGCTGGTGGACGCCGCGCCCGGGGCCGTCGCCAGGTGTGGGGGGTGCGACGTGGAGATCTCGGAGGGTCCCACGGCCTCGGCGCGCGGCTGCGAGGTGGCGCTCGTGCCCCTGGAGGATGTCCTCAACAGGAACTTGGAGCTGAGGGAGGTGCTCCGGGACTCGTGAACCTCCACGCGGCCGATGGCTACCTGAGCGTGGCCACGGGCTTCGCAGCGCTGGCGGCCGCGACCATGGGAGGGATCGAGCCGGCGATCGTCCGCTACCTCGTGGCGGGCGCCGGGATCGCGATGCTGGCCCTGGCGCTATTCGTGTGGCTGGAGTCCAGGGGCGCGACGATATCCGCCGCGCTCCTGGCCGCTGCGCTCGCGTGCGCCTCCGGGAGCTCGCTGCGCGAGCCGCCCGATGCCGCGCTGTTCGCGCTGTCGCTGGCGGAGGCCGCGCTGGGGGCGACGCTGGCCGCCCGCCGGAGGAGGAAATCCGGGATCCACCCCCTGGACCTCCCAGTCTACGGCTAGGTGGGGGGAGATCCGCCTGAGCGCTCCCGGGAACGGGGAGGGGAGCGCCGCCTCGCCCGCATCGGCCGTGGAGGGCGCCCTGAGGAGGGGGTTGAGGGAGCTCTGGAGGCGGGAGAGCGCGGAGCACGAGAGGCGCCCGGGCACCTTCTACCCGAGCTACATCGGCTACTGCCTGCGCAGGCAGTACTACATATATAGGATTGGCGAGGAGCCGACCAGCGAGAGGCTCGCGGTCTTCGCCACGGGCAAGGGCGTCCACGAGGCGGTGGCGGAGGCGCTCGGCGCATCCGGCGAGGTGCGCGTCGAGGGCGTCGAGGGCGACGTGAAGCTCAGCGCCGGCGGCATAACGCTGTCGGGGAGGGTGGACATAATCCTGGCCGAGGTGGGCGGGAGGAGGGTCGTAGTCGAGGTCAAGTCGACGTCGAGGCTGCCGGAGGCCCCGCAGGATCACCACCTGCTGCAGCTCCAGATATATCTGAACGCGCTGGGCGTGGACGACGGCGTGCTCCTCTACTGGGACAAGAGGAGGGGGAGCCTGAGGGCATTCGACGTGAGGCGCGATCCGTCGCAGCTCAACAGGGCCGTCGAGAGGGCCCTGGTGCTCAACGAGCACCTGAGGAAGGACGCGCCGCCGCCGCGCGAGGCCGTCATGGAGGGCAGGCTGTGGGAGTGCGACCTCTGCGAGTACAGGGGCATCTGCAAGCCATTCCTCCTGGAGGGTATTCCCGAGGGGGAGCGCTTGATGGTCGCGGAGGTGGATGGCGTCCTCGTGGACGACTCGCGGCGCCTCAGGGAGGCGCTCGTGCGCGCGGGGGTTCCCCCGGACACCCCACCCTGGAAGCTGAGGGGCGAGCTCAGGTCCAGGTTCCTCGCGGCGTACTACGAGGAGGGCGGGCTGAGGCTCGACGGACGCGGGCCCTTCGCCGATTATGCCTGGAGGAGGAGGGCTGAGGGCCTCAGGCTCGTCGTGATCTCCGGCCGCCCCGCGCGCCTGAGGAGGGCGACGGAGGAAGAGCTGAGGTCGCTCGGGCTCGTGTGGGATCACCTCCTGCTCAGCCCCGAGGGGGGCGACCCCGAGTGGAAGGCCAGGGCGCTGGCCAGGCTCGCCGATAACTACTCTGTGGAGGAGGTCCTGGATGGGGACAGGAGGGTGTTGCGCGTCGCCAGGAAGGTGGGGGCGAGGACCCCACTCGACCTACGAGGCCGAGCGGCGCCAGGGGAAGATCAGGGGGTTGGCGGGGGGACGACCGGACCTGAGGACCTCGGAGGCGCGCCTGGCCACGGCGCGCGCGACTTCCATCGTGGACGAGGACCCGCCCATGTCGGGCGTCAGCGTCCTCCCCTCCTCGACGACCCGCTCAATCCCCTCCACTATCGCCAGCGCCAGCTCCTCCTCCCCCACGTAGTTCAGGGCGGACGCCGAGGCCAGGATCATCGCTATCGGGTTCGCGACGCCCCTGCCCTTGAGCCCGGGGGCGCTGCCGTGGGCCGGCTCGAACATCGCGTAGGAGTCGCCCATGTTGGCGGAGTAGACCGCGCTGATCCCCCCTATGAAGAGCGCGGCGGACTCCTCCGAGAGTATGTCCATGTAGAGGTTCGGGCCGGCTATCACGGAATCGTCGAATTGGCCGGGATTCAGCACGAGCTGCTGCGCCAAGTTATCGACGAGGATCTCCCGCAGCTCGATGTTCGGGTGGTCCGCTGCGGCGTCCCGAGCCGCCCTCAGGAAGAGCCCGTCGGTCTCCCTAATCACGGTCGCCTTGTGCACCACGTAGGCGCGGCGCCAGCGGAGGTCCTCCGCGATCTCTAGGGCGCGGCGCATGAGGCGGCTCGATGCCCTGTAGGTGGTCTTCCTGATCGACAGCGCGACCTCCGGGGATATGCTGTACTCTATGCCGGCGTACAGGTCCTCGGTGTTCTCGCGGACGAATATGTGGCGGGCCGGGCCCCTGGGCCCGGCCCTGCCCCTGAAGGACTTTATGGGCCGGACGTTCGCGTAGAGGTCGAACCTCTGGCGCATCGCCACGACGGCGCTCCTCGGGGCCCCGGGCGCGTAGAGCGTCGTGAAGGGCGCCTTTATGCACGCGTCGGATTCCTCGAGCAGCCCCCAGGTCTCCTCGGGCACGTAGCTGTCGCCGCCGTGGGAGCTCCACCACTCGCTGCCGGCCTCCGCCTCCAGCAGCTCCACGCGCTCGAGCGCTCCCACCTCATCCAGGACGTGCACCGCGGCCTCGCTTATCTCGGGCCCTATGCCATCGCCCCTCAGGAGGACTATGCGGCGCATGCGGCCCGGGGGGACGGGCCGCTTAAATACTAGACGCCGGCGGCGGGCCCTCGCTCGTAGGACATCAGATCGTTCTCCTCGAGCAGCTTGTGCAGCTTCTCGACGGCCCTGTAGACCTCCTCCTCCTTCTTGGCGCCGGTGCAGACGAGCTTCCCGCTCGCGAACAGGAGTATCACGGTCTTGGGCTCGTCCATCCTGAATATGAGGCCCGGGAACTGTTCCGGCTCGTACATGCTGCGCGGGAGGGTCATGGCGGCCTCCTCGAGCTTCACCCTGCCGCCCAGGCTGGCGGACGCCACTATGTTCTGTATCTCTATCCTGGCCTCGTTGCGGATTTCGACCCCGGCCGACCTCAGCTTCTCCACCACGGTCTTGACGGCCTTGATGGCCTGGCTCTCGCTCTTGGCACCGGTGCAGACCATCTTGCCGGAGCTGAATATCAGCGTGGCGGTCTTCGGGTTCTTCAGCCTGAACACGAGGCCGGGGAAGAGCTCGGGGTGGTACTCGACGCCGGGGAAGAGCTTGGTTACCTGGCTCAGGTCTATCGGCTGATCTACGCTGGCCGACGCGACGACGTTCTCGATGGACACGAGGGGCCGCACGCCCTCCTTCTTGGAGACCATCCTGCGACTAACCGGAAGCGATGGTATTTAAACACTATTTAAGGGAGCGCCAAGTCGGGCCTCGAGGCGGGCGGCGCGCCTGCAAGCGGCGTACGCTGCGGAGAGCGCCACGACGGCCGCGGCCACGGCGTACGTCCAGGGCGGAAGGGCCGCGTAGCCCAGGTAGTCCACGACCGCGATCACCCTCCCCACGATCATCTGCTGGGTCACGCCCCAGGGATCGGGGAGCGGATTGTTGTCCCCCTTGACTATCAGGTATCCGTCGCCCCTCGCCACCACCCTGTGTATTATCAGAATCCCCGCGGGCGACCTGTAGACCACGATGTCGCCGAGGTGCAGGGAGCCGATGCCAGCGGGCACGGCCAGGGCCAGGTCGCCCGCGCGCAGGGCTGGCAGCATGCTCACGCCCTCGACCGGAAACGCCAGCCCCAGCCTGTTCAGCGCTACCAGCGCGGCCGACAGCGCCGCCAGGGCCAGGGCCACATCGGCAGCGCGGGCCAGTGCCCTGCAGCTGGAGGGCGGCAAATCGCTCACACCCCACCGCGATCGCTCTCGCCCAGCGGCCCTTGGGCCCGGGCGCGCGGATGTCCCCCGCACGCTCAGCGGGGGATCATCCAGACCTGCCCCGGCTTGCGGCCCAGCGCGTGCCTCTTCCTGAACTTGCTCCTGTAGCTTATCCTGGGAGGCGGATACGTCCTGGGCCTGGGGGGTATCTTCGGGGTCTGGCTCCTCACCTTACCGGCCTTCGTTATGCTCCCGTGAGTCGGCACGCGAAGGATGACCGGATTCCCATATTTAACCATAGTGGGGGCGGCCCCGCTACTGTTTAATTACCGGCTAATCCGATGCACGGGCAGATTGAAGGCCGCGCTTTACGCCACCGAGGCCGGCGTGATACTGCTGGACGGCGCCGGAAACTTGGTGCGCGCGGTGAAGTATTCGGGCGACCCGTACCAGAAGTACCGCTCGGCCATAGCCGGGATGAGGATCGAGGAGGCGGAGGAGGCCGTGAAGGCGGCATTGGAGGCAGGATTCAGGGAGCTGGAGTCGAACGCGCCGGGGGTGGCCGCGCTCGCGGAGTCGCTGGGCATGATATTCACGCAGGTCGATGGGCCGGGCCTCGAGAGGAGGATGGAGCTGATGACGGGCGCGGGCCTCCTGGCATCCGAGGAGGAGGCCAGGAACCTCATCAGGGAATTCGCCATCAGGGCCAGTGAGGAGAGGATCAAGGAGGAGGCCGCCCGCCTCGACCTGCACGCGATGCAGATGGTCTCGGCGGTGGACGAGCTGGATAAGGTGATAAATGTGCTGGCGGCCAGGGTCAGGGAGTGGTACGGGCTCCACTTCCCGGAGCTGGACGAGGCGCTCCAGGACCCGCGGCTCTACGCCAGGCTGGTCTCCGTGCTGGGCCGCAGGGAGAACTTCAGCGCGCAAAGGCTCGCGGAGCTGGGAGTCCCCGAGTCCAAGGCGTCGGCGGTGGAGGAGGCGATGCGCAGGACGAAGGGCGCCGAGATAAGGGACGAGGAGCTGGCGCTCCTGCAATCGCTCGCGTCGAGCGCATACGACCTCTACCAGCTCAGGAGGCGCATCTCGAGCAAGCTGGAGGAGGTCATGTCGCAGGTGGCGCCTAACATAACGAGCCTAGTGGGCGCCACCATAGGGGCCAGGCTCCTGGCCAAGGCGGGGGGCCTGGATCGCCTGGCGAGGATGCCGGCGAGCACGATACAGGTGCTGGGCGCCGAGAAGGCGCTCTTCAGGGCCCTCAGGAGGGGCGGGAGGCCGCCCAAACACGGGGTGATATTCCAGCACCCGGCGGTGCACGGCGCGCCGAAGTGGCAGAGGGGGAAGATAGCGAGGGCGATAGCCGCCAAGCTCGCGATCGCGGCGCGCATGGATCGCTACTCCGGGACCCTCGACCCGTCACTCAAGGAGAAGCTGGACAGGCGCATCCAGGAGATAAAGGAGAAGTACGCCAAGCCGCCCGAGAGGACCAAGGAGCGCGAGCGGGAAGGTAGGGGAGGCGGGAGGCCAGGGCGCAGGCGGGAGGGGAGGCCGCGTTGACCAGCGTCAGGGCGGACGAGGAGAGGCCAGGGCTCTACTGGGCCGACCTGGAGGGCAGGAGGTCGCCGGCGACTAAGAACCTGGCGCCTGGGATATCGGTGTACGGGGAGCAGCTGTTATCGAGCGGGGGTGTCGAGTACAGGCTGTGGGATCCTTACAGGAGCAAGCTCGCGGGCGCGATACTCAACGGGCTGAGGGGCTATCCCTTCGGGCCGGGGCGCCGCGTGCTCTACCTGGGCGCCTCGACGGGCACCACGGTGAGCCACATCTCCGACATCGTGGAGGCCAGCGGAACTGTCTTCGCGGTCGAGATATCGCAGAGGGTGGCCAGGGAGCTCCTCGATAGGGTCGTGAAGCATAGACCAAACGTGATCCCGATCCTGGAGGACGCGAGGAGGCCGGAGCGCTACGGGTTCGTCTATGGGAAGGTGGACGTCGAGTACTGCGACGTGGCCCAGCAGGACCAGACCGAGATAGCGATCTCGAACGCCAGGAGGTACCTGAGGGAGGGGGGCGACCTGCTGCTGGTGGTCAAGACCAGGAGCATAGACGTCACGAAGGAGCCGGAGGAGGTGATCAGGGGGGAGGTCGCGAAGCTCAGGTCCTCCGGGTTCGAGGTGCTACAGGTGGTGAACCTCGAGCCCTACGACAGGGATCACGCCCTGGTTCACGCCAGGCTGACCACCTCCTCGCGCTGAGGGGCGAGGTTTGCCGTCTTCACGTCGACGGAGCGAGGCGCGCGGCGGCGACTACTTCCTCTTATTGGCCTGCTCCTCCGGATCCGAGACGCCGTTCTCGTCTATCGTGAACACGGCCTCGGCCTCCGGATGGTATGGGCTGTCCATGATCCTCGCTATCCTGTTCTTCCCGGCCTTGCGCAGGTAGATCCTGTAAGTCACGGTGTGCGCCACCACGTGCCCGCCCGCGGGCCTCGTGGGATCCCCGAAGAACATGTCGGGCGTCGTCATGACCTGATTCGTTATGACGACCGCCACGTTGTAGTTCTCCGCGATCCTGAGGAGCTGGTGCATGAGCAGGTTGAGGCGCTGCTGCCGCTCCGCCAGCGTGCTCCTGCCGAGGTACTCCGCCCTGTAGTGCGCCACGGCCGAGTCGAGCACGATGAGCCTGTACTTCCCGTCCTTCAGGTAGTCTCCCAGCTCCCTCACTATGAGCTCCTGATGGGCGCTGTTGTAGGCCCTCGCGACCAGTATGTTCTCCAGGACGCGCGCGGGATCCAGGCCCCTGTGGTCGGCTATCTCAGCTATCCTCTCCGGCCTGAACGTGCCCTCGGTGTCTATGTAGATGGCGCCGGCGCTCAGCCCGCCGCTCTCCGGCGGCATCTGGACCATGACGGCCAGGGTGCTGCATATCTGGGTCTTCCCGGTCCCATACTCCCCGTAGAACTCGGTGACGGCGCCCGTCTCCACGCCGCCCCCCAGGAGCTTGTCCAGGTTCCTCGAGCCCGTCGATATCCTAGCGACCTTCTCCCTCATGCTCAGGAGCTGCTTGGCCGTGATGAAGTCCTTCGGCAGGATCCCCAGCTCCACGAGCCTCTCCCTGGACTTGTTTATCAGCTCGCTGGCCTTGGCCAGATCCCCTCCCAGGGCGTCGGAGATCTCCCCGACGCCCCTGCTGGCCAGATCCAGCACCGTCTTTATCCCCGCGTCCATCAGCTTCTGCTTGGTTGCCGGTCCCACGCCTGGCAGGCTGGCTAGGTCCAGTTCCTTCGAGATGTCCCTGCCCTCGTTCTCCCTCATCTTCCTACCCTTGGCAGCGATTCCTGATTCGGGCGGATCTTCTTTTAACTTTACCGGCCCAATCGCCTCCCGGCATTCGCGCGGCCGCCGATCGCTAAGGATAAAATGGCGCCCCGTCAGCAGGGGTGAAGAAGCGATTTGCGCTCCGATGAGGCTGTGCTCATCGAGGTGGAACACCCAGCCGCGCTGGGGAGAGCCCTCGAGTGGGCGAGGGGCGCCGGGTGCGGGGGAGGGCGCGCACTGGACGACAGGCACGCTATCCTCTACTGCGACAATGCCCTCAGCGCGGCCAACAGGCTGGCGTGGGCCCCGGGCGTCGCGAGGGCCGCGTACGGCGAGTTCGTGGGCCCCGGCGACTTGAGGGACGTCTCCCGCGCGATGGCCCGCCTGATCTCCAGGTCGCTGACCGGCGGCGAGAGGATATGGATACACGTGGAGGGCGGGGGTGATGAGGCCGCGTTCGAGGACTACCTGGTTGGGGAGATTGTCTCCTCGACCAGCGCGGCCCTGGATCCCAGGAGGCCGGATAGGCTCTTCGAGGTGATTCTGGCCGGAGGCGGCGCTTTCCTCGCGCACGGTTACAGGAGGGGCATGGGCGGGCTCCCCGCGGGGTCCGAGGGCACGGCGATAGCCCTCTTCTCGGGCGGGCGCTGCGGTGCGCAGGCGTTGGTGGAGTCCTTCAGGGCGGGCTTCCAAGCCCGCCCGCTCTTCCTGGAGCTCGGCGGGGCAACGCCGCCCGAGGGCGTCAGGAGGGCGCTGATGGCGGCAGCGATCCTGGTGTCCAACATCGTGCCCAGCGGGGGGCGGGTGCTCGCCGGGTACGTCCCCAGGAGGGCAGCCGAGGCCCTGCGGGGCGGCGGATGGCTGCTCCACCGCTTCCTGGCGGAGGTCGCGGCGAGAGCGGCCCGCGCGTCCGGCGACCGCGCGGTCTTCGCCGGGATATCGCCCGAGCCGGGATACGCGGAGGTCCTGCGCGCGTACTGGGAGGCAGGGTCGGCGCTGGGGGTGGCATTCGTGCTCCCCCAGTGCTGCGACGCGCCCCGGATGCCCGCGGATGAGGAGCTAGAGTCGATACTGGAGGGACACGAGGGATGGTCCTCGGGCGACCTGGGGCCGGCGCGCGAGGGGGAATGGTCCTCGGGCGACCTCCCGACGATCGCAGCCAGTGTCGCCGACGGCCTGGTGGAGCTGCGCGCGGAGGGGGAGATGGCGCGCCACGAGGTGCTCGATGGGTACCTGAGGGAGAGGGCGCGCCTAGAGGAGCTCCTCGAGGGCGGCGACAGTTAGCCCCGCGAAGTCCATCGAGCGCGCCAGCCGCGAGGCGCGCTCCAGCTCGCCGCCGGGCTCGCGTGCCGCCTCCTCGATCGCGTCCGCCAGCTCGGACGGTCCCACCAAGTCGGGCCTGAGGATGGCGCGCGCGATCCCTATGCGCTCGGCCCTCAGGGCGTTGCTCTCCTGCTCGCCGTGGAAAGGTATGGGCAGGAGGACGCTCGGCTTCCCGTAGTAGATCGACTTTCCTATGGTCGTGTGGCCCGCCCTCGAGACGACGACGTCCGCCGCCGAAATGTATTGATCGATGCACCTGCACCAGTCGCACATGTAGAGGCCGTCGCCCAGCCTGACGGGCGCGGCCTCCGATCCCACCCTGGCCGCGGACACGAGCGCTGACCAGCCGCGGCGCGCCAGCTCGGCGGCGGCCGCGAGCGACTTCGCCAGCGCCTGGCGCTTGGTCTCCTCGGGCCCGCTTATGGTGAAGAGCGCGAAGGGCCTCCTGGGCGGCTCCCAGGGCTCCGAGGCGCATCTGTCGATGGGGAATCCCACGAAGCGGAGCTTCCCCCTGATCTGCGGCACCGCCTCCAGCTGCTCGCCGGCCACCGTGAAGGGCGGCGGGAGGTCCGGCACCAGCACGAGGTCCGCCGCCGACCACAGCAGCCCCAAGAGCTGGGCCGGGGGAAGCTCCAGCAGCTGCCTGGCCGCGCCGAGCGCCCTGGGCGCCATTATCCTGGCCTGGTTGAGCATGAGGGCCGATGGTATGCCCCTGCGCCTCGCGGCGAGGAGGGGAGACGCCCTGGAGTCCGATAGGACCAGGCGGGGCGATATTGCCTCGAGCAGGCGGTCCTCGACCTCCAGCTGGCGCAGGAAGGTCGCGAAGGGCCTCGCGAGGCCCCTCGCCGTGTCCCGGAAGCGCATCTTGCCCTCCTCACCCCAGAGGACGTCGAGTTCCGGGACCTCCACACATGGCACCCCGACGGACGAGAGGTAGCTCAGCCCCTCGCCCCAGCTGCTCGCGATGGAGCTGCGCCCCCTGGACGAGAGGGCCCTTAGCGCCGCGGCGGTCCTGTAGGCGTGCCCCAGGCCGGTCCCGTACACGGGAGCGTAGACGTCGGCGAGCCCCCTCAAGGCTCCGCTTCACTACCTCGCCGCGCGGGGAGACCTCCTCGAAGACGACGGCCTGGAACGCCTGGATCCTGGGGCGCATCGTGAGCCAGCAATCCGGAGGTGCCCCGGCCTTCATGCACGCGTACGACAGGTACTCCTCGACGTCCCAGCCCTCCTCCACTGGGACCTGGGGCAGCAGGAGGCCGGAGCCCATGGACCAGATTACTATGAGCCCGTCCCTCCCGACCTTCACCCTCCCCTTCAGCTCGAGGGGACTGCGGTAGTGCACGTCCTTGGGCTCCGTGAGCACGCTGACCTCGACGGTCACGCGGTCGGCCTCCTCCGCGGACATCGGCTCGAAGCGCGGGTCATTCACGGCGGCGTCGATCGCCGAGTCTATGACCGCCCTGACCAGCGGTTGAGCGGGATACGGCCTACCTATGCACCCCCTGAGCTCTCCCCCCGGGTGCGTCCTCAGGGTGACGAACGCCCCCCTCATGGCCCTGAGCCTCTCCGGGGCATCGGGGGGCTCCGGGATCCTCCTGCCCTCCCTCAGGTAGGTCTCCATGGACCTGCGCGCCAGCGCCACCAGGTACTCGCCCTCCTCCAGGCTGTAATCCTCGAGCTCGCTCATCCCCCAGCAGGCGGTTCAGCTCGCGCTCCATCCTCTTAATGTTTGCCCAGTGGCCGCCAACCCAGTAGATCCTTCCGCAACCGAAGCACGCGTAGAACTCGCGGTGGGATGAGAGGACCCCGGTCGGCACCTCCCCCCTGACCGTCTCAGCCCCGACGGGCGTCACCGGGGTCCCGCAGTGGGGGCAGCGCGCGCGGCGGGGATCGAAGCGGACGCGGCGCACGCCGAGCGCGACGAGCACGGAGGCCAGGTCGGACCCGCAGATGGTCTCCACGCCGCGGAGCCTGGCGGCCGAGCAGAGAGAGGAGTCGGCAGACACTATGACCCCGGAGCACTCGGCCGCCATCCTGATCAGGACGTCGTCCGGGACGCCGCCCGCGTATGAGACGTCGAACCCGAGCAGCCTGAGCTTCCTGGCCAGGTCCCCCAGCATCCCGTCGACTATCAGGCGGCGGCCGGGCCTACTCCTGCTCCGATCCCCCCAGCTCGGCCCTGCACTCCTCGCAGAGGAATCTCCCGTCCACCTCCATCAGGTAGTCCGACCACCTGCCGCACTGATCGCAGAATCCGGACACGTACCTGCTGCGCCTCACCGGCTCACCGCGCATGATGCTGGTCTTCTCCGACAGCACGTCGAGGAGCTCCGGGAACACCGATATTATGTCGGACATCGAGATGACGCCCGCCGGCTTGCCGTTGTGGAGCACCACGAGCCTCTTCACGCCCTTCGACCTCATCTCGCGCGCCGCGCTGGCCAGGTCGCTCTCGTCGTCGATGGTCGCCGCCGGCGAGCTCATGACCTCCGACGCCTTGACCTCCCCCGGCGGCCGCCCCTCGGCCACAACCTTCCTCACCAGGTCGCCGTCGGTGACTATCCCCACGATGTCGCCGTCGTCGTTCACTATGACTACGCTTCCCACCTCGTACCTCCTCATCTTATCCGCGATGGAGGAAGCGCTCTCGTTGGGGAACGCCGTTATTATGGGGCTGTTCATCACGTCCTTGACCTTGAGCGCGGTGGGGAGGGCTCCCATTATCCACCGCTAGCCCACCCGGACCTCCCTTAAACGTTTGCCCCTGGCTATCCCGACGATCCTCGAGCCCCCGGGCGGGAGCAGGCGCAGGAAGTCGTCGACCCTGAGTCTGCCGCGGAGGCCCTCGAGGCCCTGCGGCAGGTGGTCCGATATTATCCTCACAGCCTTGGACGCGACGTCCGAGGCCCTTAGGTGGCCGGGCTCCAGCAAGATGTACACCAGGCCGCGCTCATCCACCGAGCGCCGGGGGCCGGAGCAGGGCGAGGCGCCGCCATCGGGCTCGGAGCAGAGCCCGACCGCCACCTCCAGCCTCAGGCCCCGCACGTAGTTTCTGGGCCCCCTGATCATGAAGCTGCCGCGCGGCAGGTACTCGCCGCTGGGCGCGCTGGCTGAGACCTGCTCCGGGTACACATAGTAGGCGTCGGCGGCCGCCAGGCCCTCGCGCCAAGCCCTGCTGAAGCTGACGGTCGCTTGGGCCACCTCCTCCAGGTCCTCCGCCCGGGCGGAGGACCTCCCGCCCTTGAGTATGAAGAAGGGGGATCCCACGATCTCGGCGTGGAAGACGAGGTCGCCCGGCTCCAGGTGCCTCCTCACGAGCGCCGAGTTGCCGGAGGCGTCCCTGCCGCCCACAGCGAGCAGGCCGCCGCTCGTCAGGAACCAGCGGTGCCTCTCGTACCATCTGACCTCGCGGACTTTCAGCTCGTCGGGACGCAGGGGCGGCGCCAGCTCAAGCCTCCCCAGGCGATCGCGGATCTCCGCGGCCCTGGACAGCAGGGAGGACGCGGCCGACTCCAGCCTCTTGGCGTACCCGTAGAGCGCTGACGAGACCGCTTGCGGGTTGTCGGTCGACACCCTGGTGTCCCCCAGCAGGAGCTGTCTCCCCACCAAGCGGACCTCGGCGTCGCCCTCCAGCGACCTGAGGGCGTCCTCCAGCCCGAGCTCCCCCGAGGCGAGCCTGGCCGCCAGCGCCCTCAGGGACGAGGCGCGCTCCGAGAGGGAACGCGCCCGCGCCTCCTGCTCCTCCGCCATCTGCTCCAGCCTCCTGGTCTCCTCGGGGGCCCCCGCGCCCTCTCCGCCCCCCTCCTCGGTCAGCTCCGCGCGCAGCGCCGCATCGAGCGCGCTGGAGGGGCTCTCGTGGAGCTCCGGGGACGCCCCAGTGATCTCCTCTAAGCGCCTCAGGCGGATGGCGCTCACCTCCAGGACGCCATCCCCCCGGTACAGGTAGAGGGACGTGGCCGACTCGAGCTCGGAGCCCATGCGCGACAGCTCCTCCGCGAGCCTCCCCAGGTCCGCGGGCGCCACCGATTCGGCCGGCGCGGTCGGCTCCAGCCCCGACCTCCAGAGGGCCTCCTCTAGATACTTAGTGGGTGCCAGGAAGGCCGACCCCAGTGCCCTGTTCAGCGACCTGCCGGTCCTCAGGGCCTCAGCTAGCTCCTCTGGCCCGGCCTCGAATATCGAGCGGCGGGGCTTGGGGAGCTCGTAGGGCGCCCCGGGCGACACGTCGCGGCTCCTCCCCTTGACCGAGTTGAGCGCGGCCTCCACCCTCCCTCCCGAGACCACTACCAGGTTGCCCACCCCGAAGAACTCGGCGTAGATCCTCCTGTCGGGCTCGGCGGCGATCTCGATTATCCTCTCGTTCCTCACGGCGGCGGCGCCCGAGATCCTCAGGCGCAGCAGGTGATCCCTGAGCCGCCTGGCGCGGTCGTCCATCTCCAACCTCGGGGCGCTCTCCGCTATCCACGCGGCCCTCCTCGTGTGCACTATCAGCAGGGCCTCGCCGCCCTCGGGGCTCCTGAGCCTGAGGGTCAGGGCGTGCGGACCCGAGCGATAAACATTATTAATATAATATCCCCTGAGCCTAGCCCCGATTTCGATGGCTGCGGGCCGCAGCTCGAACCAGGTCAGGTCCAAGGCTGACGCGAGGGAGGCCGAGCGCAGATTAAACGTTATCTACTGGATGAGGATAGCCGCGGGGGTCGCGGCCGGGCTCGCCTCGGGGGCGCTCCATGGGACGCTCATGCAACCCTGGGGGGCTCTGCTGATCTTAGTGCTGATATTCGCCGCGACAATACCCATCGCTAGGTCCATAGTTGTGAGCAGCACCTCGAAGGCGTATTACCACGGAGTGGGCGGGTACTTCATATGGTGGCTCGTCTCGTACGCGGCCTACCTCTCGGTCGAGGTCGCGCTCGCCCAGGCGGGTCACCGATGCGGCCGCCGACGATCGCGAAGAGCGCCTCCCCGTCCGCGGAGGCGGCGCGAACGCCCCCCTCGAGCCGCTCCAGCCTCACGAACCTGTCGGCGAAGGGCCACCAGTAGTCACGCCCCCTCGCGCCCGAGGGCCCCTCCGAGAGCGCGACGAGCGCTTGCATTCCCCTGCGGTGGACCGCCCTGGACAGTGAAAGAGAGATGTAGGACTGCGGGGCGGCGCTCCTGGAGATCCCGGAGAGCTCGGAGGCATCGTCCAGCGCCACGAGCCCGAAGCCGAGCAATGATAGGGCGCGGGAGGCCGCGATCGCTGACTGCTCATCGGATATGCGGATCAGCACGAGCCTGTCCAGGGCGGCCTCCGGGAGGCCGCTGAGAGCGGATGGATTCACCCAGGAGCCTACTGTGATCAGCGCCGACCTGCCGCAGGCTGCCGCGTACGACGCGGCAGCGGAGCGCAGTATCGTGGACTTGCCGGTCCCCCTCCCGCCATGGATGACCACTAGGGAGGGCGACCCAAGCCCCAGGACCCGGTCCAGGGCGCGGCTGCCCGTGGTCAGGCCATCGCAGCGCACGATCCTGGGAGGAGGGGCCGGCTTAAAACGGCGACCCGCCCGCCTCGCATCGGGCGCCAGGAGAGCACCCAAACGCCGCGCACCCGTTCAATAATGGCGAGCTACGCCCTGAAGGTAGTTTTTCCACAGCTCCGTTACCTTAAGCCCACCCCCTACCCGAGCGGGAGTATCGGGCGCGGCCCGTTCAGCCGCCGCGGCATCCCCTCCTCCCTCCACTCAAGCGGGGGCCTCCCCATGCACTCGAACGCCCCCTCGACCTGCCCGCCGACGGGGAAGGGGTCGTCGAACGCCTCCGTCCTATCCTTCAAGTACTGGACCATGCGCTCCATCAGGTTTCTCAGGGGGCGATCGTAGACCACTTGCTCGGCGCCCGCCCACCCGCAGGCGTCGGCGCACCATCCCGCGTCATCCGTGTAGATGGGGACCCCACCGTACTTACGCATAGCCCCCCGATGAATATGCATGCATCTATGGAGGTCCGGCTCGAAGGCGGCCCATATCCACGCAGGGTCCCCCCCCACGCTCACTATTATGTCATCGATGAATAGGCGGCGCACTTCCCTCGGATCGCGCCGATGGATCCTTGGACTCGTGCTCATTGGGAACCGGGCGGAGGGCTCCCCTCGGGTTTAGGCTCACCGACGGTCAGCTTAAGGCAACGGAGCCCCTTTTCCACTGCATAAGAAATAAATACAAGGGTCTCTCCCAGCTAGGACGCTTTTGAGCCAAGCGCAGGCCAACTCGACGATGGGGAAGAGGCCCCTCATGGCGTTGCAGAGGGCCATAAACATGTACGTCCGCGTGAGGCTGAAGAACATGCTGGAGTACAGGGGGAGGCTCATCAACGTGGACTCCTACATGAATCTGTTCCTGGACGAGGCGTTCGAGCACCAAAAGGACGGGCGCGTCTCGGAGAAGCTCGGTAGGGTCGTCATAAGGGGGAACAACGTTCTCTATATAGTGCTGGGCGATGAGGTCCTCATCTAGCAGCACTCGGGGCTGCGGCCCAGCACGTACTCGAGAGCGCGCCCGGCGTCCGCGCTGTGGCCGAAGCGCTTCCTGAAGAAGCGCACGATGTTCGCGATGTCACGCTCGAGGGCCGGGAGCGCGGCTGGGTCATCGGAGTGGATGGATTGCGGCCAGTCTATCAGGATCACGTCGTCGCCGCGGATCATAACGTTGAACTCGCTGAGGTCGGCGTGCACGAGCCCCGCCATGTAGCAGCCCCTGATGGCCTCCAGGATCCTCCTGAGCAGCCGCGCAGGATCGGCGACCTCCCGGACGTGCCTGAGCAGCGTGCCGTCTATCCGCTCCATGACGAGCAGGTGGTACCTGACCGCCAGGGGCTCGGGGACCGGCTGCCCGGCGGACCTCAGGCGGCGCAGGCTCGCGAACTCGGACGACGCGGACATTATGCTCGCCAGCATCCATCCCCCAACTTGTGGCCCGTAGGACCTGAGGCGCTTGACCTTCCTGAAGCTGACGCGCCCGATCCTGTAGGCCTTCACCGCGACCTCCTTGGATCCGGCGATCCCGGAGTACACGTCTGACTCCTTCCCCAAGGCTATCGGAGTCCCGAGCGCGTCCAGCTGCCCGCGGGCCCTGAGCTCGTGGAGGGAAAGGGCGTCCAGGCCCGCGTAGACGAGGGCGTAACCGGCAGGATTCCGGACGACCATCCCCAGGCCCTCCAGGATGCTGAGCGAGGACTCGGCGAGCTCCTGGGGGAGGCCGGCGGATGCCGATATCATCTCCAGCGGCACGTGCATCCTCGAGCCGAGGAACATGGCTAGCGCCCTGAGGACGCGATATTCGCTCTCCGAGAGCGCTGCCGAGAGCTCGGCGACCTCCCTCAGTGTGGACATGGCCCTGGCCGCCCTCGAGGGCGGCGCGCGCCGCCACGCCGAGTTGCCTGTCGCGCGCGGCCGAGACGAACGCCAGGAAGACGGGCTCCGGTTCCCACGGCCTGCTGGAGAACTCCGGGTGATACTGGGTGGCAATGTAGAATGGGTGGCCCGGAATCTCGAGTATCTCCGCACGGCGGCCGGAGTCGCTGAAGGCTGAGTACACCAGGCCGGCCGCCCGCAGCCTCGGCAGGTACTCGGGGTTGACCTCGTACCTGTGCCTGTGCCTCCTGCGTATGCGCCTCACGCCGTATATGCGGCTGGCCAGGGTGCCGGGCAGGATCTCTATCTCGTGCGCGCCGAGCCTCATGGTGCCCCCCAGCCCTGCGAGGCCGCGCTGCTCCGGAAGCAGGTCCACTACGGGGTGGGGCGTCGAGGGGTCCAGCTCTGTCGAGTTCGCGCCATCCAACCCCGCTACGTACCTCGCGAAGGACACGGAGGCCAGCTGGAACCCGAAGCAGATCCCCAGAAAAGGTATGGAGCGGCGCCTAGCGTAGTCGGCGACGGAGATCATCCCCTCGCTGCCGCGCCTCCCGAAGCCGCCCGGTATCAGCACGCCGCCGTAGCCCTCGAGCTCGCTGAGCGCGCCGGGGTCCATCTCGTAACGCTCCGAGTCCAGCCAGTCTATGTCAACCCTGACGCCCAGCCTGGCGCCCGCGTGCATCAGCGCGTGATTGACGCTGACGTAGCTGTCCGCCAGCTTGGAGTACTTCCCCACCATCGCTATGCGCAGCCTGGGGGAGCTCACCTTGAAGGGTTCAACTATCCTCCGCCACTCCTCCAGGTCGGCCTCCAGCGGGCCCAGCCTGAGGTTCCTCCCCACGATCCTGAGGAACCCCTGCTTCGCCAGCACGAGCGGCGCCTCGTAAACGGTGGCCATGTCCGGGCTCGAGAAGACCGCGTCCTGCTCCACGTTGGCGTATAGCGCGATCTTCCTCTTGGCATCCTCCGGCATGGGCGAGGAGCTCCTCACGACGATGGCGTCGGGCTGTATCCCTATCCTCCTGAGCTCCTGCACGCTGTGCTGGGTGGGCTTCGTCTTGAACTCCCCGACCGAGGGGAGGACGGGCCCCCATGTGACGTGCACGAACATCGTGTTCTCCCTCCCCTCCTCCACGCGCATCTGGCGGAATGCCTCCAAGTACGGCAGGCCCTCTATGTCGCCCACGGTGCCGCCGGACTCCACGACGAGGACGTCCGCGTTCCTCGACTCCGCCAGCCCCCTTATCCTGCGCTTTATCTCGTTCGTGACGTGGGGTATTATCTGGACGCACTCGCCCAAATAGTCCCCGCGGCGCTCCGCTTCTATGACTGCCATGTATATCTGGCCGGTCGTCACGTTGTGCTCCCGGGTCAGGTCCACGCCGAGGAACCTCTCGTAGGTGCCGAGGTCCATGTCGCACTCGCCCCCATCCTCGGTCACGTAGACCTCGCCGTGGACCACCGGGTTCATGGTGCCAGCGTCCACGTTTATGTATGGATCTATCTTCATCGGCAGGGCGTTCAGTCCCGAGGCGCGCAGGAGCTTGGCTATGGAGGCTGTTATCACGCCCTTCCCGAGGCCGGACATGACGCCCCCCGTGACGAATATGTACTTCCTCGGGCCCGGCATGGGGCAGCTACGCGGAGCCCTCATTTATGCTCTTCCCCGCGCCTCCTGACGCGGGGCGCGGCGCGAAACCTTTAAGCTAAGTGGCCCCTCCGCGCGAGGCCGTGAAGAAGCCGTACGAGAACCTGGAGAAGAGGAAGGTCACCGGGGGCAGGAGGAGGGCCAGCAGGGGCAGGAGGAAGCACGAGAGGGACGGCTACCCCACGGAGACCGTGCTGGGCGAGCACGCCGTGAGGGTGAAGAGGACCAGGGGAGGGGGTCGCAAGGTCGCGCTGGTGAGCGACCAGTTCGCGAACGTCGTGGTCGACGCGAGGCTCGGCCAGTCCAAGAGGGCCAAGATACTGCGCGTGATCGCGAACCCGGCCGACAGGGACTACGAGAGGAGGGGCGTCATAAGCAAGGGCGCGCTGATAGAGACGGACGCCGGGGTGGCCAGGGTGACCTCGCGGCCCTCCCAGGACGGCGTCATAAACGCGGTCTTAGTGGAGGGTAAGCGAGTTCCCGGGGGACGAGGGCCGTCGGGTTGAAGAGGAGGGATCAGGTAATCATATGGCTGGACTATTTCAACTCCAGGCTGGGGAGGAGGCAGGGCAGGAGGGTCCCGCTCAGCATAGCGACGAGGAACCCGACGCTGGACGAGCTGAGGAGGGCGGCCGAGGAGGCCGGGCTTCAGGTGATGGCGGCCAAGGAGGCACGCCGCCCGGGGAGGCCCGGCGAGAGGAGCGGGTACGTGCAGGTTCGCAAGGTGGAGGGCAAGAGCAAGCAGCTGCTGCTCAGGGAGCTGGCCAAGGAGCTGGCGAGGATCAGGGGGGCCGCCGGGTGAGGGCCGTCGGGCATGTGCTCAGGAGGGCCAGGAGCGGGCGCATAATAGTGAAGCTGTTTGTCGAGGTCAAGGAGGGGACCCAATTATATGATAGGAGGGGGAGAAGAGTCGGGGTGGTGAGGGAGGTGTTCGGGCCGGTCAGATCGCCTTACGCCTCCCTCGAGGCCAGGACGGATCGCGTGGGCGGGATCATAGGCGAGACCCTGTACTCTAGGTCCGAGCCCGAGGCGGCCGGGGGGCCCGAGGAGGGGGAGGAGGATTGAGAGGAGCGAGGCCCGCCGAGGGCGGGGAGGAGGCCCACAGGTGCCGCGTGTGCGGCGAGAGGTTGATCTTTGATCCGGACAGCGGGGAGTACATCTGCCCCAACGGGCACGTCTCGCCCGACAGGGCGGTGTACACCGGGAGGTTCTGGAGCTCCATGGATCTTGAGGAGTCCTTCGCGAGGAGCCAGGCCGGGGGCCCCATCAGGCTCAGCGATCCAAATCCGCTCTCCACGCTGATCGGGAGGGAGGGCAAGGACTCCTGGAGGCTCAGGAACGCCCAGAGGATGGTGGATGAGGACCCGGACCTGAGGAGGAGGGGTCGCGTCATGGAGCTCATGAAGGAGGCGGCCTCCAAGCTGAACCTGCCCGAGAACTTCGTGGAGGAGGCGGCCCACATGTACCTGAAGATGGAGAGGAGGGGCGTCGTCAGGGGGAGGAAGCTGGCGCCGCTCGCCGTCGCGCTGCTGTACTACGTGAGCCGGGTCAGGGGCGTGGGGAGGAGCCTGGAGGAGTTCTTGGAGACCGGCAGCGCCTGGGGGCTTAGCCGTAGGAGCCTCATCAAGTCGGTGAGGGAGTACTACCTGAGCCTCAGGGAGATGGATGGCAACGGTGAGGACGTCCCCCTGACCAAGGCCAATGTGGTCGCACAGGTGGGGAAGCTCGCCACGCAGCTGGGGATCAGCCCGAGGACGGAGGCCCTGGCGAGGGAGATAGCCAGCCAGATAGACTATGAGCCGCTCATGGGGAGGAACCCCCGCGGAATAGCAACAGCGATATTGAGCATCGCGAGCAACGTGATGAACGAGGACGTCAGGCAGGGGGACCTATCTGAGGCCTCGGGGATAAGTGCGGTCACGCTCAGGAAGAGGAAGAAGGAGATACTGGAGAACTTCACGATAGAGGTGCTGCCCGGAAGTGCGGCGCGCGGCGCCCCCAGCAACTAATGATAAAAAACATAACATATAAATAATGGATTGGCGCCCGCAACATCGGTGTTCGAGGTCTTCGGGGGCACCGGCTCCCAGGACCGCCTGAGGCTGGTGGCGCCCAGATCATCCCTCTGCGTCCGCTGCAAGGGCAGGCTCATGCTCTGCGGCAAGCCCGTGTGCCCGCTCATGGTGCGCTCGCTCCCCCTGATCAGGAGCATCGGGGACCTGGGCGTGGACCTGGACGGCAGTAGCCCCCCGGGGGTGTTCGTGGGCCGCATGGGGTACCCTAAGGTGTCAGTGGGCCCCCTCGCCACCAACGAGAGGGGGGACACCAGGATCCTGGATTCGCCGGAGGACTGGTACGGCCTCGGCTACGACAGGATAGCTGAGATGCGCGTGCGGCTGGTGAGGGGGACTAAGCCCCTGAGAGTCGAGAGCGCCAGGGACCCCCCGCCCTACCTTCAGAGGATGCACGACATGCTGATGTCCAGCCGGAGCAGCGAGCTGGAGCTCAGGTTCTCGAGGCCGCCCTCCGCGACCGTTCTTCTGGTCGACGAGGCTCCGCCGTTCGGGCCGTCGGCCCCGGTGGAGGACTTCCGCGTGAGGCCTGGCCCCGGGAACCGCGCGCTGGAGCGCGTGTACTATGACCACGACTTGGGCAGCGAGGAGGCCGTGATGCAACTCTACCGCTCCGGGATAAGGATCACGGAGATCCAGAGGGCGTTCAGCGCGGGGATGATGGGCGTGAGGAGGAACAGGAAGCTCGTCCCGACGCGCTGGAGCATAACGGCCGTGGACGATATAATATCGAAGCGCCTGGTGGACGAGATACGGGGAATGGGGACGATAGACGAGTACCGCGTCTACGTCGAGAGGCACCTCGGCAACACGTTCGTGGTGGTGCTGGCGCCCTTCAGGTGGGCTTTCGAGTGGATAGAGGCCTGGTACCCCGGGACGACCTGGAACCCCAGCGGCGAGGCCCCGGAGGTCCTGGGGGACCACGAGGGCTACCGCGGGAGGACCACGTACGCCGAGGACATAGGCGGCTGCTACTACTCAGCGAGGCTCGCGGCGGCCGAGAGGCTCCGCGAGGAGGGAAGGCAGGCGGCTGTGGTGGCTTTCCGCGAGATCTACCAGGACGCGCTCTTCCCGGTGGGCGTGTGGTTCGTCAGGGAGTACCTGAGGAGGGCGCTGAGGGGGAACTACGCCGCGTTCGATGACGCCCGCTCGGCTTTCGACCACGCGTTCAAGTTCCTGAGGCTGCCGAGGGACGTCTGGCTGTCGAAGAGCGTGGTCGCCAGGGAGATGCTCTCTCAGGGAAGGCTGGACGACTGGAAATCCTTTTAGAAGCGCAGGGATCGCGCCGATCGTCCGGGCGATGACGAGGCGAATAGCCGTCATAGACAGGGAGCTGTGCCTGCCCAAGAAGTGCGGGCACGAGTGTCAGAGGTTCTGTCCGCCGCAGATCACCGGCCATAAGGTGGTCGAGTTCGGCGAGGACGGCTACCCTATCATAAACGAGGCGCTGTGCATAGGCTGCAACATATGCGCCAAGAAGTGCCCGTTCTCCGCCATAACCATAGTGAATCTCGCCGAGGAGCCCGACGAGTCGCCAGTGCATCAGTATGGGCCCAACGCGTTCCGCCTGTACAGGCTCCCCATACTCAGGAGGGGGAGGGTGGTCGGCATGTTGGGGAGGAACGGCACCGGCAAGACCACGGCGCTGAACGTGCTCTCGGGGCGCATCCTTCCCAACCTAGGATCCTACGATGAGCCGCCGGAGTGGAGGGAGATCCTCAGGTTCTTCAGGGGCACGGAGCTCAGGGATTACCTGGAGGGGATCGCCTCGGGGTCCCTCAGGGTCTCGATAAAGCCCCAGTTCGTGGAGCAGATGCGCTCCATGTGGAGCGGCACGGCGGCCGAGCTGCTCTCGCGCTTCGACGACTCGGGGAGGTCGAGGGAGCTCGCGAGGAGGCTGGGGCTCGAGGACTCACTGGAGAGGACGCCCTCCGAGCTCAGCGGCGGCGAGCTCCAGAGGCTGGCGGTCGCGATGGCAGCCTCCAGGGAGGCGGACGCGTACTTCTTCGACGAGCCCAGCAGCTACAACGACGCGTATCAGAGGCTGGCGGTGGCGCGGGTCATCAGGGACCTGGCAGCGTCCGGTAAATACGTCCTGCTGGTGGAGCACGACCTCACGTTCGTAGACTACGCGGCCGACTTCGTCCACGTGGTCTACGGGAGGCCCGGGGTCTACGGCGTGGTCTCCCACCAGATGTCGCTGGGGCTCGGGATAAATTCCCTCCTCGAGGGCTACCTGCCGAGCGACAACGTCAGGATAAGGCAGACGCCAGTAGCGTTCGACCTGCGCGGCGCCGCGACGGCGGCCGCCGAGGCCCCGCCGCTCGTCGCCTACACGCAGCTGGAGAAGTCGTTCCCGGGCTTCAGGCTCACCGTGTCCGCGGGCGACGTGAGGATGGGGGAGGTCGTGGGCGTCGTGGGCGCGAACGCCCTCGGCAAGACCACGTTCCTCCGGATGCTCGCGGGGATCGAGCGGCCGGACTCCGGCGGCGTGTACATGACCGCCAAGATCTCGTACAAACCCCAGTACCTGTCCGCGTCCTACCAGGGCGCAGTGGAGGAGGCCCTGAGCAGCGCCGTAGGGGGGTCCTGGTCGCAGGAGCCGGCCCTCTCGGGAGTCGTGAGGCCCCTGGGGGTCGATGAAATGCTGAACAAGGCGGTGAACAGGCTCAGCGGCGGCGAGCTCCAGAGGCTGGCGGTGGCCCTCTGCCTGCTCAGGGAGGCGGACGTCTACGCGCTCGACGAGCCCAGCGCGTTCCTGGACGTCGAGGAGAGGCTGGCGCTGGCGCGCATACTCCAGAGGTACGCGAGTGATATGGGGAAGAGCGTCATCGTGATAGACCATGACGTGGGCCTCATAGACTTCGCGTCCGACAGGCTGATAGTGTTCAGCGGGGAGCCGGGGAGGGTGGGCGCGGCCTCCGCGCCCATGAGCAAGAGGGAGGGCATGAACGCCTTCCTGGGGAGCCTGGGCATAACCTACAGGAGGGACCCCGCCAGCGGGAGGCCGCGCGTCAACAAGCCGGGAAGCAGGCTGGACAGGTACCAGAAGGAGATCGGCGAGTACTACTACCTGGCGCCGGTGGGGGGGGAAGAGGAGGGCGCCAGTTGACGAAGCTGCTCAGGAGGATCCTCAGGGGGGTCCTGAGGGACGACGAGCTGGAGATGGTGGCCGGCGGCTTCGACGTCATAGGCGACGTGGCGATAATCAGGGTCAGGCCGGAGCTCCCGCGCGAGGCCAGGGTGGTGGCCGCCGAGGCCCTGATGCGCGCCGTCCCCTCCATCAGGTCCGTGTGGGCCCAGGTGACGCCCGTGAGCGGCGAGTACAGGCTCAGGGGCCTGGAGCACCTGGCGGGGGAGGAGCGCACGCTGACCCTGTACAGGGAGAACGGCTGCTCCTACCTCGTGGACGTCGCGAAGGTCTACTTCTCGCCGCGCCTCTCGGGCGAGAGGCTCAGGGTGGCCTCGCTGGTGCGCGACGGCGAGGTCGTCCACAACATGTTCGCGGGGGTCGGCCCCTTCTCCATATTGATAGCCCGGATGGCCAAGGGGGTCAGGGTCTACAGCTCCGAGATAAACCCGGACGCGTATGAGCTCCTGGAGAGGAACGTCAGGCTCAACCGCGTGGAGGGCTCCGTGATACCGATGCTGGGCGACGCCCTGGAGCACGCGCGCCGCCTGAGGGACCTCGGCATCCGCGCCAATAGGGTCCTGCTGCCCCTCCCCGAGAGGGCGCTGGACGCCCTCCCCGTAGCCACGGAGGAGCTCAGGGTCCTGGGCGTCGCGCACATCTACCTGCACGTGGAGGGCGGCTCCCCTGAGCGTCGCGCGATGGAGGAGGTGTCGTCCAGGGTCCCCGAGCTCCATCCCTACTACGCGAGGACTGTACGGGAGGTCGCCCCGCGCCTCTATCAGGTGGTGGTTGATGCTGTATACCTTCCATCAGCCTCAGCGCGGCCCTCGCCAGGAGGCCGGCCACCCTGACGGGCTCGGGGTACCTGCCCTGGATCGTGAAGTCGTTCAGCGCCCTCACCACCTCGCGGTCCGACAGGCCCGCCGACCTAACGTAGACGCGGAAGCCCGTGTGCAGCTCCACCCTCTCCCTGGGACCGAGCCTCCTATAGGCCTCCAGCTTCTCCTCCCAGCGATCCCCGAACCTGGACCTTATGACGCCCTCGAGCCCCCTCGAGGCGCGATAGGTGAGCACTATGACGGGCCTCCCGGTCTCCCTCCATATCCTCTCCGGGTCCACGAAGTTGAACCAGCTGACGATCGCGCCCGACACCATCAGGAACCCGACGTCCTCCCTGGCGAGCTGCCCGTAGAGGTCCAGGACGGCGTCGGTCGCGTCGTCGCCCCCAACGGTCGCAAGCGAGAGGGCCGCGCCGTCTATCAGCAGGTCCTTCCTCATGACGACCCCGGCGAAAACCGACTTGGGTGGGCCGCCCAACCTGAAGGACTCGGCTACCCCCAGGCACCTCACTCCCTTCTTTCCCAGCGCGGGCCTCGCGGGGCGGCTCAACCCTTATCTCCCCCGCATACGACATGATCCTTAAGGCTATCTCGATCGCCCTCGCGGCGTCCTTCCTCCCGGCCCTGGGGCCCTTGCGCGCGAGGTCCTCGAGCTCCCGCACGCCGGAGGGCCACAGGTAATATCCCCTCTCCCGGAGCGTCCTGGCGACCGCCCAGGGATCCCCGCTGCAGGCCTCCACGCCGAGCCTCCTGCAGGCCTCGGCTAGGAGCTCGGCGACCGCGTCCCTGGCCTTCCTCACCGCCCCCGCGTAGTCCCCGCCCTCCGCCAGCCTCGAAGCGTGGCTGAGCATGTCCCTGGCCTCCCTGCTGCCCACCTCCACGAAGTAGTACCTGATGCTCGGGGCGCTCGCTGCCCCCGACCCGCCCATCCTCCTGTAGGACCGCGCGAACGCCACGTATGTGACGATCATCGCCGCCACGAGCGCCGCCGAGTATATGTAGAGGGCCGCCGCGTAGCCGTACTCTCCGCTCACGTTCCTCGCGCGGCGCTCCCCTCTATTAGGGATTTCCGTGGCCGAGGGCGGGCTCCGGCAAATGCCCTCACCACACTGCGCGCTTCGGCGCAACTCTGACTCTTCATCGCCCGCCCGCCTCACTCTGCAGCGCCAGCGTTAATAAGGGGACCCCGGATGCCTCGCGATCCTCAGGGCGCGGCTCAGCTCGCGCGGGGAGCCCACTATGAACTCGGCCCCGGCCTCCAGGAGGTCCCCGGCGCTCGCCGCACCTCCCTCTATGCCCACGGTGAGCGCCCCCACGCTCCTGCCGGCCCTCACGTCGGACGGGGTGTCGCCCGCCATGACTGACCTCTCCCCGGGGACGCCGAGCGCCTGGAGCGCCATCCTGAGGCCCGATGCCCCCGGCTTCAGCTCCATCGAGTCGTCCCTCGTCACCACGGCGTCCAGGAGCTCCATCATGCGGGGGAACCTCGATGCTATGAGCCCCACGGCCCTGCGCGAGTTGTTGGTCACGAGCGCCACCCGGTAGCCGCTGGCCCTGAGCTCCTCGAGGGCATCGATCGCGCCGGGGCGGGGCTCGACCCTGCGCGCGGCCTCGACCTCCACCGCCTCGTACTCCTCAAAGATTATCCTGCGCGCGACCGAGGCCGCGCGCTCCCCCAGCGCGGCGCCCAGGCTCCTCACGATCTCCCTAGCGCTCCGGGCGGCGATCTCCACGGCGTCGGCACCCGGCACGGCCTCCCTAATCCTGCGGAGGGCGCGCGCCCTGCCCAGATCGTAGTCTATAATGTACTCCAGGATGGTCCCGTCCATGTCCAGCAGGACGGCCTCTATCCTCCTCGCGCGCGCGGCCCGCGCCAGGTCCAGCGTGGACCCCGGAGGGGATGGCACATCGCGTATGGGCCGCCCCTTAAAAAGAGATCTACGGAACAGGTCCCCTGCCGCGGAACGGTTTTCCGCCGGGCGGAGGAGGGCCCGGCGTGCTCGTGGCCGTGGCGTCGCTGAACCCCGTGAAGCTGGAGGCCGCAAGGTCAGCCTTCTCGGCAGCGTTCGGCGAGGTGGAGGTCGCGGGGTCCGAGCCTCCTCCCGGGCTCGCGCCCCAGCCCATGTCGATGCGGGAGATACTGCTCGGGTCCTCCGCCAGGGCGTCCTGGGCGTGCGCCTCCGTCCCCGGGGCCGATTACTGCGTGGGCATAGAGTCGGGCGCGGTGGAGCTCGAGGGCGAGTGGTACGCTGCCACCGCGGCCACCGTCCGCTCCAGGAGCGGGCGCCAGGCCACGGGGTTCGGCCCGGCCTACCCCATACCCAGGAGGATTTCCTCCCTTATGATCTCCGAGGGCCTAGAAATGGAGGAGGCTATGGAGCGCCTCTACGGGATCCCGGACCTGGGAAGGCGCGAGGGCGCTGTCGGCCTGCTGTCCAAGGGCGCGTCGAGCAGGCTGGAGCTCTGCGCCGAGGCCGTCAAGATGGCGCTCCTCCCATTCATCTCGCCCGGCGACTACCGAAGGCGCTTGGCCATGTAGGGTCCCATCCTACCGTACCCGAGCCTCCTGTAATACTCCCTGGTGCCAACGGCGCTCGTCACCAAGAGCGCCTCGGCCCCCCACTCGTCGCGCGCCACGCGCTCCGCCTCCTCCATCAGCGCCCTGCCTATCCCGCGGTGCTGCCACCCCGAGGGGTCCCTGGTCCCCACGTCGACCTCCGGGCCATACACGCGCAGCTCCCTGACGATCGCCGCGCGCGCCCCGGAGACCTCGGGCCTGTGCGCCAGCGCGGAGGGGAGCCTCAGGCGCAGGAACCCGGCCAGGTGCCCCTCCTCGTCCTCCATCGAGAGGAAAGCCTCCATTCCCATCGAGGCCAGGTAGTCCCTCCTCACGATCCCGAAGCGCGCCAGCTCCGAGGGATCCAGCCGCTCCCTCCCCACCTCCCTGCACCTGATCTCCCAGCACCGGAGCCCCCTCCTCGATATCTCCCTCAGGGCCTCGTCCCTGAGGCCCGTCCTCTTGGGGCCCGCGACGACCGCGCGGGGAGGGATCTCCCTCTGGACCCTCATGACCCTCACCCAGGGCGGCATGGATGGCAGAGCCCTGGCCAGGAGCTCCACGACCTCCTCCTCCTTGCATGGCTCGTAGAGCCCCCTCCTGTACATCTCATGGAGCGGCGTGCCCTCGAGGACGAGCGTCGGGTATATCTTCACCATGTCCGGCCTGTACCGATCGTCGCGGAAGAGCTCGAGGAGGTCGCGGAGGTCGTCCTCCCTGGTCCTGCCGGGGAGGCAGGGCATCATGTGGACGCCGACCTTCAGCCCGGCGTCCTTGGCTATCCTGATGGCGTCGACGACCTCGGAGAGCCCGTGCCCCCTGCCTATCCTCCTCAGGACGCGCTCGTCCAGCGCCTGGACTCCGATCTCCACCCTGGTGGTGCCGTAGCTGAGCATGAGGTCCACGTGCCGCTCGCGGCAGAAGTCGGGCCTCGTCTCCACCGTGAGCCCGACGCACCTGTGCGCGGCGCGCTCGTTGGCCGCCATCGCCTCCTCCAGGCTCCGGGACTCGAACCCGTTGAGCCCGTCGAAGATCCCCTTGACGAAGCCCAGTTGGTACTCGGCCGGATAGTAAGGGAAGGTGCCCCCCACTATTATCACCTCCACCTTGCTGGTGGGGTAGCCGAGCCTCCTCAGGACGGAGATCCTCTCCTCCACCTGCCTCCGTGGATCGTAGCCCAGCCTGGCCGCCTGTATGACCGCCGGGGAGTCGGCGGTGTAGGACTTGGGGACGGGCGGCGCGCCGCCCGTCCCCCCGGGGCAGTAGATGCACTTGGCGCGCGGTGGGCAGTCGTGCGGAGCCGCGGCCACGGTGGCGGTGACTATGCCGGAGATCCTCCTCGAGGGCCTCGGCGCGATCAGCCTCCTGGCCCCCTCGCTCAGCAGCCCCATAAGCTCAAGGTTCGACGGCACCCTCCCCAGGGAGTGCCTGCGCGCGACCTCGAGCTTCAGCCGCTCCAAGCGCTCGGCCAGCCTATCCGGGCGGCCGGACGCCGCTAGCGCCTCGACCTCCCTCGCCAGCTCGGCCAGCGCCGCCGAGTACCTGCCGGGGTCCAACGCGACGCTGCGGCAGGACTTCCCTTATAGGGGATTCCCGTCCCCGCGCCGATCGAGCCACTTTTATACGGCTAGCTCGGCGGTCGGCACGTGGAGGAAGAGCTGTCCGGCTACAGGGGGCCCGCGCGGGAGCTCCTCATGAGGGCCGGGGCCCGCGCGGGGGACGAGGTCGAACTCGCGCTGTCGGACGGGGGTTCCATCTCGGGCACGCTCATGCCGCGCTACGAGCACGCGGACGACTCCCACGTGACCCTGAAGCTGGGGAACGGGTACAACATAGGGATCTCCGTCTCGAGGATTTCCGAGATCCGCATCTCGCGGAGGCGCGCCCCCCAGCCGTCGCCCGAGCCGGCGCCTGCACGGGCGCAGCCCGGCAGGGGGGAGGTCCTCGTGCTGGGCACAGGCGGCACGATCGCCAGCAGGATAGACTACAGGACCGGCGCCGTCACGCCCGTGTTCAGGCCGGAGGACCTGTACTCGAGGGTGCCCGGCTTGTACGAGATAGCCAGGCTGGACACGGAGCTGCTCTTCAACGTGCTGAGCGAGAACATGACCCCCGATCACTGGTCGGCGCTGGCGGAGCGCGTGGGGAGGGCCGCGGCGGAGGGATACAGGGGGATCGTGGTGACGCACGGCACCGACACCATGCACTACACGGCCGCTGCGCTCAGTTTCGCGCTGGAGGACCTCCCGGTGCCGGTCATCCTAGTGGGCGCGCAGAGGTCCTCGGACAGGCCCTCATCAGACGCGTACACCAACCTGAAGGGCGCGGTCGCGGCGGCGGCCAGGGGGGACTTCAGCGGCGTCTACGTGGCGATGCACCGCAGCCTGTCCGACCATGAGATAGCGATCCACCGCGGCGTGAGGGTCAGGAAGAACCACACGAGCAGGAGGGACGCCTTCCAGTCGATAAACTCCGGGCCGGCGGCTGTCGTGGACCTGAGGACGATGGAGGTGAAGAAGCTGGAGGAGCTCCCTCCCCGCTCCGATCCCGGATCCCTCAGGGTCAAGCCCCGCTTCGACCGCAGGGCATTCCTGCTGAAGTACTTCCCGGGGATGGGCGGCTCCATCGTGGACGCGCTGGTGGACGCCGGCTACAGGGCCCTGATACTGGAGGGCACGGGGCTGGGGCACGTCGGGAGGCAGCTCCAGGGGAGCATAGCGAGGGCCATCGAGGAGGGGGTCTTCGTCGGCATGACGTCCCAGTGCATCTGGGGCAGCGTCCGCATGACGGTCTACGAGACGGGGAGGGACCTGCTGAGGCTGGGGGTGGTGCCGCTGGGCGATATGCTTTCGGAGGTGGCGCTGGTCAAGGCCATGTGGCTCCTGGGCCAGGGCGCGGGGCCGGAGGATATGAGGTCCCTCATGCCATCGAATCTGCGCGGCGAGATCTCGGAGAGGAGGCGCATAGTGGCATGAGCTCCGGGCAGCTGGACTACGCTTCGCTGGGCCTGAAGGTCGGGATAGAGCTGCACAGGCAGCTGGACGTGGGCGGCAAGCTGTTCTGCGGCTGCAGCGCGCGGAGGGAGGAGGGCCCCGGATCCTTCAGGCGCTTCCTGGTGCCGTCGGAGAGCGAGCTGGGCGACGTGGACCCGGCGGCGCTCTTCGAGGCGGCGAGGGGGCTGGAGTTCGAGTACGTGTACGGGGATGAGAGCAGCTGCCTGGTCGAGGCGGACGAGGAGCCGCCGCACGACGTGAACCGGAGGGCGCTCGAGGCCGCGCTGACCGTGGCCCTGATGCTGGGCTCCCGCGTGGTCGACGAGGTGCACGTGATGAGGAAGATCGTGATAGACGGCTCCAACACGGCCGGCTTCCAGAGGACCATGCTGGTGGCGGTGGGCGGCACGCTGAACGTCGGCGGGAGGGAGGTGGGCGTCCAGACGATCACGCTCGAGGAGGACGCCGCCAGGAACCTGGGGTCCGAGGGCAGGGTGAAGAGGTATGGCCTGGACAGGCTGGGCATACCCCTCATAGAGGTCTCGCTGGCGCCGATCGAGGTCAGGTCCTCCCCCCAGGAGGTGGTGGAGGTCGCAGCCGCCCTGGGCAGGCTCCTGAAGTCGACGGGCCTCGTGGCCAGGGGCATAGGGACCGTCCGCCAGGACCTCAATATCTCGATAAGGGGGAGCGGCATAGTGGAGGTGAAAGGGGTCCAAGAGCTCCCACTGATAGCCAAGATAGTCGAGTTCGAGGCGCGCCGCCTCAGCTGGTTGCTGCAGGTGGCCGCGGAGCTCTCCAGGAGGGGGGTGAGGCCCGAGTCGGCGACTGGCGAGATCTTGGACGTGACCGATGTCCTATCCCGCGCCGGGGAGGGCATCGTGAGGAGGGCGCTGGGGAAGGGGGCCAGGGCGCTCGCGTTCGCCGCCCGCGGTTACCGCGGGCTCCTGGGGTCCGAGCCGCACGAGGGCGTCAGGGTGGGGCGCGACCTAGCGTCGATAGCCAACGCGTTCGGCCTCGGCGGCGTCATACATTCGGACGAGCTCCCCGGTTATGGCATCGACGAGGGGCTCCTGCGCGAGCTCAGGGCGCGCATGGGGGCGGGCGAGGGCGACGCCGTTGTGATCGCGCTGGGGGATGCGGAGGTGGTGCGCCGCGCGCTGGAGGCGATGGCCGCCAGGCTCAGGGACATAGTCTCGGGACCCCCGGCGGAGACGCGCGCCCCGACCCCGGACGGCAGGACCAGGTACATGCGGCCGAGGCCCGGATCCGCCAGGATGTACCCGGAGACGGACCTCCTCCCCATACCGATAGACGACTCCACGCTGGAGAGGCTCAGGAGGAACCTGCCGCCGCCCTGGGACGAGCAGGTATCATTGCTGGCCTCCAGGTACGGGCTGAGCCGGAAGCTGGCAGACGAGCTCCTGGACTCCGAGCGCTACGGGCTGTTCCTGGAGGCGGTGGAAATGGGCGTCCGCCCGTCCGTCGCGGCCTCGCTGGTCGTGGAGACGCTCGTGAGCCTGCGCAGGGAGGGCCTGGACGTCGACTCCCTATCTGACGAGCACCTGAGGCAGCTGTTCCGCGCCATAGCGTCCGGGCGCTTGGCCAAGGAGGCGGCCCCCGACGTCCTGAGGGAGATAGCGTCGGGCCGCGCCCGGAGCGTGGACGAGGCCGCGGAGGCGCTGGGGCTTTCCGCGCTCAGCGACCAGGAGCTCTTGGCGATCGTCGACGAGGTGATCGGGAGGAACTTGAGGCTGATAGTGGAGCGCGGCGAGAGGGCGCTCGGCCCGCTCATGGGCGAAGTGATGTCGAGGGTCAGGGGCAGGGCGGACGGGGCCAAGGTGAACGAGCTGGTCAGGAGGAGGCTCGAGGAGGCGCTGCGGCGCCAATCCTGAAAACGACGCAAAATCCTTTTCTACCCTGAAAACGAAAATCCCTTTGCAATGTCGGCCGGCATAAGGGTCCGCGTCAGGACGCCCGGGGGCGAGGTCGAGATAGAGGTGGGGGATCCCGCGTCGGTGGACGCCGCGATGGACGTCGCATCGAGGATAATGAGGGAGCTGGCCTCCAAGCCCCAGGGAGGCGCCCCGCCCGAGGCGCGGGCCCCCGGCGAGGCGCAGGGGGCGGAGGAGCCCCAGCAGGGGGCGGAGCGCATCGAGATACCGGACCTCAAGGTGGAGAAGGGCGACTCCCTCGCGGACGTGATACTCAAGATGTTCGAGACGAGCTGGGGCAGGAAGCCACGGAGGCTCTCCGAGATCATGGAGGCGCTCTCCTCGTACGGGCTCATTTACCCGAAGTCGAGCGTCGCCGTGGCGCTGCTGAGGCTCGCGAAGGGGGGCGAGATAAGGAGGTTCAAGGAGGGCGGCGAGTACGTTTACATAAGGCGCGAGCCCTTGGCGGGAGGCGAAGCGCGATGCCCGAGCTGAGGATCCACGTGTCCTACGGGGAGGTCAGCGCCGAGTTCACGGGGAAGGACGCGGACGAGGTCCTCCACGCGCTCAACAGCTTCCTGATATCCATAGTGCCGGAGCTCGAGCTTGCCAAGAAGCTCCACGTGAACTACGCGCTGAGGGACCTCGCCGAGATGTTCGGGGACTACGTGAAGCTCACGCCTGAGGGCCCCAGGGTCATGGTCCAGGATCCCAAGATGAGCGACAAGCAGCTGATAGCCCTACAGCTGGTCGCCGCGCGCATAGCCTACGAGCTGGGCAAGGCCGAGAGGGACGGCATGACCATCCAGGAGATAGAGCAGGCGACCGCCCTCAAGCCTAAATCGATAAGCTCCAGGCTCAGCGAGCTGGCCAAGCAGAACGCCGTCGAGAGGCGCGGGGAGAACAGGTCCGTGTACTACCGCATAACCACGTACGGAATAGCTTGGCTCTCTAAGGAGCTGGCGGCCCGCACCTAGTCCGAGGGCGGCCTCTTCTGGACGTACTTGTAGGTCCTGGGCGTGCCCATCCTGGAGAGCGTGCCCGCCCTCACCAGGTCCGCGAGCGCGTGCGAGATCGCGGTGGAGTCGTAATTGTAGCCCCTCCTAGAGAGCTCCGCGGCCACGTCCGAGAGGATCCTAGGCTCGGAGAACCACCCCTCCCTCCACAGGGACTCTATCAGGCCCCTGCAGGTCGTGCCGCCCGCCCGGGCGGCGGACGCGGCCGTGGGGCGCTCCGCCCTGGGAGGGCCGGCGTGGGAGATCCCCTCGACGATCCTCGCGACGACGTCGGAGATGCGGTCAGGCGGGCTCTCCACCTCCACCTCCATGTCCCCCAGCTTCAGCTTGACCCTGACGAGCTCCCCCCGCGACCTTTCATCTTGATCAACTTGAACAACATTTATTAGCCGCCCGTTCTCACCCATGAGCATGGGTATGGAGGCCGGGGAATTAAACGTTCCTGCGGTGTTCAACTTGATCCACAAGTTCAGCTCAACGGACAGGCTGGCCCTCTCGAGCGTGGAGGATGAGACCCTGATGATCCTGGATGAGGACGACTCCGAGCCGCCCGAAGTGCGGCTGAACATGCGCTGGATCTCGGGCCTCCCCCGCGGGGGGATATCGAACGTGGTGGCCATAGACTCCAGCGCGATACCCCTGGCCTACGCCGACCGTAAGTGGTACCTGGTGTTCAGCGCGGGCGTGGTCGTCAGGGCCGGCGGCAGGTACGCGCCCCCCAGCGTGCTCAGGATCGGGCCGCACATAGCGGAGGTGGTTAGGCGCGAGGGCGAGGACCAGCAGGCCGCCGCCAGGAGGCTCAGGGAGCACGTGGAGGGATCGATAGTGCTCGAGCTGCTCCACGGGAGGGAGGGGCTGGGGGACCGCGCCCTGCTCCTGGTCGATGGATCGCTCAGGGGGCTGTCCGAGCCTGACTGCTCGGCCGCTAGGGAGAGGAGGATATCGGTGATAGGGATCTCGAAGGCGACCAGCATCGTCCCGCCGCTGGGCGGCATGGGCGCGCTCCCGAGCGGCCCCGGCTACTCCGTGATCTCGGAGGGCGACTGCTACGCGGTCCTGGCGGCCAGGCTGGAGAGGTACGGCGTGCCGCTGAGGGTGGACACGACCGACATGGAGGGGCTGGGGGACCTGCTCTCGAGCGATGTCATGATCAGGGGCTACCCGGACTCCCTGAGGCTCGCGCACTACGCGTCGATAATCTCGGTCTCGGAGGAGGAGGCCGCCCTGGCGTCGCTCGCCATGCACGGCGCGGCGCTCAGTAAGCCCCTGGACAGGCGCGAGGTGCTGCTGGGGCTCCTGAGGGTGAGGGGGTAGGCCGGTGGGGGAGGGAACCTAGATTGAGGGTCCTGTCGAAGCACGGGGATGAGCTGCTCCTGATATCGGAGGGGGAGGAGGTCTCGAAGGGCGACTACGTGAAGGTCAGCGATGGGCGCAGCGGACCATCGCTCCTGGCCCAGGTCTACGAGATCGAGTACTTCGACATCCCGGGCATAGAGGAGGACCTGCTGAGGGACCTGCTGCTCGGCGGCTCGACCTACTCCTCGTCCGACCCGGAGTACGCGTCGATAACCAGGCGCATAAAGGACGTGCGCCTGATAAGGTGCAAGGTCCGCGGCACCATTTCGGAATCGGGCCTCAGCCCCTCGGTCGACTGGCTCCCCAGCAGGGCCACCGGCCGGGTGGAGAGGATGTCCGGGGAGGAGCTCGCGTCCCTGGTGAGCGGGGAGGGCCCCTCGATCAGGATCGGCAGGACGCTCGATGGCCATCCCCTGGAGCTGCCGCTCTCGGCCCTCGACGGCTCCCTGACGCTGATACTTGGGAAGAAGGGATCCGGCAAGTCCCACCTGGCGAAGCTCCTCATAAGCGGACTAGTCGAGAGCGGGGCGTACTCGCTGGTCTTCGACATCAACAACGAGTACGTGGGGATAACCAGGGACAGGAGCGGCGAGCCCTCGAGCATAGCCAGCAGGGTGTACCCGCTGGAGCCGGGCGGATTCCTCAGGTTCAACCTGAGGTACCTGGGAGTGAACGTGATGGCCGACGTCATGAGGAACGTCCTCAACCTGCCGGCCACCTCGCTGAGGGAGTTCCTCAGGATATGGAGCTACTTGGAGTCCACGAACCGCCTGAGCTTCGCGCAGCTGGGCGAGCAGATCGAGAGGTGGAGGGCGAACGAGATGGTGAGGGACGCGCTGCTCTCCAGGTACTACTCCCTGGCCTCGACCAGGCTGTTCACCGAGGATCGCGGCCTCGTGTTCGAGGACCTCATCAGGGACGCGGAATCGAATGGGGGAGGAGGCGCCATCCTGTTCATGCTGGCCGGGGCTAGTACGCTGACGCGCAGGGTCGTCGTGGAGGCGGTGCTCGCGAAGGTCGCGGAGCTCCTGCGCTCTAGGGCGATACCGCCGGTGTTCATACTGGCCGAGGAGGCGCACATGTACGTCAGGGACACGTACTGGGAGGACCTCGTGACCAGGATGAGGCACTACGGCGCGTTCATGATATTCGTCACCAATCAGCCGGACGCGTTGAAGGACCTCGTTTACAGGCAGGCCGATAACCTGTTCCTGTTTAACTACACCAACGATCGCGACATAGAGTTCATAGCGAGGTACTCCGCCACGGACCCGGAGACGCTGTCGGGCATATTGCCGACGCTGAGGAGGGGCCGCTCCCTGATGATGGGCAAGGCCACTGGCTGGCTGCCGGTCGTCATGGACGTGGACGACGCGGACTTCCAGGTGCTCGGGCAGACGCGCACCTTCCTCGAGGCCGCCAGGGCGAGCCGCGGGCCGCGGCTCGCCCCTCAACGAACTGCTTATTAGCGGGCTTCGCCTGGAACCGAACCGTGCGGGGCGAAGCCGAGGGCAGGGATCTCGACGAAGTGATGTCCGATCCGAGGCTCCGCGAGGTCGCCGTGCGCCTCGCCGGGGAGCTCGCCCTGAGCAAGGACCCCGGGAGGCTGATGAGACAGTGGAGGGAGAAGCTGGGAATACAGCAAATGAAGCTGGCTAGCGAGATGGGGATCTCGCCCTCGGTGCTCAGCGACTACGAGGGGGGGAGGAGGAAGGCCCCGGGCTCCCAGTTCATAAAGAAGTATATCTCGACGCTGGTGAGGATTGACCGCGAGAGGGGGGTCCTCGCGGGCTCCAGGGCCGTGGGCGAAGCCCCCGACGCGATACTCAGCATAGGCGAATTCAGGGAGCCCAGGCCGGTGTCGGACGTGGTGCGGGCGCTCTCGCTCGACGTGCTCACTGGGGAGGATCAGCTGGACCGCCTCCTCTACGGATACACGGTCCTAGACAGCATCAGGACGATATATGCCCTCTCTGGGAGCGAGTTCTACAGGATCTTCGGCTCCACGACCGAGCGCGTGTTGGTCTTCACGAAGGTCGTCATGGGCAGGAGCCCGCTCGTCGCAGTGCGCGTCTCCCAGCTCAAGCCCAGGATGGTGGTGATCCATGGGCCGGAGCGCGTGGATCCGCTCTCCGTGGACCTAGCTAAGAGGGAGCGCCTGGTCATGGCGCTCGCCCGGGGCGAGGTGCGTGAGATAATCGAGCGCCTCAGCTCATTACGATAGAATGAAATGAATTGAGATCATCGAATGAGAATTCGCGATGCGAAGCGGTAATATAGAGAGCTCCATCAAAGGCCGCAGGATTGCTCGAGGCCTCCTGGGAGCTCGCCGTCGGCGTCGCGCTCGTGGCGGCGCTCGCCGTGACGTCGGCAGTGAAGCGTTACCTGAGCGCGGCGGGCGTCGCGGCAGCGGTGGTCGTGGGCATCGGGATCCTGCTCGCGGGAGGGCTCGGATGGCTAATTGTCCTCGTATCATTCACGGTCATGGGATCCCTGCTCACCAGGGTCGGCGCAGACCTCAAGGGGCTGGCGCCGGAGCTGGAGGCCGACAGGGGCGTCAAGAACGTGCTGGCGAACGGGCTCCCCCCGCTTCTATTCGCGATAGCCAACTTCGCGCTGGCCGGCCAGCCGTGGTCCGCGGCCTTCACGGCGGCGGTAGCGGCCGCGGCCTCCGACACGATATCGACGGAGGTGGGCATGCTGTCCAGGTCGCGCCCGAGGAGGCTGACCAGGCCTTGGGAGGAGGTGGCCCCGGGGACCTCCGGCGGCATCACGGCGCTGGGCACGATCGCCGGGCTCCTGGGCGCCGCGGCCATATCGCTCATAGCGGCCGCCTCCGGGATCCTCGCGGGCCCCGCCGAGATCTGGATGGCCGCCATCATGGGCTTCGCGGGCAACCTGATGGACAGCCTGCTGGGGGACCTGGCGGAGGTGCAGTACAGGTGCGCCGACGGCTCCCTCGCGGAGGATCCGTCGAGGTGCGGGTCCGCCGCCGAGAGGGTGGGCCATCCTCTCGTGAACAACCACACGGTGAACGCGATCTCTATCTCGATCGCGGGCCTGATCGCGCTGGCGATCGCGCGGGCCCTCCCACCCCGAGGAGCTCCGCGAGCCTGCGCGCGAGCTCCCCCTCGCCGACCCTCTCCTGCTCCCAGGTGTCCCTGTGCCTGATCGTGACCGTGCCGTCGCTGAGGGTCTCGTAGTCCACGGTGACCGCGAACGGGACGCCTATCTCGTCCGCCCTAGCATACCTCCTCCCTATCGACCCGTCGTCATCGTACATGACGTCGAAGCTCCTGGACAGCTCGGACGCGATGCGCCTAGCCACGTCGTCGAGCCCGTCCCTCGATACCAAGGGGAACACGGCGACCTGCACCGGCGCGACGCGCGGCGGGAGCGAGAGGATCACCCTCCCCTCCCTCATCCCGTACGCCCACGATAGGGAGGCCACCATCAAGCGCTCGATGCCATAGCTCGGCTCCACCACGTGCGGGTAGAACCTCCTGACGTTGACCTTCTCCACGATCTCCTCCCTGACGAGCGGCAGGTCCTCCATCCTCAGCCCGAGGGCGGCTATCTCCCGGGCGGGATCCTCGGAGCTCGATATTATCCTCATCACGTCCTTCCACCTGTCTCCGGCCGTCCTCCTGAGCTCTTCCATGGAGGAGACGCGCCACCTGGTCCTCCTGACCAGCTCTGGCTCCGGGAGCCTCACGGACACGGAGAGGTCCTTCCCGCTGGCCTCGCTGTGGGACCTCAGGTCGTAGTCCGTGCGGTACGCCAGCCCCGCGACCTCCAGCCAGCCCAGCCCGGGCACGTCGACCTCGTGGTCGAAGGTCTGCGCCGAGTAGTGGGCCCTCTCCCGGGCGGGCTTCCCGTGGAACCTCTGGTGGGAGCGAGGCACCCCCAGCGACTCCACGAACCTCGCGGAGAGCGCCATGAAGTACGCGAGGCAAGCGTTCCTCACTATGCCGCGCTCCACCGCGTCCCGCGCGCTGACCTCTATCACGTCCTCGCCGCCCCTCTCCGCGACCTCCTCGGTCAGTATCGGCAGCACGTCCCCCGCGACCTCGTCAATGTAGGGGCACCCCGCCTCCGGGTCCATGAAGAACTCCAGCTCCATCATGTTGAACTCCCTCAGCCTGATCATGGCCTGCCTGGGCGATATCTCGTTCCTGAACCCCCTCCCTATCTGCGCGACGCCCAGCGGGAGCCTCTCCCTGGTGACCTCGTAGATCCTCCGGAACTCGGTGAATATCCCCTGCGCGGTCTCCGGCCTGAGGAACCCGACGTCCTCGGAGTACGGGCCTATCCTGGTCTCGAACATAGTGAGGAACCGGGAGACCCTCCACTCCGAGGCGCCGCACTCCGGGCACCTGACGCGGTTCCCGTTGAGCAGGCGCTCCAGCTCCTCCACGGGGGCGCCCTCGCCCGCGCGCATCCCGGACTCCGCCAGCAGGTGATCCGCGCGGAACTTCCTGCCGCACCTCAAGCACTCCGCCACGGGATCCATGAAGTTGTCGACGTGCCCGGAGGCCTTGAAGACCCTGTAGGGCCCGAGCGAGGGCGCGTCCACCTCGACGAACCCGTGCTTCCTGACGAACATCGAGCGCCAGAGCTCGACGATCTTGTTCTTCATGGAGACGCCGAGGGGCCCCATCACGTAGAGGCCCCCCACGCCCCCGTAGATCTCGTAGGCCTGCCAGAAGAACCCGCGCCTCTTAGCGAGCTCCACGACGCGTTCGTAGGCGCCCTCCAAGCTGGCGCGGGGATCCCAGTTCGCCCTTAAGGCTTTTCCCCGGGCGCGAGGCCGGCGCGGGAGAGGAACTCGTCGACGAGCTCCCCGATCGTCGGCCCCTCGACGATCCTGAGCTCGTACCTGACGCGGACCACGCGCACGCCCTCCCCGACCAGTGCGGATATGTCGGCGGGCGTCCCCAGGACCACCACCTCCGCGGGCGACGCGCGCACGGTCTCCGCCAGGTCGCGCCTCTGGTCCTCGGTGTACCCCATGCTGGGCAGGACGGGCCCGATGTGGGGGTACCTCCTATAGACGTCGGCGAGGCTGCCCCTGGCGTAGGGCCTCGGATCTATCACGGACGCGCCGTACTTGACGGCCGCCACGTACCCGGCACCGTAGGGCGCCCCGCCATGCGTCACCGTGGGGGCGTCCTCGATCACGAGCGCCCTCCTCCCCCGGAGCGCGCCGGGGTCATCGACCTCCACGGAGCTCTCCGCGATGGAGATGCTCGCCCTGGGGTTCAGGCGCCTCACGCCGTCCACGACCGACCTGAGGTCCTCCGGCCTCGCCTGGTCGGCCTTGTTCACCACCAGGGCGTCGGCCGCCATCACGTTGGCCTCGCCCGGGAACGTCGAGGACTCCAGCCCGGGCCTCATCGCGTCGACGACCGCTATCATGTAGAGCGGGCGCACGAATGGGAAGTCGTTGTTGCCGCCGTCCCAGAGGATCACCTGCCCCTCCTGCTCGGCGGCGGCGAGCACCCTCGCGTAGTCGACGCCGGCGAATACGGGTATCCCCATCCTCACGTACTGCTCGTACTCCTCGCGCTCCTCTATCGTCAGCCCGGCCCTCTCGAGGTCCCCGAGAGTGGCGAACCTCTGCACGGCGGTCTTCGACAGGTCCCCGTAGGCCATGGGATGCCTCAGGGGCGCCACCCTGATCCCCCTGGACGACAGCTCCCTCACAACCGCCCGGGATACCGTGCTCTTACCGGCGCCTGTCTTGACGGCGGTCACAGCGATCGTCGGCTTGGAGGGCAGCAGCATGGTGTCCCTCGGCCCCAGGACCATGAATGAGGCCCCGCTGGCCAGGACCCGGTTCAGCCTGTCGCCCAGCTCCTGGTTGCTCAGGTCGCTGTAGGACAGCACCACGAGGTCCACGCACTCGCGTCTTATCACCCCCTCCAAGTCTTCCTCCGGCAGTATCGGAATGCCCTCCGGATAGAGGGGGCCCGAGAGCTCCGGCGGGTACCTCCTCCCCGCTATTCCTGGTATCTGGGCCGCGGTGAACGCGACGACCCTGTAGTTCGGGTTCGAGCGGAAGTAGACGTTGAAGTTGTGGAAGTCCCGCCCGCCCGCTCCCATTATCAGCACCCTGGTGACGGCCACGAATCCCTACTTGGGGTGCGCCGGGCCTTAAGCGTATCTGAGGCCCAGGGGGCTCCGGTTTGCTTTTAGGGGGCCCGCCTGGACCCCGACCGTGTGCCTAGGCGCAGATCCGGAGGCCGCGGCCCACACCGCGGAGCACGTGTTCATGAGGGCCCTGACCAAGCGCGTCAACGTCCTCCCGATCCTCGTGGAGCAGGAGGGCTGGCGCGGCAAGATAGTCGTGAGGGGCGATGGGCCCACGTGGGCGGACGTGGCCGGGGCCCTGGAGGAGGCCAACTCCGTGATAATGGAGGGTAGGCCCGTCTTGGAGCACTCCTTCCAGTCGATTGAGGAGGCCAGGTCGGCGTTCCCCGGGCTGAGGGCATACGAGGAGAGGATCTCCCCGCCCGTGCGCGTCGTGGAGGTCCAGGGTTACGACTGGGC
>Ga0315298_1001067_pt1 | contig 51982 bp, 58 predicted proteins | sample WHS_1_MG_FD_203077 | JGI IMG/M metagenome (GOLD analysis project Ga0315298, IMG submission 203077) | Extremophilic microbial mat communities from Washburn Hot Springs, YNP, Wyoming, USA - WHS_1_MG | ecosystem: Environmental > Aquatic > Thermal springs > Hot (42-90C) | place: USA: Wyoming...
AAAGGCGACCCAAACCATTCCCGTGGCTCAAAATACCTCGGGCTCGAGCCCGCCGAAAGATACGCAGACATCGTCATCGGCTATATGCCTAATTCAGTGCCATTAGGCTTAAGACCACGCAGACGGACGCGAACGGATCCCGGCATCCTCGCCGGCGTGCGGCACGAAAGCCTCCGCTCCAATGATCCGGAAGGTGCAGATGTTAGGTGCGTGTGCGGCACGAAGCCGATGACTGCGCTCGCCAAACGGTGTCCACCCGCGAGCCGAGTGCGCAGGTCGATGCCCGGGCGATGGGCCTCAGGCGTTCAGGGGAGCGGCGCCGCGGGAGTCGGCCGGACGCGCCGGAGAATTAGGCCGTGTGGCCGAACTTCCCCGCTCACGGGCAGGGGCATGCCCTGCGCCCGATCGGCGCGCGACGAAGTGCACTCGTGAACGGAATGCGGCCCACCCGCTGGGGTGGGCCTATGGCGCTTCAGTGCGGCGCAACAGTCCGGGCCGCAGCCGCCGGCCTTGAGCTGCCGGTACCCGGAGCGGATCTACCGCGCCCGCCTGGCAGGACTCTGTGCGCTTCAGCAGTCACTCGTTCCGATGTCGGGACGCCCATGGATTGCGAGACAACCTTCCGCCAGTCAATCGGAGGCGGAGGGCTGACGCAATGCCTCACCAGATCTCAGCGCTTCATCGCCTCGAAGAACTCGCTGTTGCACTTGGTGTCCTTGAGCTTGTCGAGCAGGAACTCGATCGCAGCCAGTTCATCCATCGGGTGCAGCAGCTTGCGCAGGATCCACATCTTGGCGAGCTCACCGGGATCGGTGATCAGCTCTTCCTTGCGCGTCCCGGAGCGGTTGATGTTCACCGACGGGAACACCCGCTTCTCGGCGATGCGCCGGTCGAGGTGGATTTCGCTGTTGCCGGTGCCCTTGAATTCCTCGTAGATGACGTCGTCCATCTTCGAGCCGGTATCGATCAGCGCAGTGGCGAGGATGGTGAGGCTGCCGCCCTCCTCGATGTTGCGCGCCGCGCCGAAGAAGCGCTTCGGGCGCTGCAGCGCATTGGCATCAACGCCGCCGGTGAGCACCTTGCCGGAGGACGGCACCACGGTGTTGTAGGCGCGGGCCAGACGCGTGATCGAGTCAAGGAGGATCACCACGTCCTTCTTGTGCTCGACGAGACGCTTGGCCTTCTCGATGACCATCTCGGCAACCTGCACGTGGCGGGCGGCCGGCTCATCGAACGTGCTCGAGACCACCTCGCCCTTGACGGTGCGCTGCATCTCGGTCACTTCCTCGGGCCGCTCATCGATGAGCAGCACGATCAGGTAGATCTCGGGATGATTGGCCGTGAGGGAGGTGGCGATGTTCTGCAGCAGGACGGTCTTGCCGGCCTTCGGCGGAGAGACGATCAGGCCGCGCTGTCCCTTGCCGATCGGCGCCACGAGGTCGATGGTGCGGGCGGTGAGATCCTCGGTCGACCCGTTGCCGCGCTCGAGCTTCAACCGCTTGGTCGGGTGCAGCGGCGTGAGGTTCTCGAACAGCACCTTGTTGCGCGAGCTCTCGGGCGAGTCGAAATTGATCTCCCCGACCTTCAGCAGCGCGAAGTAGCGCTCGCCGTCTTTCGGCGGGCGAATCAATCCGGAAATCGTGTCGCCGGTGCGCAGATTGAAGCGGCGGATCTGGCTCGGGCTGATGTAGATGTCGTCGGGACCGGCGAGGTAAGAACCGTCCGCCGAACGCAGGAAGCCGAAGCCGTCCTGCAGGATCTCGAGCACGCCGTCACCGTGGATGTTCTCGCCGTTGCGCGCGTGCGCCTTGAGGATCGAGAAGATGATGTCCTGCTTGCGCGAGCGGGCCAGGCTCTCGAGCCCCATGGACTCGGCCACCTTCACCAGCTCGTAGATGGGCTTGGCCTTCAGGGCCGTGAGGCTCATCGAGTTGCGCGATTGCGCAAGCTCCGCGGGGCTGATGATTTCCGACTCATCGCCCTCGAAGACCTCATCGTGCAGGTCATCCGGGCGGCCGCCGGTGTTGCCGTTGGCGCGGTTGCCGTCGCGTTCACGATTGCCGTGACGCTGACCTTTGTTGGACCGGTTACGGCCCTGATTGCCGAGGTAGCCTCTCACAGATTGCTTTCCAGGAATGCAGAGAGTTGGGATTTGGATACGGCGCCGACCTTCTGGGCCTCGACCGTGCCGTTCTTGAACAGAATCAGCGTCGGGATGCCGCGGATGCCGTATTTCGGCGGAGTCTGCGGATTCTCATCGATGTTGATCTTGGCGATCTTGACGCGGTCCTGATACTCGCCGGCGATCTCATCGAGAATCGGCGCGATCATCTTGCACGGACCGCACCACTCGGCCCAGAAATCAAGCAGCACGGGCTTGTCGGAATTCAGGACATCCTGGGAAAAAGTGGCATCTGTGGTGTGGACGATGTGCGGGTTGCTCACGCGGTTCAACCTCCGTCGAAGGCAGTTTTTTGTCGGGATTGGCGAAGGGCTATCGAGGCCGGGTGGCGGGCTGGAAGCGCCCCTGCCGGAAATACCCGTCAAACGGTTACACTAACTCGTGAAATAATGAGGGTTCGAGCTTGAATCAATTAGGATGCGGCCTGCTTGAAGCGCCCCCTGGGGCCGGCAGGCACGGACCGGATGGTCCGCTTGCTGGAGCGCTTTTTAACGCGTCCGGAGCGCTTTTGCAAGGCCCAACCAGACCTCCATTCGACACTGTGACTCAGAGCCGGGACGAGCCGCCGGCACGCCTTGCACGGCGTGCGGCCTGGGCGTCATGACAGCCAAAACGTCCGCAAATCCCCAGCTCAACGCTGATTCTGAACGCCCACCGGCCGGCAGATCCGGGTATGTCACCGCCGGTTCGGCTGGCGCTGCGCATCGGTCCGCAAGCGGACCGGTCCGGCTGTCCGCGCGGGTGCGTCAGCAGGTACCATGGGCGCGATAATCGATGGACACATATTACCACAACCGCATGAGCGGCGCCTGTTTCGGGCCATTCTGGCCCCTGCGGCGCACGTCGGAGAGTCGATGAACGAACCCCTTGATCATGCCGTGACCTTCGCCGGTCTCGGCCTCGCCGCCCCGGTTCTCGCGGGCATTCGCGACGCAGGCTTCGCGAGCTGCACCCCCATCCAGGCCCAGACGCTGCCCATCGCGATCGCCGGCCGGGACGTGGCCGGACAAGCGCAGACCGGCACCGGCAAGACCGCCGCATTTCTCGTGGCGCTCTACAACACGCTGCTCACCCATGCCGCACCTGCGGGCCGCACGCCGACGTCGGTCCGCGCACTGATCGTCGCCCCGACGCGTGAACTCGCCGTGCAGATCCATCACGACGCGGAGACGCTCGGCCGGCACACCGGATTGAAGCATGCCGTGGTCTACGGCGGCATCGACTACGAGAAACAGCGCCGCACGCTCGAGGAAGGCATCGACGTGCTGATCGGCACGCCCGGACGGCTGATCGACTATTACAAGCAGCACGTGTTCGACCTGAAGCACGCGCAGGCCGTGGTGCTCGATGAGGCCGACCGCATGTTCGACCTCGGCTTCATCGCCGACATCCGCTACCTGCTGCGCCGGCTGCCGCCGCCGGAGCGGCGCCAGTCGATGCTGTTTTCAGCGACCCTCTCCTACCGGGTGCTCGAGCTTGCCTATGAGCACATGAACAACCCCGAGCTGGTGCGGATCGAGCCGGACAAGAAGACGGTCGACCGTATCCGCCAGATCATGTACTACCCCTCCATGGAGGAGAAGATCCCGCTGCTGATCGGCCTGCTGCGCCAGAGCGAGGCGCACCGAACCATGATTTTCGTCAATACCAAGCGCATGGCGGAGCGGCTCGAGGCGGTGCTGCACGCCAACGGCATTCAAGCCCAGGCGCTCTCCGGCGACGTGCCGCAGGCGAAGCGGCTGCGCTTCCTGCGCGACTTCCACGACGGCGAACTCGCGGTGCTGATCGCCACCGACGTCGCCTCGCGCGGCCTGCACATTCCGGACGTCAGCCACGTCTTCAACTTCGATCTGCCGCAGGATGCGGCCGATTACGTGCATCGCATCGGCCGCACGGCCCGAGCCGGGGCCGATGGTGATGCCATCAGCTTCGCCTGCGAGGAGTACGCGGTCGGACTGCCGGACATCGAGCACTACATCGGTCACAAGATTCCCTCGGCACCGATCGAAACATCGATGCTGGCCACTGATCTGGCCCTGCCTGAGTACCGGCGCGGTCCCCGCCGCGGCGGCCCTCACTCGGGACGCCGGCCGGGATCGGGTGGTGGTGGTGGTGGTGGTGGTGGCGGCGGCGGCGGTCGTCGCGGGCGCGGCAAGCCGCATCGGCCCGGCTAGCGCCGCCTGCGGCGGCGCGCGCTATGATAGGGTGACGCAGCGAGGCACGGCACGGCGGGGGCGCCTGTGACCGTTCCCGCCGCCGCTGCGGCGGGAACGAAGCGCCATGACCGACACCGAAGACAACATCGATCGCGAGCTGTTCCGCAATATGGAGAAATTGCGGCAGCTGCGCATCGAGCATCGCGACCTCGACGAGGTGATCTGCCGGTTATCGCTCGATATGCACGTCGATGAGCTGCAGCTGAAGCGGCTGAAGAAACGCAAACTGGCGCTGAAAGACCAGATTACCCGCCTGGAAAGCGAGCTCATCCCCGACCTCAATGCCTAGCGCGCCGGGGGCAGACCCCGGCAGCGTTCAGTCGGCCGCCGCGGCCGACTGCATCAGCGCCCAGAGCGCCTCGACGTGCCGGTGTTCGGTCGTCTCGACGCCGAACGACACTCGCACCATCCAGCGTCCCTCGAGCATCGCGGGGGTGAGATACGCCTGGCCCGATTCGTTGATGCGCCGCGCCCAGGCGAGCGTGTACCGATCGAGCGCATCGCCGTCGAGTCCCGGCGGCTCGTGCCGCACGCACACGGTCTGCAGCGGCACCGGCGCCAACCGCCGCCACTGCGCGCTTGCATCGATACGCTCGGCGAGCCAGCGTGCATGCGCCAGATCGCGCCGCAGTCGGGTCTGCAGCCCGCTCACACCCTGCTCGCGGATCAGAAACCACAGCTTCAGGGCGCGGAAGCGCCGCCCGAGCGGGATCCCCCAGTCGCGCAGGTTGCGTGCCGTCTCATCCGCGGCCGTGCGCAGATAGCTCGGGCTCGTGGACATCACCCGGATCAGGTGCTGCGGATCGCGCACGTAGTAGAGCGAGCAGTCGAATGACGCGCCGAGCCACTTGTGCGCATTCACCACGAGGGAGTCGGCATCCTCGACGCCCTGCCACAGCGCCCGGCACTCCGGCAGCATCATGGCGGCGCCCGCCAGGGCCGCATCGACGTGCAGCCACAGACCGTGGGCGCGCGCGACCTCGGCAATCGGGGCGAGCGGATCGATGGCGGTGACGGCCGTCGAGCCCACCGTAGCGACGATGGCACAAGGCCGCAGTCCGCGGCGCACGTCGGCCTCGATGGCCTCGCGCAGCGCCTGCGGTTGCATGCCGAAGGCGTCATCGACGGGGATCACGCGCAGATTTTCCCGCCCGAACCCCGCCAGCAAAGCCGCCTTTTCGACGGAACTGTGACTCTGACTCGACAGGTACACCGTGAGGGGCTCGGCACAGCCCTGCAATCCCCCGCGCGCCGCGGCGAAGCTCGTGGCGCGCTCGCGGGCGCACAGCAGCGCCACCAGGGTCGCCGTCGAGGCCGTGTCCTGGATCACGCCGCTCCACTGCGCCGAGAGGCCCATCATCTGGCGCAGCCAGTCGGTGGTGAGATCCTCCAGCTCCGTGAGCGCCGGGCTCGCCTGCCAGTTCAGGCCGAGCTGCGCCAGGCCAGTGCTCGCCAGATCCCCGAGCACCGCGGAGAGCGAACTATTGGAGGGGAAATAGGCGAAGAAGCGTGGATCCTGCCAGTGGGTGCAGCCCGGCAGAATGATGTTGGAAAGATCGGCGAGTACGTCCTCCAGAGGCTGCGCATCGAGCGGCGGCTCGGCCGGCAGGCGGGCACGCACGTCCCCGGGCGCCACGCGGGACATCACCGCACGGGTGCCCTCGGCGCACTCGCGCCGATAATCGGCGATCCAGTCGATCAGCTGGTGACCGAACCTGCGAAACTCCTCGTGGTCCATGCCCGCAGGCCTCAGGCCGTTCCGCCGACCGTCAGCTCTTCGATCTTCAGCGTCGGCTGGCCGACACCGACCGGTACGCTCTGGCCCTCCTTGCCGCAGGTCCCGACCCCTTCGTCGAGCTTCAGATCATTCCCCACCATCGTGACGCGGGTCAGGACGTCCGGACCGTTGCCGATCAGTGTCGCGCCCTTCAGCGGCGCGCCCAGCCGTCCGTTCTCGATCGCGTAGGCTTCGCTCGCGGAGAAGACGAACTTCCCGGACGTGATGTCCACCTGGCCACCCCCGAAATTCACCGCATAGATGCCGCGCTCGACCGAGCGGATGATTTCCTCCGGATCATGCGGCCCGGGACGCATGTAGGTGTTGGTCATGCGCGGCATCGTCAGATGCGCGTACGACTCGCGGCGACCGTTGCCGGTGGGGCGCTGTCCCATGAGCCGCGCGTTGAGCCGGTCCTGCATGTAGCCGCGCAGGATCCCGTCCTCGATCAACGTGGTGCACTGCGTCGGGGTGCCCTCGTCATCGATATTGAGTGAACCACGCCGCCGCGCCAGCGTGCCGTCATCGACCACCGTGCAGCCCGCAGCCGCCACCCGCTGACCGATGCGATTGGCGAACGCCGAGGTGCCTTTGCGGTTGAAATCACCCTCCAGTCCATGGCCGATCGCTTCGTGCAGCAGAATGCCCGGCCATCCGGCGCCCAGCACCACCGTCATGGGACCGGCCGGCGCCGGCACGGCCTCGAGGTTCACCAACGCCTGGCGGGCCGCCTCGCGCGCCAAGCGCAGCGGGGCGTCGTCTGCGACCAGCTCTGCCAGCGAGTAGCGCCCGCCGGCACCGCTGTAGCCACGCTCGCGCCGGCCGTTGTGCTCGACGAGCACCGAGACGTTGAATCGCACCAGCGGACGGACATCCGCGGCGAGCTCGCCCTCGCTATTGGCGATCAGTACCACCTGGTGCACCGCGACCAGACTCGCGGTCACATGCACGACACGCGGATCGACGCGCCGCGCCTCGCGGTCGACCCGCTCGAGCCAGGCCACCTTGTCCGCATCCGGGAGCGTCGCGAGCGGATCGGCCGGCAGGTACAGCTGGTGACCGCTGCGCTCGCGCCAGGCCGCCACCCGCCGCTCAGTGCCGTGCTCGGCGATGGCGCGCGCCGCGTGCGACGCCTCGGTGAGCGCCGGCAGGTGGATCTCGTCCGAATAGGCGAAGCCGGTCTTCTCCCCGGCGAGCGCACGCACGCCCACGCCCTGGTCGATGCTCGCGCTGCCGTCTTTGACGATGCCGTCCTCGAGCGACCAGGACTCCTGGCGAGACAGCTCGAAGTAGACGTCCGCGAAGTCCACCGAGTGTGTGAGCACCTCGCCGAAGATGTTCTCCAGGCGGCCGTCGAGGCCGCTCGGACGCAGGATCAGGTCGCGGGCGAGAGTCAGCGGATCGGTACGGGTCAATTCGGTCATGAACGCCTTCCCATAGGCTCAAAAGGGAGTATCAGCCGAGCACGCGGTGCTCGAGCACCGGGAAGCGCTCCCGGTCGCGCTGCTGCACCGCGAGGTCGATGTCCGCGGTGACGCAGCCGGCGCCTTGCGCCTGGCGCGCCAGCACCCGGCCCCAATGATCGACCACCAGGCTGTCGCCGTAGGTCTCGCGCCCGTTGGCGTGCCGACCCGACTGACCTGCGCCGATCACGACGCAGAGGTTCTCGATCGCCCGCGCGCGCAGCAGCACGTCCCAGTGTGCCTGCCCGGTGGCCGCGGTGAACGCCGCCGGCACGGCAAACAGCTGCGCGCCGCGCGCACTCAGCGTGCGGTACAGCTCAGGAAAGCGGACATCGTAGCAGACCGACAAGCCGAGCCGTCCGACTGGCGTGTCGAGCACGACCGCAGCGCTGCCCGGGGCGAAATGCGCCGATTCGCGGTAGCTCTCGGCGCGGTCCGGCAGCTGCACGTCGAACAGGTGGATCTTGTCGTAGCGGGCGCGCCGTTCGCCGTCGGCGTCGTACACCAGACAGGCCGGCGCCACGCGCCCATCGGCTGCGCCCGAGAGCGGTACGGTTCCGCCCACGATCCACAGACCGAGTTCGCGGGCGCTCGCGGCGAGAAACGCCTGGATCGGACCGGCGCCGTCCGGTTCGCTGACCCGCCGGCGATCGGCCTCGGTTCGGCCCATGAACGCGAAATTCTCCGGCAGGACGGCCAGTTGCGCACCGCGCCCGGCCGCCGCCTCGAGCAGCGCGCGCGCCTGCTCGAGGTTGGCCTCGACCTCGGCGCCCGAGGTCATCTGGAGGGCCGCCACCGTGCTCATGCCCGAAGCGTACTCCGTCCGCCGCGCAGGCGCCTTACAGCGCCACGACGTCGAACTGATCGACGCCGTAGAGCGCCTCGACCTGCAGCCGCACCGCGCGCCCGGCAGCGCTCTGCAGCGCCCCGAGAGCCGCAGATTCCGCCTCGAGCAGCCGGTCGACGACCGCCGGATGCGCCAGCACCAGCACGTCCCCGGTGCTCTCCTGGCGCTGCAGTTCGCGGAAGATCTCATGGCAGACCGTCTCGGCCGTCTTGACGAAGCCGCGCCCCTCGCAGGCCGGACAGGGCTCGCACAGCAGATGCGAGAGGCTCTCGCGGGTGCGCTTGCGGGTCATCTCCACCAGTCCGAGCGGGGAGAGGCTGACGATGCGGCTCTGGGCCCGATCCCCCGTGAGGGAGCGCTCCAGGGCGGCGAGGATCTGCCGCCGATGCGATTCGGCGTGCATGTCGATGAAATCGATGATGATGATGCCGCCGAGATTGCGCAGGCGCAGCTGCCGGCCGATCGCTTCGGCCGCCTCGAGGTTGGTCCGAAAGCTCGTCTCCTCGAGGTTGCGATGACCGACGTAGCCGCCGGTATTCACGTCGATCGTGGTCATCGCCTCGGTCTGTTCGATGACCAGATGTCCCCCGGAGCGCAGCATCACCCGGCGCTCGAGCGCGCGACCGATCTCCGCCTCGACCCCGTGCAGATCGAAAATCGGCCGCGGCCCGCCGTACAGTTCCAGCCGTGCCGCCACGCCCGGCATGAACTCGTCGGCAAACTCGCGCATGCGCGCCAGGGTCTCGGCGGAATCGACGCGCACCACATCGACGCCCCGTGAGAGCTCATCGCGCAGCAGACGCAGCGCGAGCGGCAGATCCTCGTGGACCACCGCGCCGGGGGGCGAGGCCAGGGCGCGCTGGCGCACGTGCCGCCACAGCCGCTCGAGGTACTCGATATCCTCGCGCAGCCCCTCGGCGGTGGCGCCCTGCGCGGCCGTGCGCAGGATGAACCCGCCGCCCTCCGGGCGCAGCTGCCCGAGCAGCGTCTTCAGCCGCACGCGCTCGTCCTCCTCCTCGATCTTGGCCGACACGCCGATGCCTTCACCCTGCGGCAGGTACACCAGGTAGCGGGCCGGCAGGGTGACGAAAGTCGTCAGGCGCGCCCCCTTGGTGCCGATCGGATCTTTGATCACCTGCACCAGCAGCTCATCGCCCGGACTGAGCAGCCGGCGCACGTCGACTTCGGTGGTCGTGCCGGTCGGGGCCGGCTCGCCCTCCTCGAGCGGCGGGCGCACGATGTCATCGACGTGCAGAAATGCGGTGCGCTCGAGCCCGATGTCGAGGAAGGCCGCCTGCATGCCGGGCAGCACCCGCATCACGCGGCCCTTGTACAGGTTGCTCACCAGCCGCCCGCGGCTGGCGCGCTCGATGAAAATCTCCTGGACGATGCTCTCTTCGATGAGCGCGGCGCGCGTCTCGCGCGGCCCAACGTTGATCAGGATCTCCCTCAAGCGCGACTGCCCCGCCAGACGGCGATGCCGGCGGCGCGCAGCAGCTCGGCCGTCTCCGCGAGCGGCAGGCCGACCACCCCGGAGTAACTGCCCGAGAGCGACTCGACGAACACCGCGCCGTAGCCCTGGATGGCGTAGCCGCCGGCCTTGTCGCGCGGCTCGCCGCTCTGCCAGTACGCTTCACGTTCCGCCAGCGTCAGGTCGCGCAATCGCACCGAAGTGGCGCTGACGCGCACCTCGACGCTGCGCTCGCTCGCCAGCGCCACGGCGGTGAGCACCTGGTGCACCCGCCCGGACAGCCGGCCCAGCATCGCGAGCGCATCGGCGCGATCGACGGGTTTGCCGAACACCACCCCATCGAGCACCACCGCGGTATCGGCCGCCAGCACCGGCAGGCGCTCCCCGCGATGGCGCACCGTCATCGCCTTTTCCACCGCCAGCCGCTCGACGTAATCGTGCGGGGACTCTGCGGGCAGGGGATTTTCATCGAGGTTCGCCGGCACCGCCTTGTGCGCCACGCCGATCTGCCAGAGCAGATCGCGCCGCCGCGGGGAGGCGGAAGCGAGGCACACGAGCGCAGGGGTGGGCTCTGAGGTCATCAGTCGCGATGATACGGGTGATGGGCCAGGATGCTAAGCGCCCGGTACAGCTGCTCGGCGAGCACGACCCGCACCAGTGCATGCGGCAGGGTGAGCGCCGAGAGCGACAGCAGCAGGTCGGCCCGCGCGCGCACTTCGGGTGCAAAGCCGTCCGGCCCGCCGATCAGGAAGGCGAGGTCCTGCCCCGCGTGCATGCGCGCGGCCAACCAGTCGGCGAACGGGCGGGTCGGCATCTGCCGGCCGTGTTCATCGAGTGCCACGACGAATTCCCCGTCCTGCAGCGCCGCGAGAATCTTGCGACCCTCGGTCTCGATGGCGCGGTGCGGATCCTGGCCGGCGCTGCGCCGACCCGGCTCGATCTGGACCAGCGTGAGCTTCAGCTGCGCGCCGAGGCGACGCGCGTAGTCCTCGTATCCCTGGCTCACCCAGGCCGGCGGCCGGGTTCCGACGGCGATCAGCCGCACGCGCATGGCGGGCGCCCCCGGGGGCCGCTAGGGATGGCTGGCCGTGTGTACGGGGGTCTCGGCCGCCGGACCGGCTTCCCAGAGCCGCTCCAGAGCGTAGAACTCGCGCACCCGCGGCAGCATCACGTGCACGACGATGTCCTGCAGGTCCACCAGGACCCATTCGCCTTCGCGCTCGCCCTCCATGCCGAGCGGACGCACGCCGTTCGCCTTGGCCTGCGCAACCACGTGCTCGGCGAGCGAACGGACGTGCCGGTCGGAGGTGCCGGACGCGATCACGAGCGTGTCGGCGACGTCGGTCAGGCCGCGCACGTCGATGACCTTGAGGTTCACGGCCTTCATGTCTTCGAGCGCGCCGAGCACGACGCGCAGCAGCGCTGCGGCGCCCTTGGCGCGTGCGCGGGATCGGGTGGTCTTGCCGCGTCGCGCGGGAGTTCGGGTGGTCATGTTTGCGGAGAATAGCACTGGGTGTCGAGCAGAAGACGGCGCACTTCGTCCGGCACGAGATAGCGCGGATCGCGACCGGCGAGGATCAGCTGGCGCAGTTCGGTCGAGGAGATCTCGAGCTGCGTCACGGCGTGGATGTAGACCTTGCCGGCGGGCTGCTCGTGCAGGTCGCGGATCGAGCCGGTGCCGTGATCGACCATGACTTCACCGAGCGGGCCGTGGGTCGGCGCCTTCCAGCCGGGACGGTGCGCGACCACGACGTGCGCCAGCGCGAGCAGTTCCCGCCAGCGATGCCAGTGGGGCAGCCCGAGAAACGCGTCCATGCCGAGCAACAGGCACAGCGAACGGTGCGGATGCTCGGCGCGCAGCTCAGCGAGGGTATCCACCGAGTACGACACGCCGCTGCGGCGCATCTCGCGGTCATCGACGGTGAAGGCCGGCTCACCGGCGACCGCCGCACGCACCATGCGCAGCCGCAGCTCGGCATTGGCGATGGTCTGCTCGCGGTGCGGCGGATTGCCGGTGGGCAGGAAGCGCACCTCGGTGAGCCGCAGCAGCTGGCGCAGCTCGAACGCCGTGCGCAGGTGGCCGTAATGGATCGGGTCGAAGGTACCGCCGAACAGTCCGATGGGTTGCATGATTTCCGTGCACTCGGCCGTGCGCGGCGCACGGCCCTTCGGGCGCTATTTGAACATGGATCGCGGCGCCGACACCGCCGGTCGCGCACACAGGTCGGCCGCGAGCAGCGCCATCTCGTCCCAGGGGTCCCCGCGCAACCGTCCCTTGATCATGCGGTCGGCCCGCGCGGCGCGCACGATCAGCGCCCGCAGCGAGAGCCGTCCGGCGCGGCGCACCGCCGCATCGAGCCCGGCAGTGGGCCGCTGCCAGCCGCGCCCGCCGCCGCCCGGGCGGGTCAGCGCCCCGGCCAGATCGCGCAGCGCCTTGGTCAGGGCCCAGAGCACCAGCGTCGGCTCGGTGCCCTCGGCGCGCAGTCCGGCGAGCACGCGCAGCGAGCGGCCGGGGTCCCCGGCGAGCGCCGCTTCGGACAGCCGGAACACATCGAAGCGGGCGCTGTCGGCGAGCGCCTCGAGTGCCCCGGCGCCGCCGGCCCCGGACCCGAGCAGCTGGAGCTTCGCGAGCTCCTGATGTGCGGCGAGGAGATTGCCTTCGGTGCGCGCAGCGAGCAGCTCGAGCGCCTGCGCATCGAGCGAGAGGCCGAGCCGCCGGCTGCGCGCACGCAGCCAGGGAATGAACTTGCCCGGCTCCACCGGCCAGACCGGCACCCACGCACCGTGCTGCTCGAGCGCCTGGACCCATTTGGCCGACTGGGCGTCGCGGTCGAGCCGCGGACTGAGGATCAGCAGCACCGTGTCAGGATCGGCTCGCTCGAGCAGCGTCACCAGCACCGCTCCCCCGGCCGCACCCGGACGCGCGCTCGAGAGCCGCACCTCGAGCACCCGGCGCGAACCGAACAGCGACAGCGTGCCCGCCGAGGCGCGCACCCCTTCCCAGTCGGCGGCCCGCTCGACGAAATGCACCTCGCGTTCGGTGAAGCCCACGGCTCGAGCGCGTGCGCGCACCGCATCGGCGGCCTCTGCAGCGAGCAGCGGCTCGTCACCTGAGATCAGGTACGCCGGCAGCACTTTTTGCGCGAGGTGGGCCTCGAGGCTGTCAGAGGTGAGTTTCAAGCGGGAGTGTCGCGGACGGCAGGAGCGGCGATTATAGCCGGGGCACGGCCGGCGCAACCGGGCAATCTTGGGCCTGCCCGCACCGATCTGCTACGCTGAAAAGCACCATGACGAGTGCCCAACGACCCGCCGGCGCGCGCCGCCGGCTGTATCCGCCCCTGAAGGCCTACCGCACCGGCCGGCTGCGCGTCTCGGACCTGCACGAGATCTACTTCGAGGAAAGCGGCAACCCGCAGGGCAAGCCGGCCGTGTTCCTGCACGGCGGCCCCGGCGGCGGCACCGACCCGAAAATGCGCCGCTTTTTCGACCCGGCGCACTATCGCATCGTGCTGTTCGATCAGCGCGGCTGCGGCAAGAGCCGGCCGCACGCGGAGTTGCGCCAGAACACCACGTGGGATCTGGTCGCAGACATCGAGCGGCTGCGCGAGCACCTCGGCATCGAGCGCTGGCTGGTGTTCGGCGGCTCGTGGGGCTCGACGCTGGCGCTCGCCTACGCGCAGGCGCACCCGGGGCGCGTCACGGAGCTGGTGCTGCGCGGCATTTTCATGCTCCGCCGCTGGGAACTGGAGTGGTTCTACCAGAACAGCGGCGGCGCCGCGGCCCTGTTCCCGGACCTGTGGGAACAGTATCTCGAACCGATTCCGCCGGCCGAGCGCGCCGACCTGATACGCGCCTACTACGCCCGCCTCACGAGCGAGGACCGGGCCGAGCGCGCCCGCGCCGCGCAGGCATGGTCGGGATGGGAGGGCGCGACGAGTTATTTGCGCACCTCGGAACAGTACGTCGCTAAATTTGCCGCGGGCGCCTACGCCGAGGCATTCGCCCGCATCGAGTGCCACTACTTCGTCAACGGCGGTTTCTTTCGCAGCGATGCGCAGCTGCTCGAGGACATCGGCCGGATCCGGCACATCCCGGCGGTGATCGTCCAGGGCCGCTACGATGTGGTCTGTCCGATGCGCAGCGCCTGGGACCTGCACCGGGCCTGGCCGGAGGCGGATCTGCGCATCGTGCCCGATGCCGGACACTCCGCATTCGAGCGCGGCAACCTGCACGAGCTGGTGAGCGCCACCGACCGGTTCCGCTGAGCGGACGGGAACGCCCGACAGGCGGTAGGATCCTTCCATGAGTCTCACCCTCGCACAGCGCGCCCGGCGGCGCAGGATCGCCCGCCCGGCACAAGGCCGCGCACCGCGTGCGCGAGCCGCGGCGCTCGGCGCGGCAGCCGCGCTGCTCAGTGCCGTTCTCGGCGCGGCCGCACCCGCCCGCGCCGGCACCGACGTCAACGTGCTGTACGCCGGTTCGCTGGTGAATCTCATGGAGCAGGCGATCGGCCCGGCCTTCGATCAGGCGAGCGGCGATCGCTTCCGCGGTTTTGCCGGCGGCTCGAAGCTGCTCGCCAACGAGATCGCCGCCCGGCTGCGCCGGGCCGACGTGTTCATCAGCGCCGCGCCGGCGATCAACGCTCGGCTGATGGGCCGGCACGAGGGCCGCTGGATCGGCGCCTACCTCACCTTCGCCCGCTCACCGCTGGTGATCGGCTACAACCCGCAGAGTCGGTTCGCGCCGCTGTGGCGTTCGCGGCCGTGGTACCAGGTCCTGCAGCAGCCGGGCCTGCGCCTGGGCCGCACCGATCCGAAGCTCGACCCGAAAGGGGCGCTCACCGTGCGTCTGCTGCGCCGCGCAGCGGTTCGCTACCACCTGCCGGGACTGGCGCACCGCGTGCTCGGCGCGGCGGAGAATCCCGCCCAGGTGCTGCCCGAGGAGACGCTGCTCGGGCGGCTGCAGTCCGGGCAGCTCGATGCCGGGTTCTTCTACTCGACCGAGACCGCCGCAGCCGGGATACCGGCGGTCCGGCTGCCGCCCCAACTCACTCCCGAGGCCCTGTATACCGTCGCACTGGTTCGGGACGCCCCGCATCGGCGCGCCGGGGTGGCCTTCATCGAATTTCTGCTCGGCCCCGTCGGCCGCAAGCTGATGCGGGCGCACGGCCTGAGAGTGTTCGCGCCCGTCGCGAGCGGCGATGAGCGGACGCTGCCCGGCCCGCTGCGCCGGCTGCTGCACGGCGGCGCACCGCGATGAGCCACACGCGCCCGGGGGCTGGCGCCCGCGGGCCGACGCGTCCGCCCGCCTAGGCGCGCCCCGTGTCGCGATCGCTCGCCTCCCCCCTGCCCTGGCTCGCCGCACTGCTGGCGATGTATCTGCTCGCCCCGCTGCTGGCCGGCGTGCAGGCGGCGGCCGCGACGCACTGGAGCAGCGTCGATTACGGCGCACTGGCGCATGCCTGCGCCGTATCGCTCGCCAGCGCGAGCCTCGCAACGGCACTGACGGCGCTGTGCGGCATCCCGCTCGGCTGGTTGCTCGCGCGCGTGCGCGGCCGCGCCATGAGTGTGCTCGGTCTGCTCGTGCAGCTGCCTCTGGCATTGCCCCCGCTCGCCAGCGGCGTGCTGCTGCTGTTCCTGCTCGGCTACCACGGCCCGCTCGGACGGCTCGCCCATGGCGCACTCACGGACTCCTTCGCCGGCATCGTGCTCGCCGAAACCTTCGTGTCCGCACCCTTCGTCATCATCGCAGCGCGTTCGGCATTTGCCGCCATGGATCCGGCGATCGAGGATGTCGCCGCGACGCTCGGCCGCGGCCGGCTCGCGGTGTTCCTGCGCGCGACGTTGCCGACGGCCCGAGCGGCGCTGCTCGCCGGTCTGCTGCTCGCATGGCTGCGTGCGTTCGGAGAATTCGGGGCCACGGTGATGGTCGCCTACCACCCCTACTCGCTGCCGGTGTACACCTACGTGGCATTCGGCGAGCAGGGTCTGCCCGCGATGCTGCCGGTGTTGCTGCCGGCGCTCGTGCTGGCGCTGGGGGTCATGGCCCTGAGCAGCCTCGCCGGCACCCGGCGCGCGGTCCGCGCACGGGCGCCGCTCACGCCGCGCCGAGCGGTCGGTACCGCGCCGCGCGCCGCGCCCGAACTGCCGCCCGCTCCGGGCGGCCTGTCGTTCTCGTTCGAGAAACCTCTGCCCGGCTTCTCGCTCGCGGTGCACTGGCAGAGCACCGCACGCCGGCTCGCGATCCTCGGGCCGTCCGGCTCCGGTAAATCACTGACACTGAAATTGATCGCGGGCCTGGAGCGCTGCCCGCACGGCACGGCGCACATCGGCACGCGCGAGTTGAGCGCATTGCCGCCCGAGGCGCGGCGCATCGGCTACGTGCCACAGAGTTATGCGCTCTTTCCGCACCTGGACGTGCAGGGTCAACTCGCCTTCCCGGCCGGCGCCGACCCGGCACTCGCGGCCCGCTGGCTCGAGCGGCTCGGGCTCGGCGCGCTCGAGCATCGTCGGCCCGCTGAGCTGTCCCTGGGTCAGCAACAGCGCGTCGCGCTCGCCCGTGCCCTGGTGCGGCCCACCGAGCTGCTGCTGCTCGATGAGCCGTTCTCCGCGCTGGATGCGCCGCTGCGCGCGGCGCTGCGCCGCGAGTTGCGTGCGCTGCAGATGGAGCTGCCGGTGGTGACGCTGCTCGTGACCCACGATCCGGGCGAGGCGATGCTGCTCGCCGATGACATCCTGGTGTTGGCCGAGGGCCGCCCGCTGCAGAGCGGTCCAGCGGCCGAGGTGCTCCGTCGTCCGGTCAATGAGCTGGCCGCCCGTCTGCTGGGGGCCGAGGACATCAACACGGCCCTCAGTGCAGGGACACACGAGCTCGCCCTCGGGCGCGCCACGACGCTAGTGGTTCCCGGCGCGGCGCTGCCCGCCGGACGGGTCGGCTGGAGCGTGCCGGCCGACCGCGTCTGGCTGCACGAGGGCGGCCGTTACGGCGGCATCGTCGAGCGCCGCACGGATGGACCACTGCCCCGAGCGCTGATCCGATTCGGGGACGCGCTGGTCGGCGCGGCGTGCGCCGCCGATCTGCCGGCGGGACAACCCTGCCGGTTCGATCTGGACACCGAGCGGATCCAGGTCTGGCCGCTGCCCTGAGGACCCCGGCGCCCGAACGGGCGCAAATGCGCGGCGAATCACACACCCGGAGTGTTCGCCGGGGCAGACAGGGATTATCCTCGTCGCGAGGACGCGGAGAGGCTCCCGCGAGCCCTAGTTCGGAGGTGCACGCCAGATGGTCACCACGATCCGTTGTGTCGCGCCGCGCAGTGGCGCCGCGCGCCGGTTGTACGCCGACCGCAGACTCCGCGAGCCGCCGGGACTTTGAGCATGGATGCGAAGCACGACCCGCATGCGCCGAGCGACGCATGGCAGAGCGCCCAGGTACTCGATGCGCTGCCACTGTTCGTCGCGGTACTGAACACGCGGGGTGAGCTGCAGTACGTCAATCGGGCGCCCTTGCAGCGCTCGGGACTGACGCTTGCGGCCCTGAGCGGTCGGCACCTCGCCGAGACACCCTGGTTCAAACACTCCGCACTCGAGCGTGAGCACCTGCGCCGCACGCTGGTGCGCGCCGCGACCGGGGAGAGCGTGTGCGAGGAATTCGACGTCGTGAGGCCCAAGCCCAGTGACGACCAGATCAGGATGGAGGCCACGTTCAGCCCGCTGCGCGATGCAGCCGGCGGCATCCGCGGCATCGTAGTCACCGCGGTCGACATCACCGATCACCGGCGGCAGCGTGCACGCGTCGACTGGCTGACGCGAATCCTGCGGCTGCAAAGCGGCGTCAATGCCGCCATGGCACACATTCGCGACCGCGACGAACTGCTGCGCGAGGCATGCCGCCTCGCGGTGGACGGTGGCGGTTATCACAACGCTGCACTGTGGATGACCGAGCCCGATGGCCGCCGTGCGCGGCTCGCATACCGCGCCGGCGGCGCGGGCATCGATCTGCCCGGCGAACTCATCATCAGCGATGGTTCCGAAGCCGATGCCAGCCTCACGGCCCGCGCCCTGCGCACCGGCAGGATCTGCATGAGCGATCTGCGTCAGTCCGAACCGCCGGTCGGCGGCCGCGAGCAGCTGCTCGCCTTCGGCTATCAGTCCCTGACCGCACTGCCGCTGATCGTCGAAGGCAAGGCCGTTGCGGCCCTGTCGCTCGCCTCGCTGGACCGCACCCAGATCGACGAGGAACATGTGGCGCTGCTGCAGGATATCGGCGCGACCTTGTCCTTCGCGCTGCATTCGCATCACGTGCAGCATGTCGCAGATTTCCTCCAGCGCTTCGACCCGCTGACGGGACTGGCGAGCCGCATGACGTTCCTCGAGCGCCTTGAGCGCATGATCCGGGAAGATGCGGCTTTGCCCCTGGAGCGCGCCGTCGTGACTTTCGACGTCCGCCGACTGACGCACGTGAACGAGAGTCTTGGCCGGCATGCCGGCGATCTGCTGTTGCAGGCGGTAGCCGAGCGGCTCAACCGGAATGCGCTCGGTGGAACGCACGCCGCATATCTCGGCCGCGGCACATTCGCGCTGATCGCGCCGGGCACGCAGAACTCCGAAGACAGCGTCATGGCGCTACTCGAGGAGACCGTGTTCGCCCAGCCGTTCGAGCTGGGCGGGCGCACGGTGCGGACCTCCTGCCGCATTGGTGTCGCCCGCTACCCGCGTGACGCCGCTCACGGCGCGGATCTGCTGGAGTTTGCCGAGGCGGCCCTGAAGCGCGCCAAGGATTCAGGCGAGCAGTACCTGCATTACCAGCTGCAGAGGCATGGGGAACTCGCCGAACAGCTCCTGCTCGAGCACCAGTTGCGCGATGCACTCGACAACGAGGAATTCGTCCTGTACTACCAGCCGCAGATTGATGCCGCGAGTGGCGCGATCGTGGCGCTCGAGGCGCTACTGCGCTGGCGGCATCCGCAACACGGCATCGTGGCGCCGGACCGATTCCTGCCGCTGCTGGAGTCCTCGGGCCTGATCGTCGCGGTCGGTGCGTGGGCATTGCAGCGGGCCGCCGCCGACACCGGGCTCTGGCACGCCCGGGGCATCGCGCCGCTGCGCGTCGCGGTGAACGTCGCACCCGTGCAGCTGACGCGCCGGCGCTTCGTGCAGGATGTGCTCGGCAACGCCAGGCGGTGTGCACCGGGCTGGGCGCTCGACATCGAGATCACCGAGAGCGGCTTCCTGCACGATGTACAGGGGGCAAACCGCGACTTTGGCGAACTGCGGCGTGCCGGCGTGCGCGTCGCCCTGGATGATTTCGGCACGGGTTACTCCTCGCTCGGACTGCTCGCACACCTGGAAGCCGACACGCTGAAGATCGACCGCAGCTTCATCGCCGGACTTCCCGATGATGCACGCGGCGTGACGATGGTCTCGAGCCTCATTGCGATCGCACGCGCCTCGCAGATGACGGTAGTGGCCGAGGGCGTGGAGACCCCGCCTCAGTTCGAGATGCTCAGGCGCATGGGCTGTCACTACACTCAGGGCTACCTGCACGCCCGGCCGGCACCCCTCGAGGCGATCATCGCGTTGTTGCCGATGGCGCGCCCCCACGTCCCATGAGCAGCAACCGCCGCCGCCCGGGGCGCGTTGTCGGACCGGCACGCAGGGCGTATCATCGTGACGCACGACGAGAAGAACGATCGGCCCGCCGGATCAACGGCCGCCCGGGGCGGCTCCGGCAATCCAACGCACATAGAGCTTACGCTCTACAGGGGACAGCATGGGCATCATCACCTGGTTGATTGTCGGACTGATCGCCGGCTGGGGCGCCGGTAAAGTCATGAAAGGCGGCGGCTACGGAGTCCTGATGGACATCGTGCTCGGCATCCTCGGCGGCCTGCTCGGCGGATGGCTGTTCGGTGTACTGGGCATCTGGCAAGGTGGCAGTTTGATCGGCTCGATCATCGTCGCGTTCATCGGCGCGGTCATCCTGGTCTGGATCACGCGGCTGCTGAAGAAGGCCTGAGCGGACCGGCGCGGCCCGCCGCGGCGCGTTCGACCGTGATCTTGCACGATCCGCCGCGGTGCCCACTTCCGGGCATCGCGCTGCGGCGGCTCGTGGACGAGGATCTGCCGGACTGGTACGGGTATCTGTCGGATCCGGCGGTCACCGAACACACGAGTTGGGATCTGCACGGACTCGATTCGCTCGCGGCACTTCTGCGCCACCACCAATCGCAAGACCAGGCCGCCCCGCTGCGCTTCGCGATCATCGATGAGCGATTGGGCAGCCTGCTCGGGACGATCGGCTTGCATACGATCTCGCTCGAGCACCGCAGCGCCGAACTCGCCTACGATCTCGCGCGCCCGTACTGGGGCCGCGGAATCGCCACCGCGGTCTGCGGCGCCGTCACGGCCTGGTCGTACGCAACACTCGGCTTGCAGCGACTGCAGGCCACGGTGCTGGAGACGAACGTGCGCTCCGAGCGCGTCCTGCTCAAGTGCGGCTTTACATTCGAGGGCCTGCTGCGCGCCTACCGTCAGGTGCGCGGTGCACCTGGAAATTTCAAGATGTACGCGCGGCTCGCCGGCGATCCTGCGGGCGCCGCCTGAAACCGTGACCTGCCCCAGTGGGGCCACACTGCCACGGGAAGGATGTCAGATGGCGGTCCGCCGGCCGGCAGGAATTGCATCCGGCTTGTTCATCTCAGGTTCCTTCCCGAGGATAACCGACCGTCTGCGCGAACGTGACGAACTGCTCGCGGGGCAGCTGCAGCGCACGGGTCAGTGCGCGATAGTCGATCGCGCCGCGGAACACCGTACCGAGCCCCTCGGCGGCACAGCACAGATACACGTTCTGCCCGATGAACGCGGCATCCACCGAGGCGTACAGGCGACGCTCGACGAGCGACAGACCGCTCATCCGCTCGCCGTGCGCGACGTAGATCAGATCGAGCGGCGCGGTCCCGGCAAACTCCTGAGTGCCCGTCGCGGCGCGGATGTCGTTCGGCAAGTGTGCGATGAGCGTGCGGCCCTGCGGTTCGAATAGCCATACGCCATCCGCCATCGCAACATACACGTCGATGACCATCACGTGACGCCAGTACGGCGCCGTACGCTCGCCGCTGTCGCGATTGACGCCATAGGCGGCCCACAGCAGGGTGGAGAGCACTTGGGGGGTGAGCGGACGGTCGGAGAACTCACGGGTCGAGCGTCGCTGCGCGAGCGCCGAATACAGTGGCATCCCGCCGCGGACCCGGGGCGGTGGCAAGGCCAGCAGACCTTCGCACGCTCGGCTGCGTTTGGGGCGCGCCGCAAGGGACAGTTCTGGCTGAGAGGCAGCACGAAGAGTTGGGTTCATGGCGGTCTGCTCCTGAGCGCCGCGCGCCTGCGCTATGATGGTATGTGATACGCCCAGTCGGGGTGCGCCGACAGTGAGGGAATTCCCTAGGCCTCTCCGTTCCGGCAGCACGCCGCCTCGAGTCGGTCGTCCCGCCAGGCGCTCGCTGCGGGCTCTACGGATGGCGGATGTCGCCGCGGTGCCCGACAGTGCACTGCACGTGGCTGGGCCCGCGTGGCCGGCGGCTGCCGCGTTGCCCCATGTGCAGGTATGTACCGCCGAATCGGACCCGGGCCCCGCCCGCTGCATGAGTCGCTCGAATCGCACCGTCACGTCCCTCGCCGCCCCGTCGCTGCCGGCAAAGCTCGCGTACCTGGCCGATCCGCGCCACTACACGCCGCGGCCGCGCACGATCGGGTGCATCGAAACGCACTACGCGTGGGTATTTCTCGTCGGGTCGTACGCCCTGAAGCTGAAGAAGCCGATGCGCCAGACCTCGATGGACTACCGCACCCTGGCGGACCGGGAGCGCGCGTGCCGCACCGAATTGCAGCTGAACCGACGGCTCGCCCCGTCGGTTTATCTCGGCGTCACGGCGCTGAAGCAGACGCGCGCCGGAGGACTTTCGCTGCGGTCGGGAACGCGGATCGTCGACTGGCTCGTGCGGATGCGCAGGCTTGCGCCGGGGCGCAGCCTCGAGCGGACTCTTCTGCGCCGTGGTGTCACGGAGCGCGACTGGGCTCGGCTGGCGGCAACGCTCGCGACGTTCTTCGCGCGCGCCGAGCGCCGGCCGATGGGCGAGGCGGCGTATCTGGCGCGGCTGCGGCGGCAGACGGCCCGCACGGCCCGGGCGTTGTGCGCGGCCGACCTCGGCCTCGATGCGCGCCGGGTGGCTGCGCTGGCGAAAGTTCAGCGACAGTTCCTCACCGCGCACGGAGCGCTCCTGCACGGTCGTGCCGCGCACCTGCGTGACGGGCACGGTGATCTTCGACCCGAGCACGTGTTCCTGGATTCGCGCGCCTCGCGGCTGTGCGTGATCGACTGTCTGGAGTTCGACGCCGACCTGCGGCGGCTCGATCCGGTGGAGGAAATCGCGTTCCTGGCTCTTGAATGCGCGCGCCTCGCGGGCGCCCGCAACGCCTCGCGCCTGATTGCGCATTACCGCCGCTCGAGCGCCGACCGCGCACCGGCGGCGCTGATCGACTTCTACATGAGCCGCCGCGCCGCGGTACGCGCCCAGATCAGCGCCTGGCATCTGCGCGATGCGGCCTTCGCGCTCGAGCAGCCGGCGTGGCGCGCCCGCGCCGAGTCGTACCTCGCCGATGCACTGCGCCTGGGACGGCGTGCGCTGAGCCGCGCCGGCCGAACGGCTGCCGGGGCCCGCGGTGCGGCCCGCCGGGTCACTCCCCGGGGCGCACCGGCCACTGCTCGAGCAGCGGCGCCACCGGAACGCCGCTTGCCATCCGCTGCACGAGCTGGCCGAGCAGCGGCGCGACCGACAGCGTGACGAGTTTGCCCGAGGCCTGCGCCCCGTCAACCGTCGGCACGTCGAGCCCGACACTGTCGGTCACGACGATGCCGCGGATGGCCTCGGCCGCTGCCAGCGCATCGAGGCCGCTCCGCTGCGGTGCGTGCGTGACGGCAACGTAGTCGGATTCGGCTCCGGCCCGCCGGCAGGCGTGCGCCGCACGAATCAGCGTCCCGCCCGTGGCGCACAGATCATCGAGCACGATGACGGTGCATCCGGTCACGTCCCCGAGCAGACTGCCGCTCGAGACGACATCCTTCGCGCGGCGCTTGGTGACAAACGCCAGTTCCACCTCGCGACCGAGGTGCGCGATGAGCTGCTCGCGGAAAATCTGTGCGCGCTTGATGCCGCCGACGTCCGGGGAGACCACGGCGAGCCGCGCCGAGGGGCTTTGGGCAACGAAGTGCGCCGCCATTATCGGGATTGCGGTCAGGTGAACGGTTGGAACCCGGAACGCGTTGTCGAACGCCGCCGGGTTGTGCACATCCAGACCGATGACCGCATCCGCATGCGCCGCTTCGAGCAATTCCGCAACGTACCGGGCGCTGACCGGATCGCGCAGTTGTGTGCGCCGGTCCTTGCGGGCGAACGCCAGGTACGGCACGAGCACCGTCGTGGAGCGGGCCCCGGCGTCATGCAACCCTTGCAACAGAAACAACAGCCGCACCAGCCGCTCGCAGACCGGCACCGCCGGGCTCGCGGCGAGCGACTGCACGACGAACGTGTCTCGGCCGCGCACCGACTGCAGTGGCCGCAGTTTGAATTCTCCGCCCTCGAAGCGGCGCGCCTCGATCGGCAGCAGCGCCATACCTGCCTCGCGCGCGACGGCCGCGCCGAGCACACCGCTCTCGTCCAGGGCGAGCAGCACCGCCTCGGCCGCCATCAGCCCGCCTCGCGCTGCACTCGCCCGAGGGCCGGGGCACACAGGTGCTGCTCGAACCAGGCTCCGGCCAGCGCCGCGACGTGCTCCAGCGCGCCGGGCTCGGCAAATAGATGCGTCGCGCCCGGCACGACTTGCAGACGAGCCACCCCGCGCAGTTGCGCGAGCGCCGCGCGATTCAACGCCAGGACCTGCCGGTCATTGCCACCGACGACGAGCAGCGTCGCGGCGCGCACCGCCCCGAGCGCAGGACCGGCGAGATCCGGTCGGCCGCCGCGGGATACCACCGCCCGGACGTACGGCAGGCGGGCGGCGGCGGCGAGCGCGGCGGCCGCCCCCGTACTGGCGCCGAAATACCCCACAGGCAGATCCGGCAGCGCGGGCTGCGCACGGACCCAGGCCGTGGCCGCGGCCAGCCGGTCCGTCAACAGCGCGATGTTAAAACGCATCGCCCCCGTCACCGCATCGATACGCTCCTCCTGCACCGTCAGGAGATCGAACAGGAGCGTGGCGAGCCGGAACGCCGAGAGGTACTGGGCAACGTAGGTGTTGCGCGGACTGAGCCGACCACTGCCGCTGCCATGCGCGAACAGGACGAGCCCGCGGGCGCCCCGGGGCACGCGCAGCAGGCCTTCGAGCCTCACCGTTGCGAGCTCGATCGCCACTGTGCGTGCGCGCACGGTGTTCATGGCAGTCTCATTCGGCCATGGCGGGCTCGGTGCGACCCGTTGCGAGCAAACGCGAGACCTCGGTGTCCTCGAGTTGCTCGAAATGCTCGTACCACTCCCCGATGGCCATCAGTTGCGGCGGAACGTGCACGATCACGACGTCGTCCGCTTCCGCGCGAATGGGCCCGAGCGCCGCGTGCGAGGCCACAGGGGCTGCCGCAATGATGTGCGCAGCGCCGGCCTTGTGCGCGGCACGGACGGCCGCGAGCATGGTCCACCCGGTAGCGATCCCGTCATCGACCAGGATGACGGTCTTGCCCGTGAGTGTCAGGGGTGCAAGTCCCGCCCGAAAAACCCGTTCGCGACGCTCCAACTCACGCCGCTCGCGCACCACCAGCGCGTCGAATGCCGCGGCGAGGTCTTCGCCGTCGCGCACGATGTGCGGGTCGCGCACCGTGATGCCGCCCCACGCAATGGCGCCGATGGCAAACTCCGCCTGCCCCGGCATCCCGATCTTGCGCACCAGCATCACATCGAGCGGCGCGCGCAGGCGGGCCGCGACCTCGACGGCCACCGCGACTCCGCCGCGCGCCAGCCCGAGCACGATCCACGGCGGATGCAGCGCTTTGCGCTTCAATTCGCGGGCGAGGGCCACGCCCGCGGCCGCTCGGTCGATGAATCTGTGCAGCAGCGCCATGATGATCGGTGCCGTGGAGAGTTTCCGTCGGGCCCCTCATGGGGCCCCGGTCCGGGCAGGACACGAGCGCACACTATGCAATGCCGCGGCAGATCCGCCATACGGAGATACCACGGCGTGGCGCGACCCGAAGCGCAGCCGTCCTGGCCGCGGCGCTTGACGGCCACGGACGATGCGGTTGCAATGCGCCACGCCCTTCGACCCGGAGACGAGCCCGCCGTGAACGCCCACGCGATCGAACAGATCGAGACCAAGATCGCCTTTCTGGAGCGGGCCAACGCCGAACTCAGCGACGTGGTGTTCCGACAGCACCGGGACATCGAGGCACTGCGCGAGCAGATCGGGGCGCTCGCCTCACGCCTGCAGACCTACGAATCGGACGTCACGCCGCGCACGCCGGAAGAGGAACGCCCGCCGCATTATTGAGCGGCGCGGCCGACTCGCCCCCGCTGCGCCAGAGCATCGGCCTCGGCGGCGCACGTGCGTCCGCGCAGCCTGGCCGGTCGGTCAGTCCCGGCACCGCCCGGTAGGCCGGTCCGATGCGTCGGTCAGGGCGTGACCGCGCAACCATGCGCGCGCATCCTCGGCATCGCGCTCGAACCAGGCCCGCGTGCTGCCCAGACGGAAGCTGTAGCCCCACGCGTCCATGTCTGCACATATCCGCTCGCGCCCGACCCCGGCCAGCGCATCCGACAGCAGCACCTGCAGATAGCACACGGCGGACTCCTCCGCATCGTCGCCGCCGGCATCGGTGTCGAGCGCCGCGCGGCGCTCGGGACTCATGCAGATGAAATGACACGCCTCGTGCAGGATCGAGTGCACTGGCGTATCGGGCCGGGCGTAGAGCGTCCCGCCGCGCAGCCCCGCCTCGCACTCGCCCCAGAAGGAACCCGGGATCGGGTCATCGGCGGCCAACAGTTCGAGCGTCATCCCGTAGCGCGCCAGCAGCGCCGCCACGCTCGCCGGCCCGAGCGCGCCGAGCCTCAGGACGTCGCCCGTCACAGCTTGGCGAGTCGGCGCATCACGATGTCGGCGAGCTCCCGCCCCATGGCTGCGGTGAGAATCGCCTGCTCGTGCTCCGTGGCGAGCAGCAGGTTCTCACTGAACGTGTAGGAGCGCGAGGTCCGCACGGTCTGCGTCTTGAGCAGCGTCTTGCCGCCGGCGATCACCGAGAACTGCACCGCGTAGTCCACCTCGTACTCGGTCGGCCGGTTGGTGGCCGATACCGACAGGACCCGTTTCACCCGGCTCTCGTGCACGACGATGATCGCCGTGGCATGGGCAGGCCCGCGGACCGGATGGGCCCCGGAGATCAGCAAGTCGCGACGCAAGCTGTGCACGAAGTCACTCTGCTGGTCCGACGCCTGGATGTAGGGCCGGCGCATCACCGCTGGCAGTACCGTGCGGCCTTCCAGATGAAAGCCGCAGCCCGCCAGCAGCAGCACGGCGGAGGCGGCCCAGGCGCAAGCGAAGCGGCGCAGCAGGGTGGATTTCACGGCGGCTCAGACCACGATGTTGATGAGTTTGCCGGGCACGACGATGACCTTGCGGATCGGTTGACCCGCGACGAAACGGGTGACCTGCTCGTCGGCGAGCGCCGCTTCGCGCACCAGCGCCTCGTCGGCGCCGGCGGACACCTGGATGCGCCCGCGCAGCTTGCCGTTGACCTGCACGACCAGTTCGACCGTGTCCTGCACCAGCGCGGCGGCGTCGACCTCGGGCCAGGGCTCATCGACCACGGCGCGCTCGTGTCCGAGCGCCTGCCACAGCGCATGGCTCAGGTGCGGCACGATCGGGGCGAGCACCAGGGTGATGATCTCGAGCGCCTCGTGCCGCGCCGCGCGGCCGCCGGGGGTCGCATCATCGAAGCGCCCGACCGCATTCAGCAGTTCCATGCATGCGGCGATCGCCGTGTTGAAATTGCGCCGGCGGCCGATGTCGTCCGTCGCCTTGGCGAGTGCCTGATGCGCGGCGCGGCGCAGGGCCCGCTGCGGCGGGCTCAGATGCGCCGCCTCGAGCCGCGCCGGCAAACCACCGCTGACGTGCTCGTAAACCGCAGTCCACACGCGCCGCAGGAACCTCGAGGCGCCCTGCACGCCCTCGTCCGACCACTCGAGGGTCTGCTCCGGGGGCGCCGCGAACATCGTGAACAACCGGGCGGTGTCCGCCCCGAAACGGGCCACCAGGCCCTCGGGATCGACGCCGTTGTTCTCGGACTTGGACATCTTGCCGAGACCGCCGTACTCGACCCGCACGGTCTGCCCGTCAGCGCCGCTCACCTCGAAGATCTCCGAGCCGTCCGCAGCGCGCTGCGTGCGCACATCGGCCGGGTTGTAGTAGCGGCGCCGGCCGTCGGCCCCGACGTTCGAGTAGATGTGATTGAGCACCATGCCCTGGGTGAGCAGGTTGGTGAACGGTTCGTCGCAGTGCACCAGTCCCAGATCGCGCATGACCTTGGTCCAGAAGCGCGAGTACAGCAGGTGCAGGATGGCGTGCTCGATGCCGCCGATGTATTGATCGGCCGGCAGCCAGTAATCGGTGCGCGCATCGACCATGGCCTGGTCCTGATCCGGACAGGCGTAGCGCAGGTAGTACCAGGACGAGTCGACGAACGTGTCCATGGTATCGGTTTCGCGGCGCGCGGCGCGCCCGCAGCGCGGGCATTCGCAGCGGTAGAACGCGGCGGATTTCGCCAGCGGATTGCCGCTGCCGTCCGGCACCAGGTCCTCCGGCAGGCGCACCGGCAACTGCTCATCCGGCACCGGCACCTCACCGCAGTGCTCGCAGTGGATGAGCGGAATCGGGCAGCCCCAGTAGCGCTGGCGCGAGATGCCCCAGTCGCGCAGCCGGTACTGCACGCGTTTGCGGCCGAGGCCGCGCCGCTCCAACTGCGCGGCGATGGCATCGACCGCGGCCTGAAAATCGAGTCCGGAGAACTCCCCGGAGTTCACCGTAATGCCGTGCTCGCCATAAGCGCTCTGCCAAGGCGCCTCGATGCGCTCGTAGGCTGCGTTCGCCGAACGCACCACCATGGCGATCTCGATGCCGTTGCGGCTGGCAAATTCGAAATCCCGCTCGTCGTGGGCCGGAACGCCCATCACCGCGCCTTCGCCGTAGCTCATCAGCACGTAGTTGGCGACCCAGACCTCGATCGGCTTGCCGGTGAAAGGATGCAGCACGTGCAATCCGGTGCGCATGCCTTTCTTCTCCTGGGTGGCGACATCGGCCTCCATGACGCTGCCGCGGCGGCATTCCTCGATGAAGGCGGCGAGCTCGGCATTGCCGGCGCCCGCGGCGAGTGCCACCGGATGCTCGGCAGCCACGGCCATGAACGTCACGCCGTAGAGCGTGTCGACGCGCGTGGTAAAGACCTTCAGAGTCCCCTCGGCGCCGAGCGCGACGCACGTGTCGGGCGCATACGGGAAGGCGACCTCGCAGCCCTCGCTGCGGCCGATCCAGTTCGCCTGCATGAGCTTCACGCGCTCCGGCCAGCCCGGCAGCTGCTCGAGGTCCCCGAGCAGCTCCTCGGCATAGCGCGTGATGTTGAGGTAATACATCGGGATCTCGCGCTTCTCGATCAGCGCCCCGGTGCGCCAGCCGCGCCCCTCGATCACCTGTTCGTTGGCGAGCACCGTCTGATCGATCGGATCCCAGTTGACCACCCCGGTGCGGCGGTACGCGATGCCCTTCTCGAGCATGCGCAGGAACAGCCACTGGTTCCAGCGGTAGTAAGTCGGGTCGCAAGTCGCGAGCTCACGGCTCCAGTCGATGCCGAAACCGAGCGATTTGAGCTGGCGGCGCATGTACTCGATGTTCTGGCGCGTCCAGCGGGCCGGCGGCACGCCGTTGCCCATGGCGGCATTCTCCGCCGGCAGCCCGAATGCGTCCCAGCCCATCGGCTGCAGCACGTTGCGCCCCTGCATGCGCATGTAGCGGGCGAGCACATCGCCGATCGTGTAGTTGCGCACATGCCCCATGTGCAGCCGGCCCGACGGATAGGGGAACATCGAGAGGCAGTAGAACTTCTCCCGACCGGGCTCTTCGCGCACGTTGAACGTGCCGTTCGTTTCCCAATACTGCTGCGCCGCGCGCTCGACGGCCGCCGGATCGTAGGTCTGTTCCATCGGACAATCGCCTGGGTGTTCTCAAATTCACGGGAGGTGGACGCCGCAAGCCGCCTCGCGGCGCCTCACGGCAGGGGCATTGTACGGCGGCGACCGAGCCGCCGCAGCGCGAACGCCGCGGTCAAGGCAGCCCCCGCCAGCAGGACGGCAAGCCCGTTGCCGACCCGGGCGAAGGGCGTCATGCCGCTCATCGGGATGACCGCGGATTTCAGCACGACGGCGCGCATGGCCGGGGCCTCCGCGATGATCTGTCCCTGCGGCCCGATGACCCCGGAGATGCCGTCGTCGGTCGCGACGATCATGTACCGCCCCTCCTCGAGGGTGCGCATACGGGCCATCTGGAACTGCTGGGCGAGCTCGGAGCTGTCACCGAACCAGGCGTCGTCGGTGACGTTCACGAGCACATCCGCCTCCGGCAGCATGCGCAGCATGTAGCCGCCGTAGGCCACTTCGTAGCACACCGTCGGGCCGAGCTTCAGACCCGCCACCGGCAGCGGCTTCTGATCAGGGCCGCCGCGGGTGAAACTCGAGGACGGCAGGTTCATCTCCCGCAGCCAGCGGCGTACGAAGCGCGGCAGCGGAATGATCTCCACGAGTGGCACCAGATGGTGCTTGTCGTACCAGCTGGCCTGGCGGCCGAGGGCGAGAATCGAGTTGTAGTAATCGCCCGAGGAGGACTCGCGCAGCGCGCCGAGCACGAGCGCCGAACCGTGTGCACGGGCGGCACGATCCAGGCGGGCGACATAGGGAAACAGGTTGTTGATCAGGTCCGGCAGGGCAGACTCCGGCCAGACGATCAGGCGCGTGCCGAGGGCCGATTCGGTCATGCGTTGATACCGCTCGAGGATCCGCTCGGGGTGCAGACTGTGCCACTTTTCCTGCTGCGGGATGTTTGCCTGCACGATGGCCACCGAGGTCGACGGCCCGGACGGGTGCGTCCACGCGATACCACCGAGCGCGGCCGCCGCGAACCACGGCACGATCAGCACCGCCGATGCGATCAGACGCACGCGCAACGTGCCGCGCACCAGCGCCACCAGTGCACCGGCGCCGGCGAGCAGCACCAGGCTGATGCCGTATACGCCGGCGAGCGGCGCCAGGTGCGCAAGCGCCGTACCCGTTTGCGAGTACCCGAGCGTCAACCAGGGGAATCCGGACAGCAGCCAGCCGCGCAGCCATTCGCTGAGCAGCCAAGCCCCTGGTGCGGCGAGCAGCCAGCGCAGCGGGCCGCTGCGAAAGAACCGCACCACCACATACCCGGTGAGCGCATGGTAGCTCGCCATCAGCCCCATCAGCGCGAGCGTCGCGGACAGCGCGAGCCACGCCGGGGCATCGAGATCGATGGCGTTGTAGAGCCAGTAGGTCCCGAGCGCAAACAGGCCGAGGCCGAACCAGAATCCGAGCCATGCCGCCCGGCGCGCACCGGCGTTTTCCCACAGCGTCAGCAGCAACGCCGGGCTGAGCAGCGCGAACGGCCACCAGCCCTGCGGCGCGAACGCCGTAGCCAGCATCGCGCCGGCACACAGCGCGAGGCCATGGTGCCACAGCGGGCCTGCCGGGGACGCTCCCTCCGGGCGAGGTCCCGCCGCGCGGCGGACACGGGCCGCGAATCCCCTCAGCGCCGCGCCGCTCAAACGGCCGACTCCGGCTCGCGCGGCGCCGTCATGCCGGCCGGCAGCACGACGCGCAGCGCATCGATGCGGCGCCGGTCGGCCCGGGTGATGCGGAATTCGAACCCATCGATAGTCACGGCCTCGCCGCGGCGCGGCAGCCGGCCGAAGCGGCGCATCAACAGCCCGGCCACGGTCTCGAATCCCTGCTCCTCGGGCAGGCGCGCGCCGAAGTGCTCATTGAACTCCTCGATGCGCGTCACGCCCCGCACCAGATACTGCCGGTCGGCTTCCTTGCGGATGTTCTGATCGTCCTCGACGTCGAACTCGTCGTCGATCTCCCCGACGATCTGCTCGATGACGTCCTCGATGGTAATCAGGCCGGCAACCCCGCCGTACTCGTCAACCACGATCGCCATGTGCTGGCGGTTGCCGCGGAACTCCTTCAAGAGCACGTCGAGCCGCTTCGATTCCGGCACGAACACCGCCGGGCGCATGTATTCGCGGATGTCGAAGCGTTCACGCTCCTCGTCACTGCACAGGCGCAGCAGGTCCTTGGCGAGCAAGATGCCCGCGATGTCGTCGCGGTCCTCATCGAGCACCGGAAATCGCGAGTGCCCCGACTCGATCACGACCGGCAGGATCCGTTTGACGGGATCGTCTCGCTGCACGCACACCATCTGCGCACGCGGCACCATCACGTCGCGCGCGTGCAGATCGGAAACGGCGAGCACGCCCTCGATCATGGTGAGGGCATCGGCCTGGAACAGCCCCCGCTCGCGTGCCTCGCGCAGCAGTGTCAGCAGATCCTGGCGATCGCGTGGCTCGGCGGCGAAGCTGCGCCACAGGCGCTTCAACCACTGGCGGGTCTCACCCGGCGGATTCATCGGACACTCCGGTACGGGTTGGCGAATCCGAGCACGCGCAGCACGCTGATCTCGCGCCGCTCCATGCGGCGCGCATCGGACTCGGATTCGTGATCGTAGCCGAGCAGATGCAGCGCGCCGTGCACCACGAGGTGCGCCCAGTGCGCCTGCAGCGGCTTGCCCTGCGCCAGGGCCTCGGTGCGCACGACCTGTGCGCAGATGACGAGGTCGCCGAGCGGCACTGCGGTCTCTGCGGCTGCCGCCGGCAGCGCGGCGGCCGGAAACGACAGCACGTTGGTTGGCTTGTCCTTGCCGCGGTAACGGGCGTTGAGCCTGCGGCTCTCTGCGGGTCCCACCACGCGCACGGTCACTTCCCGGTTCGCACCCCGCCGCCCGAGGGCCGCGGCGGCCCAACGGGCGAAATCCGTATTGCGCGGCGCCCAGGCGAGTACGCGCCGCTGCACCTCGAGGCGCACGGGACGAGGTTCGATGCGCACGGCGCGCGTGCGCATCAGGACGGATCCCCCTGGCGCGCAGTTCCGGTGCGGGATTCGTAAGCCTGCACGATGCGTTGCACCAGCGGGTGACGCACTACGTCGCGCGCATCGAAGAACGTAAAGGCCACGCCATCCACGCCGCGCAGCACGTCGATGACGTGGCTGAGGCCGGACTGGCGCCCGGCAGGCAGATCGGTCTGGGTGATATCACCGGTGACCACGGCCTTGGAGCCGAAGCCGATGCGCGTCAGAAACATCTTCATCTGCTCGACGGTGGTGTTCTGCGCCTCATCGAGGATGATGAACGAGTCGTTGAGCGAGCGGCCGCGCATGAAGGCGAGCGGCGCCACCTCGATCACGTTGCGCTCGATGAAGCGCGACACGCGGTCGAACCCGAGCATCTCGTAGAGCGCGTCGTACATCGGCCGCAGGTACGGATCGACCTTTTGCGTCAGATCGCCGGGCAGAAAGCCGAGCCGCTCGCCAGCCTCGACGGCCGGCCTCACCAGCACGACTCGCCGGATGGTCTCGGCCTGCAGGGATTCGACGGCGCAGGCGACCGCCAGGTAGGTCTTGCCGGTGCCCGCCGGACCGATGCCGAAGGTGAGGTCATGCGAACGGATGTGCGCCAGATACTGGCGCTGATGATGGCCGCGCGCGCGCAGTCCGCCGCGCGGCAGGCGAATGGAGGATTCCTCGTGCTCCTCGCTCGGCGTACGGCCGGACTCGTGCTCGCGCAGCGCCAGATGGACGCGCTCGGGAGTCACTTCATCGCGCTCGGCGAGTGCAAACAGTTCGCGCAGCGTCTGCTCGGCGCTGTCGGCGCGTGCCCCGAGCACCTGGAAGCTGTCGCCGCGGCGTCGGATCTGCACGTCGAGCCGGTTCTCGAGCAGACGCAGGTTCTCATCGAGCGGACCGCACAGATTGGCCAGGCGCGCGTTGTCCGCCGGTGCCAGTGCAAACTCGCGCGGCGCGTCCGGTGCGCTCACGGGCAGAGCCGTCCACGCAGACTGTGCGACCGGGCCGCCGTGACCGCGACGTCCGCGAACCGCCCGATGAGCTCAGGCGGGCCGGCGAAATTGATCCATCGATTGTTCTCGGTGCGTCCGGCGAGCTCGCGCGCGTCTTTTTTGGACGGACGCTCGACGATCACGCGCTGCACGCTGCCGACCATGCGTTCACTGATCTGCAGGCACTGCTGATCGAGCTGCGCCTGCAGGCGCGCCAACCGCTCGTGCTTGAGGGTCTCCGGCGTCTCATCCGGCAGCGAGGCCGCGGGCGTCCCGGGACGGCGGCTATAGATGAAGCTGAACGACTGGTCGAGCTGCGCATCGCGCACCAGCGCGAGCGTCGCCTCGAAGTCGCGCTCGGTCTCGCCCGGAAACCCGACGATGATGTCCGAGGAGATGCTGATGTCGGGCCGCACGGCACGCAGCCTGCGCACCTTGTCTTTAAATTCGAGCGCAGTGTAACCGCGCTTCATCAGCGCGAGCACCCGGTCCGAGCCGCTCTGCACCGCCAGGTGCAGATGATTGGCGAGCTTCGGCACGTTCGCGTAGGCCTCGATGAGGCTGTCGTCGAATTCCACCGGATGCGAAGTAGTGAAGCGGATCCGCTCGATGGCCGGGAGCACCGCGACATGATGAATGAGCGTCGCGAGGTCAACGGTTGCGCCGTCGCGCATCGCACCGCGATAGGCATTGACGTTCTGCCCGAGCAGCGTGACTTCACGCACGCCCTGCTCGGCGAGCTGATGGATCTCTTGCAGAACCGAATCGAACGGCCGGCTGACTTCCTCACCACGTGTATAGGGCACGATGCAGAAGCTGCAGTACTTGCTGCATCCCTCCATGACCGACACGAATGCCGAGCTGCCCTCGGCGCGCGGCGCCGGCAGATGATCGAACTTTTCGATCTCCGGGAAGCTCACGTCCACCTGGGCGCGGCCCGTGCGGTGCAACGCGGCAATCATTTCCGGCAGGCGATGCAGCGTCTGCGGACCGAACACCAGATCGACGAAGGGCGCACGCGCCGTGATCGCATCCCCTTCCTGACTGGCCACACATCCACCCACGCCGATCAGCACCTCGGGACGCAGCGCCTTCAGCTGCCGCCATTCCCCGAGCAGGGAGAACACCTTGTCCTGCGCCTTCTCACGCACCGAGCAGGTGTTCATCAGGAGCACGTCGGCTTCGGCAGGATCGTCGGTCGGAGTGAGACCCACTCCGGCGCGCAGCACGTCCGCCATGCGGGCGGAATCGTACTCATTCATCTGGCAGCCGAAGGTCTTGATGTAATAGTGGCGGGGCATAGGCTCAAGGGGTGCGGAGAGCGGGAATTTTACGGCCTGGACGGCCCGGCCGCACGACGGCGACCTGACGTTCATTATCTCATTAATTTTCATGATGTTGCGAGATGGCGCCCTGCCCGGACCCCCGGTTCGGTCCCCGGGGCGGACCACGCGCAGCGCCCCAGGGGTCTGCCGGCGGGCCCTACCGCGACGACGCCACCGCCCGAGCGGCTCGCGAGTTCCGGCATTCGCGTTTGGGACCGCGCCTCAGGCCGGCAATCTGCAGTCGGCCCGCCCGCCGGACGATGGAAAATACTTGCGCGTGTGCCAGGAACTCGGCGTTCAGGCACAGCGTCTGCTGCGCACTCGGACCCGTCAGCGTCCAGGCCCCCAACTCCCCGAGGTTCCCCGGACCGCCTGGCGCGAACGGCCCCCCTCGGCCGTGACCGGCCCGGCACATCCGATGCAACGCGCCGCGAAGGCGCGCCAGGGCGTCCGGTGCCACCAGGGGGCCGACCGGACGGCAGCGAAAGGCGCGTCCATCGAAGGCATCGGCGAGATCGAGTGCCGGTGCCAGACCGCGGGCCGCGCCGAGGCGCGCACCGTTGCGCTCCAGACCGATGGTGATGGCCACTGGTCGGCCTACGCAGCCGTCACACGACCAGAATGAGTGGAATGCCGTCTTGGCATGCAGGATGAGCCGGCGGCGGCCCACCCGCACCACGAGCGGTTCATCGGCCATCTGCGCCAGGTTGAGCGCCGCGAGCGGTCTGGCGCTGCGCCCGTTCCAGCGCCACACGGAGACCTGGAAGCCCTGCGTTGCCCCGGCCGCCTGCGCGAAAGTGCCCACCACCGCGAACCGCCGATCGCCGTTGGCCGCCGCCGGCAGGCGCAACAGCCGTGCACTCAGGGGGCGGCTGGAGTGCGTCACCCAATCCATCAACTGTATCGGCGCGTGAGGCGCCCGCCATGACGCGGGATTGCCGATGTCCAGGGCCGTGACATAGCCGCCCGCAGCAGTGCGGCGCAGAATGAAAAAAGTCCCCAGGTCGTCGATGCCGGCACTGAACACGACGCTGTTCGCGTCGAGACGCATCCCGGACACTCCGAGCGATCGGGATGAGAAATCTCGCCGCGCCTCGCGTTCGATCTGCCGCACACTCGCGCCTGCGGCCAGTCGTGCCGCCGCCCAGCGCCGCGTCACGCGCCACAGCACCGTCAGGCGGGCCGTCGAGCCGGCACGATCCTCGAGTGCGGTACCTATTGGATTGATACGCCGGAGGACCTCCCTCGCGGCGACCCGGACGGCCCTGGCAGACCCGGCCGCAGGGGGTGCCGCCGCCGCAGCCGGCAGCGGCGCAACCGCCAGCGCCCCGGCGATCAGCACCGCGAGCCCCCGCAGGCTCACAGGAGCCCGCCCTCGATTCACGCTCAACTCATTGATTTAAAACGGAATATCGTCGTCGAAATCCGTTCCTTCGCCGCCGGAACTGCCGCCGCCCGCATTGCCGGTGCTCTGGCCGTAGTCGGTATTCTCGCGCGGCGGCGCGCCACCGCCCGAACCGCCGCCACCGCCACCACCGCCGCGGCCGCCGAGCATCTGCATGTCGTTCGCGACGATCTCCGTGGTGTAGCGCTCGTTGCCCTGCTTGTCCTGCCACTTGCGGGTGCGCAGGCTGCCCTCGATGTAGACCTGCGAGCCCTTGCGCAGATACTCGCTCGCCACCTCGGCCAGACGCCCGAACAGCGCGACGCGGTGCCATTCGGTCCGCTCCTGCTGCTCGCCGCTTTGTTTGTCGCGCCACGACTCGGTGGTCGCGATGCGCAGGTTCGCCACCGAAGCGCCCGAGGGCATGGCGCGCGATTCCGGGTCAGCGCCCAGATTGCCGATGATGATGACCTTATTGACCCCACGCGCCATGAGCAAACCCTCCGGAAAAGGAGGGCATTGTAGACGGGCCGGACGCCCAGGCGAAGCGCGGCAGGCGACGAGTGCGTACATAAAGTCGGGCCGCACCTCGAGGGCGCGGCCCGCTGGACAAGGCGCGTACACTGGGTGGTCATGCAGGAAATTCGCATTCGCGGGGCACGTACCCACAACCTCAAGGGCATCGACCTCGATCTGCCGCGCGAGCGGCTGATCGTGCTCACGGGCCTGTCCGGCTCCGGCAAGTCCTCGCTCGCCTTCGATACGCTCTACGCCGAGGGCCAGCGCCGCTACGTCGAGTCGCTGTCTGCCTATGCCAGGCAGTTTCTCTCGGTGATGGACAAGCCCGACGTCGATCACATCGCCGGGCTTTCCCCGGCGATTGCCATCGAGCAGAAAGCCACGACGCACAACCCGCGCTCCACGGTGGGCACGGTGACGGAGATCTACGACTACCTGCGGCTGCTGTTCGCGCGCGCCGGGGTGCCGCGCTGTCCGGTACACGGCCAGGATCTCACCGCCCAGACCGTCAGCCAGATGGTCGATCAGGTCCTCAAGCTGCCGGCCGGCAGTCCGATCGCGCTGCTCGCGCCCCGGGTCACCGACCGCCGGGGCGCGCACGAAGAGACGCTGCGAGAGCTCACGGCCCAGGGGTACGTGCGCGCACGCATCGATGGGCGGATCTATGAGCTCGATGCGGCGCCGGAACTTGACCCCAAGCGCAAACACACGATTGAAGCGGTCGTCGACCGCATGAAGGTCAAGCCGGACGTGCAGCAGCGGCTGGCGGAGTCCTTCGAGACCGCGCTGAGACTCGGCGAGGGCGTGGCGCGCGTCACGCGGCTGCCGGAAGCGGCCGACGACGCGCCCGGCGGATCGCCCGAGGAGTGGCTCTTCTCCAGCAGCCACGCCTGCCCGATCTGCGGTTACAGCGTGCCGCCGCTCGAACCGAAGCTGTTCTCATTCAACAATCCGCTCGGCGCCTGCCCGACCTGCGACGGACTCGGCGTGCAGCAGTTCTTCGATCCGGAACGCATCGTGACGCATCCGGAGCTGCCGCTCGCCGGCGGTGCGGTCCGCGGCTGGGACCGGCGCAATGCCCATTTCTTCCACCTGATCCAGTCGCTGGCCCAGCACTATCACTTCGACATCGAGACGCCCTGGCAGGCGCTGCCCGAGCCGGTGCGCCAGGTGCTGCTGCACGGCAGCGGCGAGGAGGCGATCAGTTTCCGCTACGGGACCGCCGCCGGGGCGGTCGGCAAGCGCCACCCGTTCGAGGGCATCATCCCGAACCTCGAGCGGCGCTACCGCGAAACCGATTCGAACGCCGTACGGGCGGAGCTCGCCCGATTCCGCGGCACGCGCATCTGCCCCGAGTGCAGCGGTGCGCGGCTGAACCTCACGGCCCGGTCCGTGTTCGTGGGCGAGACGAACCTGCCGGCACTGACGGCGCTGTCCATCGAGCGCGCTCAGGTGTACCTCGAGGCGCTGCAGCTGCCGGGCTGGCGCGGTGAGGTGGCCGGCCAGATCGTGCGCGAGGTGCTCGCCCGGCTGCGATTCCTCACCGACGTGGGCCTTCGCTACCTCACACTCGAGCGCAGCGCCGAAACTCTCTCTGGCGGCGAGGCCCAGCGCATCCGCCTCGCCAGTCAGGTCGGTTCCGGTCTGACCGGGGTGATGTACATCCTCGATGAGCCTTCGATCGGACTGCATCCGCGCGACAACCGCAAGCTGCTGCAGACGCTCAAGCGGCTGCGCGACCTGGGTAACACGGTGATCGTGGTCGAACACGATGAGGAGGCGATCCGGGAAGCGGACTACGTGGTCGATCTCGGACCGGGCGCCGGCGCCCACGGCGGACAGGTGGTGGCACGCGGCACGCCGGCGCAGATCGAGGCGGATGAGGCCTCACTCACCGGGCAGTACCTGAGCGGCCGGCGATCCATCGAGCTGCCACAGCGGCGCCTCTCGCCCGTTCCGGAGCACCAGATTCGCATCCGTGGCGCCACCGGCAACAACCTGCGCGGCGTGGATGCGGACATCCCCGTCGGGCTGCTCACCTGCGTCACCGGCGTATCGGGTTCGGGGAAATCGACGCTGATCATCGATACGCTGTTCAGCCACGCCCGGGCTCGGATCAGCGGCAGCAGCGTGCAGCCGGCGCCCTGCGCCGGAATCGAGGGCCTGGAGCAGTTCGAGGCGGTGATCGACATCGACCAGAGCCCGATCGGTCGTACCCCGCGCTCCAACCCCGCCACATACACCAACCTGTTCGGCACCGTGCGCGAGCTGTTCGCGGCCGTACCGGAGGCGCGCGCGCGCGGCTATGAGGCGGGTCGGTTCAGCTTCAACGTCAAAGGTGGGCGCTGCGAGGCCTGCCAGGGTGAGGGGCTCCTGCGGGTGGAGATGCACTTCCTGCCGGACCTGTACGTGCCCTGCGACGTCTGTCACGGTCAGCGCTACAACCGCGAGACCCTCGAGATCCGCTACCGCGGCAAGACCATCTACGAAGTGCTGCAGATGACGGTCGAGGACGCGTTGCGCTTCTTCGCCAACGTGCCGGCGATCGCGAGCCGGCTGACGACACTGCGAGACGTCGGGCTGTCCTACCTGCATCTCGGGCAGAACGCGGCGACCCTCTCCGGCGGGGAGGCCCAGCGCGTGAAGCTCTCGCGCGAGCTCGCCAAGCACTCGGCCGGCCGAACGCTGTACATCCTGGATGAGCCGACCACCGGGCTGCACTTCCATGACGTCGCACAGCTGCTCGAGGTGCTCAAGCGCCTGCGCGACCAGGGCAATACGATCGTGGTCATCGAGCACAATCTCGATGTCATCAAGTGCGCCGACTGGCTGATCGATCTCGGACCGGAAGGCGGTGAGGGGGGCGGGCGGATCGTGGCCTGCGGCACCCCCGAGACGCTCGCCGCCGATCCCGAATCGCACACGGGCGCCTACCTGCGGCCTCTGCTGGCCGCGCGCACGGACAATCCTTCGACGCCCTAAAGCACACGGCCCGAGCGGTGCGCGTGAGCGCGCCGCCCGGGCCGCGTGAAGCTGAAGTCGGCCGGGGTCGTGACCCCTGCAGACGACGGCTTACTTCTTCTTCGGCGGGGTCTTCGTCGAAGAAGAAGAGTTGTCGCTACCGGTGGCGGCCGGCGGCGGCGTGGTGCCGGTGCCGGTGCCGGTGTCGGAGCTGCCGCTGGTGCTCGGCGGCGTGGTGGTGCTCGTGCCGGAAGCGGCCGGCGCGGCACTGCTGGAAGAGGCCGGCGGCGTGGCAGCCGGAGCGTTCGCCGACTGGTTGGACGGCTGCTTGGCGCAGGCGGTCAAAAGCACTGCGGCGGCAAGCGCGCTAAGAGCAACTTTCGTATTCATCGATAGTACCCCGGTGGAATGAGAGCTTTCAGAGGAAAAGAACAACTTTTGAACGAGTTATAGTCGTTCCGCGAGTCCTTCACGGGTCGCGCGGTCAAGGATTTTATAGGTTAATAATGTGATTTGAAACCGTCCCTCTGTCGCCGGATGACGACAGCAGGGTTTTCCGCGATCAGGCGGGGCTGCGGACGGTCGGTGCGGGCGCCGCGGGATATCAGGCGGCGAGCCCTCTTCGAATCGACCCAAGGCCTCCCCCGCAAGTTCCGCCGCGGGTCGTAAAATGCGGTTCCTACCCATTGACGAGCACGCGCCATGCCCGCATCCCCTGCCGCATCTGCCTCCCGCGCCGAGCCGCTGGCCGCGCTTTTCGGCCCGCATCTGGCGGGACTGTGCCAACGGACGGCCACCGCACTGGAGGCCTGCGGCCATGCGGCGCTGCTGGTGCATTCCGGCTCGCTGCTGCCGGTGTTCCAGGACGACCGGACCTATCCGTTCGAAGCGAACGCGCCGTTCAAGGTCTGGAGTCCCCTCGATGTCCCGGATTGCTTCGTCCATTTTGAGCCGGGCCGGCGGCCGCGGCTGCTGTTCCACAGCCCGACCGACTACTGGTACAAGGCGGCGGACCTGCCGCAGGACTACTGGACGGCGCACTTTGAGATCGTGTCCTGTCCGGACCTGGCGGCCGCGCGCGCGGCGCTGCCGCGCGAACTGGCCCGCACCGCCTATCTCGGCGAGGATTTCGGGACCCTCCCCGAGTGGGGCGTCGGGGCGATCAATCCGCCACGGCTGGTGCGTCACCTGGACTTCCACCGGGCGTTGAAAAGCCCTTATGAACTCGCCTGCCTGCGCGCGGCGAACCGGCTGGGCGTGCGCGGCCACCGGGCGGCCGAGCGGGTCTTCACGGCCGGCGGATCGGAGTTCGACATCGCATTGGCGTTCCTCGCCGCCTGCGGACAGCGCGAGCAGGAGCTGCCCTACAACCCCATCATCGCCCTGAACGAAAATGCCGCGGTGCTGCACTACCAGATGCTCGAGCGGCATCGGCCCGAGCCGCGCCGCTCGCTGCTGATCGATGCCGGCGCGGAGTTCGGCGGCTATGCGAGCGACATCACCCGCACCTATGCCGCCGCGGCGGGCGACTTTGCGGACCTGATCGCGCAAATGGACGCTCTGCAGCAGACCCTGTGTGCCGAGGTACGCGCCGGAGTCGACTGGCGAGAGGTGCACCTGCAGGCGCACCGGCTGGTGGCCCAGGTCCTGCGAGAGGCCGATCTGATCGGCTGCGGGGTCGAGGAAGCGCTCGCCAGCGGCGTCACGCGGGTGTTCCTGCCACATGGCATCGGCCATCTGCTGGGCCTCGAAGTACACGACGCCGGAGGCTTCATGCGCGCACCGGAGGGAGGGGACATCGAACGGCCCGAGGGCCACCCCTACCTGCGCCTGACCCGCACGCTCGAAACGGGCTTCGTGGTCACCATGGAGCCGGGCCTGTACTTCATCGAGCCGCTGCTCACGGCGGCGCGGGCGGATGCACGCGGTCGGCTCATTCATTGGCCTCGCGTCGAGGCGCTGCGTCCCTTCGGAGGGATCCGGATCGAGGACGATCTGGCGGTGACCGCCACAGGGTGTGAGAACCTGACGCGCGATGCCTTCGCCGTGGAGACTGCCACCGGCTGAGCGGCGCGCCGCCTGGAGTTGCCGCCGCCGGTTCGGCTCTCAGCGAACCGGCGGCGGATACGGCGTCCCGTCCTTGTGACGATAACGACGGTCGCCTTCGGTGAGCTTCAAATCGATATCCGGGTAGTCCACGGCATCCTGCGCCGGATTGCGGGCACCGACTTCCAGCAGCACGGCCTCGGCGCCGGACCGGTTCTGCAAGTGATGGCCGTCGGCCTGCCCGGCTTTGAACGCGGCGCACTCCCCGGGGCGCAGCACGTGCTCACCGGCCCCATTGACGAGTACGACCTCCCCCTGCAGCACGTAGACGAACTCGTCCTCCGCGCTGTGCCAATGGCGCTGACTGGACCAGGCGCCCGGCGGCAGCTTCAGCAGGTTCACGCCGAATTGCGTCAGACCGCCCAGATCCCCCAGCCGCCAGCGCTGACGCAAACGGCAGGGTTCGTCGTACGGTGCCGGGTAGCCGCTGCCGAGCGTCGGGGGCATCCCGGTCGGGTCGATTATCGCCATCATCACTCTCCCGGAGGTCGGGCGCACCACCACCCCCGGCAGCGTACCACCCCGCCAATGGGTGCCGCATGCGCCCCCGCTCCCGGTCGGGCGCACCGCCGGCCGCGTCGTGCTGTGCAGGCGGCCGACGCCTCAGCGCTTGGCGAGCAGGTCTCGAATCTCCCCGAGCAGCTCCTCGGACTTCGTCGGCGGCGGCACAACCGCCGGCGCCGGCGCGGGAGCGCGCTTGAGCCGGTTGATCAGCTTCACGACGAAGAAGATCGCGAGTGCGATCAACACGAAATCGAATAGGGTCTGAATGAACAGACCGTACTCCAGCATCACCGGCTTGCCCTGGGGACTCGATCCGATCTGCACGGCGAGTTTGTTGAAACTCACCCGGCCGATGATCAGACCGAGCGGCGGCATGATGACGTCTGCCACCAGCGAACTGACGATCTTCCCGAACGCCGCGCCGATGACCAAGCCGACCGCCATGTCGACCACGTTGCCCTTGATGGCAAATTCTTTGAATTCGGAAGCAAGGCTCACGGCGGAACACCTCTTGCGGGTGGATGAACCTAGAGCGTAGCCGAACGCCGCGCACGGCGCAAAAACGGCAACGGCCGGTCGGCTTGCGCCGACCGGCCGTTGGGAGCCGCAGCTCTGGGCTCGCGCCTCAGGCCGTCTTGGCTTTGCGCCGCCGCGGGGCCTTCTTACCCTCGTCGGCTGCCGCTGCAGCTTCAGCCGGGGCCTCTGCCGCCGTCTCGCTCTTCGGTGCCGCGCGCTTGCGGGTCTTCTTCGGCTCCGGTGCCGGAGCACTCGCCGCCGCCGGTCCATCGACCAGCTGCATCAGCGCCATGGGCGCGGAGTCGCCCGGACGCGGGTTCATGCGCAGGATGCGCGTGTATCCGCCCGGACGGGACTTGAAGCGCGGGCCGAGATCGCTGAAGAGCTTCTCGACGATGGCCGCATCGCGCAGACGGGCAAACGCCAGGCGCCGATTCGCATCCCCATCGGTCTTGCCGAGCGTGATCAGCGGCTCGACGACGCGGCGAAGCTCCTTGGCCTTCGGTAGCGTGGTGCGGATCGTCTCGTGACGCAGGAGCGACACGCTCATGTTGCGCATCAGCGCGTGCCGGTGCGAGCTGTTGCGGGACAGTTGCCGGCCAGTCAGTTGGTGACGCATTGCAGGAAATCCTTAGATCGTAGATTCGTCGCTGTGCTTGAGGCTCGCCGGCGGCCAGCCATCAAGCCGCATGCCGAGCATCAGGCCGTGGCTGTGCAGCACTTCCTTGATCTCGGTGAGCGACTTCTTACCCAGATTCGGCGTACGCAGCAGCTCCACTTCGGTACGCTGCACGAGATCGCCGATGTAGTGAATGTTCTCCGCCTTGAGGCAATTCGCGCTGCGCACGGTGAGCTCGAGCTCATCGACGGGGCGCAGCAGGATCGGGTCGAACTGCATCTCGGTGACCTTGGCGGTGGTCTCCTCCTCGCCCTGCAGATCGACGAACACCGACAGCTGATCCTTCAGGATGCTGCCGGCCCGGCGGATGGCTTCCTCCGCGTCGATCGTGCCGTTGGTCTCGATGTCGATCACCAGCTTGTCGAGGTCGGTGCGTTGTTCGACGCGCGCCGCTTCGACCGCATAAGTGACACGACGCACCGGAGAGAACGACGCGTCGAGCTGCAGACGGCCGATCGGCCGGCTCTGCTCCTCGAACGCCACGCGCGTCGCTGCCGGGCGGTAGCCGCGGCCCCGCTCGATGCGCAGCGTCATGCTCAGCTCACCCGCCTGCGTCAGGTTGGCGATCACCAGATCCGGGTTCACGACTTCGATGTCATGATCGGTCTGAATGTCTCCGGCGGTCACCGGACCGGGGCCCTTCTTGTGCAGACGCAGCTCGGCGTTGTCGCGCGAGTGCATGCGTAGTGCAACGGACTTGAGGTTCAGCAGGATGTCGACGACATCCTCCTGAACGCCCTCGATGCTGGTGTACTCGTGCAGCACGCCGTCGATCTCCGCTTCGGTGATCGCGCTGCCGGGCATCGAGGAGAGCAGCACGCGCCGCAGCGCATTGCCGAGCGTGTGGCCGAAGCCGCGCTCAAACGGCTCAATGGTGACGCGAGCCTGGCGAGGCGCAACAGGCTGCACCTTCACCACGCGCGGCTTCAAGAATTCTGTGACGGATCCCTGCATTGCAGTCTCACCTTGCCGGCCGACAGCCGGCGTAAAAAGCGAAAACGGGGGCGCGAACGGCCGACAGATGCCGGCCCTCGACGCGCGCCGATTACTTCGAATAGAGCTCCACGACCAGGTTCTCGTTGATGTCCGGCAGGACATCATCGCGGCCCGGCGGCGCCTTGAACACACCGCGGAATTCCTTGTCGTTGACCTCCACCCACTCGGGCAGGCCCACCTGCTGCGCAATGCCGAGCGCGTTCTGAATGCGCAGCTGCTTGCGCGCCTTCTCGCGAATCTCGACCGTGTCGCCCGCCTTCACCTGATAGGAGGCAATGGTGACCGCGCGACCGTTGACGTTGATGCCCTTGTGGCTGACCAGCTGGCGCGCCTCGGCGCGGGTCGCCGCGAAGCCCATGCGGTACACGACGTTGTCCAGCCGGCACTCGAGCAGGCGCAGCAGGTTCTCGCCCGTGCTGCCCGTGCGGCGGGCCGCCTCGGTGTAGTAGTTACCGAACTGGCGCTCGAGCACGCCGTACATGCGACGCAGCTTCTGCTTCTCGCGCAGCTGCATGCCGTATTCGGACAGACGAGTGCGGCGCTCGCCCTTGATGCCGCCCGGCGGCACGGAGAGCTTGCATTTGCTCTCCAGGGACTTGACACCGCTCTTCAGGAACAGATCCGTGCCCTCGCGACGAGCGAGTTTGCACTTGGGACCGAGGTAACGCGCCATGCTGAATTCTCTCTTCTCGCGCCGGAGTCGATCAGACCCGACGCTTCTTCGGGGGACGGCAGCCGTTGTGCGGAATCGGCGTGACGTCGGCGATGCTGGTGATTTTCAATCCGCAGCCGTTCAACGCACGGACTGCCGATTCGCGTCCAGGGCCCGGGCCGCCGACGCGCACCTCGACGTTCTTCACGCCGTGCTCCTGCGCCGCGACACCGGCCTTCTCCGCCGCCACCTGCGCAGCGAACGGGGTGCTCTTGCGCGAGCCGCGAAAGCCACAGCCGCCCGCCGTCGCCCACGACAGAGTATTCCCCTGACGGTCGGTGATGGTGATGATGGTGTTGTTGAAAGAAGCGTGCACGTGCGCAATTGCGTCGAGCACGTTCTTGCGCGCCTTCTTGGGCTTCTTGGCGGACGAACCGCCCTGTTTCTGATCAGCCATGCTGCAAAGTCCTCAAATCAAGCCTTGCCCGGAGGCGCATTCAACTTCACGGCCTGCTTGCGCGGTCCCTTACGGGTGCGAGCATTGGTGCGGGTGCGCTGCCCGTTCACCGGCAGTCCGCGACGATGCCGGATGCCGCGGTAGCAGCCCAGGTCCATCAGCCGCTTGATGTTCATCGACACTTCACGCCGCAGATCGCCTTCGACGGCGAACTTGGCGATCTGACTGCGGATCGCGTTGATCTCGGCCTCGGTGAGATCCTTGACCCGCGTCTCAGGGTTGATGCCCGCGCCTTCGCAGGCCTTCAGCGCCCGCGTGCGGCCCACGCCGTAGATGTGCGTGAGGCCAACCCAGACATGCTTGTTCAGGGGAATGTTAATGCCGGCTATGCGTGCCATATTGCTCTACCGAAGCCGCGGGGAAAACGCGGTATTTTAACAAAAATTCGACCTATTCCAAATACTTGCGAGGCCGGTCCCGGGCCGTCCCTGCTGAGGCGCGGCCCTGCGAGACCGCTGCCGCCGGCAGTGCCGACCCCTGGCGCGGCACTCACCCCTGGCGCTGCTTGTGGCGCTGGTCCGTGCAGATGACGTAGACCACGCGCCGGCGGCGCACGATCTTGCAGTTCTTGCAGATCTTTTTGACCGAAGGTCTGACTTTCATGATGCGCTCCGCGCAGTCTTAAGGGCGGACCGAAGCGGTCCGCGGTTAAACATGGCGCCAGGCGCCGGGATCGTACGATTCATCATCCGCGGCGCCCTCACCCGCCCTGGCCTGAACGGCCGTAGCCGAGCAGGTTGGCCTTCTTCATCAGGCCCGGGTAGTGGTGCGACATCAGGTGCGCCTGCAGCTGCGCCATGAAGTCCATGACCACCACGACCACGATGAGCAGCGAGGTGCCGCCGAACTGGAACGAGACGCCCTGCTGGCCCTCGAGGAACACCGGCAGGATGCACACCGCGGCGACGTACAGCGCGCCCCAGAGGGTCAGACGGGTGAGCACCTTGTCGATGTACTCGGCGGTCTGCTGCCCCGGGCGGATGCCGGGGATGAACGCACCGGATTTCTTCAGGTTGTCGGCCGTCTCGCGCGAATTGAACACCAGCGCGGTGTAAAAGAAGCAGAAGAAGATGATGAGGATGCCGTAGAGCACCATGTACAGCGGCTGGCCGAACCCGAGAGCGGCCGCGACGTCCTGCATGACGCTGGCGAAGCCGCCCTTTGCGCCGGTGCCGAGGAATCCGGCAATGGTCGCCGGGAACAGCAGGATGCTCGAGGCGAAGATCGGCGGGATCACGCCCGACATGTTGATCTTGAACGGCAGGTGGCTGCTCTGCCCGGCGTACATGCGCCGGCCGACCTGGCGCTTCGCGTAATTCACCGTGATGCGCCGCTGGGCGCGCTCCATGAACACCACGAATGCCGTGGTCCCGATCACGAGAATCAGCAGCAGCAGCGCAAACGGCCCCTGCATGGCGCCGGAGCTCACCGCCTCGGCGGCCGAACTGATTGCGCCCGGAAGTCCGGCGACGATGCCGGCCAAAATGATCATCGAGATACCGTTGCCGATGCCCCGCTCGGTGATCTGCTCGCCGAGCCACATCAGAAACACCGTGCCGGTCGTCATGGTCACCGTGGCGGTGAACATGAACTGCCAGCCCCCGACCATGGTCATGCCGCCCTTTTCGAGCGCCCCGGCTGCCGCGAACGACTGGAAGATCGCGAGCGCCACGGTTCCGTAGCGGGTGTAGTCGGTCATCTTGCGCTGACCGGCCTGACCTTCCTTGCGCAGCTCCATCAGGCTCGGCACCACCATCGACATCATCTGGATGATGATCGAGGCGGAGATGTAGGGCATCACGCCCATGGCGAAGATCGACAGACGCGACAGCGCACCGCCGGAGAACATGTTCACGATGCCGAAGATCGTGCCCGAGTTCTTGCTGAAGAAGCGGGCGACCTCGACCGGATTGATGCCCGGGACGGGAATGAAGGTCCCGACCCGGTAGACGATCATCGCGCCGATCAGAAACAGCACGCGCGTGCGGATCTCCCCAAGACGGGCCGCTTCGCTGAGCGCTGCAGCTGGATTGTTGAGAGTGTTCGCCACGATGTCTTCCGGTTGAGTCTGTGAACTCGCTCGTCGCGCCGCTTAGGCCTCGATCTTGCCGCCGGCCGCCTCGATGGCGGCGCGCGCGCCGCGCGTGACCGCGATGCCCTTGAGCGTCACGGCCTTCTCGAGTTTGCCCGACAGCACGACCTTGGCCCGCTCGGTCCCGACCGGCGCGACGCCGGCCTTGATCAGCGCCTCGACGTCGACCACGGCCGCGTCGACCTTGGCGAGCTCACTGAGGCGCACCTCGGCACGGGTCGCAGCCATTGCGGAGCGGAACCCGACCTTCGGCATACGCCGCTGGATCGGCATCTGGCCGCCTTCGAAGCCGACCTTGTGATAGCCACCCTTGCGCGCGCGCTGTCCCTTGACGCCGCGTCCGCAGGTCTTGCCCTGGCCGGCCGACGCTCCGCGTCCGACGCGCAGCCGGGGCCGCTTGGCGCCGGGAGAAGGCTTCAGTGTGTTCAGTCGCATGTTCGAAATTCCTCTCAACCGACCTGTTCGACCTTCAGCAGGTGGACGGCGGTCTGGATCATGCCGCGATTCTCGGGCGTATCGGCCACCTCGACGGTCTGGTGGATCTTGCGCAGGCCGAGACCGCGCGCGGAAGCGGCGATGTTGGCCAGCTGCCCGTGCAGGCTTCTGACCAGCGTGACCTTGAACGGCTTAGCTTGCTTGCCCATGTGTTTCAGCCCGTGATCTCTTCGACGCTCTTGCCCCGCTTCGCCGCGATGTCCTCCGGCGAGCGGATGTCGGCAAGCGCCTTGACGGTGGCGCGCACCACGTTGATCGGATTGCGCGAGCCGTAGCTCTTGGCGAGCACGTTGCGCACACCGGCGCATTCGAGCACCGCGCGCATGCCGCCGCCGGCGATGACGCCCGTTCCTTCCGAGGCCGGCTGCATGTACACGCGGGTCGCGCCGTGAATGCCCTTGACCGGGTAGAACAGCGTGTTGTTCTTCAGCGACACGTTCACCATGCTCTTACGAGCCTGGGCCATCGCTTTGGAGATGGCCACCGGCACTTCGCGTGCCTTGCCGAATCCGAAGCCGACGCTGCCGGCTCCGTCGCCGACCACCGTCAGCGCCGTGAAGCCGAACTGACGGCCGCCCTTGACGACCTTTGCGGTGCGGTTGACGGCGACCAGCTTCTCGACGAGCTCATCGGCCGGTTGGGTCTTATCCGTTCTTGCCATAGGGTTTACCTGACCTTAGAACTCGAGACCCGCTTCGCGGGCCGCATCGGCGAGCGCTTTGACGCGCCCGTGGTATTGAAATCCCGCCCGGTCGAACGCCACCTGGGTGACGCCCGCGGCGCGCGTGCGCTCGGCGATGGCGCGCCCGACCGCCTTGGCGGCCTCGACGTTGCCCGTCCCCTTCAGGCCGGTTCGCACCGTCTCCTGCAGGGTCGAGGCACTGGCGATCACCGTCGCGCCGGCCGCGTCGGTGACCTGTGCGTAGATGTGCCGCGGCGTGCGGTGCACCGTGAGGCGCGCGATGCCGAGGGTGCGGATGTGCGCGCGGGTCTTGACGGCGCGACGCAGCCGCCGGTCCTTCTTGCTCAGGCTCATTTCTTCTTCCCCTCTTTCAGGGAAATCTGTTCATTGGCGTAACGCACGCCCTTGCCCTTGTAGGGCTCCGGCGGGCGAATGTCGCGGATCTCGGCGGCCACCTGTCCGACTTTCTGCACGTCGACGCCCTTGATCAGGATCTCGGTCTGACTCGGGGTCTCGATGGTGATGCCCTCCGGAACGGGGAAGTTCACCGGGTGCGAGAAGCCGAGCGTCAGGTTCAGAGTCTTACCCTGCATCTGGGCACGAAAGCCGACGCCGACCAGCTCGAGTTTCTTCTCGTAGCCCTTGGTGACACCGTGCACCATGTTGGCCAGGTGTGCGCGGGTCGAACCGGCATGCATGCGCGCGATCACCGGGTCATTGTAGGAGACCTCGAGGTGCTTCTCGGCCTGCACGACCGACACGCCCGCGGTCAGCGGAAGGCTCAGCGTTCCCTTGGTGCCCTTGACGGTGACAGTGCCGTCACCGACGGTGACCGTCACGCCCTGGGGCAGCGGAACCGGAGCTTTGGCGATTCTGGACATGGATCAGTCTCCGATTACGCGACGATGCACAGCACTTCGCCGCCCTGTCCGATCGAGCGCGCCTGCTTGTCGGTCATGACGCCCTTCGGAGTGGAGACGATCACGGTGCCCATGCCACCGAGCACGCTCGGCAGCTCATCCTTGCCGCGATAGATGCGCAGCCCCGGACGGCTCACCCGCTCGAGGCGGTCGATCACCGGCCGGCCCTCGTAGTACTTCAGCCCGATGGTCAGCGTCGGCTTGCCGCTGTCCTCCTCCAGGCGGAAGTCCGCGATGTAGCCTTCATCCTTCAGCACCTTGACGATCGCCGTCTTGAGCTTCGAGGACGCCAGCTGCACTTCGGCCTTACCCGCGGTCTGGCCATTGCGGATGCGCGTCAGCAGATCGGCGATGGGATCGGTCATGCTCATAGGGCGCCCCTCACCAGCTCGCCTTGGTCAGACCCGGGATTTCGCCACGGTTGGCGACTTCACGGATCTTCACGCGCGACAGCCCGAACTTGCGGTACACGCCGCGAGAGCGGCCCGTAATCGCACAGCGGTTTCGACCGCGCGAAGGACTGGCGTCCCGCGGCAGCTTCTGCAGCTTCGCTTGCGCGGCCATCCGATCCTCCGCAGAGGTCTTCGGGTTGCGGATGAGCTCCTTGAGCTCCGTCCGCTTCGCCGCGTATTTCTCCACGATCTTGGCGCGACGCTTTTCGCGCTCGACCATGCTCGTCTTCGCCATAGGCGTACCAGTTCCTCTTACTTCCGGAAAGGGAAGTTGAAAGCCTCGAGCAGAGCTCGGCCCTGACGGTTGTCCTTCGCCGTCGTCGTAATAGTGATGTCCATACCCCGGACCTGATCGATCTGATCGTATTGAATCTCGGGGAAAATGATCTGCTCCTTCACGCCGAGGCTGTAGTTGCCCCGTCCGTCGAAGGAGCGCGCCGAGACACCGCGGAAATCGCGGATACGCGGCATCGCGATACTGATCAGGCGGTCGAGGAACTCGTACATCCGAGCCCCGCGCAGCGTCACCTTGCAGCCGATCGGCAGGTCGGCGCGGATCTTGAAAGAGGCGATCGCCTGGCGCGAGCGCGTGATGAGCGGCTTCTGACCGCTGATCTTGGTGAGATCGCCGACCGCCGCGTCCATGACCTTCTTATCGGCGACGGCTTCGCCGACGCCCATGTTCACCGTGATCTTGGTGATGCGCGGAACCTCCATCGGGTTAGTGATGTCGAGTTCCTTCTGCAGGCGCGGAACGACCTGCTCGCGATAGTACTGGTGTAGCCTGACCATAGGTTGCTCTCGTGACCGGCGCCTCAGGCGTCGATCATCTCTCCGTTGGATTTGAAGAAGCGCACCTTCTTGCCATCGGCAAGCGTCTTGAAGCCGACGCGGTCGCCCTTCTTGGCGCTCGGATTCCACAGCGCCACCTTACCCATCGGCATCGGCATTTCCTTGTCGACGATACCGCCCGGGCTGTTGGTCTGCGGGTTGGCGCGCGCGTGCTTCTTCACCTTGTTGATGCCTTCGACGATCACCTGATCGCCCTCGAGCACCTTGAGCACCGCTCCGCGGCGGCCCTTGTCGCGGCCGCTCAACACGACGACATTGTCGCCTTTGCGAATCTTGCTACTCATTACAGCACTTCCGGCGCGAGCGAAATAATCTTCATGAACTGCGTGCTGCGCAGCTCGCGCGTCACGGGCCCGAAAATACGGGTGCCGATCGGCTCGAGCTTGTTCGTCAGCAGCACCGCAGCGTTGCCGTCGAAACGGATCAGCGATCCGTCGGGGCGGCGCACGCCGCGGCGGGTCCGGACCACGACCGCGTCATACACTTCGCCCTTCTTGACCTTGCCGCGGGGGATCGCGTCCTTGACGCTGACCTTGATCACGTCGCCCACGGTGGCGTAACGGCGGCGCGTGCCGCCGAGCACCTTGATGCACATCAAGGTGCGTGCGCCGCTGTTGTCAGCGGCCGCAAGCATGGTGCGCAGCTGGATCATGCCGAGGCCCCCTTCACATCCGCGGCCTTCTTCACGACCTCCAGCAGGCGCCAGGACTTGCGCTTCGAGAGCGGACGACACGGCACGATCGTGACCAGGTCACCAATGTGCGATTCACCGTTCTCGTCGTGCGCCAGCAGCTTGGTCGTGCGACGCACGTACTTGCCGTACTGCGGGTGCTTGATGAGGCGCTCGATTTCGACGGCAACGGTCTTGACCATCTTGTCGCTGACCACGCGTCCCGTGAGGGTGCGCTGCCCCTTCTGTGCCTCGCCCTCAGGCGTGGCCGATTTGTTCTGCTCTACGCTCATGCCTTCTCTCCGCTCGCGCGCGCCTTGCGCAGCACGGTCTTCACGCGCGCAATGTTGCGGCGCGCATTGCCGAACTGATCAGGCTTCGGGGCCTGACCGCTGGCCCGCTGCAGGCGCAGCGCGAACTGCTCCTTGCGCAGTTTGACCAACTCATCGACGAGCTCATCCGGCGAGGCCTTCGCGAGCTTGTCGCGGTATTG
>Ga0315298_1001070_pt1 | contig 51784 bp, 29 predicted proteins | sample WHS_1_MG_FD_203077 | JGI IMG/M metagenome (GOLD analysis project Ga0315298, IMG submission 203077) | Extremophilic microbial mat communities from Washburn Hot Springs, YNP, Wyoming, USA - WHS_1_MG | ecosystem: Environmental > Aquatic > Thermal springs > Hot (42-90C) | place: USA: Wyoming...
TATATCTCTTTACACACTTTTTAAAACGCTACTAACGATTTAAAAAAATCTGGATATAAAATTTATTGTACTGATTTAGATGGTAAGAATATTTATGAATTCAAACTTTCTGAAAAATCCATTGTTGTTTTTTCAAGTGAAGCACATGGACCATCAGACAAATTATTGCAAGTTTCAGACTTAAAAATTACAATTCCGCGTTTTGGCAATGCTGAATCACTTAATGTGGCTTCTGCTTCCGCTGTTGTTTTATCTGAACTGTCAAAGAAAGTTAAGAGATAATTGATTAATCAAAAAATTCCCATGCAACACCAAATCTTATCCCGCGTTCCTGCTTTGGATAATATGGGACTATGAAATATTTCCGATTCAATAAGTTTTCGAATACAAAATATATAATTGCATTTTTCTGAATTTGTCCTGCAATAAATATATCTACTTGAAATTCTGAGTGATACTCATTTGTAAGTAATTGTGGAACACTCCTGATATTTGGAGCAATAAGCCACAAATATGGTGTGGTAATACTTTTCTCAAAATCAATTAATAAATCGTTTCTTTTTCCAATTGAATAGTAGTTCAAACCAATTTTCAAATTCAGATTTGAATTGAAGAGTGTATCCTGATAATAAATTCCACCTGATGAAGTGAATTCAGGTATGGCTTGCTTTTTCCTATTGGATTCTGAGAAGTAATAGCTTGTATTTGTATTTAAAATTATCTTCCAGATTTTCGCATCAAAGGAAAGATTAATTCCCCGCAAATATAAATTGTCTGTTTTGAAATAAAATGCATAATCATTTAGAAGAGTGTTGTTCTGAATTAATGCAGCAATATATTTATTAAGTGCAACAGAATAAAAATAACCAAGTTTGATTATTAATGGATTGAATGAAATAACTGATTTAATTTCTGCAACAGTATTGCTTTGTTTTTTATCTGTTAAAGATGGGTTTTCGAAGTAAGTATTAGCTTTTTGAAAACTTGAAACTCCGGTATATATTTTTACTTTGTCATTGTATATAAATGAAATATCACCGCCAAAACCAAGAAAAGATTTTTCATTATGTCTCAAGTACTTTCCATATAATGAAATCTGAGCAATTTTATCCGGTAAAAACGAATTCAATAAGATTGATGAAGAAAAAGAATTCAAAGATTTATTGTTAATTAATAATGGTGTAGAAAATTTATTGTTCTCAAATTCATTAATAAAATTAATGTGAAATGCGGAAAAATATAAATCATGCTTTAATCTGATTCCAATTGTTTTATATTCATTGTTATGAAATATTTTTTCTGCATTGCTTTGAAAATTTGTTCCCGTTGTGTCGTTCTGTCTGAATTCGTTTAATCCTACTTGATAATAAATAGAAAAATCAGTAGAAGAGTTTTTATAAAATTCTCCTGTTAATCTCAGAGTAAAATTATGTGTGGTTACTTTTTGATATCTGTTATAAAATTTTACTGGTGCAAGAATATTGTTATAAAGAACTTCTTCAAATTGTTCTTCGGGAAATGAATTTAAAATTGAATCTGCATTAACACCACCATTTAATTGAATGTTGGATTTAGAATAATGGTAATTGCCACTTAGAGTTAAATTGTTTGATAAAGCATAACTAATTCTTAAACTTGCTAGCCAGAGACTGTAATCTGTATTTCTGTAAAATGGATTTACACTTTGATTTGTTATCTCAGAAAAAATATTTAGTCTTTTACCAAAGTTCGAAGAAAAAATTCCATCAATCATTCCTTCTTCGTTAGGTGCCTGATAAAATTTTATTCGTGTATAAGGTTTTGAAGAAGTAATGTATTTTGAAATTAAGTTGACAGAAGCAGAGTTATTGTAATTATTATAAAGAAAACCTCGAGGCAGTGCGATAATTTCAACTGAATCAATGCTTTCTGATTGGAATAAATACAAATCATATGAATTGACTAATCGATTATTTAAAATAATTCCATCAGATAAAAAAGAAATGTTGTTATATCCGCATCCATACAATAAAACTTCGTTTGGTTGGCCAAGTGAACCTAAATCTCTTAAAAATCCAAAGGGAATGTTTGTAAAAAAATTTCCTGTATATCTATAGTCAGTAAAATTTAATTCGTCTTTTTTTATAACAGCTTTAACAATCGAATTAGATAATAAACCTGGGACTTTTAACGGGATAATTTTTGAAGTATCACTTTTTACTAAAGTTGTATCTTTTAGAATAATTTTTTTATCAAGGGATGTTTGTCCTTCTGAAAAATTAATTCTATCAATACTTTGTGAATAAAGAAAGGAAGAAAGAAAAATTATTACAGCAATTAATTTTTTCATGGATTCCCAAAATTTTTTTACTAAAATAGATTTAATTGCATTACAATGAAAGAAGAATTTTGAATTATTATTATGTTATTTCATAATCATAAATTAAGAAGAAAAGAGTTTGAATAAAATTATTGATTAACATTCATAAGTTTTAGTATATCAATTGTTGAATAAAATATATAAAATTGTTTGTTTTAAAATGAAAAAGTATTAAATTGCGAGCGAATTAACTTCCATAAATTAAGGAGTTACACAATGGCAATGACAAAAAGCCAAATTCTTGATTACATGGCAAAGAAAACTGGAATTACCAAAAAACAAGCTAATTTATTCTTAAGTGAGTTTGTAAAACTTGCTTACAAAGAAGCAAAAAAATCATTTACAATTCCAGGCTTGGGAAAATTAGTTTTAGTAGAAAGAAAAGCAAGACAGGGACGTAATCCTAAGACTGGAGAAATTATTACAATTCCAGCAAAAAAAGTTGTAAAATTTAGAGTTGCAAAACAAGCCAAAGATGCTATCTTAGTTTATAAAGCATAAAAGAAAGCCCATCATCTGGTGGGCTTTTTTCTTTGAACATTTTTCATTAATTCGTTGTAAAGTTTTTCAGGAATGTTTTGAAGAATGCGAGTAAGAAGTTTTTGAAAATTGCCCACATGTGAATAAAAACCAATGACTGCATCATTACTCTTATCGTGAATATAAATTGGTCTTGTTGGATATCCGCTAAAAATACCGCCACTTAGTTTATCAATGTTTTTAAATTCAATTTCAATTTTCTTTCTGCTAAAGAAAAAATCTTTACATATTAATTTGTCATTTGAGACAGTAATTTCGAATGGAAATAATTTATATGTTTTGAAAAAGTATTTATTCAAATAGAAAATTATTGCGCTGTTAATGATGGCAGGGATTATGAAAAAAATTTTTTCTCTTATATAGTAAATTGATGAAATTAAATGAACAGACAGCATTAAAGTTGCGATAATATTTCCGTATCGATAAATAATTTTTGCAAAGAAAGAATACTTAAATGTTTCCATAGATTTACTAATCTTTATTTTAAAGTTATAAAATTATTAACAAATATTTTTTGCAATAAAAGTGAGAATGAACAAAATTAAACAAAGTTGATGCAGAATAATTTTATTTCGAGAGTTAACATAAAATAAATTCATAAACTTTTGTTATTTTGAAATCGAAAAATCTCATTAATTCCGATGAAACTGCCAAGATTGAAATATGGAAGAAGATTAAGAACTTCCGATTATATTTATAATTTTTTTGCATCCATTACCGGTCTCACAATTTTCAACTTAGAATTTTTTAAACAGGTTTTAATTCCTCCTTATGAAATATCAGAAATTAAAAAACACATGGATGAATTAGGAGTAAAAACTTTTGGAATTGTGAGCATTACTGGTTTAATTATTGGATTAGTTTTAGCAATGCAAAGTCAACCAGTTATGCAAAGATTTGGAGCATCTGACTTTTTGCCTGGCATGGTTGCTTTATCTGTTGTAAGAGAATTAGGACCTGTAATTACTGCATTAATATTTGCTGGAAGAGTAAGTTCAGGAATTGGTGCAGAGCTCGGTTCCATGAGAGTAACAGAACAAATAGATGCAATGGAAGTATCTGCTGTCAATCCTTTCAAATTCCTTGTTGTAACTCGTGTAATAGCTACTACAATGATTTTACCTTTACTAACAATTTATGTAATTGTTATTGCTATCTTTGGCGGATTTATTGCAATTGTTATAACTGAAAGTATGAGCTTTCAATATTACATTGATTCTGTAATTCGTTCTATTGAATTTGGTGATTTTATTCCTGGTGTTGCGAAAACTTTTGTGTTTGGTTATATAGTTGGAATAGTTGGTTCATACAAAGGTTTTACTGCAGAAGGTGGAACAGAAGGCGTTGGAAGAGCATCTACAACTTCAGTCGTTCTATCATCATTATTAATTCTTATTTTTGATATGATATTAGTAAAAATTTCGTTATGGTTATGGCCGACTCTCGGATAATAATTGTTGAAAATTTAGTTAAACGTTTTGGTGAATTAACTGTTCTCGATAACATTTCTTTTAATGTTAATCGAGCAGAAAATTTAGTTGTATTTGGAAGAAGCGGTCAGGGTAAAAGTGTTTTGTTAAAATGCATTATTGGACTTATGACTCCTGACGAAGGAAATATTTTTATTAATGGTCAGAATATTAGAAATCTTTCTATCCATGAACTGAATAAACTTAGAAAAAATATTGGATTTCTTTTTCAAAGTTCTGCTTTGTATGATTCTATGACTGTTAAAGAGAATTTAGCATTTCCTTTGAAAAGACATTTTCCTGAAATGACAGAAAAAGAAATTGAAGAAAAAGTAAAATATACTCTCGAATTAGTTTCACTCGAAGAAGCAATTGATAAAATGCCTTCAGAATTATCTGGCGGTATGAGAAAGAGAATTGGTCTTGCTCGTTCAATTATTACAGACCCTCAAATAATGCTTTATGATGAGCCTACAACTGGACTGGACCCGATAACAACAAAAGAAATTAGTGATTTAATTCTTACACTTCAAAAAAGATTAAATATGACTTCCATAGTTGTTACACATGATTTAATTTGTGCAGAGATTATTGCCGATAGAGCTATTTTCCTTAAAGATGGAAAAATTGCTTATGAAGGAAGTATTCAGGAATTTACAAACTCAAGTGACCCATTTTTGAAAAACTTTTTTAGTCATGAATTTATAAAAGTTTAGTGAGGTATAAATGTTAAAACAATTAGAAGGTGCGCGGCTCGGTATCTTTATTTTTATTGGTACTATTTTGCTTATTATTTCCATATTTCTAATTGGAAGCAGAGAGCAGTTATTTACCGGCACAATTGAAATAAAAGCTTATTTTGACCAGATAGAAGGATTAAAAACCGGAGCACCCGTTAGACTTAGCGGCTATGATATTGGAAGTGTTAGTGGAATCTCTCTTGTTGATGAAAAGACCGGCAATGTAGAAGTTCGTATGAGAATTGACAGTGAATTAAAACGGTTTATTCGACTTGATAGTCAAGCTGCAATTGAAACTGAGGGATTAGTAGGAAAGAAAATTGTAACAATAACTCCAGGCTCGCCAAACCTCGAAGAAATTTCTGACGGCGGAATTATTAAATCAAAAAATCCACTTAATATTTCTGTGATTGTTGAAGAATCTGAAGCTGTTATATCTTATCTTAAAAGTCTTACAAGGGATTTAGCTGATATTGTAAATAAAGTAAATAAAGGTGAAGGAACTATCGGTAAAATTGTAAATGACGATAGACTTTATCGTTCTGCAGTAAGTATAACTCAAAATGCCGATAGAAGTTTAACTGCAGTTACAGAACGGTTGACTGATATTTCTGATGTGATTATTAATATGACCGAAAATATTAAAACTATTATTGATAATGTTGACAGTGCTTCGATGAGTATAAGAAATCTTGTAAGTCGTGTAGATAAAGGTGAAGGACTTTTAGGAACATTAATTTCTGACCAGGCAGTAGCTGATTCAATAAAAACACTTTTATATAATCTTACAAAAACATCAGAAGAAGCGAGAATGGCTACATCAAGTTTGGCCGAAAATATGGAAGCTCTTAAACACAACTGGTTATTCAAAGGTTATTTTGAACAAAGAGGTTATTGGAATAAAGTTGAATACGAAAATGAGATTGAGAAAAAGTTAAATGAATTAAAAATGCAGAATGAAATTTTAGACAAAAAAATTAAACAGATGCTTGAATTGGAATCGCGATTGAAGAAGTAGTTTACGCAGTTGGTAAAGATTAGCACCAATGTAAGTGGAGTAAAGAATTAAATAAGTGTGAATCCGCGAAATTTTATAGAGATAATATTATCATACATAGTAATTCTGATACATATTAAGCAAGGAAAAATCAATTTTTAGTTTTGTGTTTTTTAGATTCTTCGTCGACCGCCATTGGCGGTCTCCTCAGAATGACAGAAAAAAGCAGAATTGTCATTCTGACTCGCCGAAGGCGAGGAAGAATCTTTTAAACATGGAAGAATGGTTTTTAAGATTCTTCGTCGACCGCCATTGGTGGTCTCCTCAGAATGACAGAGGAAATTGAATTGTCATTCTGACTCGCCGAAGGCGAGGAAGAATCTCTTAAACATGGAAGAATGTTTTTTAAGATTCTTCGTCGTCCACCTTACGGTGGGACTCCTCAGAATGACAGTGGAAGTGTAAATGTCATTCTGAATGGAACGAAGTGGAATGAAGAATCTCTAAAAAATGTAGAATTGGTTTTTAGATTCTTCGTCTTCTGCCTATCGGCAGTATCCTCGGAATGACAAGGTAATTTTCACGCAGATAGCGCGTATTTGTCGCAGATATTCGCGGAAAGTAATCAGCTCAAATCTGTGAATAAAATTTTGTTCAAATAAATATTGCAAGATTATTAATTTAATAACAACCACTTATCACTTTAATAAGTATTAAATTCTTCGAGTAAATTTTATTAAAAAATTTGAATCATTTCTATTTCTTTCCCAAAATAATTATGGTATTCTTTTTGTCTATTTAATTTTCAAAAAAGAAAGATTTATATGAAAATATATATACGAATTATTTACTCGATAATTTTTTTTATTTCAATTTTTTATAAAACAGAATTCTCACAAACTGCAACTCTCGAACCCACATTAAAATTAATCGATTTTAATGGAATAAAAATTCCTTATCAAAATGGAATGCCTTTACCATCTTTCGAAAAACAAAAAAGAATTATAATTGACTTAAAAGGAGAATGGAAAAAAAGCAGGTTTAATGCTTCTGATAATATTTCTCTATCAAAAAGAGATGCTGCAGGATATAACAATTTAATTAACGAAGCTGCAGGCAGACATTTATCAAATTATGATGATTCCAATTGGAATTCTAAATTAATTCCCTCAGTGGAAAATGCAACTACTTCATCAACCACTCCACCAGAACTTTATCAAGATGGAGTTTGGTATAGAAGAACATTTTTTATCGATGATTCATTGTCGGGTAAGTTCATAAAATTAATTTTCTATTCTGTCAATTACATTGCAGATGTTTGGTTAAATGATAAATATGTTGGTTATCACGAAGGCGGCTATACACCTTTTGCATTTGATGTAACAGATAAAATTAATTACGGAGGATTAAATTATATAGCTGTTCGTGTTGATAATCCTAAATGGGGAACCCGTAAAGATATTGTTCCTTTTACGGAATGTGATTGGTTCAATTACACAGGAATAATTCATGATGTTTATCTTGAAGTAAGTAATCCAATCTCTGTAATTCGAACTAATATTGTCCCTCTGAATTTAGATGGAAATATTGAAACTACAATTGTTCTATCAAATAAAAATAAAGAAACACAGACTGTTTCATTGTCGATTGATGTTTTTGAAGCTAATGTAACAGAAAACAATATAACTTCAGAATTTGCTGCTGACTTGATTGGTAATAAAATTTCAATTGAAGGAACAACTCAAACAACAATCAATATTCCATCGGATTCTTTTGCAGTATGGCAGACAAAATTGAAAATTAATAATCCTAAACTCTGGTCGATGAAAGAACCTAATCTTTATGTGATGAAAGTAAGTCTTATCAATGGTGGAAAAATTCTTGATGAATATTATACTCAGTTTGGAATTAGAAAAATTGAAACTAAGGGCAATAAACTTATATTAAATAACAGAATAGTTTTTTTAACTGGAGTTGCAAGACACGAGGACCATCCAACTTATGGAAGAAGCATCCCAAAAGAAATTATTTTTTCTGACCTTCAAATTGTAAAATCTCTTAATGCAAAATTCTTAAGAACTGCTCATTATCCAAATCATTTATATACTTATTTAATTGCAGATAGAATTGGTTTGTCCATAATGGAAGAAATTCCAGTCTGGTGGTTCGACAATCAAGAAGAATGGCAAATTCAAAATAATCAACGTCATATTCATGAACAGATGTTTAGAGAAATGGTTTTTCGAGATTTTAATAGACCATCTATTATAATGTGGAGTACTTCAAATGAGTGTAAAGAAACAACGAACAGATTGATATACAATAACAGAATTAAAGATGACATAAAAAATAATTATCCCGATGGCAGACTTTTAACTCAATCTGCAGCAGCAAATAATCCTGGTTATAATGATTTAACTCAATTTCCCTTAGATATTGCCGGCTGGACAATGTACTTTGGAATTTTCTATGGAAAGACTTTTGAATATTACGGCGGTACAGTAAGATTTCTACTCGATGCAAAAAATTATTATTCAACAAAACCAATTATTGATACAGAATTTGGTTATTGGTCAAGAGAAGATGGAACTGAAGAACAAACTCAATTAAAAGTTCTTGATGAAACTTTCAAAGCATTCAGATTATTTTTGCCGTATGACGAATCAGGTAAATTAAATGAACAGAATGGTTGTTTAGCAGCAACAACATGGTGGACAGTATTTGATTGGTATCAGAACAAAACTGGTGGATGGCAAACGATGGGTTTGTATTCAATGGACAGAAAAACTGCAAAGCCTGTCGCAAATGCACTTAAATCATTGTATGCACCTTTTTATAAATTAGATGGAATCGTTACGGATGTGAAAGAAAAAAATGAATTGAAAATTCCAAATGAATATCTGCTTTATCAAAATTATCCTAATCCTTTCAATCCAATTACAACAATAAGTTATACTTTGCCTGAGGCAAGTTTTGTATCATTAAAAGTCTATGACATATTAGGAAGAGAAGTAGCAACATTAGTAAATGAATACAAAGAAGCTGGAAATTATAATGTTCAATTTTCAATTAACAATTATCAATTATCAAAGAGAATGACTGCGAGCAATGAATACTCTTCAGGCATATTCTTTTATAGTTTAAGAACAGATAAATTTTTTGAAGCTAAGAAAATGATTTTATTAAAATGAAGGTGGAGGAATTTTGAATGAAAAAATTAATCTTCGTTTACTTTATATATTTTACTTTTTCTTATGCACAGCTAATTCCAGTTCCTGAAACAGGTTGTTATCATGCTGCATTTACTGGAAATAATACACACAAAGAATTTGTTGACCTTGCTAAAAAAGAAATTGCAATTGAAATGTTTTTCACTGGCTGGCCAAGTAACAAAGTTCCGGATTTTCCGCTTTCAAAATGTAATGAAATTGTATCGAATGGTTCTATTCCACACATAACCTGGATGCCTCAAGTTTCTGGTTCTCCATTTCCGCTTGATGGAATTATTAATGGCAGTTATGATAGTTACATAAGAGGTTATGCAAAACAAGTAAAAAATTTTGGTAAACCTATTTTCATCAGATTGGGACATGAATTTAATGGAGATTGGTATACATATGGAGGAGCCAAAAATGGAGGCGGTACAAAAAATGGTTTTGGCGACCCGAACAAACCTGATGGTCCTGAAAGATTTATAGCAGCATATAAAAGAGTTCATGATTTGTTCAAAGAAGAAGGTGTAAATAATGTAGTGTGGATTTGGTGTCCAAACAATGGAAGTTCACCAAATGAAAGCTGGAATGTGCCAGAAAATTATTATCCGGGGGATGAGTATGTGGATTGGATTGGTTTTGATGGATATAATTTTGGAAGAACTCAAAGCTGGTCTGGCTGGATTGAATTTTTTGATATTTACTCCGGGCTCTACCAAAAATTTGTTGGTTACAACAAATCATTGATGATTGCTGAATTTGCATCAGTTGAAATTGGTGGCAATAAATCTGAATGGATTCGAAAAGCTTATTCAATTTATTTGAAATATTCATTTCCCAAAATCAAAGCAGTTACCTGGTTCCATATAAGAAAGTATGAAGGCACAGTTGATACTGACTGGCGAATTAATTCTTCTGAACTTTCCTTAAAAGCTTATCAAGATGCAATTGCTGACTCATATTACTTATCAAGAATTATAAGCACTGACATTGAGGAAGAAAAGATTTTAAATAAGAATTTTATACTCGAACAGAATTATCCTAATCCTTTTAATCCAGTTACAACAATAAGTTATACTTTGCCTGAGGCAAGTTTTGTAACATTAAAAGTCTATGACATATTAGGAAGAGAAGTAGCAACATTAGTAAATGAATACAAAGAAGCTGGAAATTATACTGTTCAATTTTCAATTAACAATTATCAATTATCAAAGAGAATGACTGCGAGCAATAAATACTCTTCAGGCATATTCTTTTATAGTTTAAGAACAGATAAATTTTTTGAAGCTAAGAAAATGATTTTATTAAAATAAAAGCAAACCTCTAAATATTAATCTTAGCCCATCAATTTATAAAATCAATGGTTGCTTATTAAAATAATAATCAGAACTTATCAAATTAATAAGCAATCGATTGCTGAATTTCAGCTTTATCCTTGAAAAGGAAGCCATTTCTAAATTTTCTATTGGTATTTTATTTGTATTAACCTTTGGCTTGTTGCTAAGATGGCATGGATTTTCTTGCGAAAATTTTTATTTAAATCTTTGATTGAAGTATATATTTTAGCTCATCCTAAAACAAATGTGAGTTAAACAAATGAAAAAAATTCTATTACTCTTAATTGCATTCTTTCTTTGCATATCTATATCAATCAAAGCTGATTTTGAATTTGTAGGTGAAATAAGGAGTTATAAAGTATTTGGTAATCGCATTGAATTTAAGCTTACTAATGCAAAATTTAATTTGTATGTAATTGACAAAAATATTGTAAGATTTCGATTTACAAATCGAAAAGATTTCACTTCAGCCCCTTCTTATGGTATTATTTATTCATTACCCGAAAAATCACAATTCGAGGTAATTGATCAGAAAGGAAAATTAATTGTAAAAACAGGCGAACTTCAAATTAATATTTCCAAGAATCCCTGCAGAGTTTCAATTTATGATTCTGAAAATAATTTAATAAATGCAGATGAAGAAAGTTTTGGTGTTGCATTTGATAATGACGAAGTAAGATGCTTCAAAAAACTTTTTAATGATGAAAGATTTTATGGACTTGGTGAAAAATCTGACGGCCTCTTAAAAAACGGCAAGCAATACACATTATGGAATTCTGATTTTCCAGCATACACAAGCAGGAAAGATGAACTTTATCAATCAATTCCATTTTTCATTGGCATCAGAAATTATAAAGCCTATGGAATTTATTTTGATAATTCTTATAAATCATATTTTAATTTTGGTGCAAGCAATAATCGTTTCTACTGGTTTGGTGCTGAACAGGGAGAGATGGATTATTATTTTATTTATGGACCGGATATTAAAAGAGTAATTTCTGATTACACTAAATTAACAGGAAGAGTTAAACTTCCTCCTTTGTGGGCACTCGGTTTTCAGCAAAGCAGATATAGTTATTATCCAGAATCTACTGTGAGAACAATTGCTAAATCATTTAGAGAAACAAAATTTCCTTGTGATGTGATTTATCTCGATATTCACTACATGGATGGTTATCGTGTTTTTACATGGGACAAAGAAAGATTTCCAGAACCAGAAAAATTACTTTCCGAATTAAAATCTCTTGGATTCAAAGTTATAACTATAATTGACCCTGGAGTAAAAGCTGATACAAATTATTTTGTAGCAAAAGAAGGAATTAAGAACGATTTATTTGCTAAATATCCAGATGGAACTTATTATCAAGGTGAAGTTTGGCCTAGCTGGTCTTTCTTTCCGGATTTTACTAAAGAAGCAACAAGAATATGGTGGGGTGAAAAATTACGTGATTGGTTAAAATATGGCGTAGAAGGAATTTGGAATGATATGAACGAACCTGCTGTGTGGGGACAAAATTTTCCCGACATAGTTTTATTCAATGATAATGGCTATTATGCTTCCCATAAAAAAATTCATAATGTTTATGGCCTTTCAATGGCTCGTGCTACTTATGAAGGTTTGAGAAAACATTCTGACAAAAGACATTTTATTCTTACTCGTGCCGGTTTTTCTGGAATTCAAAGATATGCAGCTGTATGGACTGGCGATAATATTGCCAATGATGAGCATCTTTATCTTGCCTGTACTATGTCTATTAATATGAATTTAAGTGGTGTTCCTTTCATTGGTTCAGATGTGGGTGGTTTTATTGGCGAACCTTCAGATAATTTGCTTGTTCGTTGGTATCAATTAGGAGCCTTTACACCTTTCTTTAGAGCACATTCTTCAATTGATACAAGATTCCGTGAACCATTTCATCTTAGTGAATTTGTAAATGTTCATATTAAAAATGCCATTGAATTAAGATATAAACTGCTCCCTTTCTGGTATAATGAATTTTATAATTCTTCTATGTCAGGTATGCCTATAATGAGAGCAATGTTTGTAAATTTTCAAAATGATGAAAATTGTTATTATCACGATGCTCAATATCAATATATGTTGGGAGAAAATTTGCTTGTAGCTCCAGTATTAAATTCATTTGATAAATTTAAAAAGTTATATCTACCAAAAGGCAAATGGTATGATGTTGATGAAAATAAAATTGTTGATGGAGGAAATTGGATAGTAAAAGAAGTGCCTATCAACAAAGTTCCACTTTTCTTAAAAGAAGGTGGAATTATACCAATGCAAAAAGTTCTGAATTATGTTGGTGAAGAAACAATTGATTCACTTGAATTTATGATTTTTCCTTCTGCTTATTCTGAATATAATTTTTATGAAGATGATGGAATTACATATGAATACGAAAATGGAAAATTCTCATTGACAAAATTTTCTGTTATGCAAAATTCAAAATCAATTAAAATGACCGTAGAAAAAATTAAAAATGATTATCAAAGCAGTGTTAAAAAGTATACTTTAACTTTTGTAGGTATAAACTCGCCGAATAAAGTTTTGGTGAATGGAAAAGAAACAAAGAACTATTCTTATGAAAATAAAATATTGAAAATAAATACAGCTTCTAATGAACTGAAAACATTGGAATTAATTTTTTAGGAATTAGATGAAACAAATAATTATTAAATACTTGATTCTGTTGAGTTTTGTTTTCTGTAATCTTATTGCTCAATCAAATTTATATGAACCTCCTCAGTGGGCAAAAGAAGCTGTATGGTATCAAATTTTTCCGGAAAGATTTTTTAATGGAGATAAAAACAACGACCCAAAACCAATCGATATGAAAGGCGCTTGGCCTTATTTTGTCCCTGATGATTGGCAGATTCATCCTTGGACTTCTGATTGGTATGAATTACAATCGTGGGAAAAAAATACTAAAATGGATTTCTACAGAAATGCTGGTTTGAGAAGATATGGTGGTGATTTACAGGGAATCATTGATAAATTGGATTACTTAAAAGAACTTGAAGTAACTGCAATTTATATCAATCCAATTTTTGAATCTCCATCACTTCACAAATATGATGCTTCGATGTATCATCATATCGATAATAATTTTGGACCAGACCCCGAAGGTGACAGAAAAATTTGGGAAGGTGAAAATCCTGCTGACCCAAATACTTGGCAATGGACTTCAGCTGATAAACTTTTCTTAAATCTTATCAAAGAAGCTCATAAGCGCAACATTAAAATTATTATTGATGGAGTGTTTAATCATACCGGAACAACTTTCTGGGCTTTTCAGGATATTTTAAAAAATCAACAGAATTCTCCTTATAAAGATTGGTATACAATAAAAAAATTTGATGACCCATCAACTCCTGAAAATGAATTTGATTATCAGGGCTGGTATGGTGTAAAAGACTTGCCCGAAATTAGAGAAGATGAAAATGGAATTGTTGAAGGTCCAGCAAATCATATTCATGAAATAGTAAAACGATGGATGGACCCAAATAAAGATGGCAACCCTGAAGATGGCATTGATGGCTGGAGGCTTGATGTTGCAGAAATGGTCAATCATAAGTTCTGGCAAAAATTTAGAAGCTGGGTTCGTGGGATTAATCCAGATGCATATCTTGTTGGAGAAGTTTGGTGGAAGGACTGGCGCAATGATGAAATGTATAATGCATCCCCCTGGTTAAGAAATGAATTTGATGCGGTTATGAATTATAGATTTACACGAGCTGTCAAAAATTTAATCTTTTCAAAAAAATATTTTACTGGTCTCAAAGGTTTTATTGATACAATCAAAACAATGATGAATCAATACGGCGAGAATTATTATGTGATGATGAATTTACTTGGAAGTCACGATACAGAAAGATTAGCTTCATTGATAGTTAATCCTGATAATTTATATGACCACAACGGGAACCCCGGACAAAATCCTGATTTTGATGTAAGAAAACCGAATGAAGTAGAACGCAAAAAACAAAAATTAGCTGTTGCAATACAATTTACACTTCCTGGTGCGCCACACATTTATTATGGAGATGAAGCAGGAATGTGGGGCGGCGACGACCCCGATTGTCGTAAACCAATGGTATGGAAAGAATTTAAATATGATATTGAAAAATCACATCCCCTCGGAAAACCAAGACCTGAAGACAGTGTTTATTTTGATGAAGACATATTTAATTGGTATAAAAAGTTAGCTTCTATTAGAAATAATAACAAAGTATTGTCATTAGGAAAAGTTTACTTTGATGATTCACAGAATCAAAATTTATTGATTTATAAAAGAGAACTTGATGATAAAATAATTTTAGTAATTGCTAATATTGATTCAAAAGAAGTTAGTGTTGATGTAAGTTCAATTTCATTTTATAAAGAGAAAAATAATTGGAAAGATTTATTAACCAATAGACTATTTAATAAAAGTTTCACATTGAAACCTTATGAAGTAATAATACTGAATTAAGTTAATGATGTCATCAATAAAATATAAATACATTTTAATCATTACTGCATTGCCAATAATTCTTTCATTTAGATTTTATGAGAATGAGATACTGGCTGTAGTTGGCAATCATAAAATTTATGTAAATGATTTTAAAACAAGATACGAAGAATACTTACTTGCATCAGGAATTAAAGACAATATTGTAACGCGCCGTTCCATTCTTCAGAATATGATTAACGAATTGCTTCTTTATTACTATGATGATAATAAAAATATTTTCAATAATCCGGAATATCATAAAGAATTAGAGTGGGCAAGAAAACAAACAATCTTAGCATTCTTAAAAGACCGCGAAGTTTATGCAAAAATTACTGCATCAGATGAAGAACTAAGAGATGCATTCTTAAAAACAAATCAAAAAATTGCAGCAAGACATCTTTTTGCTTTTACAGAAGAAGAAGCAGATAGTTTGTATAATCTTGTAATGAATGGAGCTTCGTTTGATTCATTGGCAAAACAAATTTTTACTGATTCTACTTTAGCAAATAATGGAGGTTACCTTGGCTATTTCAGCTGGGGAGATATGGACCCAGCTTTTGAAGATGCAGCTTATAGTTTAAAAATTGGTGAAATATCAAAACCAGTTAAAACAAAATATGGCTACAGCATTATAAAAGTTGAAGATAAAGTAACCAATCCAATTATTACTGAATGGGAATTTCAAAAGAAAAAAAATCATATGCGGCAGATAATCAGACTCAGAAAGAAAAGAGATGCTGAATTAAACTTCTTGAATAACATTGTTGATTTAAACAGCATTTATATAGACGAGAAAAATCTAAAAACTCTTTTTTCGATATTAATGCAAAATAAAAATTTAGAAACTCAGAATAACAAGCTTGTTTGTGCAAAATACAAGAATAAAAGTTATTCAATCGAAGAACTTGAAAAACGAATTAAAGATATTCCTGTTTTTCACCGCATAAAAATTAATTCACTTGATTTGTTAAAGACATCAGTTAAGGGAATAGTTGTTCAAGATATATTGATGAATTTGGCATTAAGTAAAAATTACGACAGGGATACTGAAGTGCTTACAACAATTGAAAAGTATAAAAGAAATATATTCTTAAAATATAAGAGAGAAGAAATTCATAATAATTACAAATTCCCTGATAGTATCATCTATAATTTTTATAAAGAAAATTCAGTTTATTTCAAAACAGAACCACAATTCAAGATTCAAGAAATTATAGTAAAAGAAAAAAAATTAGCCGACAGTATTTTAACTCTAATACAAAATGGAGAAAATTTTGGGAAACTTGCTAAAATATTTTCTTTAAGAAAAATTTCAGCAGATAATGAAGGTATAATTGATTTCTCAAATTTATCGCAGTTTGGTGCATTGAGTGAAAATATTCAAAAGTCAGAAATTGGAAAAGTATATGGACCGATAAGAATTGATAATTATTTTGTTCTGTATAAAGTATTAGAAAAGAAAGATGGAAGACTTAAAGAATTTAATGAAGTTTATGATTTAGCTCATCGTTTGCTGAAAAAAGAGAAATCAAAATTTATTGTTCAATCTTATATTGACAAACTTTCTAAAAATGTTGAAATCACTTATGACGAATCAATATTAAGTAATATAAAAATAAATTGAGCAGGAGATTATATGAAGAAAGTTATAATGGTATTTTTTCTTTTTATATTATTTATTGGGGAAGTTTTTGCGGGAACCACAGGTAAATTAAAAGGAAAAGTTTTAGATGCAAAAACTAAAGAACCCCTCCCATTTGTTAACATAACACTTGAAGGAACAAACATTGGAGGGAGTACAGATGTAGAAGGTAATTATACAATACTAAATATTCCTCCTGGTAGATATAATGTTAAATATCAATTTGTTGGATACAATACTGTTGTAGTAAATGATGTTTTAATTTCAATTGACTTAACTACGATTCAAAATGTAGAGATGGAAGAATCTGCTATTGCTTTAGGAGAAATTGTAGTAAAAGCAAATGTTTATGGAATTCAAAAAGATATTACATCAAGCCAGGCAAAAGTAACTGCTGATGAAATTAATAATCTTCCTGTAGTGGAATTGAATGATGTTTTACAATTGCAGGCTGGAGTAACAAAAGGTGCTGGAGGAGAATTTCATATTAGAGGTGGTAGAACAACAGAAATAGCTTACTGGGTAAATGGTGTTTCTATAACTGATGCATTTGACAATAGCCGTGGCATTGATATCGATAACAGCAGTATTCAGGAATTACAGGTAATTAGCGGAACTTTTAATGCAGAATATGGGCAGGCATTGTCAGGAATTGTTAATGTCGTAACTAAAGAAGGCGGAAGAAAATTCAATGGGAATATTAAAGTATACAGCAGCGATTATGTTTCTAATTTTACAGAATATTTTACCGGCATAGATAAATTCAATCCGATTGCAAACTATAATCTGCAAGGCAGCTTAAGTGGTCCAATTCCATTAACAAATGATAAATTAACTTTCTTTTCTAATTTGCGTTATACTTACGATGATGGCTACCTCTATGGCATAAGAAAATTTAATCCTGATGGTTCTAAAGGTGATGAAAAATTAACTCCAATGAACTGGAGTAAAAGATTTCTTGGACAGATTAATTTGAGCTTTTTTGCATCTACTTCATTAAAAATGAATGCTGAGTTATTGTATTCAACTAATCATTATAAAGATTATAATCACTTCTTCAAACTAAATCCTGATGGCGATGTGAAAAAATTTAATAAGAGTTATAATTCTACATTTACACTTACTCACACACTATCGACCAAATCTTTTTATGTTTTGAAAGTATCAAATTTTTTCAGAGACTTTAATGAAAAACTTTATGATGATCCATTAGACCCAAGATACATGCATCCCGATTCATTAAGAACTGTCGGATATGCATTTGCTTCCAAGGGTACGAATTTGCATCGATATTTTAGAACTACAAATACTTTTATTGGTAAATTTGATTTTACAAGTCAAATTACAGACAAGCATTTAATCAAATTTGGAGTTGAAGGAAGATGGCATAAACTAAAAGTTGATGATTATAACCTAGAGCCGTTAAGAGTAAACGGAGTTCCTGTTGAACCATTTGTTCCTTCAATCCCGGAAGAGAATACTCCTAATAGAACAAAATATTCAAATTCACCGATAGAATTTTCTGCATATATCCAGGATAAAATTGAGTATGAAAGTGTAATAATTAATATTGGATTGAGACTCGATTACTTTGATTCAAAAGGAAAAGTATTGGTTGATCCAACAGACCCAAATATAAATTTACCTTTAAGGTCAGAACTTGCTAATCTAACTTTGAAAGAAAGAGAACCATACTTTTATAAAAATGCAACTCCCAAGTGGGCAATTGGCCCTCGCTTTGGAATTGCTTATCCAATTAGTGATAAAGGTGTTCTGCATTTTTCTTATGGACAATTTTTGCAGGTTCCAACATTTCAATATCTGTTTAACTTAGGTCCATACTATGTTCCAAATACTGGTAGCAGTTATGGACCATATGGAAATCCGGATTTAAAACCGCAAAGTACTACAATGTATGAAATCGGATTTAAACAAGAATTCTTTGAATCATTTACACTTGATGTTACAACTTTTTATCGTGATATAAGAAATTGGATAACTGCTGGACCTTTAATAATAACTCGTAATCTTGTTAGTTATTCAACTTATATAAATAAAGATTATTCCAATGTAAAAGGGATCACTTTTAATCTAAATAAGAGATTCAGCAATCATTATTCTATTGATATTAATTATACTTATCAGGTAGCAGAAGGAAGTAATTCAAATCCAGAAGATGAATTTTATGCTCAACTTGGAAATAACGAACCAACTTTATATTTAATACCGCTTGATTGGGACCAGCGTCATTTATTAAATATATCATTATTTGTCGGCGATGTTGATTGGGGAGTTTCCTTAATTACAAGATATGGTACAGGATTACCATATACTCCTTCAATTACACAATATATTGCTGATAGAGGTATTACTTCTGGATTACAGCGTAATAGCAGAAGAAAACCAAATCAATATGTTTTTGATTTAAGATTGCATAAAACATTCAAGATTGGCGGTTTAGATTTCACATCTTTCCTCAACATATTTAATTTATTCGATACTAAAGTTGTAATAAACGTTTATGGAGATACAGGGAAAGCTGATTACACTACAGAAGGAAAAAATATTGGATATGACCCGAAGAGACCAAACACAGTAGAAGAATATTTAAGATATCCAACTAATTATGGAGAACCAAGATTAGTTCAATTCGGTATTGAATTATCATTCTAAAAGGAGAGAAAAAATATGAATAAGTTTTTCAAAATATTATGTGTATTAATTTCACTTCTAATGACAATAAATATTAATGCACAATATAAGCCGGGCAAAGAAAGAGGAGACCCAACAAAAAGAACTAAAGGCCAGATGGAAGGAAATAGAATTAGAACTACAGTTTTTAATTTTGGTATGACAGGTAGAGAAGGTGGACAGTATCCAATTTCTGTTCAAACACCTTATGAATGGCCTAAAAATACAGGGCATGTTTACTTAGCAATGCTTGGAGTTTTTGTAGGTGGAGAAGTTATTGATAATGCAGGGGAAAGACAAAGAATTATAGATGTATTTAATTTTCGTCGTTCGCCTGAAGGTAAGACATGGAATTTTGAGCCTGTGCCGGGATATTTCAATGAAAAGAAAAATGAAATTGCAACAAGTGTAGATGAAGAAACCTGGCCTGCATTCTGGCCTGATAGAATGAATGACCTTGTTGACCCAGGTTGGCGTGGTTCATGGAATGGTTACTTCGGTAAAAATGTTTTTAATGCTGACCAGGAAATGTTCTATCGTGCTTCTGATGATAGATATGATAGATATGTAAATTATTTTCCGGATTCAACTGATTTAACAAGAAAAGGTTTGGGAATTCTTCTTGATGTTAGAGCTCTCGCCTGGTCTCAAGTTCTTGTCGAAGATGCTCTCTATCTACTTCACTATGTTAAAAATGATGGAACTAAAGACATTCAAAAAGTTGGTGTAACTGTTTGGTACGCAGATTTTGTTGGAGGCGATGGCGATTCTCAAGATGATATTTCAGAATTTGATTTGCTCGAAGATATTGCATGGTCCCGTGACAATGACCATAAAGCACCTCAATTTGGTTCTGACCCAGTTGGTATTGTTGCTGTCTCATTCCTTGAAACTCCTGGTAATGCAGTTGATAGAATTGATAACGACGGCGATAGCCCAGAACTAAATAATTTTATAACTGCAGAAATGATTGAAGGAGAAATTCCTGATAACTTAATTGATGATAATGGAAACGGTTTAATAGATGAAAATCAAACTCACATTCCTTTTGGTGTTCAAAGAGGTGTTACTTATGCCGATAGAATTGCTCAACCCGTTGACCCAGATTTTATTGCTAAACATCCTCGATTCAAGGTTGAAAATAATTCTCCTGTAGTAACTCAAGATATGATTAATACCGCTTCTGGAAATAAATGGAATATCTGGCCGCCGCTTGATGATTTTCAGAAAGGTCAAATTCATCTTATAATGGTTACATCCGATAAATTGGGTTTACCATTCAAAGATGGAATTGATAATGATGATGATGGAGAAGAAGGAAGTCCAACTATAACACAAGAAATGATTAATAAAGCTGCTTTAGATGCTCCATTTTATCGTTACCGTCTGAATGATAAAATAATTTTATATAATGTTGTTCAATCAACTCTTGGTAAAAAATATGCCGATGGAATTGATAATAATAATGATGGTGCAATTGATGAAGGTATTGATGATGGAATTGATGTTTTAATTGATGAAGCAAGAGACGATGGTATTGACAATGATTATGATTGGAATCCATTGAGAGATGATGTTGGTTTGGATGGTGTTGCAGATACTGGTGACCCGGGTGAAAATGATGGTAAACCAACATCCGGTGCTCGTTATGGTTTACCTGGCGAACCAAGTGTTGATGTTACAGATGTAAGCGAAACAGACCAAATTGGTATTACAAATGCTGATTATGTTCCTGCCGGCGGTCTTAATATTAACAGCGATGCTCAAATGTGGTTCGACTTTATGATTCCAGGAAAATTTTATGACCCCGCTGAAGTTGTAGCAGGTGAATATGACTTATTCGTTTCTTCAGGTCTTTTCCCGTTGAAATCCGGTCAAACAGAACCAATTTCCCTTGTTGTTTTATTAGCAAATGGACCTGTTCCTGACCCCAATGGACAATATAGAAAAAAAGAAATTTTGCGTAAAAGAGTGCGTGCTCAAGAAACTTATAATAACGATTATCGATTTGCTAATGCACCTTTAATTCCTACTTTAACAGCAATTCCAGGAGATAATAAAGTAACACTTTACTGGGATGATGTAGCAGAATCTTCATTTGACCCTTACATTGATGCAATTGGCGGTAAAGGTAGAGACTTTGAAGGTTACAAATTATATCGTTCTTCTGACCCGGCTTTCCTTGATGCAGAAAATATTACAAATGGTTATGGCAATAAACAATTTAAAACTCCTATTGCACAATTTGACCTTGTAGATGGTATCAAAGGTTTTGATCCGGTTGGAATTGATGGAGTAAAATATTTCTTGGGAACAGATTCCGGCATTAAACATACTTTTGTAGATACTACTGTTAAAAATGGATTTACTTATTATTATGCTCTTGTAGCTTATGATTTTGGTTTCCCCGAAGGAGAGATTATTCCTTCAGAATCACCAATTCGAGTTTCATTACAGCAAGATGGTTCTGTGAAATTAGGTTCTAATGTTGTTAGAGTAACTCCAGAGGCTCCATCTGCAGGTTATGTTCAACCTACCTTAGGAAATATCAGTAGAGTTGAAGGTTCTTCTTCCGGGACAATTTCTTATGAAATTATCGATATAAATAAAATTAAAGATGGTCATGTTTATCATATTATTTTCGAAGATACAATTAAGGTATCCAAAAAAGTTGGTCAACCAGATACATTAACAACAAAAAATTATTCACTTATTGATTCTACAGAAAATAAAATTCTTCTTAACAAAATCACTGACTTATCAGAAACCAAAGAACAACCAATTGTAGATGGTTTCAGATTGAAATTTAAAAACGAAAGTCGTGTTGAATTAAATAGGGCTGAATCAAAGTGGAATGATACTACAATAGTAAATTATCAGTTTGAAAAATTTGTATGGCCTACAGGCTTAAGCGGCGAAGAAAGACCAAATGATTATCGAATTGAATTTGGTGATGTTGGAATTGGAACTTCTATTGAAGGAAAATTTGGAAACAATGTATTCCCTTCAAAGCCTGTTAACTTTAGAGTATTCAACATAAGTAAAAATAAATATATCGATTTTATTTTTGTAGAAGTTGACGGCAATGATGGAATTCTTTCAACAAATGGTGCAAGAAGAGATAGAATTGTTTTTGTAGAACCAAATAAAAATAATATTCCAGTTTACACATGGTGGTTTTATTTACTTGATACACCAAATCCATCAAAAGGAACAAGATTACCAAAAGCTGGTGATGTAATTAATATTAAATTGAGAAAACCTTTCTTATCAAGCGATAAATATCGTTTTGTAGCAAAGAAAGGTTATGTAGATCCCGACAAAGCAAAATTAGAACTTGACAAAATCAAGGTTGTACCTAATCCTTATGTTGCTACTGCTTTGTGGGAACCAAAGAATCCATACTCAAGCGGAAGGGGACCTCGCTCGATTCACTTTACACATCTTCCAAATAAATGCACAATAAGAATTTTTACAGTCAATGGAGAACTTGTAGATGTAATTGAACACGATAGTCCATTAAATGATGGTTCTGCTGAATGGGATTTATTAAGTAAAGATAATTTATCAATCTCTTATGGAGTTTATATATATCAAGTTGATGCTCCAGGCATTGGAACCAAGATAGGAAAATTTGCAATAATAAAATAAAAATGGAGTTTAAGATAAAATGAAAATGCAAAAGAATTTTATTGTGATTTATAAATTTTTATTGATTGCTCTTTCACTCCTATTGATAAACAGCAGTCAAATTTTTTCGCAGAAAGTTACTAAGACAGGAACAACTGCAGCAAAATTTTTGAGTATTGGAATTGGTCCTCGTGCTAATGCAATGGGCGGTGCATACAGCTCGGTTGCAAATGATGTCACTTCTATGTACTGGAATCCTTCAGGCATTGCGAATTTAAATGAAGTGCAAACAATTTTTACTTATACAAAAATGTTTGCCGATTTAAATGTGAACTATCTTGGCATTGCAGTTCCTTTTGGAAATCTTGGAACTTTTGGTCTTAATGTTACAGCATTTAATGTGGGTGAAATGGATGTAACTACTGAATATTATCCCGAAGGCACAGGTGAAAAATTTAATGCTTCGAGTTATGCTTTTGGATTTTCTTATGCCCGCTTTATAACACAAGATTTTACTATAGGAATAAATGTTAAGTATATACGCGAAGATATTTTTAATTCCTCTGCTCAGGGATTTGGTATTGATATCGGAACAATTTTTAACACACCTTTCTATGGAATCAAATTTGCAAGCAGCATTACAAATTATGGTTCTAAAATGAAAATTGAAGGGGAAGATTTATTGATAAGACACGACCCTGATCCCCAGAGAGCAGGAAATAATGAAACTCTTGATGCGTATTATAAAACTGATGAGTTTGAACTTCCTTTAAGATTACAAATTGGATTATCAAGAGATTTTCAATTCTTGAACAATCAGAGATTGACAATTGCTGTCGATGCAATTCATCCTAATGATAATTATCAATGGATAAATGTTGGAGGCGAGTTATCGTTATTTGACAACTTATTTAATCTGCGTGCTGGATACAAAGGTCTATTCCTTAAAGATAATCAGGAAGGTTTAACATTTGGTGTGGGTATAAAATATGGGATAGAATTATTTAGAATTTCTGTTGATTATTCTTATCAGAAATATAAATATCTTGATAACATACATAGTTTCGGAATTATTATAGGATTCTAATAGTGAATCGCAACAAACTAATTAATTTACTTAATAATAATGGAGGCTTCATGAAAAAAATAATTCCTATTTTTCTTACGTTGTTCTTTTTTGCTTTTGCAATTTATGCTCAAAATTATAATGTAACCTTTAAGGTTAATATGAGCGTAGAAATTGCAAAAGGAAAGTTTGACCCCGCCCAAAATCAAGTTTCTGTAAGAGGGAGCTTTAATGGTTGGGGTGAAACACCAATGGCAGACCCTGATGGCGATAAAATTTATGAAGTTACAACTCAAGTGCCGGCAGGAAAACTTGAATACAAATTTTTCCATAATGGCGCAAAAGCAACAAATGGCGGATGGGAAAGCATCGACAACCGCGTAGTTCAAAATGTTGCTTCTGATTTAGTTCTCGATGTTGTTTATTATGATAATATCCCAATGCCTTCTGGTAATCCCGCTAATGTTACTTTTAAGGCAGATATGCGCTTGCCAATTAAGCAAGGTGAACTTATACCCGGAACAGGCAAAGTATTTGTTGCAGGTGATTTTAATAATTGGAGTACTTCTCAGGATGAACTTATTGATGATAACAATGACTCTGTCTATACTAAAACTGTTCAGATAAATTCTGGTCGAATGATTAATTACAAATTCCTTTACACAAATAAATCCGGTGGAACTACCTGGGAAGGAGATCCAAATAAACAGGCATGGATTGAAGATGGCGATAATGTTATTCAAAGATACTTTAACGACATCAATCCAAATGTTCAATTAGCAGATGGCAACATTACTTTTAGTGTTGATATGAGTGTGCTCGAAGAACTTGGAATTTACGATCCGGCAACTGATAAGCTTCAGGTTCGTGGTGGATTTAATGGCTGGAGTGATAGTGATGCACCTCGTTCAGTAATGAATCAGGATCCGTTAATACCAACAAACTGGTTCTTGCAGGTTCCATTTGTTAAAACTGAGGTTGGTTCTAAACAGGAATATAAATTTTATGTTGCTTTAGGCCATACAGATGAATTGTGGAAAGATGGCTGGGAAAGACCGCTTTCTATGGGAGGTGGAAATAGAGTAGTTAATTTTGCCGGCGATAATAATCAAACACTTGCACCTGTTTATTACGATGATGTTTATCCTCAATTCGTAGTTCCTCAAGGTCAACAAATTTCTGTTAAGTTCCGTGTAGATATGGCAGATGCTATGGACCCAAATAAAACAGGTGACCCAATGCAAGCTGGTGATAAAGTTTACTGGATAAGTGAACAGCCAGTTTTTGCTAGATTGATGAGTTGGGTCGATAGCGATGAACAAACTTACTTCGAATTGACAGACCCTGATGGCGATAAAATTTATGAAGGTACTTTAACTGTAACTGGACCGGGCATCAATGCTTTTGAATATCGTTATGCGTTCCAAAGACAACGGGACGGTTCCTTCAAACAAGAAACTGCAGGTTTTGGAAAAAATGCTTACAGAGTTCGTTACTGCGCTATGACCGGTTCCCGACAATTTGTTCAACCTTATACTGCTCCACTTGATAAATGGACTGATAAGGAAGATAAATCTGACCAGGTAGAATTATGGCCACAAGGATTACCTACTGATGTTCGTGAGATAAATCTTGGAGTTCCTAAGAATTTCTCACTCCAGCAAAATTATCCAAATCCTTTTAATCCAACTACAAGAATTAGATTTACAATCCCGAGTAAAGACTTTGTAACTCTTAAAGTATATAATACTCTTGGCGAGGAAGTTGCAGTTTTAATTAATAAAGAAATGAATGCAGGTTCTTATGAAGTTGATTTCATTGCTCAGAATTTAAGCAGCGGTGTTTATTTCTATACTTTAAAGACTACCGGTTTCACAAAAACAATGAAGATGCTTTTAATTAAATAAACTCTCTGTGAATACTGTGAGGGGAGAAATTTAAAATAGAATTTCTCCTCTCTATTTTTTTTGAATACATTACATTGTTGTTTTAATTAATTAGTTCTTTTCCCAATTAAATGAATTATTATGATAAATAAAAAAATTTTTATTGCCCTATTAATAATTTACAATCTTTCTTTTGCTCAAACTAAATTCACAACTTATCCTGAATATCCTACAGAAACAGATAGTATTGTAATTATATTTGATGTAACATATGCAACACATCAAAATAAGATTGCAGGTTATACCGGCGATGTTTATGCACATACTGGTGTTACATTAAAATATCAGAATGGCTCTGTTTCAAGCTGGCAGAATGTGATTAGTACTTGGAACGATAATACCAAACAACCTAAATTGACAAGATTGGGAAAAGATTTATACCAAATTGTAATTAATAATCCTCGTAAATTCTATAATGTTACAAATCCTTCTGTAAAAATTATTCAGCTATGCTTTGTTTTACGCAGTAGCGATGGTCAAAAACAAACCGAAGATATTTTTGTTCCTCTTTATGAAAAAGGAATTTCTGTTGTATTAAAAAATCCAAATGTGAGTTTATCGTTTGGCGACCCATTAAGGTCACCATATTTTGTTGATGAAGAAAGCAAGGTTAATATATATGCAAAATCTGTTGCCATTGGTACAAAAACTCAAGGAATGAAATTAGTAATAAATAATAATCAAATATTGCAAACAACTAATGATTCAATTTTATTTTTGTTTGATTCAAAGAGTTTTCCTATTGGGAAAAATTATGTTAAGATAATTGCAACCGATACTTCGGGATTAAAAGATTCCATAGAATTTGTATTCATGAAAAATCCAGAAGTAAAAAATGTAGCATTACCTTTTAACTTAGAACATGGAATAAATATCGTAAATTCTGATGTATATCTTGTTCTTTTTGCTCCATACAAAAAATTTGTTTATGTGCTGGGCGATTTCAACGATTGGAAAGTTGATACAAATTATTTTATGAATAGATACGAAATTCGTCCTGATAGTGTTTTATACTGGATTAAATTGTCGAACCTGAATGAAAATGCAGAATATGCATTTCAATATTTAATTGATGGAAGTTTGAGAATACCTGAACCATATTCAGAAAAAATACTTGACCCCTGGAATGATTCACAAATTCCTCAAAATGTATATCCAAATTTAAAATCTTATCCTTATGGTAAAACGGAAAATATTGTTGGAGTATTTAAGCCAAAGAAGGATTTATATAACTGGAAGAATCAAAATTTCAATAAACCTCCAAAAGAAAATCTTATCATTTATGAACTGCTCGTTCGTGATTTTGTTAGCACACATACTTTTCAAACATTGATTGATACTATAAACTATTTTAAGAAGCTAAATATTAATGCAATTGAACTTATGCCTGTGATGGAGTATGAAGGAAATTCAAGCTGGGGTTATAATCCAATGATGAACTTTGCAGTTGATAAATATTATGGACCATCAATAAAATTAAAAGAGTTTGTGGACAGCTGTCATTCCAACGGAATTGCAGTAATACTTGATATTGTTTTAAATCATGCATATGGTTTGAATCCATTTGTAAGAATGTACTGGGATACATTAAATGCAAGACCCGCGGCTAATAATCCTTGGTTCAATCAAGTTTCCCCAAATCCAGTTTACTATTGGGGATATGATTTTAATCATGAAAGCAACAACACAAAATATTTAGTTGATAGAATTACTTCTTATTGGTTAAAAGAATTTAAAGTTGATGGTTTTCGTTTTGATTTTTCGAAAGGATTAACCAATACAAAAGGAGAAGGAAGCACCTATGACCCGGCAAGAATAAAATTACTCAAAAGAATGGCAGATAAAATCTGGTTGATTGATCCTAATGCATATGTAATTTTAGAACATTTTACAGAAGATAGAGAAGAAAAAGAATTGACTGATTATGGAATGATGGTATGGGGAAATTTAAACTCTCCTTACTCCGAAGCTTCTATGGGATGGAATGAAAGTGGAAAATCTAATTTTAGCAGAATATCATATAAATCAAGAGGATTTAATAAACCGCATGTTGTTGGATATATGGAAAGTCACGACGAAGAAAGATTAATGTATAAAAATCTTAAATGGGGTAATGCATTAGGTTCTTACGATATTAAAAAAACAAATATAGCGTTGAGTAGAATTAAACTTGTAATGGCTTTCTTTTTAACTGTTCCTGGTCCAAAAATGATTTGGCAATTTGGCGAATTGGGATATGATTATTCAATAGATTATAACGGCAGATTGGGTGAAAAACCAATTCGGTGGGATTATTACACAAATCAAAATTATTCTGAAAGGCAGAAACTTTTCAAATTTATTTCCGAATTAATTTCACTCAGAAAAAAATATAAAGTATTTCAAACAACGAATTTCACTCTTAATGTTTATCCTTCGGTTAAGAGAATCGATTTGTTTGACAGTACAATGAATGTCAGTATAATTGGTAACTTTGATGTTATAACAAGAACAAACGAATTTACATTTTCAAGTGATGGTTATTGGTATGAGTATTTTACAGGAGATAGTATAAAAATTGAAAATGGTAAAATAACAATTGAATTAAAACCTGGTGAGTTCAAGTTATTTACTTCTAAAAAAATTCCTGTGCCAAGCAATGGAAAAGATTTAATTACAGATATAACTGATAATGATAAAGAAATTAAAAATGAATTTGTAGTTTATCCAAATTATCCAAATCCATTTAATTCATCTACAATATTAAAATGGTCAATTCCAAAGGCACAAAGAGTAACAATAAAACTTTATGATGCCATAGGTCAGGAAATTGATAAATTGCTCGATGAAGTACAAACTTCAGGTGAACATCAATTATTATTTAATCCTCTCAAATATAACCTATCAACAGGAATTTATTTTGTTCAATATTCCTTTAACAATAATAAAACTATTAGCAAAATAGTTTATCTTAAATAATATTCCTGCTTATTAAAATAATAATCAGAACTTATCATAAAAATAAGTGAGCTGAGAGTATTTTTTACAAAATCCTTTGAAAAGAAACAGATTTGAAATTTTTTGCGTGGTATTGATTTTGACAGAAAGTATAATATGGAAAATTCGATAAGTTTATTCGATAGTATTATAATTTTCATTTATCTGATTACAGTGCTTGCAATTGGTTTGAAAGCTCGTAATCAGGATAAAAATTCTGCAGAATATTTTCTTGCCAATAGAAATCTTGGTTGGATAGCAGTAGGCATTTCAATATTTGCTGCAAATATATCAAGTGAACATTTTATTGGATTAGCAGGTTCTGGAGCAACACGCGGTCTTGCTGTAGGACAATTTGAATTAATTGCAATTTTTTTACTTATTCTTCTTGGCTGGATTATTTCTCCAATCTATAAAAATCTTGGAATATTTACTTCTTCAGAATTTCTTGAGAAAAGATTTGATAGGGCAAGCAGAAAATTTTATTCTGGAATATCAATTTTCACATACATAATAACAAAAATTCTTGTTACACTTTTTGCTGGTGGAATACTTTTCAATCGTATTTTAGGTTGGAGCATTTTTTCTTCTGCATCTGCAATTGTTTTAATTACTGGTATATATACACTTGTAGGTGGCTTCTCTGCTGTTGTAAGAACTCAAGTATTTCAAGGAATTTTCTTTTTTATCACTGCATTTGTTTTTACAATATTTGGATTAAATGAAGTTGGTGGCATTTTTGGTTTAATGGAAAAACTTCCAGCAGATTATTTCCAGATGTTCAAACCAATTGATGACCCGGAATTTCCATGGACAGGAATAATCTTTGGTGCACCAATAATTGCTTTCTGGTACTGGTGTGCAGACAATTATATTTTACAGCGAATTATTGCAGCAAAAAGTATTGAAAATGCTCGCAGTGGAACTTTACTGGCATCTTTCTTAAAAATTTTCCCAATATTCATTCTGGTTCTTCCTGGTCTTGTTTCTGCTGCTCTTTATCCAGGTATTAATGGCGACGAAGCTTATCCAGTATTGCTTTCGAGTAATATAATTCCATCAGGTGTAAGAGGATTTATCATTGCAGGATTTTTGGGTGCTATGATGTCATCACTTTCTGCTTCCTTTAATACAATTTCTGAATTGTATACAATTGATTTTTACAAACCAGGTCATCCGAATGCTTCGGAAAGAACTTTAGTGCTTGTAGGAAGAATGGTTACAATATTTATAGTTGTATTTGTTTTGCTTATCGTTCCATTTGTGAAGGTGATTAATAATCAGATTTATATTTTCTTACAAAGTACTCAAGCTTTTATAAGTGCACCGATTACTGCAGTATTTATAATTGGATTGTTATTCAAAAAGATAAAATCAAAGAGTGCATTCATTGGTTTGATTATTGGTGAATTTTTTGGTCTATCGCGTTTTGTAATTGAATTGATGATGAAGTCTAATTTGATAAGCAATAAAATTTTGTTTGCTTATGCAAAAATAAATTATCTGCACTTCGCAATCTTTTTATTCCTAATAACATCACTGATGATTTTTGTTTTTAATTACTTATTTCAATCAGAATATGATTTAAATGCATCAAAAAATTTTTTCAGCATGGGAATGCAAAGCAGCAGTATTGATATAAGAATGCAAAATATAAAAATGAATATTCTTATCTCAGGTGTAATACTGATACTAACAATTGGTTTATGGTATCTTTTTATGTAACAAGTAATAAAACTTCTAACAAAATAAGGAGTAATTGTATGAAGAAATTTACGCTGTTATTTGTTCTGCTTTTGTTTGCTACTCAAATTAATGCACAATGGGTAGTAAATACTCTGGATAATACTGCATCCAGTAATTTCTGGAGATATCCAGTGCCTGGCAATTTAAATGGTTTAGGCACAGGAACAGGTTACGTAGTATTGTCAGATGAAACAACCCAGCAAAAATTTGGTGCTGGTGCATTAAAAGTTGAATGGCATGTTAATTATACTGAATCCTGGGGCGGGTTCGTTCAAGTAATGCATCTAAATTCGACAGAACCTACAAGTCCTGAGTATAAACAATACATTGATATGAGTATGGCAACTCATATCAGTATCTGGTATAATAATCTTGTGCCATCTTCCAAACCAGGTTCGGTTCATATGAGATTTAAATTACATGAAGCTGGTGGCGGTGCAAATTATTGGGATAGTCCATCAGACCATGAAGATTGGTATTTTGAAACTGCAGTTCCTTATGATGCTACTCCAGGCTGGAAAGAATTATTAATTCCTCTTGTAGATAATGGAAATGCAAATCCAGATGACCGTGGGTTTACTCTTCCAGGTTGGAGTGGCGTTGCAAATAATGGTGTATTAGACTTAGATAAAATTGTTGGTTATAGTATTGAATGTACAACTCCTTTAACTGGTGGTGGTATGGCTGATGGCGTAATACTATGGGACCATATTACTTTAGTTGGTGCTAGGTATACTCCACTTTCTACATTTGATAATACTGCTGCTATTCAAGGTTATTGGTCAATTGATAGAATGGACTGGGATGGTGCTGCTGCCCCAATTACTAAGTTGGTATTATCTGATGAAACAATAGATAAATTTGAAGGCGAATCAGCACTCAAAGTTCATTATAAAGCAGTTGCATCTCAAAGCTGGGGCGGCTATGTTAATTTTGAACACATGTTTGATACACCAAGAAATATATCTACAAATACAGATTTGTATATTGCTATTAAAAATCTCGAACCAAATCAATTAAAAGGAAGATTACAAGCAAGACTTATACTTTATGATAATAGTGGTAGTACACGCGAAAGCTGGTTTACATTATTTAATATTAATATTGATGAACCATCAGATTGGACAACAGTTCGTGTTCCTCTTGTTCAAGCAGATGTAAATGATTGGGCTCTTCAGGTAGGAGTTTTCAAAAATCCCGATGGTCAAGGAAATGATGATAGAATGTTTAATACCAGTGCAATAAGTGGTTTCAAAATTGAATTTTCTATAACTGGAAGTGATCAAGGTCCTGTAGGAACAGATGTTATTGCTGAAGGAACAATTTTATTTGACTTCTTAATTCCATCAGGATTTCAGGAAACAGATAAAACACCTCCACAAGCACCACAAGGTTTAACTGTAGTTCCAGGTTCATATACTAATTTAATTACATGGACTGATGTGCCGGGTGAATCAAGTGAAAAATATACAATCTATTTTAGTCCAGAACCAATTACAGATTTGACTTCTCCAAAAGTAAGTTCTGTTAAAGCCAATGTTCCGGAAGGTGTTGGAGTTGTCGAACATGTTCTAAGAGCTCCTCTTAATGACCAGAATGTTTCATATTACTATGCAATTACATGTACAGATAAAGCAGGCAATACTTCTCTTCCTGCAATTACAGATAATCCTGTTACCAATATGGCAAAAGGTGTTCCAGTTGTAGCTATAAAATCAGTCAACTTCCAAGCTGATGGAAATTTAGATGAATGGAGTGGTATCGTTCCATTTGAATTAAAACAAGGAACAGCTTTCGTTGCTCCTAATACTTTTATTGATAACGATGATGATCTTTCAGTCAAATCCTGGATTGCAATTGACCAGCAATATCTCTATGTAGCATTTGATGTAAATGATGACATTGTTAATCCTACATCTCGACCGGAATCATATCTTAATGACGCTCCTGATTTGTTTATTGGTATGTATAATATGACAGGATTAAAACACACAGCATATCAAAGGGGTGATGCACCGGATTATCATATTAGATTCCATAAAAATCATATTAGAATTGAAGGTGGTGGAAGCGATACTGATTCTCTTGTAGTTCCAGGTCCAAATTATTACTGGCAGGAAAAATTCCCGGCTGGTTATATTGTAGAAGCAAGAATTCCTTTGAACGATTTAATGAATAAACGCGCAAATCCAGATGCAAAGAAAGACAAAATTTATGTTAAAGAAGGATACAGAATTCCAATTGACTTCTCAATTAATGACAATGATGCAACTGGAAACAGAGAAGGAATATTATGCTATTCACCTGATAATCAAGACCAGTCATGGGCTGATGTTTCAAGATGGACTTATACCTTCATTGGAAACAAGATGAGTCCTATTACAGATGTTGAAATTAGCTCGGTTCCTCTTACATATTCACTTTCACAAAATTATCCTAATCCATTTAATCCAACTACTCAAATTCAATACTCTATTGAAAAAGAAGGTAATGTAACTTTGAAAGTATATGATATACTTGGACGTCAAGTTGCAGAACTTGTAAATAAATTCCAGCAGCCGGGCATTTACAATGTGACATTTGATGCTTCCAAACTTTCAACAGGAGTTTATTTCTATAAACTTGAAAGTGGTCCCTTTATTGATATTAAGAAAATGATTCTCATTAAATAATTTTTATTGAGCGCAGCTGAAATATGCTGCGCTCGTTTATTTACAATTATAAAATTTTGAGGATTTGACTATGTGTAAAATTAAATCAATGATAAGAAATAAAATGATAATATTTAATTCATTTTGTAAACCGTGCAATTCCAGCATTCTTAGATTAACATTGATAGCGTTCTTTGTTATTGCATATAATATATTTGCTGGAACTACCGGTAAATTAGCCGGCAAAATAATAGATGCAGATACAAAAGAACCATTGATGGGTGCCAATGTAATAATTAATGGAACAAACTTTGGCGCAGCTGCTGATATGGATGGTTATTATTATATCAATAATATTCCACCAGGGGTGTATACAGTCACTGTTAGTATGGTTGGATATAATAAAGTTACTATCGAAAAAGTAGTTATTAAAATAGATTTAACAACACGTCTTGATGTTCAATTAACTTCAACTGCTGTTAGTGTAGGTGAAGTAGTAATTACTGCAACACAACCATTAGTAATCAAAGACTTAACAGCTTCTTCAGCAATTGTTTCTTCTGATGATATTAAACTTATGCCAGTAGAAAATATTCACCAGATAATTAATCTGCAGGCAGGTGTTATTGATGGACATTTCAGAGGAGGCAGAACAGGCGAAGTTGCTTATCTTGTTGATGGTGTTTCGGTGACAGATGCTTACAATGGTGGTCTGGGTATTCAGGTTGAGAATAATGCAATTCGTCAGATGGAAGTAATTAGCGGTACTTTTAATGCTGAATATGGACAAGCGATGAGCGGTATTGTGAATATCGTAACTAAGGATGGTGGACAAAAATTTGAAGGCAATGTTTCTGCATACATGGGAAGTTACTTCACAAATCATACAGATATATTTTATAATTTGAACAGGTTCAATCCTAAAGGTCCACGAGATATCCAATTCAGTTTAAGTGGTCCAACTAAAGTTTTGAATAATCTTACCTTCTTTATTTCTGGAAGATATTTTGGCGATGAAGGTTATATCTATGGAAAAAAAGTTTATAATACAACAGATAATCGGCCAATCTTTCCAGACCCGATGGATAATACAATATGGATTGACCAGCATACCGGCGATGGTTCTTATGTCCCAATGAATCCAACTCAAAGAAGGTCATTCAATGGTAAACTTACATATTTAACTCAACATTTTAAGTTCAGTTACAATTTTGCATGGGAGTATAACTGGAATAAATATTACAATCATTATTATAGATGGACTCCTGATGCAATTAAAAATCATTACAGGGTAAATACTACAAATAACTTTCAAGTAAGTTATTTCCCGAGTCAAAGCACATATTCGTCATTGAAATTATCTTCTAATCTTTTTAAATACTGGGGACATTTATATGCTGATGAATATGACCCAAGATATGTAGAACCCAATCAAGGTAGCCCATATTCAGGTTATACATTCAGTCAGGGAGGAAATGAAACAGATAGGTATAATCGTTATACTTTAACATATATTGCACAATGGACTTTAGAATCACAAATAACAAAAGAGCATAAAATAAAATTAGGTGTTGAGGGAAGACTACATACACTTTATGACCACTGGAAAACAATTAGAAATTTGACAGAAGGACAATTAGATTCACTTGGCAATCCAATTTTTACCCTTGGCTACAGCGACCCGGGCACAAAATACAATCAATCTTACAAAAGAAATCCTTATGAAATTTCTGCTTACATTCAAGATAAAATGGAATATGATATAATGATAATAAATGCAGGAGTTCGATTTGATTATTTTAATTCTAATGCAGAACTTCCACTCGATTTAAGAAATCCATTGAACAATCCAAATTTTCCTGGAGCTAATCAGAAAAGAAAAGCTGAAGCTGAATATCAAATTAGTCCACGTTTAGGTGTATCTTTCCCAATTTCCGATAAAGGTGCTATTCATTTTTCTTATGGTCATTTTTTCCAGATTCCAACTTTTTCTAATCTTTATACTAATCCAAATTATATTATTGACCAGACAACTTCACTTTCTTCTTATATAGGGAATCCTGAATTAAAAGCACAAAAGACAGTTAAATATGAACTTGGTTTACAGCAGGTAATTTTCCCGAATGTTTCAATTGATTTATCTGTTTACTACAGCGATATCAGAAATCTCCTTGGTATGCAAATAATGGAAACTTATGAAGGATTTATTTTTGGAAGATATATAAACAGAGATTATGGAAATGTTAAAGGAATAATACTATCTCTTGATAAAAGATTTGTTGATTTCTTTAGTGCAAGAATTGATTATACTTACCAAGTTGCAGCGGGAAATGCATCTGACCCTATGGCAGAGTTCAACAATAATCAATCTGACCCGCCTATAGAATCAAATAAAAAAGTTGTTCCATTGAACTGGGATCAAACTCATACTTTAAATATTGTACTTAATGTAGGCGACCCTAATGATTGGGTTGCTGGAATAATTTTTAATTATGGCTCAGGTATGCCTTATACAGAAGAGCCAAGATATACACGCGGTCTTAGATTTGAAAACAATGGAAGACGTCCTTCTTACATTAATGTAGATTTAAAAGCAAACAAACATTTTAAAATATTCGGTTACGATTTCAATTTCTTCCTGCTAATTTACAATTTATTTGATATTAAAAATGAAGTTGGAGTTTATGCAAGCACAGGAAGAGCAGATAAAGATTTGAATGTGAAATTTGCCGGTCCAGTAATCGGATTAAATACAATTGACGAATACATTAAAAACCCCGGTAATTTTTCTGCACCTCGCAGAATTAGTTTAGGAGTAAATGTAAATTTTTAGAACGACAAAATTGAGTATAGAAAATGGAGTTAAGAATGAAGAGAAATATTTTGATTATAATTTTCTTTTTGATAAATGCGGGAATTATTTTTCCGCAGATTGATCCCCAGATACAAAAATATAGAAATGAACCATACGGGGATAAAACATATCGAAAAAAAGGAATAATGGATGGAAATTTAATTAGAACAATTTTTAGAAATGATGGTCAGGTTGGTTCGTGGCCCGACCGTCCATCAGGCGAATGGCCTAAAGGTACGGGCCACAATTACATTGATGGTGTTACTCCTTTAATTAGTTCGGCTGTAATTGCTCCTGGCAATGGACAATTAATTCATCCATGTCAAACATCATATCGAGAAGAAGTTGATTTTGACCCTGTTACAAATGAACTATGGGTTATGGAGCCTGTACCTGGTTATGCTGCACCAGGTTCAGAAGAACCGGCAATAAGTAACAAACCAAAAACCTGGCCTGAAAGATGGCCCCGTGCCCTCCCAAATATTGATGCTAATTGGGACGGTTATTGGTATGGTTACTTTGGCCGCGGTGTTCAAAATGCTGACTTCGAAACTTTTTATGTCATGGATGATTCAAAAGATAAAGAGTTTACCCGTCCGCCTTATAATTATTTCCCAATTGCTGCTGACCCGAATCGTGGTGGACTCGGACTCCGAGTTGAAGTGCGTGGTTTTCAATGGTCTCATGTTCTTGCCGAAGATATAATTTTCTGGCACTTCGATATAGTAAACTTGTCCGATTTCGATTACGATACAACTTATTTTGGTTTCTACTGCGATACAGGTGTAGGCGGAGTCGATGATAACGGTGACGACTGTGCTTCGTATGATACTAAACTTGATATTGCATACGGATTTGATAACGATGGCAAAGCACCACCAGATAACTGGAAAGTTGGATATGTTGGCTATGCTTATCTCGAAAGCCCAGGTAATCCATGGAATAATTTTGATGACGATGAAGATGGAATGATTGACGAAAGAAGAGATGATGGAATTGATAATGATGGCGATTGGGTTCCGTTCTCAGATTTAAATGGAAATGGGACATGGGATGTTGGTGAACCTCTGAACGATGATGTTGGACAGGATGGTGTTGGTCCTTGGGACTCACAATATAAAGGTCCAGATATTGGCGAAGCAGATGGCTTGCCTACTGATGGTGAGCCAAATTTTGATAAAACAGATAAAGATGAGTCAGACCAGATTGGCTTAACAAGTTTGTCTATTTATCGCTTAGCAGGAAAAGGTCCAACAGATGGCTGGCCTAAAAATGATGAAGTAATGTGGCGTAAGATGAATTATGCTAACTTCGATACTTTATTACAAAATTCTAATATCAGTATGGTTTTTGGTTCAGGTCCTTTCCCGCTTAAATTAAATAGACGAGAAAGATTCTCGATGGCTCTGGTTTTTGGAAGTGATAAAGAAGATATGATTTTTAATAAAGAAACAGTTCAACAAATTTATAATGCTAATTATAATTTCTCTAAACCACCTTATAAACCAACTCTAACTGCTGTAGCTGGAGATAAAAAAGTATTTCTTTACTGGGATAGAAAAGCCGAAGAATCACGCGACCCATTTCTTGGTTATCAGGATGGCGACCCAAGAAAAGGTTACAAAAAAGATTTTGAAGGTTACTTGATTTATAGAAGTCAGGAACCAGAATTCAATGACATAAAAGTAATTACTGATTCTAAAGGAGAACCAAAATACTGGAAACCAATTGCTCAATTCGATTTGAAAGATGGAATTAAAGGTCCTGACCCAATTGGAATTAATGGTGCTCATTTCTGGAGAGGCGATGATACAGGATTACAACATTCTTATGTTGATACAAATGTTGTAAATGGCCAAAAATATTATTATGCTGTTGTAGCATACGACCAGGGTGACCCAAACTTTGGAACTAAAGGATTAATCCCATCCGAAACAACAAAAATAATTACAGAAAATTTAGTTGGTGCACTTCAATTTGTTGATATCAACTGTGCAGTCGTTGTTCCAAATGCACCTGCAGCTGGATATATTCCTCCTCAAATTGTTGGAGATTTGAACAAAGTATCATCTGGTGTTGGAACAGGAAAAGTTTCAGTAGAAATTCTTAATCCAAATATTATTGAAGAAGGAACGGAATATAAAGTTGTATTTAATTCTTCGGGAACTGAATATGATTATAAAACAATTTCTTATTCTGTTATAAGAACTTCTAACAACAAGATCGATACATTATTAGCATCTGTTGATTCATCAAATATAGGTGCTGGTAAGTACAGCCCTCCTTTTGATGGTCTTTCGATTTCTGTTATAAATGATAATGTAATTCAATATAGACCAGAAAGTTCTGGATGGCTTGTTGGGAAAAGCAATGTAGTTATGCTTGTTACTCCAGATAAAAGTTCACCTGCAAGAAATATTGCATGGCCTGCAGATTATATGATTGAATGGTTAAGTTCTCCAACTGAAATAACCCCATTTACAAAAATCAGTGTTCCTTTCAAGGTACACAATTTAACAAGAGGTGATGTTGTTAAAGCAGAAGTATTCGATAACAACAATAATAAAAAATTTGATCTTGGTGATGATATTGTAATTATTGAATATGTTGGAACAGCATATAAACTTACATGGCGAATAAGTTATAATGCACCAGCAGGTGTTAATGTTATTGAACCAAGTGCTGGAGATAAATTTCTTCTGTCAACAACTAAACCTTTTAGAACGGGAGATTATTTCACATTTAAGACGAAAGCTTCTTCTGTAGATAAAGAACTTGCAAATTCACAATTAAGCAAAATTCAAGTTGTGCCAAATCCATACATAAGTGCAAATATCTGGGAAAGAAGAAATCTCAATCAAACAGGAAGAGGTGAGAGAAGAATTGATTTCATTCATCTTCCTGCACAATGCACAATAAGAATTTATACTGTCAATGGAGCTTTGGTGAAAACATTGCATAAAGATTCTGGACCAGAAGATGGTTCATTATCATGGAATTTAATTTCTGAAGATGGAATGGAAATAGCTTATGGCTTGTATATCTATCATGTTGATGCACCCGGTGTAGGTGAGTACATTGGTAAATTTGCTGTAATTAAATAGGATGGAGAAGAGATATGAAAAGAATAATATTTATTTCATTACTTGTTTATTTGGTGAGCAGCTCAATTTATGCACAGAGCTTTGTTTCAAATGTGTCAAAGAGAGGAACAAGTGCAGCACCATTCCTTTCAATTAGTCAAGGAGCTCGTGCATCAGCAATGGGAAGCGCATTTGTTGCAATCGCAGATGACCAGAGTGCAATTTACTGGAACCCCGCTGGTCTGGCAAAATTATCGGGCGTCGGAATTCTTGTTGAACATACAAAATGGATTGCAGACATAGATTACAATTTCTTTGCAGCAACCTATAATCTCGGAGATTTTGGAACTGTTGGCTTAAGCTTTCTTACTTCTAATATGGATGAAATGAAAGTAACAACTATCGAAGAACCTGAAGGCACAGGTGAAACTTTTAGTGTTTCTGATGCTATGGTCAGCTTAGCCTATGCGATTAACCTGACTGATAATTTTGCTATCGGATTTAATCCAAAATTTGTAATGCAAAAAATATGGAAGATGACAGCTACTGCAATTGCTATAGATATGGGTGTTCAATATGTTACTCCTTTTGACGGAGCAATTCTTGCAATGTCAATTTCTAATTTTGGAACTAAAATGAAATTGGATGGAAATACTGCACTTGTTCTTGTTGACCTTGACCCTTACAGCAGCGGTAACAATGGACAGATTCCTGCTTACCTTCAAACTGAAGGTTGGGAACTCCCGCTAAATTTCAGAGTTGGCATTGCATATCGTCCTATTGATACTCATATGCATAAATTGAATCTAGCTGTCGATGCTATGCATCCAAGTGATAATTATGAAAGCATAAATGCTGGAATTGAGTACATATTTAATGATATGTTTTCTTTAAGATGTGGCTACAAATCCCTTTTCCTTAAAGATTCTGAGGAATCTTTTACTTTTGGGTTTGGTGTAAAACAATTATTGCTTGGCAATATAGCAGTTAAAGTAGATTATTCTTATGGCAATTTTGGAAGATTAACAAATGTTCAAAAATTTTCTCTTGGAATTAATTTCTAAAATTGACTTTGCATTTCGAATTTCATGTCTTCAGAGAGGCAGAAAAAACTTCTGCCCCTTTTGTTGTTCCAGATAAATGATTAATTAATGAATATTTCATAATCGAATTTGTTGTTTGAAGTAATTGTGTGTTAATTGTAATTAAATGTTTATCATTATTATTTTAATAACAAACTTTATCAAAATAATAAGATTTTTTCTTCATCGTTAAAGATTAGATTGGAAAGAGCTTTTATTATTTGTTTTATAAATCAATTTAATTCATATATTAAATTTTGTGAGGCATAATTTTTGTCTTGATATGTATTCATCTGTAATGAAGGAGGAATTTAATGTCTAAAATTAAAGTTGTTGTAGGAGTGGATATAGGGGGCACCAATACTAAATTTGGATTTGTTGATAAAAAAGGGAAATGTTATTATGAAAAATCAATTCCCACACGAGCAGAAGAAAAATCTGAACAATTATTTAAAAGACTTTTTTTAGAAATCAATCAAGCATATAAAAAATTTGAAAACAATTTAGAACTCACGGGAATAGGTATAGGAGCTCCAAATGCAAATTATTACAAAGGAACTGTTGAACAACCGCCAAATTTAAATTGGGGAATGGTTAATGTTCTCAAAGAAATAAAAAAATATTCTTCTCTGCCTTCAGCTATTACTAATGATGCAAATGCAGCAGCAATTGGAGAAATGCTTTTTGGAACTGCAAAAGGAATGAAAAATTTTGTTGTTATTACTTTAGGAACAGGATTGGGTAGCGGAATAGTTGTAGATGGAAAATTAGTTTATGGTTCTGATGGATTTGCTGGGGAATTAGGACATACAATTGTTGACCCAAATGGCCGCCAATGTGGATGCGGTAGAAAAGGCTGTCTTGAAACTTATGCATCAGCAAGTGGCATTAAAAGAACTGCATTTGAGTTGATGGCATCAACTTCTATCCCGAGTAAATTAAGAAAAATACCTTATGAAAGACTTACATCAAAGGATATTTACAATGCTGCAAAGAAAGGGGACAAACTTGCACTCGAATGCTTTGATTTCACAGCTAGAATACTTGGATTTAAATTAGCCGATACAGTTGCACACCTCAGTCCCGAAGCTATAATTCTTTTTGGAGGATTAGCTGTAGCAGGTGATTTATTAATTAAACCAACAAAGAAATACTTAGAAGAAAATTTATTGAATATTTTTAAGAACAAAGTAAAAATTTTGCAATCATCATTAATAAAAAGAAATTCGGCTGTCCTTGGAGCAGCAGCTTTAATCTGGAACGAATTGGAGAAAAAAATATGAGAAAAAGAATTTTATACTTTGTTGTAATTCTTCTTGCATTAATTTCATGTAGAAATAGTTCTATTAATTCTTTTAATCAGGATGAATTAGAGGAAATAAATAAAAAAGTTGATGCACTTCTTTCAAAGATGACACTTGATGAAAAAATTGGTCAGATGATTCAGGTAGACAGAAGTGCTGTAATTAATAACCCACAGGATATAAAAAATTATTTTATAGGTTCAATTTTAAGTGGAGGTGGTTCGGCTCCTGAAACTAATACACCCGAAGCATGGGCAAATATGTATGATATGTTTCAATCTTATGCTCTTCAAACAAGATTAAAAATACCAATAATTTATGGAATTGATGCAGTTCATGGACATAATAATGTTTATGGAGCAGTAATTTTTCCTCATAACATTGGACTTGGATGCACAAGAAATCCGGATATTGTAGAGCAAGTTGCAAGAGCTACTGCTATTGAAGTAGCAGCTACTGGAATTGATTGGACTTTTGCACCTTGTATTGCTGTCCCGCAAGATGAAAGATGGGGACGAACTTATGAAGGTTTTGGAGAAACATCTGAATTAGCTGAAATGATGGCTGCTGCTGCAGTTCGTGGATATCAAACAGAAATTCTTGGAAGCAGTAATTCTTCTATTCTTGCTTGTGCAAAACATTTTCTTGGAGATGGTGGAACTAAAGACGGCAAAGACCAGGGAGATACTCAGGTTGATGAATCAGTATTAAGAAGAGTTCATCTTCCGGGATATATTTCAGCAATTAATGCTGGAGTTGGAAGTGTTATGGTTTCTTACAGTAGCATTTTTGGCCAAAAAATGCATGGAAATAAATATTGGATTACTGATGTTCTGAAAGGTGAATTAAAATTTCAGGGATTCGTTGTGAGTGACTGGGGTGGAGTAGACCAGCTGCCTTGTGATTATAAAACAAAACTTGAAACAGCAATTAATGCTGGTATCGATATGGTTATGCTTCCTTATGATTATAAAAACTTTTTTGTAAATATGAAGCAGCTAATAAACGAGAATAGAATTTCTGTTAGCAGAATTGATGATGCAGTAAGAAGAATCTTGAGAGTTAAATTTCAACTTGGATTGTTCGAAAAACCTTTTGCTGATCGTTCATTATTATCAAAAGTTGGAAGTCAGGAACATAGAACAATTGCAAGAGAAGCAGTGCGACAATCTTTAGTATTGTTAAAGAATAATAAAATTTTGCCTTTGTCGAAAAGCAATAAAAAGATTCTGGTTGCAGGTAAAGCTGCAAATGATATTGGAATTCAATGCGGAGGCTGGACAATTGCATGGCAGGGTGCCGAAGGAAATGTTACAAAAGGAACTACAATCTTAGAAGCAATAAAAAAAGCTGTTTCACAAAATAGTTCTGTTACTTATTCAATTGATGGAAATAACTTGTCTGATGCAGATGTTGCCATTGCAGTAATTGGAGAAAAACCTTATGCAGAAGGACAGGGAGATAGAACAGATTTGAATTTATCTAAAGAAGATTTAGAACTAATCTCAAAAATTCGTGCAAAAGGAATTCCTCTGATAGTCATATTAATTTCAGGCAGGCCAATGATTATAACAAATATAATTGAGGACTGTGATGCATTTATTGCTGCTTGGCTGCCAGGAACTGAAGGTGATGGAATTGCTGATGTAATTTTTGGTGATTATAAACCAACCGGTAAACTATCTCATTCATGGCCCAGAAGTATGTCACAAATTCCAATTAATATTGGTGATAATAATTACAACCCGCTCTTCCCATACGGTTACGGTTTAACATATTGATTAAATTCTATGAGGACATAATGAAAAAAATTCTTTTTTTATTTTTTATAGCATATTCAATGAATGCACAAGTAAAAATATTTGAACAAAGAGTAGACTCGATTTTATCTTTAATGACGCTTGAAGAAAAAGTTGGTCAACTTGTTCAATTTACTGGTGGAACTGATACAGGAACAAAAACTCCAAAGCCCAAAGAAGGTCACGAAGAATTAATTCGACAGAGTAAAATTGGTTCTCTTCTAAATATTTTTGGTGCAGAAGAAACAAAAAGATTACAGAAAATTGCAGTTGAAGAATCACGATTAAAAATTCCTTTGATATTCGGTCTCGATGTAATTCATGGTTTTAAATCAACATTTCCAGTTCCAATTGCAGAAGCAAGTTCATGGAATCCCAAACTAATTGAGTTTTCTGCAAGAATGCAGGCAATCGAAACTTCGGCTGCAGGTGTTCATTGGACCTTTAACCCGATGGTAGATATTGCAAGAGATCCTCGTTGGGGTAGAATTGTTGAAGGAAGTGGCGAAGATCCATATCTCGGCTCTATAATGGCTGCTGCTCGTGTAAAAGGTTATCAAGGTGACGATTTATCTGCTGAAAATACAATTCTTGCCTGTGCAAAACATTATGCTGCATACGGTGCTGCTGAAGGTGGAAGAGATTATAATACTGTAGATATTTCAGAAAGAACTTTGAGAGAAATTTATTTGCCACCTTACAAAGCTGCTGTTGAAGCAAATGTTGGTTCGCTGATGGCTTCTTTTAATGAAATTGGAGGAGTCCCTTCTTCTGCTAATCAATTTTTGATGACTAAAATTCTGCGCGATGAATGGAATTCAGATGCATTCGTTGTAAGTGACTGGAACTCAATTGGTGAATTAGTCCCTCATGGAATTGCAAAAGATTTGAAACAAGCTGCAGAACTTGCAATTAATGCTACAGTCGATATGGATATGGAAGGAAATGCTTATTTCAATCATCTTGTTGAACTTGTTCGAGAAGGGAAAGTTGATGTTAAACTGATTGATAATGCAGTAAGAAGAGTATTGCTTGCCAAATTTAAACTTGGATTGTTTGATAATCCTTTCAAGTATTGTGATGAAAATCGTGAAAAGAAAATTGTCCTCAGCAAAGAGATGATCGAAGCAACAAAAAAAGTAGCTCTCGAATCAATTGTTCTTTTAAAAAATGAAAATAATTTGTTGCCATTAAAAAAAGATTTAAAATCAATTGCAGTCATAGGTCCTCTTGCAAATTCAAAAGATGACCCGCTTGGTCCATGGGCTCAGCAAGGCGAACCACAAAATGTTGTTTCAGTTCTTGAAGGAATTAAAAATAAATTAGGTAATAAGGTAAAAATTAATTTTGCTGAAGGCTGCTCGATTACAGGAAAAGATAAAAGTGGATTTTCAAAAGCAATTAAAGCAGTTAAAAATTCTGAAGTTGCTATTGTTGTTCTTGGTGAATCGAGAGATATGAGCGGCGAAGCTCAATCCCGAGCTACGCTCGATTTACCCGGTGTTCAAGAAGATTTAATTAAGGAACTGTATAAAACAAAAAAACCAATTGTTGTTGTGTTGATGAATGGCAGACCATTAACTATAAATTGGATTTCAGAAAATATTCCGGCTATTCTTGAGACATGGTTTTTAGGAATTCAATGTGGGAATGCTATTGCTGATGTTTTGTTTGGTGATTATAATCCAAGCGGCAAATTACCAGTTACATTTCCTAAGTATGTTGGTCAAATTCCTCTTTATTACAATCATAAAAATACTGGCAGACCATATAATCACGTTCAGCCTCAATATACTTCTTTCTATAATGATTTTACGATTGAACCTCTCTATCCATTTGGTTATGGATTAAGTTACACTAAGTTCGAATACTCCAATTTAAATCTCAATAAAAATCAGATTAAAAAAGATGAATCATTAAAAGTAAGTGTTGATGTTAAAAATACTGGCAAATACGAAGGAGAAGAAGTTGTTCAACTATATATTCGTGATTTGGTGGGCAGCGTGACAAGACCTGTTAAAGAATTAAAAGATTTTATGAAAATAAAATTAAAACCAGGTGAAACTAAAAAAGTAGAATTCATTATTACTCCAGATAAACTTAAGTTCTACGATATCAATATGAATTATGTTGTTGAACCTGGTGATTTTAATGTTTTTGTAGGAACTAATTCTGTTGATGTACTCGAATCATCTTTCACAATAGTTGAATGAGGTAATTATGAAAAAATTATTTATTGGTTTATTCTTATTTCTTTTAGTTACTGCATGTTCATCTCAAATTGTTGTAAAAGAAAAGTTAGGCAGTCAAATTGAACAAAATTTAAAAACAGAATTTAGAAAATCGGTAAACATCAACTATTTACTTTATCTTCCAAAAGATTATGAGTTGAAAGACAAATTTCCATTGCTTCTTTTTCTTCATGGTGCAGGAGAAAGAGGAAATGATTTACAACTCGTAAAAAAACATGGTCCGCCAAAATTAATTGAAGAAGGAAAAGAATTTCCTTTTATTGTTGTAAGTCCTCAATGCCCCTTAAATAAGCGCTGGAATACTGAAGACCTGATTGCATTATTAGATTATTTGATTGAAAATTATAAAGTAGATAAAAATAAAATTTATGTGACAGGATTAAGTATGGGTGGAAATGGAACATGGCGGTTAGCTGCGGAAATTCCAGATAGACTTGCGGCAATAATTCCCATTTGCGGCTGGGGTGACCCTTTTGCTGTTTGTATGATGGGAAAATTGCCTGTTTGGGCTTTTCATGGAGCTAAAGACCAAGTAGTTCCTCTCAGTGCATCTGAAGAATTAGTTGAAAGACTAAAAAGCTGCGGCGGCGATGTTAAGTTTACTGTTTATCCAGAAGCAAATCATGATTCATGGACAGAAACCTATAACAATCCCGAAATTTATGAGTGGCTTCTGAATCAATCATTAGAAAATAGGAATAAATGAAAATTATGAGTTGAGAAGGAAGAATAGCAGAATAAAAATTTTTTATCAATTCGGAACTATAATTATGAACTTTCAACTTTTGATTGTTAATTCTCAATTCGCTCAATATTCAACGCTCAATGTTCAATGTTCAGCGCTCAATGTTCAATGTTCAATATCCAATTATCAATGTTCAATATTCAATTATCAATTAAAAATAATAGGTGGAAATGAGATTTTTAAAATTTTTGAGTGCGGTTTTGATTCTTAATTTTGCATTAATTGCTCAACCCAAAAATTTTGTTCGAGTTGAAGGCAAAAATTTTGTAGATGAAAATGGGAATAAAATTTTTCTTAAAGGGATTAATCTTGGTAACTGGCTTAATCCCGAAGGTTATATGTTTCATCTCAAAGATGTCAACTCATATCGCTTAATTGATAATTTGATTAAAGAACTTGTTGGACCAGAAGAAGCAAATAAGTTCTGGAAATCTTTTCGCGATAATTATATAACTAGAGAAGATATTGCATTTATTAAAAAAGTTGGTTTCAATCACATTCGTGTACCGTTTAATTTTAGACTCTTTTTAATTGAAGACCATCCAGAAATTTTTCTCGAAGAAGGATTTAAAAGACTTGATAATGTTATTGACTGGTGCAAAGAATTTAATTTGTTTGTGATACTTGATATGCATGCAGCTCCAGGTGGACAAACAGGAGACAACATTGATGACAGCTGGGGTTATCCTTTTTTGTTCGAAAGTAATTTAATGCAGCAGGCTACAATTAACTTGTGGAAAAAAATAGCAGAGCGATACAAAGATGAAACAATTATTCTTGGTTATGATTTATTAAACGAACCTATTCCTCATTATTTAGATAATAAAGAAGAACTAAACAAATTGTTAGAACCGCTTTACAAAAAAATTGTAAGTGCAATCAGAACCGTTGATAAAAATCATATCATCTTTTTAGGTGGTTCACAATGGAATACAAATTTTAATGTTTTTACTTCACCTTTTGACTCCAATTTAGCTTACACATTTCATAAATACTGGATGCCAACAGAACAAAAAGAAATTCAGCAGTATGTTGATTTTAGAGATAAATATAATGTTCCTGTTTGGTTAGGTGAATCAGGTGAAAATGATAATGAATGGATAAAATCATTTAGAGAATTATTAGAGAAAAATGAAATTGGATGGTGTTTCTGGCCCTATAAAAAAATGGAATCAACACGCGGTGTAATTTCATTCAAAAAAACTAAAGAGTGGGATGAAATAATTAAATATGCTGAAGGTACAAGAAAAAATTTTGAGGAAATTAGAAAAAATAAACCATCGAGAGAAATTGTTATAAAAGCACTGAACGATTTAATTGAAAACATCAAGTTCAAGAATTGTGTAATCAATAATGATTATCTGAAAGCACTTGGATTAAGCAATTAAAAATATCTCATTGAATTCGTGTAAATATTCATGTGATTTTTTAATAAAATTATTTTTTAGCTTAGGAGGGAATATGAAACATGTAATGATTTTATTTTTGGCAGCTTCAGCAATTTTAGCGCAAACAAAATTTCCATATCAAGATATTAATTTGCCAATTGAAAGAAGAGTAGAAGACTTGCTTTCAAGAATGACTCTTGATGAAAAGATTGAATTGTTAGGTGGAACTGGATTTGCAACGAAACCAATACCTCGATTAGGCATTCCAGAACTGCGAATGACAGATGGACCAGTTGGAGTGAGATGGAATCCGTCAACTGCATTTCCCGCATCAATTGCAATGGCTGCAACATGGGAACCAAATTTAATCAATGGGATTGGGAGTGCTATAGCAAGAGAAGTTAAAGGTAAAGGTCGTCATGTAATTCTTGGTCCTTGTGTGAACATTGTTCGACTTCCAACATGGGGAAGAAATTTTGAAACTTTTGGTGAAGACCCATTCCTTGCATCTCGAATGGCCGTGGATTACATCAAAGGTGTTCAAAAAGAAGGCATTGCTGCAACCATAAAACATTTTGCAGCAAACAATCAGGAACATGAAAGAATGTTTGTAGATGTCATGGTAAGCGAACGTGCATTGAACGAAATTTATTTCCCCGCATTTAAATCTGCTGTAACAGAAGCTGATGTTCTCTGTGTGATGTGTGCTTACAATAAAGTTAATCAATATTTTGCAAGCGAGAATGATTATTTGCTAATTGAAAAACTTAAGAAAGAATGGGGCTTTAAAGGTTTACTGATGAGTGATTGGGGTGCGGTTCATTCTTCCATTCCAGCTGCAAAAGGTGGTCTTGACCTTGAAATGCCTTTCGGTACTTTTCTAAATAAAAATAATCTTTTACCTGCAATTGAAAATGGAGAATTAACAATAGAAAAAATTGATGATAAAGTAAGAAGAATTTTAACTGTAATTTTTAAACTCGGTTTATTCGATACACCTGAATGGAAAGAAAATCCATCATTAATTAATTCACCAGAAAATAGAAAAATTGCATACGAAACTTCTCTCGCTTCAATTGTATTATTGAAGAATGAAAAAAATATTTTACCACTGAATAAAGATAAATTAAAATCCATAGCTGTAATTGGTCCTGCAGCTAAAATTGCAAGAACAGGCGGTGGAGGCAGTGCTTATGTTACTCCAATTAATCCTGTATCTCCATTTGATGCTTTGAAAAATAAATTACCAAAGAACATAAAAATCAATTATGAATTAGGAGTTTTACTCGAAGGTGATACTCAGGGAATTCCATCTGAATTTTTATTTATAGATGAAAGTCAGAAAACAAATGGATTGAATGCAGAATATTTTGATAATGTTAATCTCTCAGGTGAACCAAAGGTGAAAAGAATTGATAAAAATATTTCTTTCAACTGGGCAGATGGGAAACCAGCAAATGAATTAGATGTTAATAATTTTTCTGTTAGATGGACTGGTTATCTTAAAGCTCCTCATAGCGGTGAATTTATTATTAACACTGCAACTGATGATGGCGTTCGTCTATGGATTGATGATAATCTCATAATTAATGACTGGACTGACCACGGCGTAATGACCATATCTCGAAAAATTAATTTAGAAGAAGGAAGACTTTATAAAATTAAAATGGAATATTATGAAAAAAGCGGTGAAGCAGTGGCAATCCTCGGTTGGCAGACTCCAGATAATAACTTGTTGAATAAAGCAATTGAATTGGCAAAACAATCTGATGTTGCTTTATTATTTGTAGGAACTTCAAATAGAATTGAATCTGAAGGAATGGATAGAGCAGATTTAATTTTGCCATCAGAACAGGATGATTTAATTCAAAAAATTGCTGAGGTGAATAAAAACACAGTCGTAGTTTTAAACACAGGAGCTCCAGTTTTAATGGATAAATGGATTGACAAAGTAAATGCAGTCCTTGAAATGTGGTTTGGTGGTAGCGAAGGTGGAAATGCTATAGCTGATGTATTGCTCGGAAATTATAACCCAAGTGGAAAATTACCAGTTACATTCCCTAAAAGATGGGAAGATTGTTCAGCATTTGAAACTTACAGAAAGTATCCAGCGCGGACTTATTATGCAGATGATATTTATGTGGGCTACCGTCATTTTGATAAATATAACATTGAACCGCTATTTCCGTTTGGATTTGGTTTATCATATACAACTTTCGAATATTCTAATGTTAATGTAATAGATAAAGGAAATGAATACGAAGTAAGTATTGATTTAAAAAATACAGGTAATATGAAAGGAGCAGAAGTTGTTCAACTTTATGTAAGTCAAAAAAATCCAAAAGTCGATAGACCAATTAAAGAATTAAAAGCATTTAGAAAAGTATACTTAAATCCTAACGAAACTCAAAAGGTTATCTTGCAGTTCGATAAAAATTCTCTTTCATATTATGACGAAGCATCTCGTTCATGGAAACTTGATAAAGGTGATTATGAGATATTAATTGGAAGTTCCTCTCGTGATATTAAATTAAGGAGTATAATTTCTTTATAGGATTCAATAAAGACATTCTGGTCGAAGCGAAGAATCTTTTTAAAAATTGTAAAATTATGTTTTAGATTCTTCGTCGACCGCCGATGGCGGTCTCCTCAGAATGACAGTGGAGAAGCAGAATTGTCATTCTGACTCGCCGAAGGCGAGGAAGAATCTCTAAAAAATAAAGGGTTGGTTATAAGATTCTTCGTCGTTCACCTTACGGCTGACTCCTCAGAATGACAAAGAAAGTATAAATGTCATTCTGAATGAAGCGAAGCGAAATGAAGAATCTCTAAAAAATGTAGAATAGTTTTTTAGATTCTTCGTCGTCCGCCTTACGGCGGAACTCCTCAGAATGACAGGGAAAATTGAATTGTCATTCTGACTCGCCGAAGGCGAGGAAGAATCTCTTAAAAATGAATAATTGGTTTATAGATTCTTCGTCATTCGCCTTTGGCGAATTCCTCAGAATGACAGAAAGAAGCAGAATTGTTTTTAGATTCTTGGTCGTTCGCCGTTGGCGAACTCCTCAGAATGACAGGGAAAATTGAATTGTCATTCTGACTCGCCAAAGGCGAGGAAGAATCTCTAAAAAATAAAGGGTTGGTTATAAGATTCTTCGTCATTCACCTTTCGGCGAATTCCTCAGAATGACAGAAAGAAGTATGGTTGTCATTCTGAGTCCGCCATTAGGCGGACGAAGAATCTTACAAAGATGTTTTGAAAATAGTTATAAATGATTTTACTGAAAAGTATAAATCAGAATAAAAAATTTGTCTAGTCATGGAACAATATTATGTTTATATAATGACAAATAATAGTGGAACTCTTTATACAGGAGTGACTAATGACTTACGGAGAAGAGTTTATGAACATAAAAACAAATTAATACCGGGATTTACAAATAAATATAACATTACACAAAATTAGTCTACTACGAAGAGTTTAAGGATATAAAAATTGCAATAGCCAGAGAAAAGCAAATAAAGGATGGTTAAGAAAAAAGAAAATAGAATTAATTGAAAAAGAAAATCCTAATTGGGAAGATTTAAGTAAAGAATGGTTTTAAGATTCTTCGTCGACCGCCATTGGCAGTCTCCTCAGAATGACAGAAAAAGTATATATCATTTTAATGATAAAACTATTCTAAGCGATAAAAGAAAAATTATAGAAAATATTCAGAACGAAAAAAGTGTGTGAGACTTAAAGTCTCTTTCTTCCTGAGGTTGTTTGAAAA